>Ga0163155_10007809_pt1 | contig 10009 bp, 9 predicted proteins | sample OliLakLV19SP4G1_FD_148611 | JGI IMG/M metagenome (GOLD analysis project Ga0163155, IMG submission 148611) | Freshwater microbial mat bacterial communities from Lake Vanda, McMurdo Dry Valleys, Antarctica - Oligotrophic Lake LV.19.SP4.G1 | ecosystem: Environmental > Aquatic > Freshwater > Lake >... | reverse complement strand
GCCCCTCACCGCTCACGGCTTCTTCTCGACATCGGCGTCGAACAACCACCGCTCGAGGTCTTCGCCCGTGATGGTGAGCGTCGAGACCACGTTGCCCGCCGCATCTCGCACCGTCACCTCGCCGCCCTTCACCTTGGCGTCATCGGCCCATAGGTCGCGGGCTCCGGATTCCTCCGCCCCGGTGCCCGCGGCGGTCTCTAACGCCTCGATCCGCACCTCGGTCCTTTCCAGCTCGCGATACAGCCGATCCCGGAAATCCACCGTGCGTTTGAGTTCATCGAGCGCGAGCGCTCCGCCGGCCCGGCCTTTCTCGCCCGTCAATTTCCATTCGCCCGTCTCAACTTTCGCCTGCAGGGCAGAGAGCGCTGCGCCCAGTTGTTTGTCCTTGAGTTCAGTCACGATCCACGCAGGCTCCGACCACCGTCGTTCGTCCGCGACAGGGTCGGCACCGGCCGCCGGGATCGCCGCACCGCCGATGCCCGAGTGGATCACCTCTTCACGCCGACGAACCGCCAACATCTCGCCCACTTCGTTGTCCGTCATGGGGACGAAGTACCCTTCGGACGGGTCCACGCCCCAGTCCGGTGAAGAATCCTTCCGCGAGATGCTGCGCCCCGACGGGAGGTAATACCCCTGCTCGGTGACTTTCAGTTCCGAGCCGTTGCCGCTCGGAAGTTCCAGCACGCTCTGCACGCTCCCCTTGCCGTACGACCGAGTCCCCAGGACGATCGCGCGGTTGTTCTCTAGCAGCGCTCCCGCCAGCACTTCGCTCGCCGAGGCGCTCTGGCCGTTGAGAAGCACGGCGATCGGAAAATACGGGAGGGTTCCCTCTTTTCGGGCCCGAGTCACCTTCTCGTCGTACGCCCGCCCCTTGGTCGAAACAATGACTCCCTCTTCCAGGAACAGATCCGCGATGGCCTCGGCCTCGCTCAGCAGCCCGCCGGGGTTGAACCGAAGGTCCAGGACCAACCCCTTCAACCTTCCCGTCGATGCCCCGGCCGCTTCCAGCCCGGCCAGCACTTCCTCGGCCACGCCCGGCGTGAATTGCGTCATCCGGATATACGCGATCGCGTTCGCGGGATCGATCAGGTAATTCCAGTTTTCGGCGTTGGCCTCGTCACGATGGAAGCCCTTTACCGAGCGGGTCTTGATCCGATCGCGCGTGATCGAGTATTCAATCCGTTCGCCCTTCCGCTCCACCAGCAATTTCACATCAGTCCCCGGCTCCCCCACCAGCATCTTCACGCATTCATCCACACGGACGTCTTTGGTGGTCTTCCCGTTGATCTCCAGGACGCGGTCCTCGGCCATCAGCCCGGACTTGAAAGCCGGCGAATCCTCCAACGGACTCACGATTGTGAGCCACCCGTCTTGAACATTCACCTGAGCGCCGATGCCGACGTATTCACCCGTCAGCTCTTTATTGAAGTCGCTCTTGTCAACGGGCGGGACGTACATCGTGTACGGGTCGTTCAGCGATTCAACCATGCCTCGAATCGCGCCCTGCCGAAGTTTTTCCTCGTCCGGAGGTTCGACAAAGCGTTTGGCGAGGATCGCCTTGACCTCGATCAACTCGTCGAAAAACTTATAATCGTTGCCGCGCTGCGCCAAAGCGACAGTGGAGGCCAGCACCGCCAGCCCCAGCACCACCACCAACGCCACATCAAAAACCAGACGCTTCTTGCTCACGGTCAGTTTCCTCCGGTTCCATTACCGATCAGAAACATGATAGGAAGCCGGTCGATCACCGCCGGAGCAGGTTCGCGATGTAGGGCATGTCTCACCCGCGAACATCGACCCTTCGGCCCAGTTCAATCCCCGTCGCCGCCGCGTTCCGATCCGCAGGACGGCGATAAAGATGGAACGAGCCCGCGGTGGTCACGCCCGCCATCACGCCCGGCGTGATGGGCGCCTCAAACTCCATCCCCTGCGCAACCCGAGACCCGATCAAGCTCCGGATCCCCGACGCGGTTGAAGCCCGCTCAGGAGCCGCCGCCGCTCTCGCCGCCGCTGCGGGACGTTGCACGCCATACACCGATGCCAAGCGAAGAGTCATCGGTGAGCCGGTCGGGATGGCGGATGATGCGTCCATGCGTACCTCAACTCTATCACATCCCCGCCCGTTCAGCACCCACTCCGCAGTGGCACGCCACAAAACTTCTCGCGTCGGGTGCGTTTATTGCGCTGATGCTGCGGTTGCCGGGAATGGCCCGGCCAGCGTCACTTGGCATCCGCAAGCAGCCCGGCGATCTCGCGTCCCTTTTCATCGTCACGGGCGGTCGCCCAATCCGCCGCAGAACGGCCCTGTCGGTCTCGCAGTCCCGACTGCCCGCCCGCATTCAGGAGCGCAATGACGCGCTGGGCATCGCCCTTGTCGGCGGCCCGCATCAGCGGCGTCAGCCCGTCCATGTCCGCGGCGTTCACATCCGCCCTCGCACCGATAAGGGACTCGAAGCCGTCGGCGTTGGCGTCCTCGGAAGCGGCCAATAACGCGAGGGCCGTTGCCCCCGATTGATCCTGGTCGTTCACGTTGGCCCCGGCCGAGAGAAGCATCGTCACCTTCTCGGACGACCCGCTCTGAGCGGCGATCATCAGGGCCGTTTGCTGCCACTTGTTCCGCGCCCCAACGTCCGCCCCCGCGTCGAGCAACGTCTTCACACTCTCCGCGCTGCCGCGGGCGGCCGCCATCATCAGGGCGGTCCAGCGGTTTTCGTCCCGCTCATCGACGCGGGCCGAGGCGTCAAGCAAGGCCCGCACCACCCCGGCATCAGCCCACCCCGCGGCCAGCATGAGGGGTGTCTTCCCGTCCGCCGCCCGGGCATTGACCTTCGCCCCGCCGCCCACGAGCGCTCCCACCACATCCGCCTTGCCCGATGTCGCGGCCAGCATCAAGGGGGTCTGTCCGTTGCGGCCCGAAACCCCTGTCAGCGGGGCATCCAGGTCCACCTTGGACGTGATGGCGGCGTTGATGACCGTGAGATCGCCCGACCCGGCGGCGTCATGCAACGACGACGAAGGGCGCACGGAACTCGCCGCCGGGGTGCCGCCGGCGTCCGTCGAAAGTTTATTGATCTGGTAAAACAGCGCGGCGCCAAGGGCCGCGAGGCAGAAAATCACGACGATCATCGAACCGACTCTGCTGGGGGCGGCCATGGGTTGATTCCGGGGGGTAAGAGTGCTCGGGCGGTCGCAATTCGCGGTCAATCGAACGACAGATACTTTTCCGACACGTGATCATTGCCCGCCTACTCCGCCTCAACTTTGGGTTTATAGGCGGCGATCACGTTCTGCTGGATGTTGATCGGGGTCCGTTCGTCGTGACTGTACTCGATCGAATAGGTTCCCGCACCGCCCGTCATGCTCTTGAGTTCATTCGCGTAATTCTGGAGCTCGCCCAGCGGCGCGCTGGCCCGGACCACGCAGGTGTCGGCCCCCACAAGGTCAGAGTTCTGCACCCGGCCGCGCTTGGTGGAAAGGTGGCCCGCGATGTCCCCCATGCAGCGGTTGGGAGCCGTGATCTCGAGCGTGACATACGGCTCCATCAGCACCGGTCGGGCCTTGCTCACCGCGTCGATAAAGGCCTTTTTCCCCGCCGTGATGAACGCGATCTCCTTGCTGTCAACGTCGTGGTACTTGCCGTCATACACCGCCACCCGCACCCCGGTGATCGGGTACCCCGCGATCGCGCCCTCACCCAACGCCATCCGCACCCCTTTTTCGATCGCCGGCCAATATTGCCGTGGCACGGTCCCGCCCACCACCTCCGAGGCAAACTCGAAGCCGGTCGGATGGTCATCGGGCAGCGGCTCGATCCGCAAATACACCTCGCCGAACTGGCCCGAGCCGCCGGTCTGCTTGCGGTGCCGGTGGTGCCCCTCCGCCTTGGTCGTGATCGCCTCTTTGTAAGCGACTTTCGGCGGCGTGGTGGTCAGTTCGATGGCGTACTGATGTTTCAGTTTTTCGAGCACGATCCGCAGGTGCAGTTCACCCAGGCCACGCATCACCGTCTGGTTCGTCGCCGAGATACGCTCGACCAGGAGGCAGGGGTCTTCGGCCATGAGTTTGTGTACGGCGTTGGAAAACTTCGCCTCGTCGGCATGGTTCTTGAGTTCGATCGCCAGCCCGAACATGGGGCGGGGCAACGGCAGCGGAACCAGACGCACGGAATCCAGGTCGTGGGTGTCGTGCAGCACCCCGTTGAACTTGACCTCGTCGACTTTCGCGATCGCGCCGATGCCGCCCGGGCCGATCTCCTGAACCTCGACGTGGTCCTTGCCTTGCAAGATGTGAACGTGCCCGATCCGCACCGGCTTCTTGTGATCGTCGATGTACAGTTCCGTCTTCGCCTTCAGCGTCCCCTGGTGCACCCGAAAAATGCCGAGTTTCCCGACGAACGGATCAGTGGTGATCTTGAAGACGTGGGCCAGGAGTTTTCCTCCCGCGTCGGGCGTGGCGTGCCACTCCTGCTCCTCCCCATCCTCGGAGTCCCGCCGCGCGAACTCCGGCGGATTCACCTCGACGGGCGAGGGGCAGAGGCTCGCGAAAATATGCAGCAGGTCGTCGATCCCCGCCCCGGTTTTCGCCGAGCAGAAGCAGATCGGCACGAGGTGCGCGCTCTCCAGGCACTTCTCGAACGCCGCGTGCAGTTTTTCCCGATCGAACTTTCCGTCGCCCTCCTCCAGGTACTGCATTGTCAGGTCGTCGTCCACCTCGATCACCTGCTCGACGATCTTCTTGTGAGCCTCGTGCACCGATGAAAAATCCGCTCCGTCGCCAAGCTCATCGTCGCCCGCGTGCTCGAAGACATTGATCACCCGGGCCCCGCCCGCCGTGGGCAGGTTGATAGGCAGGCACTCGTTGCCGAAGGCCTCGCGAAGTTGCTCCACCAACGACTCCAGGTCAACGTTGGGCTCGTCGATCTTGTTGACGATCAACATCCGAGGTATCTTGCGTTCCGCGGCGATCACCATCAGCCGCCGGGTCACGCTGTCCGGGCCCTTTAACCCGTCGACGACCACCGCCACCGTCTCGACCGCGGGGAAGCACGCGACCGCGTGCCCAAGAAAATCCGACAGGCCGGGCGTGTCGATAAGGTTGACGAGGTGGCCCTCGAACTCAAAGTGAACCAAACTCGGCTGAAGGCTGTGCTTGTGCAGCCGCTCCTCCTCCGTGAAGTCGCTCACCGTGTTCCCCTCTGCGACCGAACCCATCCGCTTGATGGTGCCCGTCGCGAAGAGCAACCGCTCCGCCAGCGTGGTCTTTCCGGACGATCCGGCCCCCGCCAAAACAATGTTGCGGATATCAGCGGGCGATCGATTGGGCATGGCGAGGCCTCCTAAAAGGTGGGGTGTGCTCGCGCCATTGTAAAGCAAATGTCAAGGTGGGCACAAGTGGGCGGAAATGACCCCCAAAAGACTTCCGCCGGGACAGTCAACCTGTCACTCCCCCTTTTAGACACGCCGGTCTCTCCTAGCCCTTCTCCCCGCTCTCCCCGGCCTGCGTCGGGTACCATGTTTTCAATTTTCGCTCGCTTCCCCCCCAGGAAACTCCCCATGTCTTGCAAGACCGCCCCCGAACCTCAGCATCACTGGCTCCGCCAACTCGTCGGCGATTGGACCTTCGACGCCGAATGTGTGATGGGGCCGGATCAGCCCGCGTCCAAACTCTCCGGCATTGAATCCATCCGGTCTCTGGGCGACCTTTGGATCATCGCCGAAGGCAAGGGCGAAATGCCCGGCGGCGGCCTGATGGAATCCCGCATGACTCTGGGCTTCGACCCCGCCAAAAACAAGTTCGTCGGAACGTGGATCGGCTCGGTGATGGCCAATCTGTTCGTGTATGAAGGCGAACTCGATCCTGCTCGGAAGGTGCTCCCGCTTTATACAACCGGTCCGAGTTTCGCCGACCCCACCAAACTCGCCACCTACCAGGACGTCATCCAGATCGAATCCGCCAGCCGCCGCCTGCTCTGGTCCCAGACCCAAGGCGACGACGGCGCGTGGACCAGGTTCATGACCTCCACCTACTCCCGAGTCGCCTAACCCGCGAATCCGCGGATTCCGCGGTCCGCCTGCGGGCCAACCCGTCCATCGACCGCCAAAACGCGGTCCGCCCGAGCGGCACCGCCGAGGCCATGTTCGCCTTGAACTGCATCCCGGCTTCCACACCGCCCGCCAGCGCATCCACGGCCGGTCTCGCGATCGGACCCGGACTCAGCGCATTGACCCGGATCTTGCGATCCTTGAGATCCGTCGTCCACGTCCGCGCAAACGATCGCACCGCCGCCTTCGTCGCGCTGTACACGCTGAACGCCTCCATCCCCTTGATGGAAACAATCGAGGCGTTGAGGATGATCGACGCCCCGTCCGGCATCAGCGGCAGCGCTTTCTGAACCGTGAAGAGCAAGCCCTTCACGTTCACCCCGAACCATTGATCGTAATGGGCTTCCGTGATTTCTCCCAGTTTCGCGAAGGCCGCCGCCCCGGCGTTTGCGAAGAGCACGTCCAGGCGACCCTTCCGCTCCTTGATCGTGGCGTACAGACGATCCAGGTCGGCCAGGTTCGAAACGTCCCCCTGAACGCCAAACGCGTTCGGGCCGATCAGCTTCACCGCCGCACCAAGTTCAGCCTGCCGCCGACCCGTGATGAACACGTACGCGCCTTCCGCGACGAAACGCTGCGCCGTTGCCAAACCGATTCCGCTGTTGCCGCCCGTGATGAGCGCGATCTTGCCTTCGAGTTTTCCGGACATAAGGGCCTCCGTTGACTATTCGGCCGCCGAGCATAAGGCGGGCTCAGCCCGGGTGAAAGGGAAGGAAGCGGGGCCCGCTCGCCACCGCCGGAGCGATTTCACTTGAAAGGCGTCGGGGAATAAAGGGACCGCAGAGACCGGTTGCTCTCCGTTGGATTCGTTTCCATGAGCGACAATCACGGTAAACACGATCTTCGATTCATACCTTCTTCATCTCGAATCCACAGGCTGGAAATGGCGAGCAGCCGAAATGCGGGGTTTGAGGAACGAAAGAGCCACGTCGGCTTTCCCCACCCGCATCGCTCGCCTCCAAAGGAGCATTCTGTGGGCCTCATTCTCTTGATCGTTGTCGTCCTTCTGTTGATCGGTGCCCTCCCGCGTTGGGGACACAGCAAGAACTGGGGATACGCGCCCACCGGCGGTCTCGGCTTGGTTCTCGTGATCATTCTCGTTCTCGTGCTGATGGGAATTATTCCCCGCGGCTTCTGATTCCGCAGCACGCTTGTACCGACCTGTTCATAATCTCCGAGGGCGACCGACCCCCGCTCTCGGAGATTTTTTCATGCACACACCGCCCCCGCCGGTTTCCCTCTCCAAACGCACGTTGTTCGGCGTCGGCCTCACCACCATTCTCATTGGGGCCGCCGTAGGCATCTTCGCGATCGCGGTCGTTTGCGGCGGCATCGCCTTCGGCCTCCTGGTCCCGGCGTTGGCCCAGACGCGCGTCTCAGCCCAACGCACCGCGACCGCCGCGCGGCTCGTACTGATCGGCACCGCCCTCAAGGCGTACGCGGCGGATAACTCCGACGCCTACCCCGAAATGGGTGCGGATCTCCCATCCCGTCTCGCCCCCTACCTGCCGGACGCGACATCGCTGCAATCGCCCCACCCCTCGGCTCCCGCTGCGTGGTTCCACTACGTTCCGGGCCGCACCCTCGGCAGCCCCGAGACCGCCATCCTCCTGTACGAAGACCCCTCCGCGACCGACGGCTCGGGCGGTCGCGTCGTGTACCGCAGCCTTCACCACACGTTCGTCTCCGAACCCTCCTTCACCGAGATGATCGACGGCGTCACGCTCGACGACGGCTCGCCATGGACCCCGCACCAGCCCGATTGGACGCCGCCGAACCGATAGGATGGCGACGAGCGGCCCGATTTTTTGCGATCGGAGCAGGACCATGCCTGTGAACGTAAGAGAGGCCTTGCGAACGCCGAAACTTGACGGCGGGTGTCTCGCGGCGTTCCGGGGCAGTCATTGCCAATCGACGCGCGCTGGTTCGGTCAGCGCCGCTCGCGCGGGAACGCTGCTCCGAGGGAAGGGGTTGTCCTCCGGTCCCGGCTGGGCGGCGGAACCAACCCGCCATCACACCACCTGCAATCCGAACCCCTTCACCGCCCGCTGCTCGCTCGCGAACACCACCGGGTCTCCCACAACCCTCACCCCCGCCGCGGCGATCAACGAATCCTCCATGTGCAGCAACTCAGCCGAGCGCAGGTTCCAGGGAGCGTGAAACACCTCCCCCGCCACAATCCGCCCGCCCTTGCGGCTGAATAACCAATACCGCTCCGTCAGGAAATATTCGAGTGAGCCAGCCCGCGTCGGAGGCTGCGGGTCCCCGACGCGCCAACGAACGTGCGTCGCCCCCGCCGCCCACGGCCCGGGCCGCCGGGTCAAACGGTAATCCGTGATTCCCTCCTCCCGCTTCACCGCAAAGCGGCTGAAGACATAATTCAGATTCCACTTCCACCGCCCGCCCAGTACCGGCAGCAGCGTCTCCGCATCGAGGCTGAAAAACCACACCCCGCCCTTGCCTTTGTGCCGCGCATACGTCCGGACATTGCATTCATAAAAATCCGAAAGCCCGGGCAATCGCGGCACGCCCCGAAACGAACACCGCTCCATCCGGAACGGCACCAAACCGACCCAGGCCGAGCCATCGAAGGTATCGATCTCCAGCGGCTCGGGCACAATCGTCCGCATTAGCGTTGCATCAACCCGCCAATGGATAAAGAGCAGATTCGCCCAGTCCATGCGGACGTCGTGCCGACGCTCCTCCTCAACCCGCGATGCACCGGTGCCCACTTCCAACGCCGTGGCTCGCCTCACTTGGCAGCTTTATAGAAAGGAATGGTCGTCGTCGCCGCCGCGAGCATCTGGCCCTTGCCGGTGTCGATCTCAACCGCCGTGCCCGACGGCATCAACGGCACATCCAGAAAACCCATCGCGATGCTCCGCCCGAGGGTTGGCGACGGGCAGCCGCTGGTCACCACGCCGACTTCCGCGCCCCCCTTGCGGATCACCATCCCCGGCCGAGCCGAGCGCGGACCCTCAATGAAGAACCCGGTCATCTTCCGCTTGGGGCCGCCCTCCGCCACGCTCCGCTTCAACGCGTCCATGCCGACAAACGCCTCGCCCAGGTCGCCTTGGTCCTTGTCCATCGAGATCGCAAAGTCGATCCCGCAGGCCAGCGCGTTGATATCTTCGCCCAGTTCATGCCCGTATAACGGCATCCCCGCCTCGGTCCGCAGCGTGTCGCGCGCCCCCAGCCCGATCGGACGGATCGCCGCCGTCTCCGCGTTCATGTCCACGCCCGAAAGCAGCATACCCATCGCCAACTTCACATGCCCCGCCGGCAGGATCACCTCCACGCCGTCCTCGCCCGTGTAGCCCGTCCGGCTCACGATCAGTTTCGTGATCATGAGGTTCTTCACCGTAAACCGGTACTTCTTCAGCGTCGGCACCTCCTTGCTGAACTTCCCGATCATTTCGATAACCTTCGGCCCCTGCAGCGCCACCATGGCGGTGTCCCTGGTCTGGTCGTCGATCTTCGCCGACAAATCGCCGGCCGCCCGCACCTTCTCAAAGTGCGGCAGCAACTTTTCCCGGTTCGAGGCGTTCACCACCACCAGAAATTCGTCGTCGTCCTGCCGGTACACGATCACGTCATCGTGCACCCCGCCCCGCTCGTTGCACACCAGTGAATACCGGCACTGCCCCGCCTGCATGTCGTGAATCTTGCGGGAGCAGAGCCGTTCCAGCAACTTCCGGGCGTGCCGCCCCGTGAACTTCACCCGCCCCATGTGGGACACATCAAAGAGCCCGCCGCTGTTCCGCACCTGCGCGTGCTCTTCCTGAATGCCGCGATAGCGGATCGGCATCTCCCACCCGGCAAAGTCCACCATCTGTCCCTTGTGCTGCACATGCCAGTCGTAAAGCGGGGTTCGAAGCACCTGAAAATCTCCATCCAAAGAACGGCAC
>Ga0163155_10007801_pt1 | contig 10016 bp, 9 predicted proteins | sample OliLakLV19SP4G1_FD_148611 | JGI IMG/M metagenome (GOLD analysis project Ga0163155, IMG submission 148611) | Freshwater microbial mat bacterial communities from Lake Vanda, McMurdo Dry Valleys, Antarctica - Oligotrophic Lake LV.19.SP4.G1 | ecosystem: Environmental > Aquatic > Freshwater > Lake >... | reverse complement strand
GGTTGGATCGTCGCGCTGTTCGTCATCGCCGAACCGATCCGGCGACTCGGGAAGTACACGTTCGCCGACGCGTTGAACGCGCGCTTCCAGAGCAAGGGCATCCAAGTCGCGGCCGCGATCTCGACGCTCGTCATCAGCGTCTTCTACTTGATCCCGCAGATGGTCGGCGCGGGGGTGCTCGTCCAGCCGTTGCTCGGACTCCCCCACTGGGTCGGCGTGCTGCTCGTCGGCGTCGTCGTGACGACGATCGTCGTCACCGCGGGCATGGTGTCGACGACATGGGTGCAATTCATCAAAGGCGCGCTGCTCGTCGTGTTCTGCACGGTGCTCGTCGGTCTCATTCTCCAGCGCGGACTCGTCGTCGACAGCGGACCCGCGCCGCGCCCGATCGCGAGGAGTGCGCTCGACTCCGCGCGCGCCGAGGGCGTGCGCTTCGGCACCGTCGCGTCCCTCCCCGGTGGTCAGCGTGAGACAGGACCTCTCGGGCCCATCGAGTACGTCGCGACGATCACGGACAGCGAGCTCGTCACGTGGAGGCGCGTGGATCGGCGTCCGCCCGAAGTTCCCGAGCCCGTCACGACCTACGAACCCGTCGTTCGTCGCGGCGAGGATTTGCTGCTGCCCGGCGCGAGCCCGACATTCCGCGGACTGCGCGGCGAAGACACTTCGAAGAAGCTCGACATCTTGTCGCTGATGCTCGCGCTGTTCTGCGGCACGGCGAGCTTGCCTCACATCCTGATCCGCTACTACACGGTCAAGGATGCCGCCGCGGCGAGGAAGAGCACGGTCGTCGGCATCGTGGCGATCGCCTGCTTCTACGTGCTCACGCTGTACCTCGGCCTGGGCGCGATGACGAGCGGCGCACTCGACCCGACGGACTCGAACATGTCGGCGCCGTTGCTCGCGCGCAGCTTCTCCGAGCCGCTTTTCGCCGTCATTTCCGCGATCGCGTTCACCACGGTGCTGGGCACGGTGAGCGGCCTCGTGCTCGCCGGCGCCGGAGCTGTCGCGCACGACCTGCTCGGCAACGTCCTCGGCATCGTGAAGGACGATGCGGCGAAGGTGAGGGTTGCGAAGTTCGCGACGGTCGGACTCGGCGCAGGCGCAATGGCGCTCGGAGTACTCTTCGCCGAGCTCAACGTGAGCTTCCTCGTCGGTTGGGCCTTCAACATCGCGGCCAGCGCGAACCTGCCCGCGCTCGTCATGCTGCTCTTCTGGCGCGGGACGACCCGCCAAGGGATCGTCGCCGCGATCCTGGTCGGACTCACGACTTCGCTGGGTTGGGTTCTGCTGTCGCCCGACGCGCTCGAGAAGGTCTACGGTTTCACCGCCGCAGAGGCGGCTGCGCGGACGATCGTGCCGTTCAGCCAGCCGGCGCTCGTGACCATTCCACTCGGGTTCGCGACGCTGATCGTCGTGTCGCTGATGACGCGCCGCGCGCGGGCCGATCGAGGCGGCGACGCGCTCGCGACGAAGCTCGCATGAACCGCAAGCGGATCCTCGCGCTCGGAATCGTCGTCACCGCGGCGGTCGTCGTCGTGATCCTCCTGATGCGTCCTGGCCCTCGATCCGAATCGATCGAGACAGCGCAGTCGCGCGCGAAGACGACCAGCACTTCGGACAGCACACTCGCGAGTCCCTTCGGCGCGGACGACGCGGCGCGCACGTCGATCCCCGCTCCCGCCACGTCCGTCGTGCCGGAGATCGCGGCGAAACCGGCGGGGCTGCGGGTGCGCTCCGCCGAAGGGCTCGCGCTGGAGTTCGTCGAAGTCGAGGACGAGCCCGGCCGCTGGCGACGCGCCGCACTCGTCGAAGGCGCTTGCGAACTCGACACGACGCGCCTGCCGTGCGGAATCCGCGGGCCCGGGCACGTCGTGGCCGTGGCGCGGCGCCTCGAGGACGAGGTCGTGCTCGAAGCCGACGCACTGCTCGTGCTCGAGGGCTCGAACCTGCGGGACTGCGTCGTCGCAATCGAGCCCTTCCCGTGGCTCGCGCATCTCGACACGAGCTATGCGGCCGCGCTGCGGGAAAGTTTCGCCCGCGTGCAGGTGCACGGATTCACGAGCAAAGACCGCTGGGCGATCGCGGTCTCGGGCGACGGACTCGGTGAATCGTTCGGACACGGACAGAAGCTCGAAGTCCACATCGACGACCACAACTACCGCCTGATCCAGGTGGAGTTCCAGGCCACACCCGGAGCACGCGGAAGTTGAACGGTTCCGTGCACGGCGGAGATCGCCACCGCGCCGCTCGAACTGAACATCTTGCGCCCGGACGGTGCGGCGCATGGCGAACTCGCCTGCTCGCTGCACGCCGTGGACACGAGCCGTGAGTCGCTCGTCGTGCTGCCGCAAGCCTTCGGACGCGTCGTGCTGCAACCCGGGCTGCGCTTCCAGCGCGAAGTGCGCGTCGCGGCGACCGAATCGATCTGCCGGGTCGATCGCGTGCCGCTCGGTGAGCGCGCCGCGGTCACAGTCCTCGACGCGGAATCACGCGCGTACGGCCGGCTCTTCTTCGTTCACGACGGCACGCCGCGGAGCATCACATTGCACGCGGGCTTCACGATCGGCGGTCGCATCGCCGTCCCATCCGGCTCGGCCCTCCCGACTCGGATGCGCATGTCGTTCGGCCGTCCGAGCGCGTCGCCGGGTCCCCTAGAGCAACTCGAGGCGTTCAGCAGCAGGCTACGCGACGTCGAGATCGGATCCGACGGCGCCTTCGAGGTCCGCGGGCCGCAGCGCATTCCCCTCTGGGCGGAGTTCAGCGCCGATCCGCCCGCCGTTCTTGCGCTCAGCATCGAAGCGACGGGATTCGACCGGCACGTGACACGCTGGCCGCTCGGTGAAGCGACGCGCGTCGACTGCGGAACGCTCGCGCTCGTCCCGTCGTACGCGCCGATCGTGCTCGCGAAGGGTCACGGATTCGGTGGCGAGGACCTCGCGTGGAAGGCGCTGCGCACCGGTCCGGGCGACGCGGGATGGGACGTTCGCTGCGGTCGTTGGGAGCCCGATGATTCGCTTTCGCTCGTCTTCGATGACGAGTGGCTCGCGCGGAACTACCCCGGTTCGGCCAAACCCGAGATCGCGGCCACCAACGCTCGCGAGGCACGCGTCAAGCTTCCGATCGCCGAATCCGTACCGGCGCTCGTGATCGACATCGACGGCGATTGGGGCCGAGCCTTCGTGCGCGGCACCGACGGCCGGTACGAGCGCGTCGAGGAGCGCGAGTACACGGTCGAGCTCACGGCGGAGCCCGCAGTCGATCGCGATGCGAACGTGACCGTGGGGTGGTCGTGGCGCGGCATTCCCCAACGGCTCCAGACCTTCGGTCCCGGCCGCGCCGGTCAGCGGAACCTGCTGCGCTTCACCGCGCCGCGCGACGGACTGCGTTTCTGGTGGTCGTCCGCGCCGCGTGTGGACGGCCGTGCGGTCGATTCCGAGTCGAAGTCCGTCGACCTCGTGTCGGGCTCGGCGACGATCGAGATCCCCTGACGACTAGGCGCGCTCGCGGGTGCGGCAGGAACTTCGGTCGGACTGCCGATTGCACAAATGACCCTAAACGAGCGCTTCGCGGCCCGCAGCCCCGCTCGTCAGCGGAACAGGCGCTGAGGATGCCGGCTCGAATCCGTCTTGGCACGTGCATTGCTTCCCGCTCAGAATGCCGCCCCTCCCTCATCTCGCCGCGCTCGCACTCTCTCTCCTCGCTAGTTGTGCCTCGACGACATCGCGAGCCGCGCTCTCGAGCGAAGCCCGGGTCCTCGACCTGCCCTTCCTCGAACAGGACGAGATGTACGCCTGCGGGTTGGTCTCGGTCCAAGTCCTCTGCTCGTACTGGAACGTCGACATCTCGCCAGCCGAGCGCGCCCGCCTCGCGCAGGTCGCGCAGGCCGAAGAAGGACTCTCCGGTGGCGAGCTCCGCGAGAGCCTCGACCGTCTGGGGTTCGAGACGTTCATGTTCCACGGCACGCTCGACCACGGCGCAACGGGACTTTTCCGTCACGTGGATGAGCGACGGCCGCCGCTCGTGATGCTCATGCCCGAAAAGGACACCCGCCACTACGTGTTGGTCATGGGCTACGACGAGCCCGAGCGAAACGTCTGCCTCCTCGATCCGGTGCGTGGTCGCGTGCTGGTGCCCTACGAAGTGTTCGAGAAGTCCTGGGCGAACTGCGAGCGGTTTACTTTGCTCGCCGTGCCTTACTCCGAATCTCATCCCGTTCCACAGAAAGAAGATCCATCATGATGTTCAAGACGACGTTCACGCCATTGCTCCTCGTTGTCGCACCTGTAGTAGGTGTGAGCTACTCGGTGTCCAATCCCGACGCGACGCTGACGGCGTTGCGCAGCATCGAGGCACCGTCGCTGAGCACGCTCCGCGCGGGCGCGCCGGTGAATCACACGCTCGGCGGTGAAACGCGCGACGAGCTGCGTCGAGCCGATCAGAGTGCGACGGGTCTCGCAGAGCTTCGCGCCGGCGAAATGACAGACCATGAGTGGCTGATCGTGGGCATCACCGTGCTCGCGGTGTTGATCCTCATCCTGATCCTCTGACGTTCTCGAAGTACCAGTACCGTGCGCGGTGCTGAGTTCCACCGCCCGGGGGGGCGTCGGGACTCGGTGCCGCGCACTTTTTTGAGGCTTCGAGAAGTCGTGTGGGCCGTCAGCAGCAGCGCGGGGTACTCGCCACCGAAGTTCGGCGCCGCGGAAAGTGTCCACCCTCGGTCGATCTCACGTCGCTTGCAGCGTCTGCGATCTCCGAAGTCCGTCCGGCGTAGTGGGCTGCACTGCGAACCGACGCTCGAGTCGAGAACCGGGCTGGACGGAGGAGGGACCGGCATCGGGCCGCCTACGCCCGCGAGCGTTCGAAGCGGCGGCGAAGTCTGGGGGAGTGTATCGAAGCTCAAGTGGGCGGCTCGAGGTCTCCGTGAGCAGGGCTCCGGGTGTTCCGCACATCCTTCCGGCCCGCGTTCGGCCGCGAGGCTGCGCGTGGAGCGGATGTGCGCGGAATCATCGGCGCGCCTGAACTGTGCGTGCGCACGGTTGTGGAGTCCTCGGTCGCTCGCTCGAGACGAACGGGTGTCGACATGATTCCGTCGGTCTGACGGTGCGACGGTGCGACGGTGCGACGGTCGAGGTTGAGGGCCGAGTGCCGAGTGCCGAGTGCCGAGGGCCGAGGGCTGAGGGCTGAGGGCTGAGTGCGGAGTGCTGAGTGCGGAGGGCTGACGGCTGACGGCTGAGTGCCGAGTGCTGAGTGCTGAGTGCTGAGTGCTGAGTGCTGAGTGCCGAGTGCTGAGTGCCGAGTGCCGAGTGCTGAGTGCTGAGTGCTGAGTACGGAGTGCTGAGTACGGAGTGCCGAGGGCCGGGATTATGCACTTCGCGTAGCGAAGCGCCAAGGCCCGGGGGGTGCCAGTAGCATGGCCCCCGACGCACGGCGGCTATTCGCCCCTCAGGGCGCAGGGCCCGGCCCCACTAATCACGAGAGGTTCATCGCCCATATCTGCGGGCTCTCCTCTCGGCAGCGGAAGGAAAGGCACATGGCGGTGCTGGCAGCCTACTTCGACGACAGCGGCAGCGACGACCACTCGTCGCACTACGTCGTCGGCGGATACCTCGCGCGCGTGGAAGACTGGGTCGCAGTCTCCGACATTTGGGATCGGCTCGTGAGGTCGTGGGGCATCGAGTGGTTCCACATGGTCGATGCGGAGTCGATGCACGGCGAGGGTCTGGAGAAGCGGAACGCGTACGGATGGGACTGGCAGGAGCGGGAGGCCAAGCTCCGGGTACTTGGCGCGCTCGTCGAGCCGATGGTGGGCCGCGGCATCGCCTGCGCGGTCGATCGTTCACTCTGGAACGCGCACGTCAAGCCGCAGTTTGTCCGGCACGAGGAGGCATACCACGACTTCGGATTTCCCTACCTCGACGCCTACACCGGGTGCTTGGCGCAGATCCGCAACCTTTGCAGGCAGGGCAACATTTCGCTCGCTGACGTGGACGTCTTCTTCGCCGAACAGGCGAAGCATGGCCACAAAGCTCGGGACGCCGTTCGACGTCTTCACCAGAACTTCGGCCTACGCGATCCGCACTTCGACACCCCGCAACGGGTGCCCGCGCTTCAGGTCGCTGATGTCATGGCTTGGCTGGCGAACCTCTCCGCCCGCACCGGCCCGACGTACAAGCCGCGTCCGCGGCACGCGAAGTTCATCACCAATCAGGGGCAGGTTTTTATGCTCGATGCGCGCTGGCTCCCGATGTTCGGGAGGATGTTGAACAAGGCCGCGTCGAGCCCCGGCCCCGTGAATCTCGCCGACCTCGAAGAGATCATGCGGAACCCGTAGAGGCGCGGGCCTAGGGAGTTCTCTTCGATCGGCGCTTCGTGGCCTCCTTCGTTTTCGCTTTCTTTCGAGGCGATTCCGGCGGCGTCTCAAGAGCCCTCCGTAGAGCGCGCTCGAACCGCTGGAGCGCGCGGTCCTCGGCCTTCTTCTTCGGCATCGCCGGAGTCTAGCTCGGCGCGTGGCTATATTCGCAGGAGATGAGTTCGTCCCCGGTCCCGCCGCCGCCCGCCCCTAAAGTCGCGCTTCCCGCGTACTACGTCTTTCTTGACGAGACCGGCAACTTCGACTTCTCCCCGAACGGATCGAGATACCTGATCCTCAGCGGCGTCGGCCTCGTGCGCGCGTTCCCGTTCGACGCTCAGCTCGGCGACTTGCGGTTCGACTTCCTCGAACAGGGGTTGGAGATCGAGGCGTTCCACGCATCAGAGGACAAGCAGCACGTCCGCAACGCAGTGTTCGGCATCATCCAGGCGCACATGCGCGGCCTCGCGGTCCACGCGATCGTGGTGGACAAGCGCAAGACGAACCCGGCGCTTCGGTCGCTCGAGAAGTTCTATCCGAAGATGATGGCCCTGCTGATCAGGTACATCGTGAACGGACTCCAGATCGGCGGCTACTCGCAGGTCATCGCGATCGCAGACACGATCGGCGGCAGCAAGAAGAAGGTGATCACAGGCGCCACCAAGATCGCGCTCGCACGCTCGCTCCCAGCGGGAACGCCGCATAGGGTCCTGCACCACGAATCGGCGTCGTGCTACGGCCTTCAGGTCGCCGACTACATGACCTGGGCGATCGGCCGGAAGTACGAGAGGGCCGATACCCGCAGCTACGCTCTTATCACGTCTTCGATCCGGAGCGAGTTCGGCGTCTTCGCTAACGGAACGAGGTCGTACTACTAGCCGCGGAAATGACCACCCCGGCTACCCAGCTTGCGCTGGGAGAGCCCCATGGGCTCTTGTCACCGGGGTGGAACCTTTGCTGGTGCAACCGCGCGGAGCGCGACCGCTGTACGAGCCTATATCGTAAGACCCGCGGCGGCCCTGTGCAGTGATACATGGCAGGCGCTTGTAAACCCTGCCTGGTGCTCGCCTCAGCCCCGCCGAATTCTCTCGGGCGGTCGATCCCGCTGCCGCCGAACTTCAGGCACGAGCAACAAGCCCGACTTGGCCTTCGCGCCCTTCGGGCGTTCGATAGTAGAGGCGGATGCCCGAGACGCGGCCGAGCGCGAGCACGGTCCGCTCGCCGTCGTCCACATTGCGGTTCGACCAGCGGAACGGTGCTTGTCAACGATTCTGAGACACGGGACATGTGAGATCAGTGAGCTCCAGCGACGACGGCCTCGGTGGCTGGCGCAGGCGGGTTGATCCACGCCGGCTGCGGCCTGCGTTGCGGGGCCGGGGCGCCGCGCACGAATCGTTCGGGATGAAGGCGGTGTGCGTTGTGGAGCACGCCGGCGCGTTGGGCGACGATCTCCTCGACACGGCCGCAGTGGACGTCGACTGGAGCCATCATCGCGATGCCCGAGTGCCGATGTTGATGGTTGTACCAGTCGAAGAATCGCCGGCAGAAGTCGCGCGCGTGTTGGATCGAGCCGAAGCGCTCGGGGAACTGGGGTCGGTACTTGAGCGTCTTGAAGTGTGCCTCGGAGTACGGGTTGTCGTTCGAGACGTGCGGTCGGCTGTGCGTCTTGGTTACGCCGAGGTCCGCGAGCAGGAACGCGACGGCCTTCGACGTCATCGAGGAGCCGCGATCAGCGTGGATCGTGAGCTGACCAGGATCGATGTTCTGCTTGCGCATCGTCTCTGCGATGAATTCCTCCGCGAGGTTGGCGTTGTCGCAGTCCTCGACCATCCATCCGACGACGTAGCGGCTGTAGACGTCGAGGATCACGTAGAGTTGGAAGTGGTTCCACGTGCTTGGCCCCTTCAACTTGGTGATGTCCCACGACCACAGCTGGTTCGGCACAGATGCGAGCAGCTCAGGCTTCGTGTAGACGGGATGGCGGAGCTGATCGCGGCGTTCGCGGACCTGGCCGGCGTTCTTGAGGATGCGGTACATCGTGCGCTGCGAGCACAAGTAGCTGCCTTCGTCGAGAAGAGTGGAGTGCACCTGTGGAACGGCGAGGTCCGCGAAGCGCTCGCTGTTGAGTTGATCGAGGACGAGGATGCGTTCAGCGGGCTGGAGTGCTCTGGGCGAGACCACGGAAGGGCGAGTGTGGTCATCGGAGCCCGGCGTCGCGCGCGAGACTCGGGTCCGCGCGCGGTACCAGGTGGCGCGCGGGAGCCCGAGCGCGGTGCATGCTTCGCGCACACCGAGAGTGTCGCGCACTTCGTTGACGGCGATCACGAGTCGTCCTCGTCGATCTCGTGTTGCTTCAGGGGGATCCCCAGGAGCTCGTGCACTTTTTTTTGGAACGCGATGATGGCCTGGGCCTCGGCGAGCTGCTTCTTGAGCTTGCGCGCACGCCGCTCGAGTTCGACTTCGCGTGCGCTGGCCTTGGGCGCAGGCGCGGGACCGCGACGCTTGGCCGCGAGCCCTTGCACGCCATGCGCGCGCAAATCACGCCGCCACACGGCGAGATGGGAGGAGTGCAGTCCTTCGCGTCGGAGGAGCGCACCGATCTCGCCCGGCTTCGTGCTGGCATCGGCTTCGCGGACGATGCCGGCCTTGTACTCGGCCGTGAACCGGCGGCGGGTGGGACGTGCGACCACTTCAGGATCGGAGTCGGCGCCCCGAGAGGGGCGATCTGCGCTTCGCTCCGATCGCCCCTCTCGGGGCGCGCGGGCGGCGTTGGTGAGTTCGTTCGGCAATGGGAGGCAACCTTCAGCCCTCGACACTAAACCGGATGGAAGAAAGTGTCTCGCTCACGTTGGCAAGGAGGGCTCCGGCTGCGGCGTCCATGACTGGCACTGGGGCATCGAGGGGTTCACCATCTACCCGATCAAGCCGGGGACGGTGGTGCTGCGCGTTCTCGTCGATCCCGATCCCGAGCCGGAGGGGGACGGCGTGCCGACTGAGACAGCGACGATCACCGTGGTGTGTCCAGAGCACGCCCCGGACAAGAAGCTCGTCTACAAAACGTTCATCCCGTGCGCGATCGCCGACCCGCCATTCATCGACTACGTCGCGGGGGACGGCCGCGGCTTCGTGGCGGCGTACAACGCCAGCAGCCGCACTCGCCAGCAGATCATGGCGCGGGTTCGAGCGAACACGGATCCGATCCACGACTACATCGAGTCGTTCGACATGAGCCACGAGTACGCGAGCTCAAGCGTCACCACGACAAGCGGGCCGTGTCCGTACGTCCTGAATCCAGGCGCGACTCCGACGGCGTCCGTGACCGCCACCGATCCGCCGCACCTGCTCGCCAACATGGTGATCCTGAGTGATCCGAAGCCATGGGAGCGAATCCGCGAGATCGGTTTCCGCGTCAACGCGGCCTACCCGCTCCTGCCAGGTTCGTGTCCGATCAGCGTCGAGTTCTACGTCGACCTCAAGGAGTGCGGAGGGCACATGTGGTGGCGCACGCACGGAAACCACGACGACTTCCCGGCGCACGAGGTGTACCTGGACGACATGCCGATCCACACGTTTGATCCCATGGACAACGGGTTCTTCAATCTGTGCGGTAGTGGCACCAACTACGACATCACGACATGGACGTTAATTCCCTAGCATTCACGAA
>Ga0163155_10007798_pt1 | contig 10020 bp, 7 predicted proteins | sample OliLakLV19SP4G1_FD_148611 | JGI IMG/M metagenome (GOLD analysis project Ga0163155, IMG submission 148611) | Freshwater microbial mat bacterial communities from Lake Vanda, McMurdo Dry Valleys, Antarctica - Oligotrophic Lake LV.19.SP4.G1 | ecosystem: Environmental > Aquatic > Freshwater > Lake >... | reverse complement strand
TGTCAGCTAATACGAATTGGTCTACGCGTAAAATATACCGGGTCCCTGAGCTTGTCGAAGGGAAAAGGGTGAATGGGCGAAAGAGGAAAGTCATCTAATACGAATTGGTCTACGCGTAAAATATACCGGGTCCCTGAGCTTGTCGAAGGGAAAAGGGTGAATGGGCGAAAGAGGAAAGTCATCTAATACGAATTGGTCTACGCGTAAAACATACCGGGTCCCTGAGCTTGTCGAAGGGAAAAGGGTGAGTACCTCTCTCCACGCCGTCCCTTTCGCGCAGCGAAAGAGGCGGAAGATGTGGAAGTCTGAATTGAGAATTGAGTATTGAAAAGAATGGTGAGATTAAAACTGGGTCTCCCGCTGCTCTTGCATTTGATTTCGATGGGGCGAAAAGCAAATTTCATCCTAGTCCGAAATATAAACAAGATGTGATTCCTGAAACAGGATTCCACTGATTTTTAAAACATACAAACCTTGATTGGTTATATCAGGATAGATGGTAAGTCTGTTTTGATCAGATAATTTTACATCAGTCTGTTTGAGTACCTCAAGTCCCGTGATGGATGTGACTGAAATAGTCAGACCATCTATTGGAAAGGGCAACTCCATGTTGATCTCGTTCTTTGTCGGATTCGGCCAAAGAATAGTTTTAAGTTCGCTTGATGCTGACGGAAAATTTGTAGCAGTTGTCATCCCTCCTTCAATCGCCCCTGCAGTCCGCGGATTTAAAAAATCATCTCCATGGTAATCTTCCATTGGATCAACTACCGCATATCCCACTCCCACGGCTGCACTCCCTTCCATCAAACTAAAATCCTCAGCAATCACATCAACAAATTGAGGATCCTCCCCAACTATATGATCTGTATCCTCAACAGGTAGAATGGGTCCGGGCCAGTTACTATTTTCACTATGAAACCAAAAGTTATTGGAAAATGTAAAGGTCTCAGGCGCTGTGTTCGGGCCTATGTTGCATTCCACACTCACCAGGTTGTCAATATAGATGATGTTGTTGCGAAAGATATTATTTCCGCAGGGCGGAAATCTGTCCGGATCCACTGTCTCCTGTAAGATGCGCAGTACCCATTTCGTAGGCAGGTAGATGGTGTTATTCACTACCTCACAGTTGATCGAGCCGACAAAGGCTATTGGGGCATCGGAGCCTATGAAGATGTTTGAATACACTTTCAATGCTGCCGCTTCATATGGGGCATCTAATGGCCTGAAAAATTGTAAGCCGGTCGAACCACCCAGGTTCAATGTGCGTGCACCTCCGTTTTTAAAAAAGTTTCTCGTTATCCGTATATTGCTCGTGCCCCCTTTGGCCTGCACTGAATTGGATCCCTGGTTTTCAAAATGACATTGGGTGATCAGGCCGTCATGGCAACCCACCATGTCAATACCGCTTCCTCCTGCAGACCCGTTCATAAATATACAATTCCTGATTTCAAATTGATCAATGCCTGACATTTTCAACAGGTCATTATTCCCCGTCGCATTTATGTTGCGAAAGGTGCATTCTTCAAAAGTGATATGATGCGATGGTGTTTCATAGGAGCCCCCGTCATCAAAGTTCACACCATTACCGGTTTGTTCCTGAAATATAAAACCCGCAATATGAAGATAGGCTGCGTCGGTAAACTGCCAGGCATTGGAGCCACCGGAATAGATCACGGTTTCCCCGGGTGCAGCCATAAGATAAATAAGGGCTGCAGATGTTCCTTGCAGATCTGCGACAAACACTCCTCCCTGGAACACACCTTGGTGAACCAGTATGGTATCTCCCGGAACAGCATTGGTTGCTGCCTGTTCCAAAGAGTTATAAGGATACCCCAAACCGACATGTAAAGTGATAGCAGAAACCTGACTGATGATACTAAATGTCAGGAGCATAATGATGGTGGTGCGCATAGTGTCCGACTTATATAATAAAATAAAGATAAGTTCCCCCGCCACAAATGCCGTGCATTTGACGGGATCTTCGCTGCGCTATGATTTTTTCTTTTGCCCTCTGCCCCTTTCCAACTGACCCTTGCTCCTTGCTCCTTGCTCCTTGCTCTCTGCTCTCTGCTCTCTGCTCTCTGCTTCTTGCCTTTAAAATGGCCTCACCGCCCTCACCGCGCAAGCAGATCCTTTGTTGCTCTTGCCCTGATTGCCATTGGTAAAATTTTGCACCAAGGCGCTGTTTTTACCTTCTTCGGTTGAACTCCAGTAATTACCCTTGATATATTCACCAAGATGCTTTCGGTTCTGATAGATGATATTCAATTCATCTTTGGAGGGTAAGCGCCAGCCTCCAATGTTTTCAACTTTATAGGCGGCACATATTTTTTGTGCTTTTTCGTAGTCAACACTTCCTACTTCTTTGCTGGAGACGATCATGCCATGATCTCCTTTAGCATCTACATAGATGACGATACCGCCCCCGTGCGACTGGCCGAGTGCAAACTTGCCTGGATTTGATGTGTTGGGTTTAGGTTTTACCGGTGTTGTCGGTTTAGGTTTTACCGGTGTAGTATTTGGTTTGACTTTTGGGGTAGATTCCGGAGTCTTGGTCACTTCCGGCGTCTTAACTTCTGCTGCTTTAGTTTCCACCGGAGTGGTTACCTCTGCGGGATTAGGTGCTGGCTCCGCTACGGCGATATTTTGAATAGCAGCGAGGCTGTCTTTGATTTGTTTTTTCTGCCAGTACAGGGAATCAATTCTTGATTTAGCAGCTTCAAAATATTTGCCTGAAGGAAACGCTACCAGGTAATGGGCAAAAGCAGTACTGTCGTTTTTTTGCAAGGCTTCTTTCCATGACGTACGATCGTCCTTGCGTGGACCACCTTTTGTCATGAGCCAAATACCGAAGGCTAAGATCAATAGGCCAGCACCAATAAAAATATATTTTTTACTTCCACCGGCGGCAGTCTCAGTAACGCCGTTCGCCTGTCTTTCCTTGAGTGCCTTTTCCTTTTCCTGTTGCTTGAGGAGCAATGCTTTTTCTTTGTCCTGCTGCTTTAGTCTTTCTTTTTCTTCCTTTTCACGCTGTGCCTTTGCTCTTTCAGCCTGGAGTTGTTTTTCTCTTTCTTCTTTAGCCTTTTGGGCTCTTTCTTTTTCAAGCGCTAATTCCTTATCCCTTTCCAGTTTTGCTTTCTGGGCCTTTTCTTTTTCAAGTTGCAGCTGACGTTCTCTCTCTTCTTTGTCGCGCTGAGCTTTCTCCCTCTCTGCCTGAAGTTGTTTTTCCTTCTCTTCGTTTGCTTTCTGGGCCTTTTCTCTTTCCAGTTGCTCCGCTTTTTCTCTTTCCTCTTTTATTTTCTGGGCCTTTTCTCTTTCGAGTTGATCAGCCTTCTCTTTCTCTTCTTTAGCTTTCTGAGCTCTTTCCCTTTCCTGTTGCTGCGCTATATCCTGCAGGCGTCTGGCTTCTACTTTTTCTACTTTTTCAAATTCTGCAATGGCGGCAAGCGCGAGCGTTTTATAATTGCCATGTGGATACTGCTCCAGGTAATGCTCGTATATGTTTTTGACGTGTTCCTGTTTGGCCTTCTTCCAAAGCAAAGCTTCCAACTCGTCCTCCTTTTGTTCTACCTCCAGCTGCTTGATCATCAGCATGGCTTCTTCCTTAAACGAACCACCGGGAACCTCGTTCAGGTATCTGCGGTAGGAAGCGATGGTATTGAGTTTGCAGGCCTCTTCCCAATGTGCATTATCACGCCTTTCTTTATCCTGTTCCTCTTTGGCAGAAGACAGCGGGGTAGAGGCTTCCATCTGGATATTTTCAACCGGAAGACCTCCGACTTTTCCATCGGCTCCCAGGCTTAAGTTCAGGGAGATGATGAGCTGGCTGAAACCTGCAGTATAGTCGGAGGTGAAATCAATTCGCTGCAGCCTTCGTAAACGGAAAGGTGCGAGACAGTCTTCCAGGAGAACAGGAATTATTTTTTTTCCGGATTCAAGTGCGAAGGATACCTCATCCATTACGTTTGTGGATGCAGTTGAAGAGTTGGTCAGAATTACTAATACATATGCGGCTGAATTCAAAGCTTTTTCTACAGCTGCATCCCAATGGCTTCCTGCCGGGATATCGAGTTGGTCAATCCAGATATCAGCGCCAGCCTCACGAAGATCCTTCGCCAATGTCAGTGCAAATGGCGAGTCAACCCGGGAGTAGCTAAAAAAGATTTTCTGCGTGGACATGTTGTTTACTATAAACCGTTTGCTCTTTTCTGATCACTGCAACACGAAGAACGCTCCCGTGCTTTTTTGAGGCAATATCGAGCCAAAATAGGGAAAATTCAGGAAATTTAGAGTAACTGGTAGCTTTCGATTAGTAATTGGAACGATATCGGTCTTTGTTGGGCTTTGGTCAAAGTAATAGTTGTAACCAAACCAGGTCAGGCCTTCCGCTTCAGGATGCGCTTCTTGTTAAGATGGGCGATGACGGGTGCCATCTTAAAGGTGAACGTATCATAAGCCTGGGTCTCTTCATCAAGTTCATCAAATGGCACCAGGTTCCAGTGGCATTTCAGGTTTCCTTTCAGGAAATTCCCCAGGTTCTTGTCAGAGACTCCGTCTATCCGGACAAATCCATTGATATACTTTTCAGCATTCCATCGGTTGTGTTCCATTCGTGCAATGCTATCCCAGACACCTTCCTCAAGGGTATCAAAGTCGAGTTCTTCACCAGTATCCAGATCAGTAAGATCCGCCTTGACATAGCGTAATTTTATAAAGAGATGTCTGGCTGGTAAACGGTTGGAATCTTTCTGGGAATCCTTAATCTTATCCCACTCTTCCTGCATGCTGCCCAGTTGTGTTTTATTCTTGACAGCCTGATTCCTGGCCCATTCATAGTGGATGTGCTTGGCGATAAAATCCTCTTCTTTCCGGTTGTCCACAATCGTTCGCTTATTGCACACTTCATCATCCATGTTTAGCAGTTCGATGTTCAGTGCTTTCAACTCAAAGGCTACATCCTTGAAGATGTTGACCAGGGCCGTATTCCTGGGCAACAAGACTTTAATCGGAGGAATGGATTTTTCAAAATCCGCATACCGGTTATAGGAACGCAAACTGCTTTCCTTCGATTTTTCACCTTGTGAAAATAAGTGCTGCCGTAGTTTGCGTGAATAATATACACTCTTGCCGTCATCATCGAGGGCTAGAAAACAAAGCGATATTTCATCACAGGGCACCGGGCATGGATCCACAAAGAAATTATTGGTGTTTTCATACCTCAGGTCGATGGTCTTGTCAAGGAAAGGATAGAGAGCGTTTATCCTGGAAGAAATAAGGTTGACATCATCAGCGATCACGGTGATCCTTGTTTTTTTTAGATTGGCAAAGTGATACATCTGTGCCGCCTCCAGGATGAGGTATTGGGCGGCCAGGTTATCTCCCATGATCAGCAGGTGTGCTGCCGGATCCCCTGCATCGTTGAGGTTTACATATTTGTCCGGGCTGAAATTGTCAATCATAAAGATCGCCGCTAGCTGGTAAATGGAAAATACATGATAGTCCATTTTGCTACCACCCTGCCTGAAGGCCATATTGTCCGGTACCGCTTTTTCATGAAATTCTTTAAAAACATTCATGGTATAGAAGTCATCTATATGTAGGACAACCTGGAGGATGTTGTTCGGCACAAGGGCTGCGGGAAATTGATTATAAATGTGCGTTGCTTTTTGGGCGATATGAATGTTTATTTTTTCATCATTGGTAAGTGCCAGGAGTACTTTGGCCTTGAGGACATTTGCCTTGTGAAGCATATCCTCATCGACGGCATTGCCTTCCAGAACAATCACGCCTTTCTTTCGCATATGACTGATACTCCCATGCTCGGTATTAGGTTCTATCACCACGATTCTGGAGGTGCTCCCTTCATGCTTCAGGTGGTCGAGAATCAGTAACTCAGCTTTCCTGCTCAGGCCACAGACGATGATGTGATCCTTCCAGAAACGTATTTTAAAGAGCACGAAATTTTGGTTGAGCGGCTCCCACAAGGCGAGAAAAATACCACCCGCAGTCAATGCCGGGGCGAGGAATCTGGATACCTCGAGGGTGAGCGGAATAGGCCCGGCAACACCCCCCGAATTCATTACAAAAAGCTGTAAACTAAGATAGAGACTGGATAACCAACTCAGCGGCTCGCTATGCAATGCTCCATGTTGATGAAATCCAAATGTTCCCAATACCAAAGTGAAGAGCACCAATTGCGGGAACAGCCAATTGTATTTCCTGAGGAAATCAATCATCTGCGTATACATTGAAGTAACAGGAAGCTTGATTTTCCGGAGAAATCAGGAGAGGCAAGGGTCTTTTCTGTTTTGGTCATTAAACGGCTGATCAATGACGGATAAAAGTACAAGTTTTCCCCGGATTCAACTTCCGATGCATAGGTACCTCCTAATCTCCTGTTTCCTATTTCCTGCCTCCTATCTCCTGTTTCCTATTTCCTATTTCCTATCTCCTGTCTCCTATCTCCTGTTTCCTATCTCCTATCTCCTGTCTCCTGTTTCCTGTTTCCTATCTCCTATCTCCTATTTCCTATCTCCTATTTCCTATCTCCTATCTCCTATCTCCTGTCTCCTGTTTCCTGTTTCCTATCTCCTATCTCCTACCTCCTATCTCCTATCTCCTACCTCCTATCTCCTATTTCCTATCTCCTATCTCCTATCTCCTATCTCCTATCTCCTATTTCCTATCTCCTATTTCCTATCTCCTATCTCCTATCTCCTATTTCCTATTTCCTATCTCCTATCTCCTGTTTCCTATCTCCTATTTCCTATCTCCTATTTCCTATCTCCTACCTCCTATCTCCTATCTCCTGCCTCCTATCTCCTGTTTCCTATCTCCTGTTTCCTATTTCCTGCCTCCTATCTCCTGTTTCCTATCTCCTGTTTCCTATCTCCTATCTCCTATCTCCTATCTCCTATCTCCTATTTCCTATATCCTATCTCCTGTTTCCTGCCTCCTATCTCCTGTCTCCTTCCTATTTTCACCAAACCATTCCATCATACCCTATGCTACTTGATACCATCAACCAACCAACCCTCATCATGGATGAGCAACGCTGCAAATCCAATATCCTCCAGATATGTCAGAAGGCAAGCGAACAAGACGTTGTATTACGCCCCCATTTCAAAACCCATCAATCCCACCTGGTCGGAAGCTGGTTCCGGGATCTGGGTGTCGACAAGATCACCGTATCATCAGTTGGGATGGCTTCATACTTTGAGGAGGACGGTTGGAGGGATATTACGATAGCCTTTCCTGTCAACATCCGGCAGATCGATGAAATCAGGAGTCTGTCTTTGCAGGCCAGACTTGGATTACTTGTTCTTGATGCTGATGTAATAGATGTGCTCGGAAGTAATCTGGATAAGGAGGTTGCTATCTGGATCAAAATGGATGTAGGAACCCATCGTACCGGGATTGATCCTTCACAAACCAATTGTATTGAGCATATAATGGACCGTATGGCAAAGTATCCACAGCTATCGTTCAGTGGATTCCTGGCCCATGCCGGCCATACGTATCATAGCAGGTCTATGGCTGATGTCCACCGTATCTATGATGAGTCGCTAGCTATTCTTCAGGATTTGAAAAAGAAATATGCAAGTGCCTATCCTGATCTTAAAATTTCACTAGGCGATACACCGGGCGCTTCCATGGTTGAACAATGGGGTTCGGTGGATGAGTTGCGCCCTGGAAACTTTGTTTTCTATGACCTGATGCAGGAACAAATTGGAGCATGTACGCTGGATGATATCGCCGTTGCCATGGCTTGTCCTGTGGTGGCTGTTCATCCGGATCGTCTCCAATGGATTATCTACGGGGGTGCGATTCATTTTTCAAAAGACTATATCACACTGGCCAATGGCCAAAAATGTTTCGGCCGGATGGCTCAAGCAGATGGAGCATCATGGTCTGTAAAAAATGCGAATGGGAATCCATTCATCATCTCTCTGTCCCAGGAGCATGGAGTGGTGCAGTGCACAGCGGAAACGTTCAATCTCTGCAAGCCAGGTGATCTTTCGCTATGGCTGCCCGTGCACAGCTGCCTGACAGCGGATGCGATGGGGGAGTATTTAATCACCGATGGAGAGACTGCCGATCACTACAGAAAACGTTTTTGGGAGTTGTGAGTGGAGGAGCTTCCCCCAAACTCTGGTTTCCAATTCTCACATTCTTCACTCGGAATTCCTGGGGTAGCCTGGAGCACAATAGCTTAGGATTATTATGCGCTTTCCCTCAAGAAAGGAGCAAAAGCAAAGAAATGATAATTATTACTCACCACTCACAATTCACCACTCACAATATTTATACTATCTCAAAACTCAGTTTCAAATTGACCCTATAGGAACTAATCTTCCCTTTATTATCCACGGTGACACTTTGATTCTGGACATGAGCGGATTTGATTCCTTTGAGCGTCTTGGATGCTTTTGCAATTCCTTTTGAAGTAGCATCTTCCCAACTCTTTGGAGAGTCAGACATGAGTTCAATAACTTTGATTACAGCCATGTTGTTTGATTTTTATAAAAAAATATAAAGTACAGTCAATATACATCTGGAAACGGAATTAGTTTATAGTCTGGCACATTAAGTTCCTAACCTCCTAAGCCTACCGTTTATACTCAACTTAAATGGGTAGTGCCGTTGCAGGAGCAAACTCCTGCAACGGCCATGGCCGCTCGACCATTGAGATATTTTGTTAAGAATAGCGAAAATCTCTTAATCTCCTATGCCTCTAACCTCCTAAGCCCCTCATTCAACCAACTCCTGCAAACCATCCTTGGCCTGCCCATAATCAGGATCAAGTCGCAAGGCCTGTTCATATGCAGATTTCGCGTCATCAACTTGTCCTTTCAGGTGGTAGATCTTACCCTTGTAAAACCATGCGGCTGGATTTGCCGGATCGATTTCGCCGAGGATATTTATTTCTTTCAAAGCGGCATCGAGGCTGTCCTTGTACATCAGAAGGATACCTGCATTGAGATAGGCTTCCGGATATTGGGCGTCCAGGGAATGGATGTGCTTGTAGATGTCCAAAGCCTCTTGAATTTTGTCGTTGTTTTGAAGAAAGTATGCCTTAGCGTGCCATGCGGCCACATTGTTCGGGGCTACTCTTACCGCATTGTCAAAGTATTGACTTGCGAGCGGATTATGGGTCCGGTCCATCAGATCCCCGAGGATGACCCATGCCTCACTCATGTCTGGATTGCGTTCAACTGCGGACTGAAATGCACCAATCGCTAAATCGGTTTTCCCCTGATCACGATAGATCATACCCAGCATAAAGAGTGCTTCAGGATCACCCGGCCTGATTTTCATGATATCCGCGATTGTGCTCAGTGCTGCATCGTATTGTTTGAGGATCAATTGAAATTCTGACAATTTGAGTTTCGTATTGATACTATCCGGATAGAGCATGACGACGCGTTGCATAGTCTGCAGGGCCCTGGCTGATTGATAAGAATCCATATACACATCCGCCAGTAAATGGTGCGCCTTGAGATTGGTGGAATCCAGTTTTAAGACGTTGGCAAGATCCACGATGGCTTGGTCATACGCTTGGCGTTCGTAGAAAATTTCACTGCGCTTGAGGTAGAGGGAAGGATCATTTGGAGAAGCCTGGATCGCTTCTGTCAATCCATCAATAGCAGGATCGCCTGTAACCCCCATGTCAGCCTCGCCTGTTGTTGATTTTTTGCAACTCAACAAAAGTGAAGTGAAGAATAGAAACGTCAGCAGGTTTTTGATACTGCTTCGAAAATTATTTGATTTCATAAAATGACTACAAACCAATTGCATTTCCTGCATTCGGATCGGAATATTATTTCCGGTTGAGAAAAAATTTCATGCCCATATCTGCTATGTCGTCCAGTACACTTCCATCACCGTCCTGATCCAGAAATCGTTGTAACAATCCCATTTCCTGGCGTTGATTGGTTTGTGAATGGACACTTCCGGACAGAACACCACCGATATTTTCCGGACTCACTTCATGCTGTTTGCGAGCCTTGCCCAATGCAG
>Ga0163155_10007795_pt1 | contig 10022 bp, 5 predicted proteins | sample OliLakLV19SP4G1_FD_148611 | JGI IMG/M metagenome (GOLD analysis project Ga0163155, IMG submission 148611) | Freshwater microbial mat bacterial communities from Lake Vanda, McMurdo Dry Valleys, Antarctica - Oligotrophic Lake LV.19.SP4.G1 | ecosystem: Environmental > Aquatic > Freshwater > Lake >... | reverse complement strand
CATGCTCGCGATGGTTGTCGTCGGCGCAACGGCGTACACGCGGCTTGGCGTGGACCGATTGCCGTCGGTCGATCTGCCGACGATCAATGTGCGAACGAGCCTGCCGGGCGCCTCGCCCGAGGAAGTCGAGACCGAAGTTTCCCAGCCGCTTGAGGAAGTGATCAACACCGTCGAGGGGATCGAAGAGCTTCGCTCGATTTCCGGACAGGGAAGCTCGATCATCATCGCAACGTTCAGCCTGGACCGGAACATCGACGCGGCGGCGCAGGATGTTCGAGATCGCGTCGCCGCGGCGATCCGTCGTCTTCCCGACGACGTCGACCCGCCGGTGGTCTCGAAGTTCGATAACGATTCGAGCCCGGTGTTGACGCTCGCGCTCTCCGGCGATCTGTCCATCCGCGAGCTGACGGAGCTCGCCGACAAGATCGTCAAGCCGCAGCTTGAACGCTCGGCCGGCGTGGGTGAGATCGCGATCGTCGGCGGGCTCGAGCGCACGATCAACGTCTGGATCGACGCCGATCGACTCGCGGCCTACGGGATCCCGATCACGACCGTGCGCGACGCAATCGCGCGACAGAACTCCGACGTGCCTGGCGGCAACCTCACCGGCGACTCGCAGGAGCAGGTGCTTCGCACGCTTGGTCGCATTACCGATCCCGAGGCGTTCAACGACATCATCGTCGCGGTCATCAACGGCGCGCCGATCCGCGTGCGTGACATCGGCCGCGCTGAAGATGGCACGCGCGAGCAACGATCCGCGTCGCGCCTCAACGGCGAGCCCGCGGTGTCGCTCGAAGTTCGGCGCCAGTCGGGCGCCAACAGCGTCGCGGTGATTGACGGCGTGAAGAAAGAGCTTGCCGCCGTGACGCCGCAGTTGCCGGCCGGCGTGAAGCTGCAGGTGATCCGCGATCAGTCGGATTACATCTACGCCGCGCTGCACGAGATCAATCTGCATCTGGTGCTGGGGGCGATCCTCGCGTCGCTGGTGGTGCTGGCGTTCATGCGGTCGTGGCGTTCGACGATCATCGCGGCGGTGGCAATTCCCACATCGGTGGTGTCGACGTTCGCGGTCATGTGGGCGCTGGGATTCACGCTCAACAGCGTGACCATGCTCGCGCTCGTGCTGATGGTCGGCATCGTGATCGACGACGCGATCGTGGTGCTCGAGAACATCTATCGATTCGTTGAAGAGAAGGGGTACTCGCCGATGGAGGCGGCGCGGCTCGGCACCGCCGAGATCGGCCTGCCCGTGCTCGCGACCACGCTGTCGCTGGTTGTGATCTTCGTGCCGGTATCGTTCATGTCGTCGATCTCGGGCCGATTTCTTTACCAGTTCGGCATCACCGCCGCGGTCGCGGTGCTGGTGAGCCTGCTGGTCTCGTTCACGCTGACGCCGATGCTGACGGCGCGCTTGCTGAAAGTTTCCAAGTCCGCGGCGGGAGACGGGGGCCATGGCCACGCCCCCGCTTCTCGTCGCGGGTTTTACGCGCTGATCGACGGCGTCTATGTGCGGCTGCTCAAGCTCTCCATGCGGTTCCGGTACATCACCGCCGCGCTGGCGATTGTGACGATCCTCTCGGCGATCCCGCTGTACACGATGCTGAAGCAGGACTACATGCCGTCGGACGTGGACGAAGCGGAGTTCAGCATCAACGTCAATGGACCCGAAGGAAGCAGCTTCACGTCGTTCGATCAGGCTGTGCGCGCGGTCGAAGAAGAAGTGCGCAAGCATCCCGCCGTGCAGACGACGCTCGTGTCGGTCGGCGGATCGTTCCTGGGCCAGGTCAATCGCGCGGATATCTATGTTCGGATCGCGCCCCACAAGGAGCGGTACGTCTCACTGTCGCGCATCTGGAGAGCGACCCTGAAAGGTGACCCGCGAGCAGCGTTCCGCGGCAACTACACCCAGAGCGACGTGATGCAGGACCTGCGACGCTCCCTCAGAAAATACCCCGACGTCCGCGCATCGGTGCGACCCTTCGCGGCGTTCAACATCGGCGGCGGCAACTTCGACATCGATCTCGCGATCCGCGGGCCTGAGCTCGACAAACTCGCCGAGTACACCGAAACCCTCCGCGTGCGCTCGCGCGAGCTTGGCGGACTGCCGGATATCGACACCACGCTCAAGCTCAACTCTCCGGAGCTGCGCGTGCAGATTGATCGCGACCGCGCCGCGGATCTTGGCGTAAGCCCGCAGGACATCGGCGTCGCGCTCCGCCTGCTGGTGGGCGGTGATGAAGAGGTCTCTCGCTTCCGCGACCTTGCGACGAGCGAGGATTACGACGTTCAGTTGCGCCTCATCAAGTCTGATCGCTCGGACGCGTCAAGCCTGCCAAGCCTGCTCATTCCCGCGAGCGCCGCGCCGGGCCGAGTCGTGGAGCTGCGCAACATCGCGTCGCTCGCGGAGACGACGACGGCGGCGCGCATTGATCGGCTTGATCGCCAGCGTGCCGCGAACGCGCGCGGATCGGTGGGTCCGGGTTTCGCGCTGGCGGATCGGCTGGAAGCGATGCGCGGGGAGGTCGCAAAGCTCGACATGCCGCCGGCGTATTCGGTGAGGGTGCTCGGGCGCGGGCGAGAACTCGAGCGGACGTTCCGTGAGTTTCTCCTCGCGTTTGCGCTGTCGATCGTGTTCATGTACATGATCCTCGCGTCGAACTACGAGAGCCTGGTGCATCCGTTCACGATTCTCTTGTCGCTCCCGCTCTCGGTCCCGTTCGCGTTCCTCTCGATGCTGCTGCTGGGAGGATCACTCAACTTATATTCCGCGCTCGGAATTCTCGTGCTGTTCGGCGTGGTGAAAAAGAACTCGATTCTGCAGATCGACCACATGAACCGACTGCGCCACGAAGGGATGCCGCGCGCCGAGGCGATCATCCAGGGAAATCGCGATCGATTGAGACCGATCCTGATGACGACTTTCGCGCTGGTGGGAGGCATGCTCCCGCTCGCGATCGGCACCGGCCCGGGTGCGGAAGAGCGTCGCGCGGTGGCGATCGTCGTGATCGGCGGACAGTTGCTCTCTCTGTTGCTCACATTGCTCGTAACGCCGGTCGCATACTCGCTGCTTGAAGATGGCGCGAAAAAGTTCGGTTCGATGTTCCGGCGATCGCAGCCGGCTGTGGGCGGCGTGGAAGCCGCGCCGCTCAGTGCGCCGGACGATGCGTCGCACTAAAAGGTTGAGGAATCGAGCGACGAAGGAAGAAGCGCCACGATTTGCTCGAAGACTCGCTCTTCGTGGGCGTGGGTGACGTCAGCGTGACGCCCGCGCCGCACCCGTCTCTCAGGCTTTGCTCTCGCCGTGACAACTCCCTATTGTGATTGGCGTGTGGGGAAAAAAGCTGGCCGTGTGCGCCGCTTTCAGCAAGGAGTTTCGCCGTGTCTCAATCTCTCGCTTACATCGCCCAGGCCGCCACGACCCCTCTCGCGCGCGGGAGCATCGAACGCCGCGAATCCGGCGCGATGGACGTCCAGATCGACATCCTGTTCTGCGGCGTGTGCCACTCTGACCTCCACACCGTCCGCGGCGAATGGCCGGGCGTGGTCTACCCCGTCGTTCCCGGGCACGAGATCGTCGGACGCGTAACGAAAGTCGGTAAGGACGTGACTCGCTTCAAGGTCGGCGAGACCGTTGCGGTGGGTTGCATGGTCGACTCGTGCAAGTCCTGCGCCTCATGCAACGGCGGCATGGAGCAGTACTGCGAAAAGGGCATGACCCTCACCTACAACAGTCCCGACATCCACCAGCCCGGTAAGATGACCTACGGCGGATATTCCAAGCACATCGTCGTCAATGAGCGATTCGTCGCTCGCGTGTCGGAGAAGGCGAACCTCGCCGCGGTCGCGCCGCTGCTGTGCGCGGGGATCACCACGTACTCGCCGCTGAAGCACTGGGGCGTGACGAAAGGGAAGAAGGTCGGCATCGTCGGCCTGGGCGGTCTCGGGCACATGGGCGTCAAGTATTCCCACGCGTTCGGCGCTCACACCGTGCTCTTCACAACATCGCCCAGCAAGATCGAAGACGGCAAGCGTCTCGGCGCAGACGAGGTCGTCGTCTCAAAGAACGAGAACGAGATGAAGAAGCACGCGAAGAGCTTTGATTTCATCCTCAACACCGTGGCCGTCTCGCACAATCTCGATGCGTTTACCGATCTGCTCAAGGTGGATGGAACGCTCTGCCTGGTGGGCGCGCCCTCCTCGCCGCACCCTTCGCCCAGCGTCTGGAACCTGATCATGAAGCGGGTGAGCATCGCAGGCTCGGCGATCGGGGGCATGCCCGAGACGCAGGAAATGCTCGACTTCTCCGCGAAGCACAACATTGTCTCGGACATCGAGATCATCCCGATTCAGAAGATCGAAGAGGCGTACGGGCGGATGCTCAAGAGCGACGTGAAGTACCGCTTCGTGATCGACATGGAATCGCTCAAGGCGTAACAACGGGCGGAGGGCGTCAACGCCCGTCTCGCCCGCTCGCGTCACTTCGCGGCGGCGAGTCCCATCACCCGTCGCCGTAGCTCGCTCGCGGATTGGACGCCCTGCTCGACATCGCGGATCTGCCCGAGCGAGTCGACAAAGACGAGCGTGGGAATTGAGCTGACGCCGCCGAACGCCGCGAGCGCTTCGGGACTGGACATCAGCTCGATTGAGTTGGCGGGATGCGAGCGGATGTAGGTTTCGACCAGCCGCGGGTCGCGGTCGGTCGAGAGCGACACGATATTGACGGTCTTGAGGAACTCGGCGTCCAGGTCGTGCAACACCGTCCGCTGCTTTCGGCACGGCGGGCACCATGTCGCCCACACATCAATGATGAGCGGCTTGCCGACGTATTGACCCAGCACGACGGCGGAGCCATCAAGTCCATACACCGTCAGGTTGCTCACTGATCCCTTCGCGGGCCCGGGCTCGATGGGCGTTCCCGTGCGACCCAGCACGCTGTCCATGATGGCGGCGCAAGTGGGGCAGTAGCCGTTCAAACCCGTAAAGGAGACGTACGCCACGCCGACGACGGGAATGATCGCGGCTTTCAATATCCACTTGAGCGTGCGCGAAGCCATGTTCAAACTCCGGTGACGGTCTGCTCTACATGCTCGCCTGATTCTGCGACAGTTACGAGCCCTTCGCGCAAGCGAAGGACGGGTGCAGCCTGGTAACTTCCTCGCTCGGGCCAAGGGGTCGTCGTCGAATCACGCAAACCTGTTTGGATTGTAGGAGCACGATTGCACGCGCCTGCCACTTCCATCTCCGCCCAGGGCTGCAATGAATCCGGCGCGGAAGATGGCGGCTTCAGCGGCCGCGGTTGATCCATCCGAACTCCGCCGCGGAACTCGCGCCGACGGTGAACGAAGTGCCCCTGATCTTTCGGATGCGGAGGCTGTTGCAGGTAAGGTCAGCCGCTTCCTGCGCCCGATCGTTGGGTCCGACCGGCGGCTTGAAGACGCCCGCGCTCCCGTCCAGATAACCGATATTGCCGCCGCCCCCTCGCCCGCCGGCGTCGGAGCCTGCCTGGCGGCTGCCGTGACGCGTCGAGAACTGGTCCATGTTCGCGAACGACCCGTCGTCATTCCCGCGGTTGTAATACTCGTCGTGCTCTTCGATGATGAGGGGGATCGCGGGGAAGTCTTTCGTGGGCGACGCAGGATTTGAAGGAACCGTCGGGTACGTCACGCGCCACTCAAGGCCCAGGCGAGCGCCCGCGAAGCGGATGATGCAGGTGTAATCAAAGTACTGGTTTGCCGTTCGCTTGGCGGAGGGGCATTCAGTGATCTTGTCGGCGGACGAGAGGTATTCGTACAGCACCGAAGTCTGCAGCGGGTGGGTATAGGCGGTGCGATTATTCATGTAGATCTGGTTGTTCCGCCCCGACCAGTCGAGGTTCTGCGGCCCCTGCCAATACGTGCCCGGCATGACCTTGTAGTCACTCGCGTAGCTTGTGAAAGCCAGCATGATCTGCTTGAGGTTGGAGGTGCAGACAACGATGCGCCCCGCCTCGCGCGCTTTTGCCACCGCGGGAAGCAGCAGCGCCACCAGGATTGCGATGATCGCGATGACGACGAGGAGTTCGATCAGGGTGAAAGCACGGCGGGTGAGGGCTCGCATGAAAGGTACCTCCAGCCATAGCTTACACAACTCCGCGCAACTTGCATCGCCTCACTCACGTATGCACACCGATGGGGAGCGGGATAAAGTCATGCATGGAAGGGCGAAGATTGTGGGGGGACGCGGGATTGATCAGCTTGTCATGAACCTGCTTGACCTGGGATACTGGTTGCTGGCGGGCCTGACGGCTCCGATCTGGGCAAGGAAAGCGCGCGGGGATTGGCGGCGTCGGTTCGGGCATGCCGACCCGCTTGGCAAGCCCGGGAAGCCGCGCATCATGTTGCATGCGGTATCGGTTGGCGAGGTGAACGCGCTGCGCGCGCTGGTGCCCATGCTCACCGATCATGCCGAAGTGGTCATATCGGTCGGGACCGACACGGGAATCGCGCGGGCGCGGGAGCTTTTTGCGTCGGACAAAGCGCCGGCTGGGGCGCGGGCGACGGTGGTGCGATATCCGCTGGATTTTTCCGCGTCGGTCAAGCGGTTTTTGGGCGCCGTGCGCCCCGATGTCGTCGGCCTTGTCGAGTTGGAAGTCTGGCCCAACTTCATCCGCGAGTGCGGCAGGCGATCGATCCCGGTCGTCGTCATCAACGGGCGATTAAGCGCACGATCGTTCAAGGGGTATCGGCGATTTCGTGTGTTTCTAAGGGGAATGTTCGCATCGCTCACGCGGACGGCGGCGCAGGATGACTCGTACGCCGCCCGGTTTGTTGAGATGGGTGTCGCGCCGGATCGGTGCGTCGTGACCGGTTCAATGAAGTGGGACTCGGCGAAGATCGAGGACGACGCAAAGGGCGCGGCGGAGCTGGGTGCGGCGATGGGGATCGATCCTTCGAAGCCGCTCGTCGTTGCCGGCAGTACCGGGCCGGGCGAAGAAGCGCTGCTGCACGCGGCATGCCCGCCGGGAGTGCAGCTCTTGTGCGCGCCGCGGAAGGTCGAGCGGTTTGATGACGCCGCGGCGGGCATGCCGGGGTGCGTACGCCGATCGCGGAAGGAGCGTGCGGAGCGCGGGACCGACCGGTTCCTGCTCGACACCATCGGCGAGCTGCGCGCCGCATATGCCCTGGCGGATGTCGTGGTAGTCGGGCGATCGTTCGGGGATTTATATGGATCGGATCCCGTCGAACCGATCGCGCTCGGAAAGGCGACGGTGATCGGGCCTCGGGCGAGCGATTTCCAGGTCATCGTCGAAGCGTTCGAGCGTGACCGGGGTATCGTCAGGACCACCCGTGAAGAGCTGGCTGCGACGCTCGCGGAACTGCTCGCGAGCGAGGAGCGTCGGCGCGAGCTGGCACGCAACGGACGGGCGTGCATCGTTGCGAATCAAGGAGCGACGCGCCGGCATGCCGAGTTGTTGCTGAGCCTGGTGCGGAAGTAGAGAACTCGGGACGACCCGCTCCCTAAGGCTTGCGAATCAAGCTCGCCGCTTCCCACGCGGGGTCGCTCCACGGCGCGGTGTCGATGACTTTGTAAAGTTCCGCGCGGGCTTTGTCGTCGGGTGGGGGAATGTCGCCGCGCTTGGATTTGTATTTTTCAAGGAGCGCCCCCGCGGCCTGAGTGTTCTTCACCCACGCATCCTGCCACGGCTGATCCACCCACTTGAGCGCACCAAGAAACTCGTCGGCGGACGGCATCTGGTGCCCGAGCTTTTCAAAGTCAAAGACGCGGATGTTGACGCCGTGTCCCCGCATGATGTCCGCCGCGGCGAGAATTTCGGAATGGTTGAAATCCTCGCCCCCCGTGATCGCTGCGATTCGTCGTTTCTTCAGAAGTGTAAAACGCTTGATGTCCGGTCGCTCGTAGCCCGCGGGCGCAAATCGGCTGTTGCCCAACGGCACTTTCTGGTACGTGCTGAGTCCGACGATGGGCACCGCGCCGGTGAAATAATCCGGAAAACACGCAAGCAGCATCGAGCTCACCCGACCGCCCCCTGAGATGCCCGCGAGATAAACGCGGGTCGGATCGATGTGCACCCGCGCGGACACGGCGAACAGCGCGTCGAGCGCAAGCTGGTAGCGATCCGCGACCGGGCGATCATTCCCGACATTGGCGATCCCCACGCACGCGATGTTCAGTTCATCCAGCGATTTGTTAAACACAGCGGGCGGCGTGCCTTCTGACGCAGCATGGATCCAGATGAGCAGCCCCGCGGGTCGGCGCGGCTTGTAAGTAGTCGGGAGGCGAACGACGAGCTTTTCCTGCGACAGGATGCGTGCCGCGCCCGGAATGTTCGAGCGGCGCCCGTTGAGGAATCGATCGCCCAGCGACTTCTGATCCAGGAAAAAAGGAGACGGCGCGATGGGGTGTGCAAGTTCAACCGGAGAGCCGGGGGGCAGCGTTTGCTGCGTCTTCGCGGAAGGATCGTCAAGGCCCGACAGGTCTGCACCGTAGGAGCCGCGATAGCGGGGCCAGTCGAGTGTTGCCTGGCGAAATCGCTCGGGGTCGAGCTTGAAGACCTTAGCGGAATCCGCGGCGGCGTCTTTGGAATCGATGAGTTCGCGAGCGAGGATTACGCCGTCGGGAGAGGTGAGGATCTCAACGCGTTTGACGGGGCTGCTCTCGCTGACTGAGAGGTGGAGGACACAGAGGCGAGAGAGGTTGCCGCGCGCGTCGACGAGCTTCAGGCCGGTCAGCGACGCGACGTTGAGCGGCGTGATGTCCTTCGCGGGCAAAATCGCGACAATGCCCGCGAGATTCTGCAGCATCCGCGGCGAGCCCGCGGGCGGGACAGTTGCGGGAATCGTGTCCCCCACGGTGATCACGGCTTTCTGTGCCTTGTAGCGCCCGACATCGAAGATGCCGTCGGGGCGGGCGAGGGCCGGGGCGATGCCCAGCGTGAGTGCGAACAATGCCGCCAGAAAAGAGGAGAGTGATCGCAGCATGGGAAACGGTACGTCGCAGGCGCGAAGGGGTTTCGCGCGGGGAGCTGCAACGCCGAGCGGAAGATGGAAATCGCGGGTGCCACGACCACGTCTCAACGCAAGCGCTCATGGTGGCTACCGAACTTATTTCACTCACCGATCGCACCCATTTGCTATGCTGAAGCGAGACAGACGCGGGGCCTTGCGGAAGATTGACTAAGTCACATGAATGCAGCCAGATCGAATGTGCGATCGATGGTGAGCGCCCGCGAGCGCGGGTGGCGTGGTGCGCTGCTGACAGGCGCCATGTGGGCGCTCGCACTCCTGTACGCCGTGCCGCTGGTGTGGATGGCGGCCGTGTCGCTGAAGCCGAAGGATCAGGCGGCCGCGCCGGGCGTCTCCCCGCTGCCCAGGTTTCAAAGTGGCTCGACGGGACCGCACCAAGACATCAGCATCGCAAGCGCGCAATACTGGCGCAGGCTGGGCGAGCAGGCACAGACAAACTACACCGAAGTCTGGAGCAGCCCCGTCGCGGATTTCCCGGTGTACCTTCGGAACTCGACACAGATCGCCCTGCTCGGCGTAATCGGAATGGTGTTGTCCAGCGCGGTGGTGGCGTACGGATTCTCTCGCCTGAGCTGGCCGGGGCGCGACAAGGTGTTCGTCCTCGTGCTGGCGACGCTCATGATCCCGCAGGCGGTGCTCGTCGCGCCCCAGTACATCCTCTTCAAAAAGCTCGGCTGGATCGGCACGTTCGCGCCGCTCTGGGCGCCCGCATGGTTCGGCGGAGCGTTCAGCATTTTTCTCCTGCGCCAGTTCTTCATGGGAATCCCGCGTGAACTCGACGAAGCGGCGCGAATGGATGGTTGCACGCACTGGGGCGTCTTCTGGCGCGTGATCCTCCCGCTTTCAAAGCCGGCGCTGATCGTCGTCGCGTTGTTTTATTTCGTGGGCTCATGGAACGACTTCCTCGGGCCGCTGGTGTTTCTCAATCACCAGTCCGATTACACCCTGCAGCTCGGCCTTCAGATGTTCCAATCGCAGCACGGCGGAACCCCGTGGAAT
>Ga0163155_10007787_pt1 | contig 10027 bp, 9 predicted proteins | sample OliLakLV19SP4G1_FD_148611 | JGI IMG/M metagenome (GOLD analysis project Ga0163155, IMG submission 148611) | Freshwater microbial mat bacterial communities from Lake Vanda, McMurdo Dry Valleys, Antarctica - Oligotrophic Lake LV.19.SP4.G1 | ecosystem: Environmental > Aquatic > Freshwater > Lake >... | reverse complement strand
GTCTTCGGTGGCGCCCAGCGGCAGATCGACGACGGGAACCGGCAGCGTGACGGTGGCGCGGGTTTTGGCACAGCCTGCCGGGCATTGGGAGCGGTTGGACGCGGGGTCGCAATGGTAGGGGCAGTCTTTAACTGCGCTGACGGGCGGCAAAAGTGCCGCGAGCCCGCGCACGATGGTCGATTTGCCGGTGCCACGATCACCCAGGGCAAGGACGCCGCCGATGCGGGGGTCGATGGCGGCGAGTACGAGAGCGAGTTTCATCTCGCCCTGGCCGACGAGCGCGGTAAACGGAAATGCGGGTGTCATCGGCGCGCTCCAACGGGTCGTGTCGACAGATTATGTCATCTTTAGCTGACACATGCCAGCGCCGGTGGCTTGCCGGGGCTGGCAGCGTGCCGACACATGCCAAGCCGTGCGACAGAACCAGTTTGCCTGATGTCGGCTTGCCCGATGTCGGCTGGCACGTCGTCGGCTGGCACGTCTTCGGCTTGTTTGCACGGTGCCGGCTTTCACGGTGCCGCTGCAAGTTGCGGTCGGCGCCGATTGAAAAAGCCGTACGCGCCCAAATGGCACGCACGGCTTAGCGAGCCGAAGCTCCCCCAGAAATCGGAAAGACCGATTACTTCGAGGCGCACTTCTTCTTCTTGACGTCGTAGAACTTGCCGACGCCGCACTTGCCGGCCTTGTCCTTCTTCTTCTTGGCGGCGTCGGCGATGCCGGCCGTGCCAACGAGCGAGGCAATTGCGAACATGGCGGCGAAAGCGATCTGGGCGAAACGCATGGTAATCTCCTACGCGATTATCAGTTGAACATCCCCCGCTCCTGGCGGCGAGGTACGCCAACCCCCTGCGCGAGATGTGTGCCGTTTATACGAGCACGCGATGCGAGCAATTCGTTCACGTCCGTGCCCCTCATGACGCAGTGCAAGACGTTGCCGAGCGGCAACAAATTTGGGGCTTGGCCGATCAAGATCGCGGCCGCTTGTCTTAACGCTCGTTCATCGAAATCTCACCGTGTCGCCGCGATCACACCGTGATGGGGTCACTGTCGCGACTTAGCGCTTTGGGCTTGACAGCGAACACAGCGCTTCGGGGCTCCCATGTCGAACGCCACCCATCGGACCAACAGGACTGCGGCCGCCCGGACGGGTCTAGCGCTGGATGGCAACCAGAATGGCGGCGACGACTGGGGGCATGAGGAAAAGCCCGCGCGCGATTGGAAGAAGGCCATCCTCGTCACCGGTCTCGGGTTGCTGTCGTGGGTTGCGACCTACGTCGGCATGCTCGAACTGATCGAAGCCAACATGGGCGAGTTGCCGCTCGTCCATAAGCTGATCATCGGCTTTTCGGTCGCCATGCTGATGATCATGGTGGTTTGGCTGCTTGACGAAATGTTCAAGCCCAACCCGTTCTCGCTGAAGTTGATCTACACGGCGGGCTATCTTTTTCTGACTTTGATTTCCGTCGGTTTCGGCTTTGGCTTCTATTGGAAGGTGCTCGAGTCGCGCGGCGAGAGTACGCGGTCGGCCGAAAGCGCCGTCACGCAGGTTCAAGGCTCGCTGACGGCAGCATCAGCCCGGCTCGATCAGTTGCAATCGACGCTCGACCAGCTCACCGCCGTGTCGTTGACAAAGGCGCAGAGTGAGCGGGCAACCGGCAATTCATGCCCAGCGTCAAAGCCAGGCGATGGCCCCCGCCGGAAGCTGCGCGAGGACGATGCCAGCCGCTTTTCGTTTGCGTCCGAATTCGTCAAAGGACGCGCCACGTCGGTCAAATCGGAGATGGGCGCACTCGAGGGCGATCTGGTCAAAATCGGCGCGGCCGATGCCTCGACGATCGATGCAAAGACCGGCACGCGCAACGCGTTCATGCAGGGCATTTCGCGCAAACTCGACGGCACGGTGACGAATTTCAATGCGTTCCGCACCGATCCGCAGCTGAAGCAAATCCGGTCTGATCTTGCCGAGCGTGCCGAGAGGTCGACGTTTCCAGACGGGGCTGGCAAAACGTTCTCGTGCCCGGATGGCCAGCTGCAAGCCGCATTGCGTGGCGTTGTCCGCGCGATCGACGGGCTGCCGGAGTTGGAGAAGCCGAAGATTGCCGCTGTTGAGGGCTCGGAGGCGACCATCGAAGCCTTCCGGCGTCTGGTCGCATCGTTCTCAGGGTTGCTGCAATTCAAGCTGCCGCCGTCGGCCGATGAACTGCGCGAATTGCAGAGGCGGGCGATCCAGTCGGTCGAGAGCCCGACGGCGGCAACGGCGCTGGCGCGCGGCAACGAACAGCCCGGATTGTCCAAGCGGGATTATGTTCCGCTCGCGATCGCGATTTTTGTCGATTTGTGCCTGTTGCTCGTCGCGATGGGCCGCAACCATGACCGGATGTCGGGGCTTGTGCCGAAGATGCGCGCGGCCGAGCGAGGCCCGGTCATACAAATCCTGTCGCGCTTCAACGATATCCACCGCGACCGCCAGATCCGGGAGAATTTCGACCTGTTTCGCCATGTCGTGTTTGACTTCCACGGTGATTACTATGTCGCCGTGCCGCTCGACGCGCCAAAACGTCTGAACCCGCATGAGCGCGAGGATTTGCGGCTCGAGGCGCAACTGCTGTCGAACCTGTTCGCCAGCTTCGAAAAAGAGCGCATTTTCAGCCGCGTTTACTCGCCTCTGCTGACGACCGGCACGATCCGCAAGCGGCTGGGGCGACAGGGGAGTAAGTTCGCCGCGTCGGAAGCGTTCCGGATCTACCGGTTCAAGGATGGGGCGTGGTCGGACTTTATCCTCGGCGCGGTGATGGGTGCCGCCAAACGGGTCGAGGCAGAGAAGCGTACGCTGGCCCTGCGGGCAGAAGAACTCGCGCGCAACACGCCACTGCCCGATCCGGCGTTCGATCCTACGTTCGACCTGCCGTATCCAACGGCGAACAGCCGCGCGTCTGGACGCCATGGTACCTCGCAGATCCGGCACTCACAGACCCGGCAGACATCGGCTGAGGCCGAGACTGGCTATTCCTTTGCAGGGCCCCAACGGCATGACGCGCCTCGCGAGGCGGAGGCCGGGCGGCAGGTGCCGTATGCCGTGCAGCCCGATCACGGCGACCTCGCCCGTCAGTTCGGCAGCTATGCGGCCTATGCCGCACGGCCGCAAACCGTGCCGCGACCGACCGAGGCGACGCCGACGTTCGCAGACAATGTCCACCCGCTTTATCCGGCAGGTGCGGCCGAGGACATCGACCGAGACCTGCATCCAGCGAATTCGAACACGGCTTCAGTTCGGAGCCGCCAGACTGCCGAGCCCGATGCCGAGCCCGACGCTGCGCCGTCTGCGACCGTGGCCCAAGGTGTACCCCCGCCGGGGGCGCCGTTGGCCGATGTCGTGCCGTTCGCACCCGCGATTGCATTGGCCGACGCCGCGCCCGTTCCACGGTCGCCACAGGCGGAGCTGGCCGAGCCGTCGGCCGAGGCAGCGGCACTGGTACCGGCCGCTGCACCCGTCTCTCGTCCGGCCTTCGACACCGTCGATTGGCAGAACCAACTCGGGATCGTCATGACGCGGGTTACCGAAAGCATCACGGTGCCGGTGCCGCCATCAGTGCCTCCAACACTTGGGATGACGAGCGAGGCCAGCGGAATGCCTGAGCAAGGCGAACTGCCGCTGACGACCCAAGGTGTGCCGGTTGGTCCGGGTCTGGCGGTTGGTCCGGGTCTGGCGGTCGGTGCGGGTCTGGCGGTCGGTCCGGCGATCGGTGCGGCAGCCGACTGGACCGCGACCGATATGGCGCTGGCCCGGCGCTATGCCCGCGGTGCGGCAGAGTAGTCAGCCACGAGACCGGCGTGAAGTCGAAATTTTGCATGAAACAAGGCACAGCGAAACGCTTGCTTAACCCTATCCGACTTTAACTGAACGGGACGACGACAGGTGGATGGGACCGGCTTGGGCCGGTCTCGGAAACCCAACAATACGAGGCACTGGCATGATTTCCAAAGCTCCAGCACGCATGACCGTCGTCAAGAAGGAGGATAAGGAGGCGAAGCTCAAGGCCCTTCTCCAGCACGCGATGCTCATGATGCCGGAGGGCTCGGAAATTTGCCTCGTTATCCAGGGCGCCCAGAGCCCTGCCGCGCGGGCCGTCGTAGCCTTGGCGCCATTGTTTGCCGCACAACGAATTTCGTACCGGATCATTGTGGCGCGCGCCGAAGCCAAGCCGTTGTTCGATGCGGCGCGTCTGAGCTGCCGCGTTTTGGCCGACCCACGGTGTCACGATGCGCACGAATTGGTGGTCGCTGGACCCCAGACGTCGTGGATCGGCGACAGCATGCGTCGCAATCCGGCGGCGACCGACAGCTTCGAACTGCACATTGCCGATTGCACCAAAACCACCGCGATGATTGCCGCCTCGTTCGAGCGGCTATGGGCAATCGCAACGCCCGTCAGCTATGGCCGCTCACGCGAAACGGCGACGATGGCGCTGGCTGGCACGCTGGCCGCGATCCCCGGTGAGCCGGGCTCGACCGTCACGGTCATGACGCGGCATTGAGCCAACCGGGAAGCCGGTCGAGGCCGATCAGTTCGTCGTAGGTCTGGCGCGGCCGGACCACGGCGAAATCGCTACCGCGGACCATCACTTCGGGGACCAGCAGGCGCGTGTTGTAGGTTGACGCCATGACGGCTCCATAGGCGCCAGTGGTCATCACCGCCATCAGGTCGCCCGGCGCCATTCGCGGCAATTTTCGGCCGAGCGCCAGATAGTCGCCGGTCTCGCAGACGGGACCGACGACATCCTGCTCTTCTTGCGTTTCCGTGCCGTTGGCCGACGCAACCGTCGATTGGATGACCGGTAGGATATCGTGGTGCGCCTCATAGAGCGTCGGGCGGATCAGGTCGTTCATCGCCGCGTCGACGATCAGGAACGTGCGGCCGTCGCCGTGCTTGGTGTAGATCACGCGCGTCAGCAGAATACCGGCGTTGCCGACGATCAGACGGCCGGGTTCGAACACGAGACCGAACGGCAGGTTGCCGAGAACATCGCGGACAACGCCAGCGTAGTCCTCCGGGCGCGGCGGCTGCGGTCCATCCTCGCCGTGGTAGGGGACGCCGAGGCCACCGCCGAGGTCGAGGTGCTTGAGCGCGTGGCCGTCGGTGCGCAGTTCGAGCGCCAAGGAGCGCAGACGTTCGAATGCTTGGCGGAACGGGTCGAGCGAGGTGATCTGGCTGCCGATGTGCATGTGAATGCCGTCGGCGGAAATTCCCGGTGCAGATTTGATGCGCTCGTAAAGCGCGCGGGCGGCGACAAATGGCACGCCGAACTTGTTTTCGGATTTGCCCGTCGAAATCTTGCCGTGGGTTTTGGCGTCGACGTCGGGGTTGACGCGGACCGAGACCGAAGCGGTGAGGCCAAGTTCGGCAGCGACCGATGACAGGGCGTCGAGCTCGGGCTCGCTCTCGACATTGAAACCTTTGATGCCCTGTGCCAGCGCGAACGCCATCTCGGCGCGCGTCTTGCCGACTCCAGCGAAGATGATCTTACCGGCGGGGACGCCAGCGGCCAGCGCGCGGCGAAGTTCGCCTTCCGATACGACGTCCATCCCCGCGCCGAGGCGGGCCAGCGTTGTCAGTACGGCTTGGTTGGAGTTGGCCTTGACGGCGTAACATATCAACGCGTCGGTGCCAGCAAACGCCTCAGCCAGCACACGGTAGTGCCGCTCGATGGTGGCTGTCGAATAGCAGTAGAACGGCGTGCCGACCGTGCCAGCCAATGTCACGAGGTCGACGTCCTCAGCGTGAAGGCTGCCGTTGCGATAGGCGAAGTGGTGCATCAGGACCGGTCAGAATAATCGTTTGTGTCGTGGGGTCCGGCCGCGAATGCCGGTGTTGCTTGGGTCATATCCGACGTTGCCGCGCTGTGCTACCCGGCGAGCGGCTGCACGGGTGCTCGTCATGATGTCAGTGCCGTTTTGCTGCGGACGCTGGCGTAAACCATCGAGCCGAGCGCAAATCCCGCCATGGCGACGACGATCGACGGGCCGCTCGGCAGATCGTAGGCCGCCGACAGGTAGAGCCCCGCCACGGCGCTCAGCACGGCGATGCCGATCGCAAACATCGCCATCGTCTCGGGCGTGCGCGACAATGGTCGTGCGGCGACGGCTGGAATGATGAGGAACGCGATCGCTAGAAGTGCGCCCACGACCTTGATTGCCAGCGCAATGACGAGCGCGAGCAGTAGCGTGAATACGATGCGTGTCCGCTGGACGGCGACACCCTCGGCGGCGGCAAGATCGGAGTGGATCGACAGGCGCAGCAGCGGCTCCCACAACCAATATAGCGTGCCGTAAACGGCAACAGCTGCGGCCGCCAGCATCACGAGGTCAGGCGTGCTAACCGCGAGGACATCTCCGAACAAGAAGCCCATGACGTTGACTGTCGGTCCCGACAACTGCGAGGTCGCGATGATGCCGAGCGCGAGGGCGACGTAGTGCATGGTGCCGAGTAGGCTGTCGACCGGGACGATGCGCTGGCGTTCGAGAGCCATCAGCATGACCGCCATGGCTAATGTCATGAGCACGACGGCCAGCGTCAAATTGGACTGCAGCGCCAGACCGGCGGCGACGCCGATGAGGCTCGCCTGGGCGATGGTTTCACCGAAGTAGGCCATCCGCCGCCACACGACAAAGCAGCCGAGCGGGGCGGCTATGATGGCCAATCCGATGGCCGCAAGCAGGGCGCGAACGAAGAACGGCTCCAAGGGTGACCTTTCGGGGGGATTAGTTTTTCGTCAGCGATTTGACGGCGGGCTTTGACGCCGGCTGGGGAACCGGCGCTCCCGTGGCGTCGTGGGTATGGTCGTGGTGGTGGGTGTAGACGGCAAATGCGCGAGCCGCTTCGGGGCCGAACAGTTGGGCATAGGCCGGGTGGGCTGCGACCGCCTCGGGGCGGCCAGAGCAGCATACATGGCGGTTGAGACACAGCACGCGGTCGGTCTTGGCCATCACGAGGTTGAGGTCGTGGGAGACCAGCAGGATCGCCGTACCCCGGGCATCACGCACGGCCGATATCAGATCGTACATGGCGGCTTCGCCGAGATGGTCGAGCCCGCGCACGGGTTCGTCGAGCACGAGGAGATCTGGCTTGTGCAACAGCGCTCTGGCGAGCAGCACGCGTTGGAGTTCTCCGCCCGATAATCTCGACACTTCGGCGCGTAGTAAATGCGGGGCTCCGACCTCGCCCAAGGTCGCTGACATCTCCCAGGTGCCAGTGCCCGAACTGGTGCCAAGCGCAAGGAAGCGGTTGACGGTCAAGGGTATTGTCGGGTCGAGGTCGAACCGTTGCGGGACATAGCCGATGCGTACGCCGGGCTTTCGCTCGATCCGGCCTGACGTCAGCGGCTCGAGGCCAAGCAATGCCCGCACCAGTGTCGACTTGCCCGCGCCGTTGGGGCCGATCAGTGTCAAGATTTCACCGGCCGCGATCGACAGCGAGACATTCTCGATCAGCGCGCGGCCGTTCCGCGACACGGACACGCCATGGCCGGAGATCAGCGCGTTGGCTGGGGCGGGCGGCACGGGCGAGCCGTGATTGCAATTTGGACCATGGACGTGAGGGTGTGCCGTGAGCTGGCCGCCGTCTTGGATCATGGCGCCGACGCAACGGTTTGCCGACAATGGGCACACAGGCCAGAGACTTCCACCATGCGTGTCTGTGGCTCGAACCGGGCACTACGGGCGGCGGTGTCGATGGCGTCAAAGATCGCGCTTGCTGCAACCTCAGCGACGATCCCGCACGTCGCGCACGCCAGGATCACATGTTGACGGTCGGCACTGTGCGACGCGTGGCACGCGAAGAACGCGTTGCGGCTTTCCAGCCGGTGGACGACGCCGGCTGCGAGCAGCACGTCGATGGCGCGGTAGACGCTGATTGGCGCGATGCGCGTGCCCTGGCGCGCGAGACGGTCGATGATATCATAGGCGCCAATCGCGTGGTGAGAGGCTGCGATCTCGCCGAACACCTGGGCGCGCAAGTCGGTCAGCTTGAGACCGCGGGCGTCGAACGCTTCGCGCGCGCGATTAAGCGTCGCGTCGCGGCACGCCACGTGATCATGCTCGGGCGCGGGGAACGCATCGCGGGGTGATGCCGTCTTCATCGGTTGGACAGGTCCCGGTGTGGCGAGGGTCGGGTGACGCGTGTCGTCGCAATTTAGGTCATAGTTCGTAGGGGCGACGTGGGTAGCGCCGTCGTAACGATCGTTACACTATCACACAAATTAGGTGGCGATATGCAGACGACGCAGGCGAAGCGCTAGTGTTGCGTATCTGACGTTTGGTCCCCGCCCGCATCGGATGTCTCAACCAAACGTCAGATACAAAAGCAACACTAGAAACAAAAGCTTGCTAGTGTTCCTCGTGTCTCAGACATTTGCTCTTAACCTCGCCGCTGGGGGAGGCAAATGTCTGAGACGGAACACTAGCGATCTTTACTTTAGAGTTGCTGCAAATGCCCACGTGCTGGTGTTCCGTGTTACCAGCTGGCGTCGGACCGTCGGCTTGCGCCGCCAAATCCAGCCTTTGAAACCCGAAATTATCAACGGGGCGTGACGATGAGCCTGTTCGCCGGCATGAGCCAAGACGAAAGCCGCGATGCGTTGGCTATCATCCTCGACGCGTGGGACGAGGGCTTGGAAAGCGGCATCGCGCCGGAGCGGCTTGCCTATGCCGCCATGTTCACGGCGTTGACCGACCTCGTCGGCATCTATGGCGAGGATGCCGTGTCGAAACTGATCCAGGGCCTCGAACAGCGGGTTCGCGATGGCGAATTCTCGCTCCGCGACAGCCGGGTTCAGTAGCCGTCAGCGCGCCTCATTGCTTGACGAGCAGTTCACCAATCAGAAGCAGGCCGAAACCGACGAGCAGCAACGCGGCGTAGGTATTGATCTGGCCGAGCCATTCCGGCTTCAGCTTGTGGCGCAGGCGCGCAACTGTCGCCGACAGGCCGAGCCACCATGCAAGGCTACCGGTCATCACGGCGGCGACCATGGTCAGTGCATCGGCGAGGCCGTTGACCTCGACGTAGGTCGAAACACCGCCAAAAATCGCGAACAGCCCGAGCACTGCGCCTGGATTGGTGATCGTCAGGAAGAACGTCTTTGGAATGTCGCCAGCAAAATCGAACAGCGTACCGGCCGCGCCGTTGCCGGAGTTGGCCGCCATGACGGGGGCTGGTGGTGGCGAAAAATAGAGATGCGCGCCGAATGCGATCAGGGCTAGCCCGCCGACCGACTGGATCAGCACCCGATACGTCGTCACCGCGCTGGTGATCTGGCCGACGCCAAGGGCAGCCACGAGCGCGATCAGTCCGTCGCCCAGCATCGCACCGAGGCCAGCGGCGAGGCCGCCCCAGAAGCCGCGCGCGATGGCTCGCTGGATACACAGCACGTTGACGGGACCGACCGGAGCCGCGACGATGATCCCGATCAGGAAGCCGATCGGGATGACAAGGGGGTTCGGTATCATGGTCACGGAGCTAAACTTTCGCGCACATGCTGCGCGGAGGTGCCCGGCGGTATAGCCCTGGTTATTCGTAATTCCAGCTGAATTTGCGGCTTGATCGCAGTTACGCTCCCCTTCGTCCTCGCTTTCGTCACGTCGTCCCTCGCCGTTCTGCGCTGAAATTTGCTGCAGTCGTAGTGGGGGGTGCTTGGGTTGTCCATCAGGTGGAATTCGGCCCGACTGCGGCGGCAATGACCATGGTTGGCTTGCGGCGCTGGACTGGCTGGTGAATTGCCATGTGTGCCGTACGCGGCAGGCGATTACGCCGTGAACCGAATGTGCCGCTCGGATTAGAGGCTTTGGCCGCCGAAGTTGCCAATCTTGCAATCAACGCCACGGGTCGCCAGCGCTTTACACGCTTTACGGGCATCGGCGGCTGTTTTGAACGGACCAGCGAGAAGATCGTAGATCGGGCTGGCGCCGGGGGCGGCCGCCGATTTCGTGACGCGCGGCTCGAGGGGCCGTAAGGTATCGCCATGCTGCTCGGAGA
>Ga0163155_10007785_pt1 | contig 10028 bp, 10 predicted proteins | sample OliLakLV19SP4G1_FD_148611 | JGI IMG/M metagenome (GOLD analysis project Ga0163155, IMG submission 148611) | Freshwater microbial mat bacterial communities from Lake Vanda, McMurdo Dry Valleys, Antarctica - Oligotrophic Lake LV.19.SP4.G1 | ecosystem: Environmental > Aquatic > Freshwater > Lake >... | reverse complement strand
GGGCCCCGTCGACTCGGAGAGCGGCGGTAACCGCCAAGCCCATTCGTCAACAGTTTTGTTGACGAATACCGATACCCGACTAGTTTTCTCGCCATGGAAGAAATGGGGACTGCTCTGGTCGGATATCGCGGCGTTCAGGCTGAACTGCTGCTGGCGCTGAAGAAGCACCAGCCGCAGACGGCTCGCGAGCTGGCCGCGCGGTTCGACGTCACGCCCAATGCCATGCGTCGCCATTTGGAAACACTCGAAGCATCCGGTGTGGTGCACCATTCGCGCGAAGTCCGTGGGGTGGGTGGTCCGGTGCATGCGTTTTCGCTTACCAGCAGTGGCGAGGCGTTGTTTCCGCGCTCGTACGCAAACGTGCTTCTCGAGACGCTCGAGTCGCTGGCGGCGGAGCATGGGCGCGGTGGTGTGGGCGACTTCTTTCGCCGGAAGTGGGCCGCGCTGGCGGCGGAAGCGGCGCCGGCGCTTCATCTGCTGCCGCTGGAGGAGCGCGTCCAGCTGGTGGCGGAGCTCTGGACCTCGATGGGGTACATGGCGGAAGCCGACGTCGATGCCGAGAGCGGGCTGCCAGTGCTGCGAAAGTACAATTGCGCGATCCGCGCCGTGGCGGAGCAGTACCCGGAAGTCTGTGGAACCGAAGCCGAATTCATCGCCGGCGTGATCGGGGTGACGGTCGAGCGGCGCGAGCACATTCTGGCAGGATGCAACACCTGTGTCTACGTCCTGGGCGGTGCGCCACCAGCGCATCGATCAGCTGAATTGGCAACAAGCAACGCCGGTGACCGGCGTGGAGAAGCGTGACCCGATGAGCAGCGAAATCGAGGCCCTCGTAGGCCGTGAATACCAGTACGGGTTCGTCACCGACATCGAATCCGATACGATCCCGCCGGGATTGAGCGAAGATGTCGTGAGGCTGATCTCGGCCAAGAAGGAGGAGCCTGCGTGGCTGCTCGAGTGGCGCCTGAAAGCGTATCGTCGCTGGCTCACGATGACCGAGCCGACCTGGCCGAACGTCCATCATCCGGCCATCGATTATCAGGCCGTCCGCTACTATTCGGCCCCCAAAACGACCAAACCACTCGGTTCCCTCGATGACGTGGACCCGACGCTGCTCGAGACCTACAAGAAACTTGGCATCCCGCTCAACGAGCAGAAGATGCTGGCCGGTGTGGCGGTCGACGCCGTGTTCGACAGCGTCTCGGTCGGGACGACGTACAAGGCCGAACTGGCGAAGCACGGCATCGTTTTCTGCAGCTTCAGTGAAGCGGTCCACGAGCATCCGGAGCTGATCCGCAAGTATCTCGGCAGCGTGGTCCCGTACAGCGACAACTTTTTCGCGGCACTCAATTCGGCGGTGTTCAGCGACGGCAGCTTCTGCTACATCCCGAAGGGCGTGAAGTGTCCGATGGAACTGAGCACGTACTTCCGCATCAACGCGGCCGACACGGGTCAGTTCGAGCGCACGCTGATCGTCGCCGAGGAAGGGGCAAGCGTGAGCTATCTCGAAGGGTGCACGGCGCCAAAGCGAAGCACCAACCAGTTGCATGCGGCGGTGGTGGAGCTGATCGCCCTCGATGACTCGACCATCAAGTACAGTACGGTGCAGAACTGGTACGCCGGCGACGAGAACGGTGTCGGTGGCATCTACAACTTCGTCACCAAGCGTGGCAAGGCCATGAAGAACGCCAAGATCTCCTGGACACAGGTGGAAACCGGCTCGGCGATCACCTGGAAGTACCCGAGCGTGATCCTGCAGGGCGACAATTCCGTTGGGGAGTTCTACTCGGTGGCGGTGGTCAACAACATGCAGCAGGCCGATACCGGCACGAAGATGATCCACATCGGTCGCAACACGAAGTCGAACATCGTGTCGAAGGGCATCAGCGCCGGTCGCGGACAGAACAGCTACCGCGGCATGGTCAAGGTCTTGCCCAAGGCGTCGGGTGCGCGCAACTACACGCAGTGCGACTCGATGCTGATCGGAAATGCCTGTGGCGCGCACACCTTTCCGTACATCGAGATCAGCAACAACACCGCGACGCTGGAGCATGAGGCGTCGACGACGAAGATCGGGGAAGACCAGATCTTCTACCTGAAGCAGCGCGGCATGAGCGCCGAAAACGCGGTCAGCATGATTGTCGCCGGCTTCTGCAAGGAAGTGTTCAAGGAACTGCCGATGGAGTTTGCGCTCGAAGCCCAGCAGCTGCTGGGCATCACACTCGAAGGCTCCGTCGGCTGAGCCGTCCTGGACCCCGATCATTCATTCACGAGACACTCTCATGCTCGAAATTTCGAATCTGACGGCCACGGCCGGCGACAAGGACATCCTGAAGGGCATCACCCTGTCGGTGCAGGCGGGCGAAGTGCACGCGATCATGGGCCCGAATGGCAGCGGCAAGAGCACGCTGGCGCAGGTGCTGGCGGGTCACCCCTCGTACGAGGTCACCGGCGGCAGCGTGTTGTTCGAAGGTGAGGACCTGCTCGAACTGGACCCTGAGGAGCGCGCCCACAAGGGCGTGTTTCTCGCGTTCCAGTACCCGATCGAGATTCCTGGCGTGAGCAACGCCTACTTCCTCCGCAGTGCCTACAACGCGATGCGCGTGGCACGCGGCGGCGAAGAAGTGGATCCGATGGAATTCCTCGATGTGATGGAAGAGAAACTCAAGATCGTCGAGATGGATGATGCCATGCTGGCGCGCAGCGTGAACGTGGGCTTCTCCGGTGGCGAGAAGAAGCGCAACGAGATCCTGCAGATGGCGGTGCTGGAACCGAAGCTGGCGATTCTCGACGAGACCGACTCCGGTCTCGACATCGATGCGCTGCGCGTGGTGGCCGAGGGCGTGAACAAGCTCCGTCGTCCGGACAACGCCGCGATCGTGGTGACCCACTATCAGCGACTGCTCAACTACATCGTGCCGGACTTCGTGCATGTGCTGGCCGGTGGGCGCATCATCCGCAGCGGTGGCAAGGAGCTGGCGCTGGAACTCGAGGAAAAAGGATACGACTGGCTGCTCCAGGAGGCACTGGCGTGAGCGTCTCGCATTGGCAGGCGGCCTTTGCCGCCCGCGCTGGTCGCGATGAACCGCAGTGGCTGACTCCGATGCGTCGCACGGCGATGGCATCCTTCAGCGCGCTGGGGTTCCCGACCCCGAAACTCGAGGACTGGCACTACACCTCTTTGTCATCGATCGCCGATGTGCCGTTCAGCATCGGCGGCCCAGCATCGACGACGACGGTGGCAGATCTGACGCCATTCATGATCAATGCCGAGTGGCCGACCATCGTACTGCTCAACGGGACCTACTCTCCCGCACTCTCGTCTCTTGATTCGCTGCCTGCAGGCGTGGTCGTGCTGGACCTGGTGCAGGCCTGGCAGACCCATCCCGATCTGGTGCAGCGGCACTTCGGCACCGTCGCCGTCAGCGAGCATGCCATGACGGCGCTGAACACGGGCCTGATGCAGGACGGCGTACTCGTCCATGTGCCGAAGAGCGTGGTGTCCGACACACCGATTCATATTCTGCATGTGACGGACAGTGCCGGGGTCTCCTCGGCTCAGTTCCCCCGCACGCTCATTGTTGCCGAGCGGTTCGCAACGGCAACGGTGCTCGAGAGTTTCGTCGGGCTGGCCGACGTGGCGTACTTCACGAACCACGTCGCCGAGGTGGTGGTCGGCGAGCATGCCACCATCACGCACAGCAAGATCCAGCGCGAGTCAAATCTGGCCACGCACGTCAGCACCACCGAGGTGCATCAGGCGCGCGACAGCCATTACGTGAACTTCTCGATGGCGATGGGTGCAACGCTCAGCCGCACCAACGTCTACACGGTGCTCGATGGCGAGAACTGCGGCGCCACGCTCAACGGCCTCTACCTCGGCAAGGGCACGCAGCACACCGATCACCAGACGCGCATCGAGCACGCACAACCAAACTGTTTCAGCCGCGAGCTGTACAAGGGCGTACTGGACCACTCGTCGCACGCGGTGTTCAATGGCAAGGTCTACGTGCATCCGATTGCCCAGAAGACCGACGGCAAGCAAAGCAATCATACGCTGCTGCTGTCACCGGATGCGAGGATCGATACCAAGCCGCAACTCGAGATCTTCGCCGATGACGTGAAGTGCACGCACGGCGCCACGGTCGGTCGCATGGACGAGGCGGGCCTCTTCTACATGAAGAGCCGAGGCGTGCCGGCCGAGACGGCGCGGAAGCTGCTCACCTATGCGTTCGCCGCCGACGTCCTCGAGACGATCGAGAACGAGACCGTCAAGCAGGCATTGCAACAGCTGACACTCGAACGGTACGCCGGGAACGGCGCCGAGCGCAGAACGGCCACACCGGCCAGCTGACAGTGGCGGATCTCGACGAGCTGTATCAGAGCATCATCCTGGATCACAATCGCCGGCCGCGCAACTTTGGCGAGCCGGCGAGCTCCAGTCATCATGCCAGCGGAAGGAACCCGCTCTGTGGTGACGAAGTGACCGTCTGGCTGACCGTCGAGCTGGATGTCATCACCGATGTGAAGTTCATCGGGCAGGGCTGTGCGATCTCGAAGGCATCGAGCTCGCTCATGACCGATGCCGTCCGAGGCAAGACGCGCGACGAGGCACTGGCCATGTTCGATCGGGTGCACGACTTGCTCACCGGCAAGTCCGACCCGATGGTCGAGCGCAAGGCGTTGGGACAGATCGCGGCGCTTGGTGGTGTGTCACGATTTCCGATCCGTGTGAAGTGTGCCTCCCTCGGGTGGCACGCGTTCCGCAGCGCACTGCTTCGCAACGAGTCCACCTCGTGAGTGACGCCGTGCCGCTGGTGACCGCATTCGAGGCCGTGGCCGCCGTGCACGCGCTACCGGTCGGATCACTGAAGGCGGTGGTGCTGACGTCGGGTGACAAGGTATGCCTGGTGCACACCGCTTCCGGATTTTACGCCGTGGCGGATCGGTGCTCGCACCGGGACTTCCCGCTCTCTGCAGGTGAGGTGACGGTGGACGGGCTGGTGGAGTGCGCCTGGCACGGGGCGCAGTTCGATCCGCAAACCGGCATAATGCTGACCGGCCCAGGCGGCGACGACATCCGGACCTACGCGGTCCGGGTCGAGGACGACCTGATCATGATTGCCCTGACGAGCACTTCGCCATGATGTCTCTTGCACCTCGCAGTGATTTTCCGTTGCTCGCCGAATCCCCGGCGCTGCACTACCTCGACTCGGCGGCGACGGCGCAGAAGCCGCGCCGGGTGCTTGATGCGCTGCAGCACTTCTATGCGCACGACAACGCCAATCCGCATCGCGGTGCTTACGCGCTGTCAGCACGCGCCACCGAGCGATATCACGACGCGCGCACCACCATTGCACGCTTCATCGGCGCCAGCGATGCAGACTGTACACTGTTCGTCCGCGGCACCACCGAGGCGATGAACCTGGTTGCGTACGGCTGGGGCGATGCCAATGTCCGCGCTGGCGATGCCATCATCGTCTCGGCGATGGATCACCACGCGAGCTTCGTCACGTTCCAGCAGCTGGCGCGGCGCACCGGTGCCGAGTTCCGGATCGTCGAGCTGTCGGCAGACGGGCAGATTGATCTCGCACACTTCGCGACGCTCCTTGACTCGCGCGTCAAGCTGGTGGCGTTTCCGCATGTATCGAACGCCCTCGGAACCATCAATCCCGTTGTCGAACTGACGGCAATGGCCCACGCGGTCGGTGCCATCGTCGTCTGTGATGGTGCGCAGGCAGTGCCGCATCTGCCGGTCGATGTCGAGGCGCTCGGGGTCGATGCCTATGCCTTCAGCGGCCACAAGGTTGGCGGACCGATGGGCATCGGTGTGTTGTGGGGCACGCGCGCGTTGCTCGAACATCTGTCGCCGTGGCAGTTCGGTGGCGACATGATCGAGGTCGTCGGCGACCAGCACACCACGTTCAATACGCTGCCGCATCGCTTTGAAGCCGGCACCCCGAATGCCGCCGACGCCGTCGGCCTCGCCGCCGCCTGCGACTACCTGTCGGCCCTGGGAATGGACGTCGTCCGTGCACACGAGCTGACACTGACGGCGCACCTGCTCGAGGCGATCGCCGCACTGGATGGAATCCGTATCTTCGGCCCGATGGATCCTGCCGCGCGGAGCGGTGTGGTGAGTTTTGCGTTCGATGATGTGCATGCCCACGACCTGGCGACGATTCTCGACGAGCACGGGGTCTGCGTGCGCGCCGGCCATCACTGTGCACAACCGTTGATGCGGCGTCTCGGAGTGCCTGCGACCGCGCGCGCGTCGGTGTGGGTGCACTCGACCGTGGACGACGTCGCGGCGCTGGTTGCCGCGCTCCAGCATGCCAGGACGCTGTTCGCCGATGGCGCCGTCCGCTGATTCGCCGGTACCGCTGAGTGCGACGCAGCCGCCGGAGATCGGGGTTGCCTCGCTCTATCAGGAAATCATCCTCTCGCACTATCGGGCGCCAAAACACAAAGGCGAGATCCGTGGCGCGAATGCGACCATCGAGCACAGCAATCCGTTGTGTGGCGACGTCCTCGCGGTCCAGATCGCGTTTGACCACACCCGGATTGCAGACGCCGGATTTTCGGCCCGTGCCTGCTCGATCACCCAGGCGACGGCGTCGATGGTATTGAGCCGGATCATTGGCGGAACGCTGGATGACGCACGGATCGTGTTACACCAGGTCGAGAGCCTGCTGGACGCGATGACTCCGCTGCCGGAAGCCGATACCGCGCTGCTGGGTGATCTGCGCGCGCTGGCGAGCGTCGCCCGATTCCCGGCGCGGAAAGCCTGCGTTCGGTTGGTCACCGGAGCCGTGCGCGAGGCGCTCGACGCGGCCTGACCCGCGCCTGTGATCGTGACGCGCGCTGGAACTCACTCGTGTTACGAAACAAGGAATCGACACCGTGTGCGGCGATTGGTCGCGAATCACCATGGCGGAAGGCGGCAAGACTTGCCTGCCGCAGCCGGTTGTGTTTCTTCCTCTGATCGGTCCAGCGCCATCGTTGTGCCCGACACCTCCTTGGATTGCCTCAGCCCTCGCATATGCAGAGCAGATTCGTGCGTTTCATTGTCGCCTCGAGCGTCCTCGTATTCACGGCATGCGGCGGCAAGAAGACCCCGACGCAGCCAGTCCCGACAGCCAGCATCGCCGTCTCGTCAGCCGTACCGACACTGACGGTGGCACAGCGCACGGCCGGGACGGCTGCGATTACCGTTGGCCGCACCAGTTTCAGTGGTGATGTGGCGCTGACGGCGGAGAACCTGCCGACGGGCGTCACCGCGACGTTCACGCCGGCGACAGTGAGCGCTGGCGCGACGAGCAGCAGCCTTTCGCTGACCGCCTCGGGCACTGCGGTGGCGGGTGGCCCTGCAACGACGGTGACGCTGCGCGCGCGCGGAACCGGAGTGGCTGACGCGATCACCACGCTGGCGCTGACGATCACCGCTGGCCCGGCAGGCGCTGTCAGCATTGCGCTCAGCCCCAGCAGTGATTCGGTCGTGGCTGGATCCACGGTCAACACCGTGGTCGCGATCACACGCAGCGGTGGATTCACCGGTGGTGTGAACATGACCATCTCAGGCGTCCCGCCGAGCGGTGTGACGACGACGTTTACGCCGGCCAATCCAGTGACGGGGAACTCCGTCAACCTGTCGATTGCGACGCTCGCCTCGCTGACCCCGGGCACCTACGCGCTGCAGGTGCGCGCCAACAGCGCGTCACTGACCGAAGCGCTGGCGACGTACACCCTGAAGATCGCTGCGCCGCCGAGCAACAGCGTCACCTGGCGGTTCTGCAATGCCAATCGTCTTCCGCTCTGGTTCGCCTATCAGGATGGTCTGACGGGCAGCTGGCAGCGCGTGACTGAAACGACTCCGGGCGTCTACACCTTTGCGTATGGTCAACCGCAGGTGGGCGTTGCGGCCGTCACCTCCTCGCAAGGCCAGATCACCACGGAAATCAAGTACTTCGGGCTGTCGGAGATCACCGCCGCAGCGGCGGCAGAGTGCACCGAGAATCCGGTGGCCGGCACCAAGAGCCTCTCCGGCAGTGTGTCGGGCTTTGGCGCCGCGACCGAAATTGCCACTGTCTCACTCGGCAATGCGCTCTCGAGCGCCACGAACCAGTCGACGCCGGCCTTCACGATCACCAATGTGGCGAACGGGCCGCTGGACCTGATCGCGGTGCGTGCGAATCTCGTGACCAGCAGTGCGCTGCGCGTACTGATGAGCCGCGGCGTCAATGTCGCGAACGGTGCTTCGCTGGGAACGTTGGATCTTGCGGCAGGCACATCGTTCGCACCGGCCTCCGGAACGGTCACGGTGACCGCGCCGAATGACGGCCCGATCCTGGCCCAGAACATCTTCATGACGGCGAACGGGTCCGGTGCCTCGTTCTCCACCGCGCAACTCTCGACCGGCGTGCAAGGGACGTATCAAGGCATCCCTGATGCGACGCTGCTGGCGACGGACGTCCAGCGCTTTCAGGCGACACAGCAGGTGGGTACCACGTTGAGCCGGTTCATCACGCGCTACACACGTGGCCCGACGACGGTCACGCTGGCCATGCCGAGTGATCCTGGCGCACCGACGCTGACGAACATTGCCGGCGCACCACAGCCGCGTGCAACGGTGGCCGGCGCACTGCCAACCGCGTTCAACAACCTGATCACGTTCGCGTTCACGCAGTCGGCTCGGTCCAGAACCTGGAATCTGAGCGCCACACCCGCGGGTCGCGGGGGCACAATCACGAGCTACGTGCTCTCCCTGCCGGACTTCAGCGGCGTTGCCGGCTGGCAGAGCACATGGGCGCTTGGCACCGGCGCGACGGACGTGACCAGCACCTTCTTCGGATCGAGCGGAACTGCGCTGAATGGCACGCCCATCACTGGCTCGCTCTTCTTCACCTTCGGGCGACTCGGCAGCTTCACCTTCCCCTGATGCGCTGAATCACAGTGGCGGACAGCAGGCGGGCATCCCGAAACAACGGGATGCCCGCCTGCTGCTTTCCGGATACTCATCACTACCGTCGCCGCGACATCCGGGCACCTTCGCTGGACGCGGAATCCCCAATTCCTCTCATCGGCGGCAGCGCTGAGGAGCTAACGAGTGAGAGGTCGCATGCCGAAATGTGACACGTCGAGTGTGGCCTGTCGCGCGGGTATGCGCGTCTCTGGTGTCGCCATCGAACGCCGCCGGCCCATCGACGCACGAGTAGCTTTGGCCGATGGATCTCGATATTCCAAGTGGTGATTTTGCCGCCTACCTGTTCGATCTTGACGGCACCCTGATCGATTCGATGCCGGTGCACCTGCGGGCATGGGAGTTTGCGCTGCAACGCGTCGGGCTGCAGGTCCCGTTCGACGAGGCGTATTTCTACTCGCTCGGCGGCGTCCCGACCCTCGAGTCGGCGGTCATCTTCGGACAGCACTACGGCCTGACCTTCGACGCGCATCAGCTGGTCGACGAGAAGGAGCTGCTCTATCTCAGCCTGCTCCACGACGTTCGCCTGATCGAACCGGTCGCCGCGTTTGCGAAGCGCGTGGCGCGCACACATCCGGTGGCGATCGTGACGGGTGGTGGGCCGGAGATCGCGTTGCCGGCCCTCGACGCAACGGGATTGCGGGCCCTGTTCCCGACCGTGGTTACGCCGCATGATGTTGCACCGGGCCGGGGAAAGCCAGCGCCCGACATGTTCCTGCTCGCCGCCGCTCGCCTTGGCGTGACACCGGGCGACTGCCTGGTGTTCGAGGACGCGCTGCCTGGCGTGACGGCGGCCCGCGCCGCTGGAATGCAGGTCGTGCTGGTGCCGCGCGTGGCCTGACCCGCAGCGTGTGGCGCGCTACATCGCGGCAGCGGCGCCGTGCCGCACGCTGGTGACGTAGTCCGCGCGCAAGCGCGTCGTGATCGGACCTGGGGCACCGGCCCCGATGGCCACGCCATCGACACGCACGATCGGCATGACGAGGGCGGTCGCTGCGGTCACGAACAGCTCATCTGCGCCCAGCAACTCCGCCGTGCTCACCCTCCG
>Ga0163155_10007784_pt1 | contig 10028 bp, 7 predicted proteins | sample OliLakLV19SP4G1_FD_148611 | JGI IMG/M metagenome (GOLD analysis project Ga0163155, IMG submission 148611) | Freshwater microbial mat bacterial communities from Lake Vanda, McMurdo Dry Valleys, Antarctica - Oligotrophic Lake LV.19.SP4.G1 | ecosystem: Environmental > Aquatic > Freshwater > Lake >... | reverse complement strand
ATCTCCGACTGCGCGCCGGTGGCTGTCACCAGCAAACGTCCGCGCCCGTCTGTGATCGTTGTCCCGAGAAACGCCATGTTGAGGCGGTCGCCGAGGGAAGCATCCTTCTCTTTGAGCTGTTCGGAAGACTTGGTCACCGCGAGCGATTCACCAGTCAGCGCCGCCTCCTCGATTTGTAAACGCGCGCTCTCAATGATCCGGCCATCGGCAGGTACTCGTGCACCGGCGGCAAGTACGATCACATCGCCTGGTACTAACTCTGACGCTGGAATCTCGCACTCGACACCATCCCGGATGACATGAGCGACGCGCACTGACTGTTGTTGCAGGGCGGACAGTGCTTTTTCTGCCTTCCGTTCAGTGAAAAAACCGATACTGGCGTTGAGGATGATGACAACAAGAATCGCCACGGCCTCAAGGGTCTCGCCCATGGCAAATGCGATCAGCGTTGCCGCCACCAACAAGGCGACAATCAGGCTGCGGAACTGAGCCAAAAAAATCCCCAGAGCCGAAGGCGCCTGCGCCTGTGGCAACGAATTAGGACCATACTGGGCTAGCCTGCGAGTCACTTCTGCCTGAATCAGGCCGCGCTCCCCATCAGTCTGCAGTGTCGCAACGACCTCCGATATCGGCAGCAAGTGCCACATCGCCGTCCGTAAACCATCGGTCTGTCCACTACTGGCTTTCACGACGACTCAGTGTTCATCACGGGTAGATTCAAGGACACTCCACTGGCTTTTGGACAACTGGCTTTTGGACAGACGCTTTCACAATTCTCCTTTTAAAAAGAATCACCCTTAACACTATAGTAACCAGGTGCGACTTCAAGGCTGATTTGGATCATATTTGTCACCAAGGAAATTCCCGCCCAGAACTACCTTTAGTGTCTGACAGCGCTTTCTGCACCGGGACCGCTGGCGCCAGTACCGCTACACTATAAGCAGTATTTCGTCATCAATTATGGTAGATTACTGACACCTTAGCAGTGGTGCCTATGCATGCTGATTCTATTTTTAATTGGAATTGTCGCGGGACTAGTTGAAGCATCGGCTGGCGGTAGTGGGCTTATTTCGCTTCCAGCCATCATGTTTCTTGGTTATCCGCCCATCGAGGCCATTGCCACGAGCAAATTTCAGTACACCTTTGGAGCGCTAACCGCCATTACTCGCTTTTCAAAAGCTGGTCTGATTGAGTGGCGCAAGATTCTACCGCTGCTGGGAGGGTCCATGATTGCCGGAGGCATGGGTGCGTATCTGCTATTATTAATTGACGCTGAAGTGGTTGCGCTTATTGTCCCCCTCTTGCTGATCATCGTCGCAATCTATTTTATTGTGAGTCCTCGCGTTTCAGACAAAGAGACTCCACCTCGAATCAGCCATGGAGTGTTCGGTTGGCTTATTGTTCCAGCTATTGCCCTGTACGACGGATTCTTCGGAGTCGGCTCAGCCAGTCTCTACATGACCGCATGTGTCCTATTGCTTGGAATGAACGTACGAGTGGCCACTGCCAACACAAAGCTTCTTGATTTTGTCAGCGGAGCTGCGGCATTGGGGGTGTTGGCTCTAAAGGGGCACGTTCTTCTTCTCCCCGGTTTAGCTTTGGGGGCGGGGCAGATAATTGGAGCTTATTTCGGAGCCTCACTCGTTCTTCGCTTGGGTGCCCGTTGGATTAGGCCGGTGATAGTAGTTGTAACGTTAGGATTAAGTGTCGATCTACTAGTCAAGCATTGGGACACTCTGAGAGCTTTCTTGAAATTTTCTTGATCATCCGGAAGATATCGCACTCCACGTTTTGTATGCGCCGCTGAGATTCTTACATTGAAATCCGTTCTGCATTAATATCCGACACGCGTTGTACGATCGCTGTCCAGACTGACAATAGACAATGAGCGGCTTATCTCGTGGAATCTCTGAGAGTCGTCCACGTAGCTCGTTGAGTGGGATGTGTTTTGAGGTAGGAATAAAACCTTTCTCTCTTTCGTCTTCATCTCTAACATCAAGTAGGAATGATGGTGAATTCTCTGCTGCGAGATCGTTGGGGTGAAGTATCTGCACAAGATTTTGCTCAACGTTTTGTGCGATCATTCCGGCAAGATTGACGGGATCTTTGGCTGAGCTAAAAGGCGGAGCGTAACAAAGTTCAAGATCGGTAAGATCGTCGATGGTAAGCCCTGCATAGATCGCAGTCGCGATAACATCAATTCTTTTGTCCACTCCATCAGCGCCCACTGCCTGCGCCCCGAGAATTTTCCTAGTCTCTGGCTGCTCAATGAGTGTAAAGCTCATTGAGCAGGCACCAGGATAATAGCTTGCATGAGAAGATGGGTGCAGAAATACCGACTGAGATTCAATCCCCAGACGGTTTAGCGTCTTCTCGTTTGCCCCAGTAACCGCCGCCGTTAATCCAAAGACGCGCAAAATAGCGGTTCCGAGAGACCCTTTGTAGTGAGAGTCAATTCCACATATTACATCAGCAACTATTCGCCCTTGGCGATTCGCTGGTCCGGCAAGTGGAATGACGCCAGACTCACCCGTCACGAGATGACTTGTTTCAATACAATCTCCTAAAGCAAAAATGCTTTGGTCGCCTGTTCTAAGTTGCGAATCAACCTTGATTCCACCTCGCGCTCCAATCTCTAAACCTGCATCTACTGCGAGCGAAGTCTCTGGTCGAACGCCGATATTGAAAAGAACAAAATCCGCCTCAATTTTCTCACCACTCTTGGTGAAAGCAGCTATTCCATCCTCCAGAGGCTCAAAACCAGTTACCGGATCATTCAAATAGAGATTAACTCCGTTTTTTATTAGCTCTTCCTCAATTCGGGCGACCATTTCGGAATCTAACGGCGCTAGCACATGAGGGTTTGATTCAATCAGACTTAATTTCACGTCAGCGGATGCAAATCGGTGCTTAAACTGCTCTATCATCTCAAGCCCAATAAAGCCTCCTCCAACGACCAGGACATTCTTCGGTCTCCTCGAAGAAAGCTTTTCAATGATTGCATCCATGTCGTGAATATCGCGCAACGAAAATATCCCAGGCAGATCTATTCCCTTGATCGCTGGACGTATGGGCGTGGCTCCCGGAGAAAGCACGAGAACATCGAAGTATTCTTCAAATTCCTTGCCTGACTCTCGATCTTTAACGGTGACAAATTTTTCTTCTCGATTGATCGACAACACCTCAGAGTTAATATGCACATTAATATTAAATCTCTTTAGAAGTGACTCGGGGGTGTGAACCAGTAGCTTTTGTCGATCAGCAATTTCACCGCCGATATGATAAGGAAGTCCGCAATTAGCGAAAGATACGTAGCCTCCACGCTCGAACATCACTATCTCGACTTTTTCATTCAGCCTTCGAAGTCTGGCCGCAACATTTGCGCCACCGGCAACGCCACCGACGATAACCACCTTTTTTATAGAGTTTGCGCTGTTAATCATGACAATAGCCTCAACTTAAATCGCTCTTTCATATATCATCATATCATGATATTTTGATACTACAACATGCGTAAAATCAATCTTTCTTCAGATGCCCTAAAAGACGCAGCTAGTTGCCTGAGGGTGCTATCTCATCCGACACGCCTTCTTATCGTTCAGCTCCTGTGTGAAAAAGCCAGGTCTGTTGGTGAAATTGCAGAGGAATGTGAGATCCCTCACAACTTGGCGAGCACTCACCTCAAAACGTTAGAGCGCTGTAGCCTGTTAAAGAGTCAACGAAGGGGTAGAAGCGTGCAATACCAGGTTACTGAAAAGCATCTATTTGACCTACTGCGCTGCATAGCGAAGAGATTTTCTTAAAGGATTAGTATGACGACAACATCAACCTCTTCAATCTCGCCACTAGAGGCGCAGGCTAAGCTTGAAGGAGAAGCAAATGCGTACGCACTTGTGGATGTGCGAACGCGCGCCGAGTTCGACAACATTCATGCTCTGCCTGCGATACTTCTTTCCCTGAATAATCTAACAGAAACAGAGCTGACGCAGTTAAGGGGTAAAAAGATCTTATGTATTTGTCAAAGTGGTAGACGCGGAAAACAAGCCGCCGATATTTTCTCTAAAAATGGATTCAAAGAGGTATATAACGTTGAAGGCGGTACTACTGCTTGGGAAAAGAACGGGTTGCCAGTAGTCAGAGGAGCTTCGAGCATTTCTCTTGAAAGACAGGTTAGAATAGCTGCTGGCTCCTTAGTTACTCTAGGAACTCTCGCGGGATTTTTCTTAACACCTTACCTTTTGTTTGTTCCACTATTTGTCGGATCAGGACTAGTATTTTCGGGGGTTACAGATACATGCGGTATGGCTCTCGTCCTGACTCGATGCCCGTGGAATGCGAAGTAGTGCCCTTGCAGGGCATTACTTCTTGATATCCAAACCTCGGCATAATTAACGCTCTCAATTTTTGAGCCGAGGAACCCACGATTATCGGAGTAAGTATTGCACGACAATAGCAAGCAATACAGAGCCCCAAATAAGCAAACACGGGGAACATGCCATTCGGCTACTACAAGTAGGGGCATTCGTAGTTTTGGTATTGCAGCAACTTGAATTCTTGGTTTCCATTGAATCTCCTTAGCGGTTGATATATATGCCTACATACGCATATAATCATGGAAGGAGTGGGATGCAAGCCCAACTGTTGAATGCCTAAAAATTCTCTCAAAACCCTCTCCACTTCTGAAATCGATGCCATAGCAGCCCGCTTCCGAGCTCTTGGAGAAGCCAGCAGGCTATCCCTAATTAAAGCGTTAAGCGAGGGAGAGAGGAATGTCACGGACTTAGTAGAGATTACTGGGCTCAATCAACCCAATGTTTCTCGACACCTTTCAGTATTAGTAACGGCAGGTCTAGTTGGAAGAAGAAAGGACGGAATCGTGGTGCTGTATAGAATTATCGACGAGAACCTGTCTGGTCTTTGCGCAATCGTCTGCAAGAGTATCTATACGCAGAAAAAGAGAAATGAAAATAAGCTCTGAACTATTATTCAATGTTAATCACTCGTAACCGAAGTGCATTTCCAATAACAGACACCGAACTCAAGCTCATCGCCGCAGCAGCGATCATCGGACTAAGCAACAATCCAAACGCAGGATAAAGCACTCCTGCTGCGATAGGTACGCCGAGGACATTATAAAAGAAAGCAAAGAAAAGATTTTGGCGAATATTCTGCATCGTCGCGTGACTGAGTTTTCGTGCATGAGCTATTCCATTCAGATCCCCCTTTACCAGGGTCACACTCGCACTTTCCATGGCGACATCAGCTCCAGTTCCCATTGCAATTCCGACCTGGGCTTGTGCCAGTGCTGGAGCATCATTAACGCCGTCGCCCGCCATTGCCACTATCCGACCTTGGCTCTGAAGCTCTTTTACGATTCTGTATTTATCCTGTGGCAACACTTCTGCACGAATATCTTCAAGCTGGAGCTTTCTGCCAATAGCCTCAGCAGTTGTTTTACTGTCACCAGTCAACATAACAAGCTTGATATTATTCTTACGAAAAGACTCAATGGCAGCCGCGGTGGTAGCTTTAATTGGATCAGCCACACCAAGAAGTCCTGCTGGAGTACCGTCAATTGAGACAAACATAACAGTTTGCCCATCCGCTCTAAGGATCTCAGCTCTCTCGATTAGCTTTGAGTCTTTAATTACCTTTTCATTTCCAACCACAATTTTATACTGCTCAACGTTTCCCTCTATCCCCTTCCCTGTGATCGACTGGAAGAGAGATACATCTTTCAGTTGGAGTCCTCTCTCTTCAGCGCCCTTAACGATGGCCTGCGCCAGTGGATGCTCGCTGCCGCGCTCTAGCGATGCAGCGAGTTGAAGAAGCTCCTCCTTGCTAAAACTGGATGTCGCCTCAACGGTAATTAGTTTTGGCTTGCCTTCAGTCAGTGTGCCAGTTTTATCAACGACGATGGTGTCGACTTTCTCGAACGTTTCCAGAGCTTCTGCATTTTTTATGAGAATACCCATTTGAGCGCCACGACCTGTCCCCACCATAATCGACATCGGAGTGGCCAGCCCCAGAGCGCATGGGCAAGCAATAATTAGAACGGCTACACTATTTACAATGGCGTGAGCTAAGGCTGGTTCGGGACCATAAAGATACCAAACTCCAAAAGTAACTATCGCTGCCACGACCACCGCGGGGACGAAATAGCCAGAAACAGTATCGGCAAGGCGTTGAATAGGAGCTCTGGTCCGCTGAGCTTCACTGACCATCTTCACAATACGGGCAAGTAGAGTATCGCTTGACGATTTCGTGGCTTCGAGGACAAAACCACCACTTCCATTTAAAGTGCCACCAATTACCAAATCATTTTTTGCTTTTTGTATCGGGAGAGATTCTCCAGTGATCATTGATTCATCAATTGAGCTGGAACCTTCTACGATCTTTCCATCAATCGGAATCTTCTCTCCTGGTCGTACTCTAAGCTTATCGCCGATTTGTATATCATCAAGAGCTACTTCCTCTTCGGAACCATCTGCTCGGATGCGCTTTGCCAGAGGTGGTGTAAGTTCCAGCAGAGCACGAATGGCGCTATTGGTTTGACTCCGCGCTTTGAGCTCAAGCACCTGCCCGAGTAACACCAAGGTAGTAATGACAGCGGCTGCTTCAAAATATACTTCAGGGACTCCCATCATCCCTTGGATGGATTTTGGGAAGAGTTCTGGGAAAAGAACTCCTATTACACTATAGACGTATGCCACACCGATTCCGAGACCAATCAGCGTAAACATGTTCAAGTTCATTGATCGAACTGAGGCTATGGCGCGTATAAAAAACGGATATCCGCCCCATAAGACAACAGGTGTTGCCAGCGCTAATTGAATCCAAAGAGAAACTAACGGTGTGAAGAGCGTATGAATTCCGAGAGCAGGAATTAACGACGACATCGAATACAGAAAAAGAGGAGCGGTAAAAGCTAGACTCACCCAAAATCGTAAGAGCATTTCGCTGAGTTCGTGCGACTCTTCATTCCCTACTCCAGCGTCGACTGGTTCAAGTGCCATCCCGCAAATTGGACATGCGCCAGGTGCGCTTTGTCTAATTTGGGGATGCATTGGGCAGGTATAGATCGCCCCAGCTTCTGCAGGAAGAATTGCGGTCTTATTTGGAGTGCCCTGTTTAATGTATTTTTGGGGCGCGTTGATAAAACTTTTCTGACAATTCTGACTACAGAAGGAATAGCTCGTGCCAGCAAAAGTAGTTGATCCAACTGAATCATCTGGGGAGATCTTCATCCCGCAAACGGGATCGATTACCTGCGCTTTAATAGCCACGGACTGTTCCATATCAATTCCGTGCCGTCGTTCTCGTTTGCATTTCTAAGGATTTCCGCTAGTGCGATGGCATACCAGAGCAGCTCTCTGAACATTTCTTACAAGCTTCCACACAGTTCTGCATCCCATCACCCATACGTGAGCATTCTTCCCCACATTGTTTGCAAACTTCAGCACAAGTTTTGCAAATAAGGTTTTGATGTCTAGAACCTGAGATCATGAATTCGGCACTTGTCTGACAAATTCGGGCACAGTTCATAAGAGTTGCGATATGTGCTGCTTCGGCGTGCTTACCTCCTTTTTCTAAGCAATGGGAAATTGTTTCTAAGCAGACTCGATAACAGTCCAGGCAGTCTTTTACGCACTTATCCATAGTACCAGATGTATCTTTAGCTCGACCTTTATTGGGTTGGCCGGTTTGTGCTTCCATAATCAATCCTTTGCTATTTTACTGTTCTTTGATTATCTACTACAGCGTTCTAATAGGTTTATTTAGGGCTGATTGATATGATCTGCATCACGTTGTTCACAACTAATTCTGAACTTTATGATTTCAAATATTTTTAAAATCACTTTCTATCTTACTTTTCTGTTATTTGGTGCCGGAGTGGGACCGGACTTTGCACATGCAGATGATTTGACTGAGGCCCTTACTAAGCAGGCGCTTGAAAGCAAATCTAAACTTCCTGCCGAAAAAGCATCGGTCATGCAAGGAGCTTTAGATTCACTGCAGTCTTCAAAGATTACGGAGCTAGCACCAAAAGTTGGACAAATTTTGCCCGATGGCATCTTACTCGATGTACATGGCGCCACAACTTCTTTGTATAAGACGATGGGAGATGGAAACGCTATAGTAACTTTCTATCGGGGCGGATGGTGCCCCTACTGCAACCTACAGCTCCATTCATATGCGACCCATCTTAAGAAGTTTGAGGCACTAGGAGCAAAACTGATTGCGATTTCGCCTGAAACGCCTAGCGAGGCATTATCAACAATCGAAAAAGATAAAATTGAATTTGCTGTTCTTAGTGATGACGGAAATCAATATGCACGTACTTTAAAAATATCTTACAAACTTGAGCCTGATTTAGTGAGTGTTTATCGACAATTTGATATCGACCTTACAAAGAACCAGGGCGTTGATTCCTGGGAATTGCCACTCGCAGCAACTTTCGTCATTAACAAGGAGAAGGTGATCCAGTACGCTTTTGTAGATGTCGACTACAAAAAGAGAGCTGAGCCATCAAAACTTATCGAAGTTCTAAAGACTTTAAAGTGAAGGCGCTGAATATCGCTCCCGATCGTAGTCAGCGACTATTCAACGCGCAAAGGTATCTCATCTGCTCAAAGCTACTTTGAGATCTGGAGTACGAAGTCTTCCGAAACAAGTTATCCTCCTCGGATGGGTGAGCTTCTTTGCGGATATTTCTTCAGAGATGATCTATCCCTTAATTCCACTTTTTTTGGTTGGGGTGCTGGGAGCTCCTACCTTAGCTCTTGGGCTGATTGAAGGTGTTGCCCAAGCTATTGTCAGTCTGATGTCCGCCATTAGTGGGACGATCAGTGATCGAAGTGGCAAGCGAGTTGCTTTTGTCCGCTGGGGATATGGTCTACCGATTCTTGGAAAGGCCTTGATCAGCATTGCCGGCTCTTGGCAATTCGTACTCGTCGGACGTACGATAGATCGCTTTGGAAAGGGCTTACGCGGGAGTCCTCGGGATGTGCTGATAGCCGATGCCGTTCCGCCGAACAGGCGTGGCGAAGCTTTTGGTTTTCACCGAATGATGGACACCGCCGGTGCTTTAGTCGGGGTACTTATTGCAGCAGGGTGTTTGTGGCTGCTGCAATTAGAAAATTTAGAAACTGTATATCGAACAATCTTTGCAATATCAGCCGTTCTAGCGTTTTGCTCTTTAGCTGTATCTTTTTTTGTAGTTGATCCTCAGAGTTCCAGCGCTAGTCTCGAAGAGGAACCTGCACAAAAACCAACATTCCGCGTTGCCATTCAGGGTCTGGGTCGAGAATATTGGGTGACGCTCTCCATTTTGAGCGTCTTTGCCTTTGCCAATAGTAGTGATGCATTCCTCTTGCTTCGAGCAGCAGATGTTGGACTTTCCGCACTTCAAGTAGTGCTGATATATGCCCTGTATAATCTAAGTTATTCTATGTGCTCTTTCTCAGCTGGAAAGCTAAGCGACCGCCATGGTCGATGGAAGATAATTTCATTGGGTTGGTTGATTTACGCAGTTATTTACGCTGGCATGGCTGTGACTAACAGCTATTTTATTTGGATCTTGTTCGGCGTCTACGGCCTATACATGGCCCTAACGGAAGGTGTGAGTAAAGCCTTGATTGTCGATTGCGTGCCCGCCCACAAAAAAGGAACGGCTATCGGCATTCTTTACATGGCACTAGGACTGAGTGCTCTGTCTAGTAATATCATCGCTGGATATCTATGGGACAGTGTTGGAAAGAGCGCCCCGTTTTGGGTCGGGTCACTTTCCGCTGTAGTCGCAATTCTGACTGTGCTTTTTTCAGGACGACTTACTAGCAAAGCGACGATTCAAATTGCTTGAGACTGAGGTGGACCCCTTTCCCTGTACTAATTACCCCTGTGGATAAGTAAGGTAGTAGTCGTCTTAGAGGGGGGTGTGGGGTAACCGGTCACCGAGCGGAGTTCTTTCGCTAACTGCGTCAATCTGCGATTAAGGTTTGGTTCAGAACCTAAGAGCGGAGGAAGAG
>Ga0163155_10007783_pt1 | contig 10028 bp, 8 predicted proteins | sample OliLakLV19SP4G1_FD_148611 | JGI IMG/M metagenome (GOLD analysis project Ga0163155, IMG submission 148611) | Freshwater microbial mat bacterial communities from Lake Vanda, McMurdo Dry Valleys, Antarctica - Oligotrophic Lake LV.19.SP4.G1 | ecosystem: Environmental > Aquatic > Freshwater > Lake >... | reverse complement strand
GTAGCTTGCCTGCACCTATTGTCATATGTCCCACTTCACTATTACCCATTTGTCCTTCTGGGAGCCCCACAGCAAGTCCACTCGCCTCTAAAAGCGCGTGCGGATACATGTCCCAATATTTTTTAAAATTTGGAGTCTTCGCTTGCGCGACTGCGTTGTCTTTTGAGTCTTCTCGGTATCCCCAGCCGTCAAGAATAATGAGGGCCACCTGCTTGAAAGTTTTATTTTCCATAAGCAACTATTATACAGAAAAACACTCGCACGTGCGAGTGTTTTTCTAAATTTGAAATTAGATTATGAAAGCTTTTTTTCCTGGAAACACAGCTTTCTTTCCCAGAGATTCTTCGATTCGGAGAAGCTGGTTGTATTTTGCTGTTCGCTCTGAACGACAAAGTGAACCTGTCTTGATCTGTCCTGTACCAAGCCCTACCACAAAGTCTGCAATCGTTGCATCCTCTGTCTCTCCAGACCGATGCGATACGATAGATGTAAATCCCGCATTTCGTGCCATTTGGATCGCCTGTATTGTCTCTGTTACAGTTCCAATCTGATTGAGTTTAATAAGAATAGAGTTGCCAGACTTTTCTGTAATACCCTTCTGTAATCGTTCGATATTTGTTACATATAGATCATCTCCTACAATCTGTATTTTGCTACCAAGCTTTCTGTTCATAAGTGCATACCCAGTCCAGTCGTCCTCCGATAATCCGTCTTCGATAGAAAGAATTGGATATTTCTTCACCCATTCGCCATAAAAGGCAATCATTTCTTCTGTTGAGAGAACCTTACCTTCTGTTTCTAGGTGGTATTTACCATCTTTATAGAACTCACTTGCTGCAGCATCGATTGCAATACCAATATCCTTCCCTGGTTTGTATCCAGCGTTTATAATCGCTTCCAATATAATTTCAATTGCTGCTTCGTTAGATCCAAGTGCTGGGGCATATCCACCTTCGTCACCAACAGATGTGCTCAGTTTTCTACTTTTTAAAATTTTCTTGAGTTCGTGAAATACTTCAGTTCCCCACTGAAGTGCTTGTGCAAAAGACTTTGCTCCTACTGGCATAATCATGAATTCCTGTAGGTCTGTAGAATCTTCAGCATGTCTTCCGCCATTTATAATATTCATCATTGGAACAGGAAGCGCCACTTCTTTAGTTTTGGAAATATCTTTAAAGTATTTCCATAGAGGTTTTTTTTGAGATACTGCTGTAGCCTTTGCGAAAGCCAAAGAAACTCCGAGTATTGCATTTGCTCCAAGTTTTCCTTTGTTTTCTGTGCCATCTAGCGCAACCATTGCCATATCAAGACTGTCTTGCGTCCATGCCTTACCCTTAAGTAGTTTTGAAATAGGATTATTTATATTGAAAACAGCTTTGAGTACACCCTTGCCTCCGTATCGTTTAGCGTCTCCGTCACGAAGCTCTACCGCCTCATGACTTCCAGTAGATGCACCAGAAGGTACAGCCGCTCGGCCCATAGAACCGTCTGCAAGATACACATCTACTTCAGTTGTTGGATTGCCTCGTGAATCAATGATTTCTCGTCCAATAATTTTAGACATCTTGAGTCCTGCGGGTTTTTTCGCACTGATTTGCTTTGCCATAGTGAAATATGATTATTTTGTAACTGAAGAATTGTAACATGTTTGAAAAAACCTGCAAAATAAAAGTAATCTTGCCGTCTATATCTTGTTGTAGAGCAGATTATGTAATTTATTACTTCTTTCTTGATTTTTTGAACAAAAAGGAGAGGAATGGAATACTGTGAAGACTGTCTATAATGTCTGAAATCTTTTCTGCAACAATATCCGATGTCTCTCGAATGTCAGTTGAGATTTTTTCTAGTTCTTTTGCAACTTTAACCAACCGAAATACAATTATTGCAATACCGACACCTATAGTGACTACGACAAGCGTGGCGGTTATGTTAAATACAATCTGAGATATAATGAATGTTGTTTGCATAAAATATTATTTAGCTTCTAAATCAAGACATACTGAGTTGAGGCAGTATCTTTTGCCCGTCTCTGTTGGGCCATCATCAAACACATGTCCAAGATGTGAGTCACATCTGCCACACACCACTTCTGTTCGTTCCATGCCCGCACTCATATCACTCACTGTTAGTACACTCCCTTCTATAGCCTTGTCGAAGGATGGCCATCCTGTACCAGAATCAAATTTGGTGTCAGATGTAAATAATGGGTTTGCACAGACCATGCAGTTGTATGTACCATTTGTTTTTTCATGCACATACGTCCCCGTGAATGGGGCTTCAGTCCCCTTTTCTCTGAGTACGTGATACTGCTCGGGTGTTAATTTTGCCTTGATTTCTTCTTCTGTAGGAATATTGTTTTCCATATATTAGGTATTATGTTGTAATAATTCTGCGAACTGCTTCTGCACCTTCTCTAGTTTCGGGTTAATAACGATTTCACAATATGAGTTGTCAGGATGTGTGGCGAAATAATCCTTGTGATAATTCTCTGCAAGGTAAAACTTTTGTAAAGGTCCTATTTCTGTAACGATTGCTTTACCTAGTTTTGAAGAGTTGTTAAGGTCAGCGATAAATTTTTCAGCGTCTACTTTTTGTGATTCAGTAGTATATAGAATAACAGATCTGTATTGTGGACCAACATCGGCACCTTGCCGGTTTAGTGTGGTTGGATCATGTGATGCAAAAAAGACTGTAAGAAGATCAGTATATTTTATAAGATCTGGATCGTATTCGATTGAAATAACTTCGGCATGTCCTGTATTTCCTAGACTAACCTGTGCGTAGGTTGGGTTTTCTGTCGTACCACCTGCATATCCAGGGTTTACCGCAATAACACCGCGAAGCATTTTGAATACTGCTTCTGTACACCAAAAACATCCCCCTCCGAGTATTGCTGTTTCTGTAATGAGTTTTTCCATACCGCAAGTATAACAAAACCGACCATCGTTTGATAGTCGGTTTTGTAGACATTTACAGTATTACATTGTCTGTCTAGGCATGTCTTTCACAGAGCAATTATCGCATCGATTCTTGTGAGTGAAGACTTCGTATACAGCAGAAATACCAACGAGAATATAAATAACTCGAGGAATCATTGCTGTCATTCCGCCGAGGAATCTACCTACCTCCCAACCAAATATACCGAATGCCAACCAATTCAAACCTCCGATAATAAGAAAAATGAAAGTGACCGTGTGCAGTGATTTCATAAAATATGTATTATGTATGTGATCAATTCGACCATTGTGTATATAGTATACTACACGCTTGCAACCTTTTTATAGTGAGTAATCCACTGTTTAGTTACTATGCGTAGCTATGTTTTTTTTGTGGTCTTCATATGTTTTACCGTAGTACATTTCCCCATCCTTGCTTGAGTAGAAATATAAGTAGTCACTTGTTGTTGGATATAGTGTTGCCTCAATCGAATCAAGTCCGGGATTGTTTATGGGCCCTGGAGGCAGACCTTTGTAGAAATATGTGTTGTATGGAGAGTCTATTTTAAGATCATCTGCAGTTAGTTCGTATGTATTTTTTCCGTTGATGTAGCTAAATGTTGCGTCCACTTGAAGTCGCATGCCAATATCAAGTCGTTTCCATAATATTCCAGCAATAATTTTTCTACTTTCTGTTGTACGTCCCTCTGCTTCAACAATAGATGCCATGGTAATAATTTCTTTGAGTGATCTTTTTGAATTTTTAATCGTATCGATATCTGATACACGTGTGTCAAATCCGTCACGCAGTGTAGCAACAAGCTTGCCTGATGTTGCAAATGGTGAAATAAAATATGTCTCAGGAAAAAGAAAACCCTCTTCTTTTTTCGCAAGTTCAAGAAATTCTTTCGAGTTAAATCCAACTACTTTGCTTGTAAGGTACTCACTTATTTGAATTGCAGTCCAGCCTTCAGGAATTGTTATTTTTACCTGCTCTATATGAAAGTCGCTAGAAATAAACCTCTGTACAAGCGTAAAGACTGTTTCAGGTGTACGAAGGACATAATCTCCCTGCTGAATTCTTTTTTCTCCACCAAAAAGAATGACGGAAACCCTAAATACTATTCCGGAAGAAATAATACCTCTTTCTTCCAACCTTTTTGCCACAGAAGAAACAGACTGACCTGATTCTATAGTAAAAACAGAGTTGCTTGGAAAATTATTTGGTGGAGAGGTAAAGTAGGCAAAAAAACATACAGAGATAGTTATCATGACTGTAAATATCCATCGGAACATATTCTGTGGGTGTTCAGACATTCTATTACTGTGGTAAGTTTACTGGAGCCTCTGCTTTTCTAGATTCAACACGTCCGAATGTAGGTGTTGCTGATACTCCTCCTGGGAAGTGATAGATTGTTGCGAGTTCTTCAGTGTTGAGAACAAAGTGAGGACTCCTGTGTTCTATATAGAAATACATTCGGCGTTTATATGCATCAAGAAGAGACCATTTTTCTTTATTTGTTTTCTTTTTGTTTCTATCTTGCCATGGATAATCGTACTTTCCACCAGCCGTTCGTGATGGCTTGAAACCATTAAGAGTGCTTGAGTTATAATTACGAAGTCCACCCACAATACCTCCAACATATCCCTGATTATATATATCCTTTGGTGCCGTATATACAGCCCTGATACCGACATCGAAACCTATCTTTGATACACTTCTCTCAAGTGCTGCAATAACATCACCTTCACCTTTTGTCAGTCTTCGGGCAGGTTCTTTTTCTTTACCCTCCTCGTCTTTCATAGCTTTTGTTGTATCAATTATTTTTTTAATTTCTACTTGCGCTCCTTTTGCCCACCGAAGGTCTACCATTTTCCCTGTCACAGGATCTTTATCCTCTGCCTTGTGTGCACGAACAATAATTTGTATCCACGCTTGATGTCCTCTGCCGAGAGATCCAAGAAATTCAATAAGTGGTGTCATTGGGTCAATCTTAAACTCCTCTTTTGGATCTTTGTCCATGCCGTAATCAACATATGTTTTGATTGGAAATGGATCTGTTTTTGTAAGTTCAAACTCTGTCGCCCACATCCCGACATTTTCTGGATCGTATGATACAGGTAGTGTGTAGTCTGGGACTTCAAATATTTCAATACCAGGAAATTGTGAGTATAGCGTGGACTCAATGAGATTTTTAAACCCTGCACGTGTCCATATAAAAAAGTGAATCGATCCGTCAATTGAAACAAGCTCTAGAGAAAACCATGGGCGTGTCTGCCCTTTCCACCATCTGTCTATCCATGTAGTTTCTCCTCCAGTTTGGTATAAACTGTTAAAGAAGAGTTCCATAGAAAGCGGTGACTTAAAAATTTCTTTTGGAAGACGGATTTCAAGAAGTACGTATGTTTGTTTAGCAAAAAACTCTGTACGTTTGTACGTAATCCACATATTCCACGCAAGAAGGACTAATATTGCGGGGACCCAGACGTATCCAGTGTAGTAGATAAATTTAAACGTCTTTACAACATTTGGACTTGTAAAGAAATCGATATACGGATCTAGCATAAAATAATTGTAACATAGAATATATAATTAGAAATACAGATGAAGGACAAAAAAACAGTGCATTTTCGCACTGTTTTTTGTTGTCAACTCTATATATAGAGGTTTTTACGCGAGTACGTACTTACCGTCTTTCATTTTCTTAAATAGTTTTGGATTCTGAAGGTTTACCATAATCGTATTTTCCTTCACATATCTCTCCTTAAGAACTTTCTCAATGATTTTCTCTTTTGTCAGGGGGCCATTTTTTTCGATAACGCCTGCAATTACATCCTTGACTACGCCAGACATGTACCCCCACTCTTTAAGTGCATAGAGACCTCGTCCAACAAGTACAAAACGTGAATCTTTAATAAGTTCGTTGTGTGTGGTCGCAACATGAGCCTTTTTCTTGAAAAGTTCTGTAATGAGTTTTGCAACTTCTCGGAAATGAATCGGTGATCCATGTCGTCGAATAACGAGGAATGCGTAGTCTCGCATACCCTTTGCGTGAATATTTGAAGAACCAGCCTTGCCCCATTCTCCAAGTGGATTTTTATCTATAAGTTTTGAAAGTGCGAGCCATCGCTTAGCAATTTCTTCATTTTTATATTTATCAGAAACATCTTTAACATGTTCAAGGAAACGAGACACCATATCTGATTCAAAGAGAATTTCTTCGTCGGAAAGTGTGCTATAGAGATTTCGAAGTGACTGATCGATTTTCTTTGAAGTTTCCTTGTCTACATGCCATCGGTGTTTGAACTCACCATCCTCCTTTTCTTTTGTAAAATCTTCACCAACAACAAGAAGGAAGTGAATATGATTTTGTGTAATCTTATCTTTAGTGAAATGAGAAAGAAGATCTTCCTCTGAAATAACGAGTCCGAGTCCTGTAATGATTTCTTTCAGTTCGGTGAATATAACCTTTTCTTTGGTGTATTCTTTTGATTTTCGAATATTAATAATCGAATAGTTTTCGATTTGTCGAACACGTTCTCGAGTGATTTTGTACTTTTTACCGATTGATTCGAGAGTCATTCGTTTTTCAAGAGAAAGACCGAAACGTCCGATGAGTACATCCTGCGCACGAGTACCCAGTACTCCGAGAAGTCGCTTGGTAACTTGTTTTGGTTTAAATGTTATTGGTGTTTTGTCGCTCATATGATTCTATTTGTAGCATTTTTATCATTTTGCGTCAAGTTCTTGTCAACCCCCCAATACAATGTTCAAAAGTTTGCCTGAAATGTAGATAATCTTCGTAATATTTTTGCCAGAAATCCACTTATTCACACCCATATCCTTCATGGCAAGCTCTGTAATTTGAGCTTCTGTCGCAGATGGATCCACAAGGAGGACTGCTCTCATTTTACTGTTCACTTGTACTACGATTTTCATTTCACTTTCCACCATTTTTTTTGAGTCAAAAGCTGGCCATTTCTCTGATACAATAAGTGTTTTGTTTCCAAGCTGTGACCACAGTTCCTCTGCTACATGTGGAGCAAAGGGAGACAAAATCTTAAGAAACATCTCGAAATCTTTTCTCGATACGGATTCTTGTTTTTCTATTTCATTAAGAAGAATCATCATGGCTGAGATTGCAGTATTAAATGCAAAATTTTGAATATCATCCCCTACCTTTTTAATGGTTTTGTGAAGTACAAGATCAAAGTTTGATGAACGGTGTATGATTTTCGAACCTTGTGTTTCTATCTTTTCTGCCATTCTCCACACACGCTCAATAAAACGTCGTGAGCCGATAATGTTTTCTGTACTCCACGGCAGAGTGCCTTCAAATGGTCCCATAAACATTTCGTATACACGAAGAGTATCTGCTCCGTATGTTTTTACTATTTCATCTGGGTTAACCACATTACCCCACCGCTTACTCATCTTTCGTCCATCAGTTCCGAGAATAATCCCTTGGTTTCGTAGTGTCTGAAACGGTTCTTCTGTTGGTACGAGTTCGTAATCTTTAAGTACCTTATGCCAGAATCGTGAATACAGAAGGTGTCCCGTTGCATGTTCGGCTCCACCGACATACATATCTACATTTTTCCAATACGAGAGAGCTGTTTTGTCCGCAAAAGATTTTTTATTTTTTGGATCCATATAGCGAAGAAAATACCATGATGAGCCAGCCCATCCAGGCATGGTGTTGGTCTCGTATCCAGCCTTAACCCACGACGAGACTCCTGCAAGTGGCGACTCACCCGTACCTGTTGGTTTATAGGACTTCACATCGGGAAGCTTGAGTGGGAGTTTGTTCTCTGAAACTTCAACGATCAACCCTTGTGCATTATGGAATAGCGGTATCGGCTCTCCCCAATATCTCTGTCTCGCAAAAATCGCATCGCGCATTTTGTATTGAGTCACAATTTTTCCCTGAGCAAACTTTGTTATTTTTTTTCGAGCTTCTTCACTTCGCATTCCAGAGAATGTACCCGAATCTACAAGAACACCTTCGCCAAGATATGCTCCGTGTACCGCAGACAATTTTTCTCTCCATGAATTTGTCTCGGCGTGAGTCATCACATCATAGTTCATATCTGATTCTGGAAGCCAAGTTATATCAAAAGCATCTTTTTCTTCCTGAGCTACTTCCACCTGTTCGTCGTTTTCTAGTTCAAACACCACGGCTGTTGTATAGGCGACCCTATTTTGATCTTTGTGAGCTGCAAAATATTCTGCTCGAACTTTTCCAGATAACACTTTAATAAGTTTGAGGTTTATAAACCCCGTCTCTTCTCGTACCTCACGTCTCGCTGCATCGACAATATCTTCTCCATCGTCAACTCCGCCCATAGGAAATGTTGTCCAATCAAATTTCTTCCATTTGAGTGCGAGAAACTTACCCGTTTTTGAATCTTTTACAATAGGGTGAACACTTCGTCTTTCTATAACTTTCTTACCGACAACTGGCGGGTTTCTTTTGTCTATGATATTAGGCAAAACAACTTCTTTAATCGGAAGATTGTATTTTTGTGCAAATTCCCAGTCTCGTTCATCGTGTGCAGGCACTGCCATAACTGCTCCTGTACCATATGATGCAAGTACGTAGTCGGCAATAAATACAGGAATCTTCTCTCCTGTTGCAGGATTAACCGCATTCACACCATGAAGTTGTATACCAGTTTTTTCTTTTCCGTGTGGTTCAGATTTTTTGGATTGTTCAATATATTTGATAACTTCATCTCTGTTTTTTAACACGCCATGATGATTTTCATCTGTCGCAAGAGTTACCCACGCATGATCTCTCGCAAGTACAATATATGTCACGCCAAACAAAGTATCTGGACGTGTCGTAAAAACAGGAATTTTTGCTGTTTTTTGTCCAGCATCAAAGACGATTTCAAAAGTAATTTCTGCCCCCTCACTCTCACCAATCCAGTTTTTCTGAATTTCTTTAATATGATCTGACCAATTAAGCCCTTCAAGACCCGACAGAAGTCTGTTTGCATACGCAGTAATACGCATGAACCATTGGCGCATCATTTTCTTTTCTACAGGAAAGCCTCCACGTTCTGATACAGGACCTGTTGGACCATCGAGGATTTCATCATTTGCGAGAACTGTTCCAAGCTCCTGACACCAGTTCACCTCGCTGTACCCTTCATATGCAAGACGGTATTTCATGAGGACTTCCTGTTTTTCTAAATCCGTTTTTGCTTTCCATTCTGCTCCAGTAAATTCTTTCCATTCATTCGTTACTGCCCGCACTCCTTTGTTTCCAGACTTTTCAAAAGCTGAAATCAATTTTTCAATAGGCTCTGCCTTATTTGTTTTTTTGTTATACCAAGAATTGTAGATTTTAAGGAAAATCCACTGTGTCCATTTGTAAAACTCTGGATCAGTCGTGTTAACTCTCCTGTCCCAATCATACGAAAGTCCAATAATAGAAAGCTGTTTTTCAAACGTCTTCACATTCTCTGCCACAGCCTTTTTAGGCTGAATGTTGTGCTGTACTGCATACTGCTCTGCAGGCAGTCCAAACGCATCGTAGCCCATCGGGTGAAGCACATTGAAGCCTTGCATCCGCTTCATACGAGCATACACATCGGATCCAATATAGCCCTTTGGATGCCCGACATGGAGTCCTGTGCCAGAAGGGTACGGAAACATATCGAGGACATAATGTTTTTTCTTTGGAGACTTGTTCGGAGTCTTATAGCTCTTTTTCTTCTCCCACTGCTTCTGCCATTTTTTCTCTATTTTTGAATGTTGGTAATCTTTCATAATCTAAGAATACGATAAAAGCAGAAGAAAGTAAAAAACCCTCCAAATTTTATTTTTTGGAGGGTTTTTACAAGTTATTTCTTTATAATCATATACTGAGGAATCGAGAGCGTGTAGCAATATTTGCCTGCAGGGTGTTTCCGTGAGATTTCACCCCTTCATACGGCATGATACGCCTTGCTCCGTTAGTTGTCCCATCTGATGCTTTGTTAAATTCTGCACAGAGCTGGTATTCGAGAGTACTCTGATTTACGAGAATATACTCATACATTTTTCCAGACTGAGTGTCTTTGTGGTATAGATGAGTACTGTAC
>Ga0163155_10007777_pt1 | contig 10033 bp, 9 predicted proteins | sample OliLakLV19SP4G1_FD_148611 | JGI IMG/M metagenome (GOLD analysis project Ga0163155, IMG submission 148611) | Freshwater microbial mat bacterial communities from Lake Vanda, McMurdo Dry Valleys, Antarctica - Oligotrophic Lake LV.19.SP4.G1 | ecosystem: Environmental > Aquatic > Freshwater > Lake >... | reverse complement strand
AGCGGGCTCGCCGCCCCAACGCGCCGCGATCCAATAGGCGCGGCAAGCTTCTTCGCTCGCGAACCGCGCCTCGAATGCCGGCGCCGTCTTGGGAAAATCACGCCACAGATCGTCCGGCAGCAACTGCGTCATGGGCTATCTCCTTGTTGGAGATCACATACCCGCTGACTGCGCCGGAACTAAGGGGAGAGGCATGCCTTTCTCCACCCCCAGTACTCCCAGCTTGTAAATATCGCCCATCATATAGAAGCCGTAGAAGTCGTCTTTCTCAATAAGACGTTCAGCAAGCTGCAGGGCCTCTTCACGCCTATTGTCGTAAATAAATCGGGCTAATTGCCGCAATGCCAGCGGATCACCGGATTGCTCGGCCTTCCTCAGCCATAGTTCTGCTTGGGCATCGTTACGCGGTTGATTTCCGTGCCTGCTATATGCCCAGCCCAGATATAGTTGGGATTGCGTATCGCCATCGCTGGCCTGCTCCAGTACTCTCTCTAGATAGCTCTGTTCCATGGCTCTATTCTTTCGGTGGGCCAGGGGGCGCGCTAGGCGGACCTTTAGGTGGCGGCTTCGGCCCTGCCTTGACAGGGCCACTGATTGGTGGAGGCACTGGCGGAGGAGGTCTCCGCGCACTGAGGTTTGAACCCGTAAGAACGTCGATTACCTCACGGCAGAGTTGAGCAAAATCCCAAAGCTGCCGCCATTTGAAACGCAATCCGGTTGGATCAACGAAAACCTGCGGGCTGCCACCCGCATACCCATAAACACTCGGGCCATCCACGAAGCCGAGTGGGTCGGGTTGGGTGTAGCGGCCGAGTGTTGGATCGTAGCTGCGGTGCCAGTTGTAATGCAAGCCCGTTTCGGCCTGGAACCACTGGCCTGGGAAGCGGAGGTTGAGGCTGGCGGCACCCGTCGCCGCGTGCAGCCCGCCGAAGGGCTGCCACTGATTTGCTTGCCGTGCTCCGCACGGACGCGTCCCAGACCGTCGCTTTCGCCGCGTTGGTCATCTTCACTGGGCGGTGCAGATGGTCAACGTGCACGAACTGCAGCACCGGCGCGACGGTGTTGACCGCCTCCACCGTCGCCATTGGACGATCGATCGCCGCGCGCGACCCCATCGTCGGCGCGATTTCGGCTTCGGGCAGCCAGATGTACTCGCGGACGGTACCCGATGCGCCCGTCGCGCCACCGCCAGCGGTTTCGGCGATCACGTTGCCGAAGATGTCGTGAATAAAGTGCGTCGTGGCTGCGGGCGAGGCCTGCGTGCGGACGGCGAGCTGCTCCTGCGCGTTATACTGGTAGTCGTAAATCAGCGCGCCGACCGTGGCCTGGCTGAGCCGGTTGCGGCGGTTGTAGACGTAGGACTTGTTGCCGCCCAGGCTGTTGTCGGTCAGCAGGTTGCCGGCGTTATCGTAGGTGAACGCGCGGACGGTCGACGCCCCGCGCGTGATCGACGTGATGCGAATGTTGGTCGTGGCGTAGCTGTACATTTCTTATACCGGCGTTCTGCCCGATTAGGGTGGATAATTGGTCAACGACTCACCAAATCATAGTCGAGACCCATTTTTCCTTTCCCTAGCTGCTCGTTTATTTCAGGCGAAAGATACAAACCCGAGCCAGACTCCGGCTCAATCAATTTCACAACCACAACATCAAGTATAAAACCATAGCCACATTTCGACCTGATATTGCTCCCAAGCCCGACAATATAACATAATTCCTGTTCTGCATTAAAGGATGAAATATCGATCGGCCTTGTTTGCCAATAATACTTGCCCGAGTTCTTTGTTTGTACAACAGAGCCGGGGGCGCAAAACTGTATATCGCTCGGCACGACGAGATTACCATCAAATGGTCCTGCTCGTAAGTAACATTTGAACATGTCATCTCCAAGTATATGTTGTCGAAATGGTTGGGCCGGATTTTCCGCACTGTCCAACATTTCTTATTACAATTTGGCCGTTTTTGCATGCGCAGATATCGAATCTAGAATTCGGCACGGCGCCCCAATCTGTTTTGAATGCGTGCTCATCATTGATCTGGGCTCTATCAAGATGATATCGACGAGCCCTTTCACAATCCCAGCCGTCGCAATCATCCTCGTTGACCTTCGGAGCGGGAGGCGCAATAGGTTCAGTCTTGAGTAATTCGCCAAGAAGATAGCCTGCTCCTCCCCCTATAATGGAGCCGAGTACTCGCCCTCCCAAGGCCCCGGGGAGGCCAGCAATCGCGCCGCCAGCCAAAGTCCCCGCGTTTCCGCCGATCTGGAAACCTTCTTTGGAGAACTGCCCATTGGGATCGACCCACCTCTGCGGCGATCCTTTCGCATACCCATACACACTCGGCCCATCCACAAACCCGAGTGGGTCGGGCTGGGTGTAGCGGCCGACGGTCGGATCGTAGCTGCGGTGCCAGTTGTAATGCAAGCCCGTTTCGGACTGAAACCACTGGCCTGGGAAGCGGAGGTTGAGGCTGGCGGCGCCGGTCGCCGCGTGCAGCCCGCCGAATGGCTGCCAAACCGCATCCCAGACCGTCGCTTTCGCCGCGCTCGTCATTTTCACCGGCCGATGGAGGTGGTCGACGTGAACATAATTCACAATCGGCGCAACCGTGTTCACAGCTTCGACAACCGCTAACGAACGGTCAATCTGCGTCCTCGACCCCATCGTCGGGGCGATTTCGGCCTCGGGCAGCCAGATGTATTCGCGCACGTTCCCGGCTATTCAGCTTCCCAGTCGTTAATTTTTGTTTAATCGATTTTCAACAACACCTCCGAAATTACCCATATGCTGTGAAAATCGCCTTCAACGGTTTGAAATTCGACCTCGATGGTGTCATCTGCTTCAATTTTCTCAACGCAAACATATTTGCCGATTTGCGATTTTATGATTTCTTGATCGCAGCGCGGCAGGCCTGCCAAGAGACTTTGAGAAACTTCGAGAAGAACAACGACGTCACCCGCTTTAATGACGTTGCCACAGATATCTTTGATCGTCATCGCGATGTACACCTGCACTTTACGTGTTTTGGTTGCAAGCCAAGCGCTTTTGTCGCTTGCCGTTTTGCTAGTTTTTTTGCTGTTCGGCAATCGGAGGCTGTAACGGTAGCAAATGTGAAGCCTACCCTTCCAGAGTTTCCGATTATATTAGCATTGACGTCAGCGCGGCATGAGCACGTACATCCCGTCCGAGGGCAATCTGGCTTTGGGACGGTCCGGTCATCTGGTTCATCATCTGAAGGTTGATCAAGTTCAGACTTTGGTACCGGATCAGGATTTAGAGGATCAATCTTTGTTGGCTTCGAAAGTATCAGTTCGCCGAGCACGTAGCCTGCGGCCCCACCGATAATCGAGCCAATTATTCGGCCGCCAAAGGCTCCGGGTGGCCCGCCAGCGGCTCCGGCGGCCGTACCAAGGGCGCCTCCAATCTGAAATCCCTCTTTAGAGAAGAGACCATCCGGATCAACAAAACGCTGCGGGCTCCCACCTGCATATCCATACACACTTGGCCCGTCCACGAACCCGAGCGGGTCGGTTTGGGTGTAGCGACCCAGGGTTGGATCGTAGCTGCGGTGCCAGTTGTAATGCAAGCCCGTTTCGGACTGGAACCACTGGCCTGGCAAACGCGCGCTTAACGTCCCGGTTCCCGTCAGGCTGTGCAGCCCGCCGAAGGGCTGCCACACCGCGTCCCAGACCGTCGCTTTCGCCGCGCTCGTCATTTTCACCGGGCGGTGCAGATGGTCGACGTGCACGAACAGCACGCTCGGCGCGACGGTATTGACCGCCTCCACTACTGCCAGCGGCCGGTCGATGCCCGCGCGTGACCCCATCGTCGGGGCTATTTCGGCCTCGGGCAGCCAGATGTATTCGCGGACGGTGCCGGATGCGCCGGTCGCGCCGCCGCCAGCGGTTTCGGCGATCACGTTGCCGAAGATGTCGTGAATAAAGTGCGTCGTGGCTGCGGGCGAGGCCTGCGTGCGGACGGCGAGCTGTTCCTGCGCGTTATAGGTGTAGTTATACACCAGCGCACCGACGGTGGCTTGGCTAAGCCGATTGCGGCGGTTGTAGACGTAGGACTTGTTGCCGCCGAGGCTGTTGTCGGTCAGCAGGTTGCCGGCGTTGTCATAGGTGAACGCGCGGACGGTCGACGCCCCGCGCGTGATCGACGTGATGCGATTGTTGGTCGTGGTGTAGGCATACGTGTCGGTGATCGCCGATCCGCCCACGGGTGTGGTGGTCTCGGCCGTGCGGTTGCCGACGCCGTCGTACGTCCAGCTGTAGCTGCCGTAGCCGCCCGTCGCCGACTGCACCGCCGACGACAGACGGTTCGCTGCCGTGTAGCCGAAACTCTGGCTGCGCGCCGGCGTCGCGCCATCGGTGATGCCGGTGATGTTGAGCGCGTCCGTGCGTACGGGGAGCGGGGAGCAATTCCAGCACCTTCGTCGCGCCGTCGTTCACCTGGCACCGCGTCTGCTCGTAGTCGAGCGAGTGCGTGTCCGACTGGGTGAGGCCATTGCCGTAAGTGAACGTACGGATCAGGTTCGACATCGGCTGATACGTCACCGCCGTCGCGACGTTCACGGTCGCCGCCGTCGACGTCTGCTTGGTTGTGACGCCGGTGATGCGACCCGTCGTGTCGCGCGCGTAGTTGACCTGTCGGCCAGATGGATACGTGATCCGCGTTAGCCGATCGGCGGTGTTGTAGGCGTAGGATACGACGTGCGCGAACCCACCGATGGTCCGCGTTTCGCTCGTGATGTTGCTGGCCTACAAAGTTTGTCCCATGAAATTCTATTCGTTCAGAAAAGCCTCGCTGCAAGGATAGATATCATAATCAATCCCCGCCCCAATCCTACCGAGCAGCTTTATTAGTTCAGCCGTGAAGTAGAAACTGCATGATCCCGATGGCAGAATAGGCTTCCGATAAATAACAAGATCGATTTGCACCGCTATAGGTAGTAGTTCACGTAGTGGCGACTCTAAAAATTTGCTGCACAATTCAACCAACTCTCTTTCTCCAAATCCCTCCTCCACATAAATTCTATGCGAATCCCACTGTGTGCCCGAACGATCCCTCTGCACAGGAACAGCGCCTTTTATCAAATCTGCCGTTTTTTGACAAAATTGGACTGCATCGAAATCCTTACCATATATGCGAATATAGCACTCCACGATCATCCCTTCCGTTTGTCGAATGTTTCTATTGTCGGGCCGCTTGATCCGCATTGACCTGTACGGCGAATAACGATCTCTCCATTTTTGCAGAAGCAAATGTCGAATTTTGAATTCGGTATTGCCTGATGCCCAGTTTTATATGAGTGCGGATCAATGTTTAACCGTCGAAGCTCTGGGTCTGAAGCTTTTCGACAATCCCATCTCTCACAACCTTCCTCATCCTGGGGTGGTTCCGGCGGCGCTGGAGGCTCGTCTCCTGGTGTCGGAAAACTTACTGGTCGCGACAACGCCTTGATTACGCGTCTAGCCAGTTCACGGGAAATCGGAACTATAATATAGCGTCCAAGAATTTTTATTACGACGCCAGCTAACCGCCCATCCTTATCCACCCACCGCTGCGGACTCCCGCCCGCATACCCATACACACTCGGCCCATCCACAAAGCCGAGTGGGTCGGGTTGGGTGTAGCGGCCCAGGGTCGGATCGTAGCTGCGGTGCCAGTTGTAATGCAAGCCCGTTTCGGCCTGGAACCACTGGCCTGGCAAACGCGCGGTTAACGTCCCGGTTCCCGTCAGGCTGTGCAGCCCGCCGAACGGCTGCCACACCGCGTCCCAGACCGTCGCTTTCGCGCTGTTGGTCATTTTCACCGGCCGGTGCAGATGGTCAACGTGCACGAACTGCAGCACCGCCGCGACGGTGTTGACCGCCTCCACCGTCGCCATTGGACGATCGATCGCCGCGCGCGACCCCATCGTCGGCGCGATTTCGGCTTCGGGCAGCTTGATGTATTCGCGAACGGTGCCCGATGCCCCCGTCGCGCCACCGCCAGCGGTTTCGGCGATCACGTTGCCGAAGATGTCGTGAATAAAGTGCGTCGTGGCTGCAGGCGAGGCCTGCGTGCGGACGGCGAGCTGCTCCTGTGCGTTATACTGGTAGTCGTAAATCAGCGCGCCGACGGTTGCTTGGCTAAGCCGGTTGCGGCGGTTGTAGGTGTAAGTCTTGTTTCCGCCCAGGCTGTTGTCGGTCAGCAGGTTGCCGGCGCCGTCGTAGGTGAACGCGCGCACCGTGCTCGCGCCCCGCGTGATCGACGTGATGCGATTGTTGGTCGTGGTGTAGGCATACGTGTCGGTGACGGCCGATCCGCCGACGGGTGTGGTGGTCTCGGCCGTGCGGTTGCCGACGCCATCGTACGTCCAGCCGCGGCTGCCGTAGCCGCCCGCGCCCGTCTGCGCCGCAGACGACAGCCGGTTGGCCGCCGTGTAGCCGAACGTTTGGCTGCGCGCGGTCGTCGCGCCATCGGTGATGCCGGTGGCGGGCCAGCGGTGATGCCGCCGCCCAGCCGGTGGCGGTTTGCAACAGTGGCGTGCAACAAGGGCACGCCACAAGGGTTTGCAACAAGGGCTTGCATTGTCGGGCGGGGGCCGTCATCGACGGACGCGGGAAAATTTTAGGGGACGAGCCGACCATGGCGTTGCCGTACCATACGCTCGACGTGTTCACGGAGCGCGCGTTCGCGGGCAATCCGCTCGCGGTCGTGCTGGAGGCCGACGGCCTCGACGGCGCCGTGATGCAGACCATCGCGCGCGAGTTCAACCTGTCGGAAACGGTGTTCGTGCTGAAGCCGGACAACCCGGCGCACAACGCCCGCATGCGCATTTTTACGCCGACCACCGAGCTGGCGTTCGCCGGGCATCCGACCGTCGGCACGGCGGTGCTGTTGGCAGCGTCGCGGCCGGGGTTCGGTCAGGGCGTCAACGAGGCGCTGATCGTGCTCGAACTGGCGGCCGGGATCGTGCGGGTTGGCGTCAAATTGCGCGACGGGTCGGCGCCATACGCCGAATTCGACGCGCCGAAGTTGCCGGAACTGACGCGGCTCGACATCGACACCGACGATATCGCGGCGGCCGTCGGTCTGCTGCCGTCGGAGATCGGGTTTGCCAACCACGCGCCTCGGCTGGCGCGTACGGCTGCCACTTTCGCGCTGGTGCCGGTAACGTCGCGCGAGGCGCTGAACCGGGCCGCGCCCAACGGCAGCTATTGGTCACAGACGTTTACCGACGAGGGCGTGGTCGGGGCGTTTTTCTATTGCCGCGATTGCATCCATGCGTCGTCATCGTTCCATGCCCGGATGTTTGCGCCCGACAGCGGGATACCGGAGGACCCGGCAACCGGCAGCGCGGCGATCGGATTTGCCGCTGCACTGGCCGATTTCGACGGCCTGCCCGACGGCGTGCACCGGCGCAACATCGAGCAGGGCTATGCCATGCATCGGCCGAGCCTGATGACGCTGACGATTGAGGTCAAGGGCGGGAAGGTCGACGGTATCCGGCTCGGTGGGCACGCCGTGCGGGTGATGAGCGGCATGATCGAAGTTTGAGGCGCAGCTTAGCGTCGAGCGATTTGTCAAGCGCACGCGGTTCGTGTAGTCGTACACGACCGGTCGATCCTCCGAACTGAATATGAGTGTTGGTCCGCATGTGCCCATCGTCGGCCATAGCTGGAACGCCCCACGGTGCCCTGAGGGCTGCCGCGCCGCTCCTCGGCTTGCTTCTTAGCTGCCCCTGAGCCATCGGGGGCGCGAGTTTTCTCGCGCCGGGCGCTCAGGGGATCAGCATCGCGGGATCAGCATCGCGCCGACCAAACCACACCCGATCAGCATCAGCCCCCGCCAGAATTTGCTGGCGTCGAGGGCGAACCAGGACCACCCCATGACCTCAGGTAGCCCATCTCATCCGGCGGCCAACAGCGGCCGCGTTTACATTTTCGACACCACGCTGCGCGACGGCGAGCAGTGCCCCGGCGCGACCATGACGTTTGAGGAGAAGATCGAGGTTGCCGACCTGCTCGACGGGATGGGCGTCGACATCATCGAGGCCGGTTTTCCGATCGCGTCGGACGGCGATTTCGAGGCGGTGTCCGAGATCGCGCGGCGGTGCAAGACGAGCGTCGTGTGCGGCCTTGCCCGGGCGAGCTTCAACGACATCGATCGCGCCGCGGACGCCATCCGCCATGCCCGTCGCGGCCGGATTCACACCTTCATCGGCACCTCGCCATTGCACCGCAAGTACCAGCTGCAACTCGACGAGGCGCAAGTTCTGGAGAAGGTGACGGCGTCTGTCATGCGTGCACGCAACGCGACGGACGATGTCGAATGGTCGGCGATGGACGCGACGCGCACCGAACACGACTATTTGTGCCGGTGCGTCGAGGCCGCGCTGAAAGCTGGCGCAACCACGATCAACATCCCCGACACGGTGGGTTATGCCACGCCGGAGGAATACTTCGTGCTGATCGCCATGCTGCTCGAACGCGTGCCGGGGCTTGATAACGCGATCATCTCGACGCATTGCCATGACGACTTGGGCCTGGCGGTGGCCAATTCGCTGGCGGGTGTTCGGGCTGGCGCGCGTCAGATCGAATGCACCATCAACGGGCTCGGCGAGCGGGCGGGTAACGCCGCGCTGGAAGAAGTGGTGATGGCCATCCGCACGCGCGGCGACATCCTGCCGTTCCATACCGCGATCGATAGCCCGCAGCTGTTGAAAGCTTCCAAGCTGGTGTCGGCGGTGACGAATTTCCCGGTCCAGTACAACAAGGCGGTCGTTGGCCGCAATGCGTTCGCCCACGAGAGCGGCATCCACCAGGACGGCGTGCTCAAGAACACCTCGACCTACGAGATCATGACGCCGGAGTCGGTCGGCGTGGCGAAGTCCTCGCTGGTGATGGGCAAGCATTCCGGCCGGGCCGCATTCCGCGCCAAGCTGAAGGAACTCGGCTACGAGCCGGGCGATAACGCGCTCGAGGACGCGTTCACGCGGTTCAAGGCGCTGGCCGACCGCAAGAAGCACATCTACGACGAGGATATCGAGTCGCTGGTCGATGAGGGGCTGGCGCATGCCCACGACCGGATGAAGGTGACGGCGCTGCAGGTGATCGCTGGCACGACTGGCCCGCAGTCGGCGACGTTGACGCTGGAGATCGACGGGCAGTCGCAGACGTTGCAGGCGACCGGCAACGGCCCTGTCGATGCGACGTTCAACGCCATCCGCGGGCTCGTGCCGCACGAGGCGACGCTGGAACTCTATCAGGTGCACGCCGTCACCGAGGGCACGGACGCGCAGGCCGAAGTTTCGGTTCGGTTGTCGGAGGCCGGTCGCATCGTGACAGGGCGGGGGTCCGATACCGACACGCTTGTGGCATCAGCCCGCGCCTACGTCGCCGCGCTCGATAAGCTGCAGGTCAAGCGCGAGAAGACGGCGCACGCGCACGACGGCGCATGATGCTCGTGCCCGCTTTCGCGCGGTATTGGGCTGGGCCGTATTGACTGGAGGGACCGCTTCACAATGGAGCGGTCTCAGAAGCGGATGCGCGCACCGGTGATGACGACCGTCGCGGCGTCGATGTCGGCCTTCACCCTGGCACCTGTTGTTTCCAGGCCTGACACGTCGGCCTGGAAATGCCGGGCGGACACATAGATGTCCAAGGCGGCCGCATCAATTCTTTGGACAATACCGCCGCCAAAAACGTCAACTCGGCTGTTGGTCACAAAGTCAATATCGCCGCCTTGTGCGGTGACGACACCGACAGCCAGACCCTCGACGCCGCCCCAAGCTGACGCATACTCGCCAAAAATCGTCGTGCTGCCAGCGCCGATGAAGTTACGGCGGATGCCAGCTGAACTCCACAAATAGTGGAAATCCGGGCGGTTGGCACACGTGGCGCCTACCACGGGAGAGGTGCAAGCCGCGTTGAGCATGCCGGGGTCGTTACCGTCGAACCAGCGGAGTTGGTAGGCTGCTGATGCGAACAGACCTGTGGGCCGATGCCAGACGCTGCCAGACGCCTGTAGTTCTTGAATGATGG
>Ga0163155_10007776_pt1 | contig 10035 bp, 5 predicted proteins | sample OliLakLV19SP4G1_FD_148611 | JGI IMG/M metagenome (GOLD analysis project Ga0163155, IMG submission 148611) | Freshwater microbial mat bacterial communities from Lake Vanda, McMurdo Dry Valleys, Antarctica - Oligotrophic Lake LV.19.SP4.G1 | ecosystem: Environmental > Aquatic > Freshwater > Lake >... | reverse complement strand
TACACGAGCGACGACCCGGTGATGGCCAAGCGTCTTGAAGAAGCCGGCGCCACGAGCGTGATGCCGGCCGGTTCGCCCATTGGGTCCGGCCAGGGCATTCTGAATCCCAACAACATCCGCATCATTCTGGAAACGGTGAAGTGCCCGGTGATCGTCGACGCCGGCGTCGGCACCGCCAGCGACGTCTGCCTCGCGATGGAACTCGGCGCGGAAGGCGTGCTGCTCAACACCGGAATCGCCCACGCGAAAGATCCCGTGGCCATGGCACGCGCCATGGGCCAAGCGTGCGAAGCGGGTTATCTGGCCGCGCGCTCTGGCCGCATCGGCAAAAAATTATATGCCACCGCCAGCAGCCCGTGGGAAGGCATCATCGAACCCGTCAAGCGCCCCGAATCCATCCCCGGCGAATAGTCTGCGTAGCGCAAGCTGTTAGCTTGCGCAGCTTCGCCGTCCGCTTTCATCCCAGATCTAATATTAGGACGATTTTTGCAAAAACCATGATCCGGCTGAAATCTCTGGCGCACTGATCGGGTATTTTGCAGCGGGGTTGCGTTACCTCTTGGTCACGCTTTCATCCAGATTCATGACGACTCGCGCGAGCGCGGTCCAGGCGGCGTTCTCGATAGGATCGCCTTCGACTTTTCCGGCCAGCTTGGCGGCGTCTTCGGGGCGCGCTTTGAATTGGAGGCGCTGTTTTTCCATGAAGGAGTCAAGCATCTGGACTTCGCCGGATTCGGGCGGGCGGACGAGGCAGCGGCGGAACAGTTCGGTGATGCGGTCGGCGTCGGGCGATTGTTTTTTTGCCATCTCCCGGCCGAGCGCCTGCGCGGCTTCATTGAACATGGCGTCGTTGAGCAGCGTGAGGGCCTGCAGTACGGAGTTGGAGACTTCACGGCGCGCGATGCAGGATTCTCCGGTGGGGCCGTCGAACGTGTTGTACATGGCGAAGGGCGCGGTGCGTTTGATATAGGTGTAGAGGCTGCGGCGGTAGCGGTCTTCCCCCTGGCTAGTGGACCAGGTGAGCGAGCCGAACGTTCCTTCGGACGTGACGCTGGCCGGCTGCGGCGGATAAACGCCGGGGCCGCCCATTTTTGCGGAAAGCAGCCCGGCGGCTTTGAGTGCGCTGTCGCGGATGATTTCGGCTTCAAGGCGGAAGCGCGGGCCGCGCGCCAGCAGGATATTGACGGGATCGCGCGGCGCCAGGTCGGGCGGGAGGCTGGACGACTGGCGGTAGGTGGCGCTGCTGACGATGCGTTTGTGGAGCTTCTTGACGGACCAGCCCTGCTGCATGAAATCGAGCGCGAGCCAATCGAGGAGGGCGGGGTGCGAGGGCATTTCACCCTGGTAGCCGAAGTCGTCTAGCGTGCGCACGATGCCGCGTCCGAAAAAGGCCTGCCAGTGGCGGTTGACGACCACGCGCGCGGTGAGCGGGTTTACGGGCGAGACCAGCCAGCGGGCGAAGGAGAGCCGGTTGTTCGGCGCGCCCGCGGGAAAGGGGGGAAGGAATGCGGGGATGGCGGCGCTGACGGCGTCTTTGGGCTGCAGGTATTCGCCGCGGTGGTACATCACTGTCGGGCGCGGCGTTTTGACGGGACGTTCGCGCAGGACGAGCGTGGATTGCAGCGGCGGCACGGAGGCGCGCAGCTTTTTGATTTCGTCGCGGGCGGCGGTAAGTTCGGGCGCTGTTTCCAGGAAGCGCTGGAAGAGGATTTCTTTCTCGGCGGGAGATCGTTCGACGGCGGGCTTGACCAGAAATTTTTCGATGTCGGCGGTTTGGCCGCGGGCTTCGGCGGCGGCGCTGCTGGTTGCGGAGATGCGGAAATGGCCGAGGGCGCTGGCGAAGTAGCGTTCGAACTGCATCTGCAGCGCGAAAGTGCCATTCAGGTCGACGGGTTTTTCGAGAACGAAGACGGCGGCATTGGGTTTTCCCTGCGCGCCTTTGATGGCCCAGCCGGAGGACATGTTGGCGTCTTGCGTGGCGTTCGCGTCGTTCTTGCCTTCGGCGAAGGATTGCGAGGCGCGTGAGACTTTGAGGCGCTGGCCGCCGAGCTTAATGTGGAATTCGCTGAGGAAAAAATCGCCCTTGGGGCCTTCGTAGTAGCACATGCCGGGGCCGCCGTCGGGAAGGCTTTCGTGCGGCAAAACTTCAAGACGGATGGCAGTAACGGCGGGGATTTTGGCGTCGAACGAAAGGTCGTAGGTGTCGCTCTTGGTGATGTCGCCGCTGACGAGCAGCGCGCCGTCTTCCTGTTGAGCAATGAAGGGCGAGTTGGTTTTGATGGCGGAAGGTTTGAGGATTTGCCAAGCGGCGGCTTTTTCGGATTCTGTCTTTTGCCAGTCGGCGAAGCGCGCTTCGATGGCGGCGTTGCGGCGCTCTACGAGGGGCGTTGCGGCGTTCACGTCTGAACCGATGGACAGGCGCAGGCGGCCGATGACGTGCTGGGTGCCGAAATTCTGTTCGAGCTTGACGGTGAAGGCGCCGCCTTGCGGGAGAGTGACGGGCTTGTCGAAAACGAACGTCGCGGCGTGGTCTTTAGTCGCGTTTTTGTTGTTGCCGTCGTCGATGGCCCAACCGGTTTCAGGTTTGCCATCGATGGCGCCGCCGACATCGAAATCCTTCTGAGAAAAGTCGGCGCTGGCTTTGGTGAGCATGAGGGTCTGGATGTCGCTGGGTTTTTCTTTCGCGGCGACGGTGACTGACATACCGGTCAGCACGAAGTTTCCGTGGGCGGTGCGGCCGGGGCCTTCCTTGCCGTCTTTCAGTGTTTCGAGTTTCAGGCTGCTGAATGTTCCGGCGGCCGCTTCGAAGGTGAGCGTGTAGGTATCCTTGTCGGGCGCGCTTCCGGAAAATTTGACCGCTGGCGCTTTGCGCCTTGGGGGTCTGCTTCTTCCATGCGACGTCGTTCGGAACAGCCCACTTTGAGGGCAGTTCGCGGTGAAGAGCCGCGATCTTGGTTTCGACTTCTTCTTTTTTCTTTTCGCGCGCGGCGTCGGGAATGCTGTAGTCGGGTTCGTCGGCGTTGTTCAGGAACGCGAAGAGCTGGAAATACTCGGTGTGCGTGATGGGATCGAATTTGTGAGTGTGGCACTGGCAGCAGCCGATGGTCAGGCCCAGCCACGCGGTGCCGGTGGTGGCGATGCGGTCGACGACGGAGTAGTAACGGAATTCGAGGGGATCGATGCCGCCTTCTTCGTTGAGCATGGTGTTGCGGTGAAGGCCGGTGGCGACGAGGTCGTCTGGCGTGGCGTTCGGAAGAAGGTCGCCGGCGATCTGTTTGACCGTGAATTGATCGAAGGGCATATCGGCGTTGAGGGCTTTGACGACCCAGTCCCGGTAGGGCCAGATAATGCGGCCGCGGTCTTTTTCGTAGCCGTTGGTGTCGGCGTAACGCGCGAGGTCGAGCCAGCGGCGCGCCCAGCGTTCACCGTATTGCGGCGAGGCGAGCAGTGTATCGACGAGACGCTCGTAGCTGTCGGGAGCGGTGTCTTTAACGAAGGCATCGGTTTCCGCGAGCGTGGGGGGCATGCCGGTGAGATCGAGATGAAGGCGCCGCGCGAGCGTGTAGCGATCGGCTTCCGCGGATTGTGTGAGGCCGTCTTTTTCGAGCTGAGCGAGAATGTGGGAATCGATGGGATTGTGGACGCGTCCGGTGTCTGACTTGGGAACTGGAACGGGGGCTTTTGCAGGGGCGGCGAAGGCCCAGTGCGGCGCGTAGGGAGCTCCGGCGGCGACCCAGTCTTTCAGGATTTTTTTCTGCGCGTCGGTGAGCGTGCGCTTGGTTGAGGGCGGCGGCATGAGCTCGTCGGAATCGGTCGAAAGAATGCGCTTGATGAGTTCGCTGGCGCCGGGTTTTCCGGGAACGATGGCTTTTTCGCCGGACTTGGCTTCTTTCAGGGCGTCGGAGCGGACGTCAAGACGGAGTGCGCCTTTGCGGGTTTTATCGTCCATGCCATGGCATTTGAAACAGAATTGGGAGAGGATCGGGCGGACGTCGTGGTTGAAATCGGGTTCGGAGGCAGACGCTAAAACTGTTATCAGGCACCCAAGTGGAACAAGGCGGGCCAGCGAGCAGAGGCGGTGTACTGCCATGGGGGGACTCCGTGATGATGTATTTACAAGTCTTGATATTTGTCATACAAAAAAGTCGCGTAATGGCTAGGGTTATTTCAGGAAAAACGGCCAGAAGCCAGAATGCCACCTCCTTATATAGTGGCCGGCCACGGGAGAGACGACCATGCGTAAGGGATTGGCAATGAGTCTGATTTTACAGCTTCTCACGCTGAATCTTTTCGGTGGGGCCAAGGAGATCGAAGTTCCGGTCTCGGCGCAGAAATCCATGGCGGCGACGCTGGCGCTGAGGCTGCGGCTTTTTAATGAGCGTACGAATCCGCAGGCGAAGGATTGGACGCCGGCGAAAGGTGAGGCGGCGGCGAAGGAGCTCGAAGGGATCAACACCGATCTGAAGCGGCTCGGGCAGGGCAAGGCGGCGCTGCCGCTCGGCAAGACGGTGCTGATGGGGATGACCTCGGAGCTCGACGACAGCCAGCAGCCGTACAGTTTATATATCCCGCCCGAGTACGACGGATCGCAGGCGTTCCCGCTCGCGGTGTTGCTGCACGGGCAGGGCATGTTCAACCCGCTGCAATGCAATGCGGTGCCCATTGGAAAAATGATCGTGCTGGCGCCGCAGGGGCGCGGCGGGATGGATTACATGTACGTCGGCGAGGGCGACGTGCTGCAGGCGATCGATGAAGTGAAGGGGTTGCTGAGAGTGGACGATGACCGCGTGTACCTGTGCGGCGCGTCGATGGGTGGCGCGGGGTCGTGGCATCTGGCGTCGCGTTTTCCCGATCGCTTCGCGGGGATCATGGCGCTGTGCGGAAATACGGACATCAACGTGTGGCGGAAATTGTGGCTGTGGCAGACGCCGCAGCATTCGCCGGTCGCGAAGGCGCGGCATTTTTTGCGCGAGGACACGTGCGCGATTACGTACGCCGAGAATCTGCAGAACGTCGCGATAGTGGCGCTGCAGGGCGAGGCCGATCCGATCGTGAATCAGATGCACGCGCGGAATATGCAGGAGCGCTTGAAGCAGTTGGGGCATCCGAATTTTCAGTTCCATCTGCTGCCGTATGTCACGCACAGCATTTCGGCGAATTACGATTTGGGCCTGAAGAATATGGCGCGCGTGGCGAAGCCGGAGCGCGTGCGCTATCAGACGGCGTGGCTGAAATATCCAGGCGCGTACTGGTTGAAGATCGAGGGCATTGAGGAACGCTTGCAGCACGCGAATGTGGATGGGCGCGCGGATGCGGTGAAGAAGACGATCGATGTTAAGACGCGTAATGTGAATGCGATTGCGATTGATCGCTTGCGGCTGCCGTTTGAGGGCGAGCCAGCATCGGTGAGGATTGATGGGCAGGAGGTTGAAGGTAAAGACTCAATCAACCTATTCAGAAAGAACGAGAAAAACTATTGGGTGGCAGTCCGCGCTGAAATTTCAACCGGCTTGAAAAAGAACGCGACAGTTGAAGGCCCGGTCGAGCACGCGTTCATGTCGCGGTTCGTGATTGGTTACGGCGACGGAGCGGCGGAAAAAAGTTCAGCCAACGATTTTTCGGAGCAGTGGAAGACACGATTCGCCGTGCGCTGCCGGATGAAAGCGGCGGGTGAAATTTCGGAACAGGATATTCGCGATTCGAATTTGATTTTGATCGGGACGCCGAAGACGAATGCGCTGATTCAGAAAGTGATTGCGCAAACACCATTCGCGTTTGACGAGGGGGAAATTCAATTCGGGGGCAAGCGGTACGCGGGATCGAATCTGGGCGCGGTGATGTGCTATCCCAATCCACTGAATCCGCAGCGCTATGTGGTGATTATGGCGGGGACGACGCCGGAGGCGTACACGGATATTCATGTGCGCTTCGGCAACTGGTTTGATTGGGTGCCGTACGATTTCAGGCGGCATTATGACTTCGCGATTTTCGATGATCTGACGAGCGGGCGCAATCCGGAGACGTTTTTGACGTGGGGATTTTTCGGCGAAGATTGGACGATAAAGCCCGAGCTGCAATTCAACGCGGTGCCTGCATTCCGCGAGAAGGCGCTGCCGCGTGTGTTGCTCAAGCCGATTGCGACGACGAAGGCGCAGGTGTTGAATCTGGATGAACTGGCGCCGCTGAATAATGGCGTGACGAAAGAGTACCTGGAACGGAATCGTACGCTGGATGGATCGGTGCTGCAGATAGCGGGGAAGGATTTTCAGCGCGGACTCTGCGCGCGCTTTCCGTATACACTCACGTTTAACTGCAAAGGCTACAAACGATTTAAGACGACGGCGGGAGTCGGATGGGATGGAACGACGGAGCCCAGCGATGACCGCAAGACGCATGAAAAGGTGGCGGTGAGAGTGGAGGCCGACGGGAAAACTGTTTTTGAGATGAGCGAGCGGACGTGGCGCAGCGCGCCGTGTGAGATCGATGTGGACTTAAGCGGCGCGGAGAAGCTGACGATCTCGGCGACGGGCGGGCTGTCGTGGCTGAACGGGAGTTTTATCTGGGCGAACGCGCGGCTGGAAAAGTGAGAGATTGGGTGTGTAACCGAAGCGCGACCGTTAGGGAGCGGCTCGGCGCTGACTGCGGATACACTATTATCCCTCCCTGACGGTCGGGCTTCGGATGTGGTCGTTGCCGGCTGGTTAAAAAACTTGGCGGCTTGGAGTGCTTGGCGTTAACTGTTGGGGAGGGCGAACGGTTTCAGGGCGCCGTCGTCGACGAAGCCGGCGGGTTGCTCGCACCAGGGCGGCAGGACGATGAGGCGATAGCCGGCGCCGAGGTCTTCGGATAGGGCCTTATGGGTGTGGCCGCAGAGCAACACGCGGCAGCTTTTGGATTCCAAGCGGCGGCGCGCGGCGTCGAGGTCGATTTCGACGACGTTGGCGGGCTTGGATTCTTTATCGGTCCTGGTGCTGGCGCGGATGCGGTCGATGGATTTTCGCGCGACGCTCCAGGGCATCAGGAAGAAAACGATTTTGACGGGGAAGCTGCGGATGAACGAGCGGAAGCGCAGGTAGCGGGTGTCGGCGGTGCAGAGCAGGTCGCCGTGTTCGAGCCAGACGGGGCGGGAATCGTTGAGCATGATCTGTTCGCCGTCGCCGAGAATCGTGGCGCCGAAACGGCGCTGGACGTAGCGGCCGTAGGTGAAATCGCGGTTGCCGTGAAAGAGGAAAATTTTGACGCCGGCCTTGAATGCGGAGTCAAGCGCGGCGAGATCGGCGCGGTAGATATCAAACAGGGCGCCGCGGTATTCGTACCAGAATTCAAAGAGGTCGCCGATGATGTAGAGTTCCACCGGACGCGCCGCGGCGAGCTGCGCGAGCTGATCCAGAAGCGTGTGAAAATGTTTTGAGCGCGGCGTGTTCAAGCCATCGAGGTGGAGATCGGCGATGAAATAGCGGTGCGGCGCCAGCGTGGGGCTTACCTCGGTGACATTGGCGATGGGGACGGTGTTCATGGAAAGTGAAGTCTAGAGTCTGGAGTCTGGGAGTCTAGAGTCGAACGAATGACAGAACCGCCAAGCACGCCAAGACGCCAAGAGCGGCACGGCATCAACCACGACGTTCACGAAGGGCATGAAGAGTAAAGAGAACGGCAAGAGGGCGATCTTCAAACGTCCAGCCGGGTTTGATATTAATACCAATCGCAGTTCAAAACCGTAAATCAAGGATTCTGGAACATTAAAACATTAAAGGACTTGGGTCACGTACTGTTGTCTGATCAACAACTGCGATTGGTATAAGAGTGGAGATGAAACTCGCAGGCTGGAAGCCTGCGCGACGAGTGCGGTGCGACGAGTGCGGTGCGACGAGTGCGGTGCGACGAGTGCGGTGCGACGATTGCGGTGCGACGAGTGCGGTGCGACGAGAGCCCACTCTGTTCTTCGTGGCTTTCGTGGGCTTCGTGGATGTGTTCGGGCGAGTCGGCGCGTCGTGGTAAAAAAAGTCCGGGCGAGACGCCCGGACCCGTTGCGAGAAATGAGTATTTAAAACGAGGTTCAGCCTTTTTTCTCGTCCTTCTTTTCGTCTTTTTTGTCTTCCGGCTTTTCTTCTTTGGCGTCGTCCTTCTTGCCTTTGGGGACGAGTGGGTTGTTCTTGTTGGCGCTGGCCAGATCTTCCTGGCGGTATTTTTCGAGGATCGCCTTATCGGCGTTCAGAATTCTGACGCGGCTTTCGTTCCACCATTTCTTGAAGGCCAGATTGGAGTCTTTGTCTTTGGCGGCGACGTCGGACTTGATCACCTTATTGAAGGCTTCGACGTACTGTTCGAATTCGGCGCGCTGTTTTCGGATGCCCTGATTGGGATCGCCATTGACGATGCCGTTTCCGCCGCCGGCATTGTTGTCGCGGCGGTAGCCGGTGACCAGTTCCGGGTAGCGCAGGCGCGTGCCGTGTTCGACGAGCGCTTCGACGACGAGGTATTTGAATTCGGAATTTCTCATCTGTTCGGCGTAGGCGACGCGCGTTTCAAAATCGTTGATCTTGGTGCTCTGAAAAATCTGGACGAGCATCGTCGCGAGATTCTGATCGCGCGTGGGCATCGCCGAGAGGAGCTTGAACGCTTCGACCTTAACGTCCTTGAAGGTGGATGTCTGGATCACCGTGCCGAGCAGTTGCCACGTGCCGCGGTCGGTCGCGCCGTCGAGCACGACGAGGGCTTTGAGGTCTTCTTCCTTATCAAGGGCTTTGTATGTTTTTTTGAATTCACTCTGCTTCTGCAGTTCTTCGGCGCTGGCAGCGGCCCAGGCCATCGAGGTCCCTGATGCGAAAATCGCGAGTAGTAAGGTCAGCCACATCTTGCACACACCGAAATCCTCCTCTTGTCTTGTTTATTGACGCGTCCGGCCAAATGGTATTGGCGCCCAACTGAATAGCAACACAAACGTTTCGGCGAATTATGCACATGTACAGCAGCGGACCGTATCAACTTCTGCGCATCGAAAGTTCGGCGAGCAGCAGCGCCAGCGCGGCGGAAATCAGCCAACCCGCCAAGGGCCAGGAGTCGCGCGCGGCTTTTTTCCGCGAAGTCCATTCAAACAGATCGGCGGGACTGTTGATCACGCGGGAGGCTCCGCCTGCTTTGGCGGCCAGCGCCTGCATGGCTGCGCGATCGACGCCGAACCGCCGTTGCTCGGCGGGATAAGGCACCGTCACGAAGCGTTCGAGCAGACTCACGCCGCGCCCGCTTTCCTGAATGCTCAGACGGTAAATGCCCTGCGCCAATCCAGGAACCAAGGCGCGGTAGATGCCCGGCGCGCAGGCCAGCAGCGGCGTGACCGGCAAGGGCAGCGGACTGGCATCGGCGTTCAATGGCGTGAGAACAGCGCTGAGGTTTCGGCCGCTGAGGGGGAGACGAGTCGCGGGGTGAGAGGCGCGGACTTCGATACTGAAATCGTCGTCCTGACCCGGTTCGGCATGGAGAGTCCAGCCTTCCGCGCGGGCGCCGGTTTTGGCCTCTGTCCATTCCAGCAGCGCCGGCAGCAAGCGGCGGCCGCTTTCACTGGAGAGGAATGCCGACCCCGCCGCGCCATCCAAGGAGAGCGCCAGGGCTGCGCGGCGCGATGCGGCGGGCCACTGTGACCCGGAGATGACGAGGAGCGGATCGGGTTTGCGCGCGGTGCCTAGCCCAAGCGCCGGGGGTGAGGAGAGAAGCAGCGTTTCGGTGTCCGTTTTGGCCCGAACGCGGTTGCGGAAGGGCAGGGGCGACCAGCTTCCGCCGGACGGGCCGAGGAGCGGGTGTTCAAAGGCGGGGCGCAAGCCGAAGGATTCGTAGCGAACGTAGAACTCTTTTTTCTGGGCGTCGAACGCCTGCTCCAGGCGCTGTGCGAGTTTCAGGAATTCGGGCGCGTAGACGCCGCCCCCGGACGCGGCCAGCGCTTTCAACAGTTTTTCGCCCGTGCTGTTGGCTTCCTGGGCATTGGTGTCGATGCCGAACGTAAAGAGGGTGGTGCGGCGCGGGGTGTTCTCATCGCGGGGC
>Ga0163155_10007774_pt1 | contig 10035 bp, 11 predicted proteins | sample OliLakLV19SP4G1_FD_148611 | JGI IMG/M metagenome (GOLD analysis project Ga0163155, IMG submission 148611) | Freshwater microbial mat bacterial communities from Lake Vanda, McMurdo Dry Valleys, Antarctica - Oligotrophic Lake LV.19.SP4.G1 | ecosystem: Environmental > Aquatic > Freshwater > Lake >... | reverse complement strand
AGCATCAAGTTGGTGGTGCACAACAAGTGGGGCAGCGGCTTTTTTTCAATGCCTTTGATGGCGTGTTGCACGGCATTGAGTTCCTGTGGCGTTTTGGCTTGCTCGCGCAGTTTGTCAATGCTGCACGTAAGGAAGCCGCCGGTTCCGCAGGCCGGGCCAACTCGCCTAATTTCGGGTGTATGATGTCTACCATGAACTGCGTCACGGCGCGGGGCGTGTAGTATTCTCCGGAGGAACCGGCGCTTTGCAGTTCTTTCAGGATGGTTTCATAGATGTCGTTGAATACGTGACGGTCACCGGATTTGTTGAAGTCAATTTTGTTGATTTCGTTGATCACCTGCCGGAACAGGGTTCCGTTTTTCATGTAATTGTAGGTATCCTCAAATACGGCGCGCACGATTTTAGCCTAGTCGTTTTGGGTTACATCCATTTCTTTGAGTGCCGGAAAGAGTTCGTTGTTGATAAAAAGCACCAACGCTTCACCCGTCAATCCTTCCGCATTGGCGGCCCAGGTTTGCCATTTTAATTTTTTGGGAATGGGACTTTTGTAGCCTTTGATGGTGATTTCCCACTCTTCCTCTTTATCGGCAAAGATTTTCATAAAGAGCATCCAGACCATTTGCGAGATGCGCTGCGCATCGCCGTCCACGCCGGTGTCTTTGCGCATGATGTCGCGAATGGTTTTGATAATGCCGGTGATATTGCTCATACAATTGATTTATGCTTTTTTGTCCTTGATTTGTTGTTCCAGCGCGCGCAAGTCTCCCAAATCCTGTGCATCTGCGGCCTGGGCATCGGTGGCTTTTCGGCGCTGGTCAAATTGAGTGTACACTTCCCTGACTTTTTGTTCCATCGCCTCATGAGTGACGGAACTGGCATTTTGCAGGATTTTTTTGTCCTGAAAAGCCAGCAGGCGGTCTACATTTTCCCGCCAGTAGGCCATGGTGATACTTTGTTGGTTTTTGGCGCGAAGTTCAGCCGTTTCTAAGAAAATAACGACGAGGCGGTTGAGGGTATCCACTTCATCATGGTGGAGGTAGTTTTTAGCGATGATGATATCCTGTTTGCGTACGACATTGCCTTTCCAGCCCGTCAGACCCATATTGGGTTGATTGGCATCTGCGCGGTCGAGGATCAGTTCTGCTGCGGTTTTGTCGGTGACGGCGTAGAGCAGTTTGTTCTGGGTTTCTGCGAAGAACATTTGAGTCGTTTTGTCCGAAGCATCGTAGTCGGTACTCAGCGCGAACAAATCCTTTATCTTTTGATAAAAACGCTTTTCGGATGCCCGTATATCCCGGATGCGTTCAAGCAGTTCATCAAAATAATCGGGGCGACCGTCGGGGTTTTTGAGCCTTTCGTCATCCATGGCAAAGCCCTTGACCATATAGGACTTGAGGTGCTGGTTGGCCCAAATCCTGAATTGGGTGCCCCGTTTGCTGCGCACCCGGAAACCGATGGCCAAAATCATCTCCAAGGCATAGAAGGCAACTTCGTATTGTTTGCCGTCGGCGGCAGTTGTAAAGAAATTCTTTACAACTGAATTTTCATCTAACTCCTTATCTTCCAGTATATTGGCGATATGTTGCCCTATGTTTTGCTTAGAGGTGTCAAAAAGTTCTGCGAGTTGGTTTTTGGTTCATCCACACGCTGCCGTCGCGGGCGAAAAGCGTCACATTGGCTTTGCCATCGGCTGTATTGTAGATGATGATGGGTAGCTTTTCCATGAATGAATTGTATTTTAAGGATTAAGCCGTTTTATAAATTTCTTGCTGTAGTTCTTTAATCGCTCGGTCAAAATCGGCTTTTTTCCCGAAAGCGCGAACCAGTTCCACCGGTGAGCCTAATTGATTGAACGGTACCACATTGAGCACACCTTCCTTCTTCGATGGAAAAAATGCCCTCGTTCTCATATTTTTCCAGAAGGCTATCCAGCACCTTCCGGGCGGTTTCGCCATACTTGGTAAAATAGTTGCGTTTCCGCACTTGGTCGGCTCTCTCCTTGCGAGTCAACGCAGGCTGATCGAAAGCCAGGTGGCAAATCAAATCAAAGGGATCCAAATTTTTGCCTGTTTCTTCCTGCAAGGCATCTAAAAGAATCCCATGCTCGGCCAGTTCTTTGACGAATGCTGCTTTTTTCTCAGTAGTGTGCCACTTCCGCAGGAAGGCATCTAAGGAAGAAAATTCCTGTTTGATGTTTTTTCGGGTGTAATCCTTTAGGGACTCGGTAATGAGTTTGCCATTGGAGCCATAGTATTGGACGCGCTCCTGTACCACCGATACCGGGATATTGTTGACGTAATATTTTCGCGGCACGTCCGCCACCGTTTCATCGATCCGTATTTGCTCGCGGGCTGAACTGAGGTAATCGGATGCTCCGGGTTCATTTTCCAATCCCAGGTTTATGGAATCAACATCCGGTGGAACTACCGGGTCTTGCGGGCCGGGTTCGTAAATCTGCACTGGATCGTCATCGAAATCAGGCCTGGCGAACGTATTGGTTGCTTTGCGGAAATCCATGATTGTAAAGTACACCTTGCCTTCTGCTTCGCGAATGCGCGTACCGCGCCCGATGATTTGTTTGAATTCAGTAGTGGATTCTATATTGGATTCCAGCACGATCAGTTTGACCATTTTGGTATCAATCCCGGTAGTCAGCATTTTGGAGGTGGTAGCAATAACCGGGAGTTTTTCTTCTACATCGGTAAAATTATCCAATTCCATTTTACCGACTTCATCGTCACCGGTAATTTTTACCACGTAATTGGAGTGTTTGGATGCCAAATCCGCATTTTCATTGATGAGCGCCGTACGCATTCGGTTGGCGTGTTCTATATCCGTACAAAACACGATGGTTTTAGAAAAGCGATCGGTTGCTTTCAGGTATTCGGTGATTTTCTGGGCTACTTTTTGCGTCCGCTCGTCAATGACTAATTTGCGGTCGTAGTCTTTCAGGTTGTAAATTCGGTCTTCTACCTCGTAGCCGAACTTATCTATCAGGCCGCTGGTTGGTCGCCAGCCCTCATCCACGGAAAAAGAGATACGCACTACCTTGTAAGGGGCTAAAAAGCCGTCGTCAATACCTTGCCGAAGGGAGTAGGTATAAACAGACTCACCAAAATATTCAATATTGGAGACATCCTTCGTTTCTTTGGGAGTGGCCGTCAGCCCGATTTGAGTGGCCGTTTTGAAATACTCCAACACATCACGCCATGCCGATGCCTCGGCAGCACTGCCCCGGTGGCATTCATCAATGATGACTAAATCAAAAAAGTCGGGACTAAATTCGGTATAGACATTTTTCCAGTCCTCATTGCCCGTCAAGCCCTGATAAAGCGCGAAGTAAATTTGATACGACTTGTCAATTTTACGTTGCTTGATGATGTGCATGATGTCATTTCCGAAAGGGGAGAAGTCGCCATTTTTGGCTTGCGACAAGAGTGCATTTCGATCTGCCAGAAAAAGGATGCGCTTTTTGATGCCGGCTTTCCAAAGTCGCCAGACAATGTTAAACGCCGTGTATGTTTTTCCGGTTCCGGTAGCCATCACAAGCAATATCCGCTCCTGACCGCGTGCGATTGCTTCTATCGTTCGGTTTACCGCATTTACCTGGTAATAACGGGGCGCCATGCCGCTGCCGTCGGTGTAATACTCCTGCTCCACGATTTTTTTTTCTAGTGGCGCTTCCAAGGCCTTTTCCTTTAGATACTTGCGCCAAAGCGTTTCAGGGGAAGGAAATTCATCCAGTGATAGTTCCTGTTCAATCGTTCCGGATTCAACCGTTTGGTCGTGAAAAAGAAAGCCATCACCATTGGAAGAAAAAACGAACGGGATTTGCAAGATGTGGGCATATTCTAAAGCCTGTTGCATTCCTGCACCCAAAGGAAGGCTATTATCCTTGGCTTCAATGATTGCAATGGGAATATTGGGCTTGTAGTAAAGGATGTAATCCGCACGTTTTCGTTTTCCCCTTGCATATAGTTTCCCCTGCACAATGATTCGTCCGTCGGTGAAGGAGACTTCCTCTCTAACCTGTCGTTTCAAGTCCCACCCAGATTTTTCAATGGCAGGGGTAATAAATTTTGTACAAATATCTCTTTCTGTAAGTAGTTTTTTATTCATGAAATTTCATTTTTCCATTTATAAGGCTTTTGAGGATAGTTATGATTGGTTATGTGTTTTATTTTTTTAGCATAGAACCGTGGGCGTGGACGCTGTGCTGCCCTGCGTGGGCTTTAAGCGTTGGCTTTTGGGCAGCATAGCCGACCATGCATTGTGTGTACCCAGAATGGGCACATCGGTATCCCCAAGCAAATATACATTCCATATTTGGAAGGGAGCCTGAAAAATAGGAGGTGAAAGTCCTCTACTGGCGAGTTGCCGAAGCCAGTTAGCAAGCCGCAATGCCTGCCCCGATACATTCGGGGGGCGCCGCAGGTGACTGCGGGTCTGAAGTAAGCAGGGACTGCAAAGGTCGGTACGGACGAACAGAAATCGAATAAGAGGCTGTGTAGGGAGGGTAAGGCAATACAACGTGCCAAAACCCGTAGGCAACAATCCCTGTGCAGTAGATGCAGCCGCGATTGACCGAAAGGATGTGTTCTTACTTGGATGAATGAGCGATCCCGCAGGGTGAATGTCCGGGGGACATTCAAGCGAATGAACCGCGAAGCGTCTTGCAGTTTTTGCTGGGACGGAAGCGCGCGCGAGTGCTGAAGAGAAGCGCCGGGTGCAGAAGTCAGCAGAGGCCATAGTAGGGGGCCAAACCATGTCCCAATTACGAGCCGTGTTGCTTGCAGCCGGGCATGAGAGGGTAAACCTGAAGGACTGAACATCGAACCGCCCGAAACGAACAGGGTTTGTACTGGCGCTGAAGCCGATCGGCAGATGCTGGTGCAATTGCCTTGTAAAGCGGAGGGCAAAAGTGATTTTGTGCTTATGGAAAAGTATGACAACCTGATGAGCGTGATCCTATCACGCGAGAACCTTGCCGCCGCGCTCAAACGGGTGAAAGCGAACAAGGGCGCAGCAGGTGTTGACAGGATGGGCGTGGACGAGTTGTCTGGCCACCTGTCGAAGGAATGGCTCCGCATCAGTTCGGAACTGGCGGCGGGGACGTACCGCCCACAGGCGGTGCGCGGGGTAGAGATACCGAAGCCGAACGGTGGCAAGCGGCAGTTGGGGATACTGACGGCCACAGACCGCTTTATCAGGCGGTACACCAGGTACTGTCTCGGATATGGGAAGGTGACTTCTCGAAGTTCAGCTACGGGTTTCGCCCCGACCGCAGCGCGCATGAAGCGCTGGCACAGGCGACCGCGTGTATTAACGCGGGCAAACAGGACGTAATAGACCTAGACTTGAAATCGTTTTTCGATCGGGTAAACCACGACCTGTTGATGTCCCTGGTCAGCCGCCACGTGTGCGATCAACCGCTGTTGCGGCTGATACGCCGTTACCTGCAAAGTGGCCTGCTGATGGGCGGGGTGTACAGCAAGCGGGACGAAGAAACGCCGCAAGGTGGGCCGCTCAGCCCCCTGTTGTCCAACATCCTGCTCAACGAACTGGACAAAGACCTGACCCGGAGAGGTCACTGTTTCGTGCGCTATGCGGACGATTGCAGCATCTTTTTGGGCAGCAAGCGGGCAGCACAGCGGGTGCTGGCAAGCATGACGCAATTTCTCGAAAAGAAGCTCCGATTGGAGGTGAATGAAGAGAAAACGAGCATCTGCCGCCCCGTCAAGTTCACGCTGCTCGGTCACGGTTTTGTGTCCAGCTACAAGAAAGGCGACAAAGGCGTTTACCGCCTGTGCATCGCCCGGAAAAGCTGGGAGCGTTTGAAGCTGAAGATCAAAGTGATAACGCGCATTACCCGTCCGGCGACAGTAGGGGAGCGCATCGCGGAATTAAACCTGCTGATGCGTGGCTGGGTGAATTACTTCCGGCACGCCACGGGCTTTCAGAAATTGAAAGACCTGGACGCGTGGATACGGTGCCGTTTGCGTTACTGTATTTGGCAGCAATGGAAACGGCCAAAACGCCGCTTGAGAGCTTTCCTTCCATTGGGCATCCCTAAGAATTGGGCGCGCCGGTTCGCCTATTCCCGCAAGGGAGGGTGGCGGCTGTCGTGCGGCCCGGTTATGGGCATGTCCGTCACAGAGGATCGCTTGCGGGAACGCGGCTATATACCATTCCTGGAGTACCATCTTGCCTTAAAGTACGGAAAAGCCCCGAAAAAGGGCTAACTCTTGTTCGATGAACCGCCGTATACGTGATCCGGGAGTTTATCCTGAGCGCAGTGAAGGGTACGGTGGTGTGGAGGGCTGCGGTGGGTCAAATGGGCTCACCGTTCCCTACTCGATTGTGGGTATTTTATTTTGACACCGACATTTTTATCTTAATTTTATCCGATAATTGATTTAGCACCTCTCTTGTGGGACGTTTGGCTTGATATTTTATTTTAAAGTTATCTCCTGCAAAGCGTGGAATGATGTGAAAATGAACGTGATTTATTTCTTGCCAGGCACATCTGCCATTATTTTGCAAAATATTTGTACCCTCACAAAGCAACCCTTCAATATTCCAAAGTGTTTTTTCAATTTCTGTTACTACTCTAAATAGCTCTTGGCTCAATTTTGAGGGCAGTTGGTACAAAAATTGATAGCAATATTTAGGCAACACTACAATGTGCCCCTCGTTGATTGGTTGTATATCCATTATTGCAATCACTTGCTCGTTCTCAAAAACGACACTTGCGGGCAGTTCTTTCTTGATTATTTGGCAAAAAATGCAATGTTGCTCCATATTTTGTTTTATTATGTGGTTGTATTCTTGACCAAATTGTTCACCCCAGGCCCAATGTTTATCATGTGCCTCTTCGTAGGTTATAGTGCGAAGTGCTTTTATTTTTTCTTTTGCATTTTCGGCAGTATTACCCAAGTAGCGCAATAAACCGTAAGTAAATGCACCTGTCCGATGGACTCCTGCTGCACAATGAATAAAAATCTGCTCACCGTTTTTAAGTCTCTCCTGGATAGTTGCTAAAAATTCTCTTACTTTTTCTAACTGGTTATTTTGCGGCAAAGCGGAGGCTGACAAAGGAAACCATTCCCAATTCATGTCCATATTATGGACTTTTTTACCTATCTCCTCCACAGTTTTTCGTTCACTTTCTCTTAAAAGAGTAATAATAGTAGTGCAGTTTTCTTTTTTTAACAACTCTATTAATTGCATACTTGGACGACCGCCTATTGCCAAATATCCACCACTTTCTTCAAGCCATTTATACTTTTTAGTCATGGTTTGTTTATCTGTTAAATTATCTACAACGTCGGCATATACGCCGTTTGCCCGTTTAGGGCAAATGGGCGTATATGCAGTGTTCTGTCAAGTTTTGTCTCCTACTTCGGACTTTAATTTCTCTCGTATCTCCATTATCAACTTCCCCAACCTATTATCTCCTACCTTAGTATTCAAATCTACGCCCCAAAATGTATCACCCCAAAAATTGCCTTCCTGAATAAATACATCACCTGTTTCTATCAGCATGGTCTTATAGGGTTCTTGGTTGAATTTTTGGTTTAAACACTCCCGCATGACCTCTATTTTAAGAGAATCCCAATTACGTACCAACAGTATTCCCCTGCTCATTTTCTTGATAGTGCCGGGTTTAATACTTTCGTCGGTACATTTCAAGTGCCACCGAACGTCATTGCTTTTTGCACTCATGTAGGCGTGTTCTACCGATGGATATGTTATACCATGCAGCACTATGGTGCATGGTGCAAAATTACTTAGCCATCTGTACTCTTTATCAAACTTCCATATCATGTTCGTCTCATTTGATTAGTGCCCAAACAGTTCGGCACGCACAGACATTAGAAGGTTTTCCATTTTAAAAACCGGCTTGGATGAACTTGGCACATGGTGGGTAATCTTCCCTTTACTCTCACGCAAAGCCGCTGCCGCCTTTTCGTTCTGCAATATTTTTTGCTTTATACCTTCCCTGATAATGTTTTCATGCTCGGCACTTCCATAGTCAAAAACCAATCCCCCGATGCTGATTGTTTTTGTTTTTTTACCTTTCCCTGCCATCTTTGCTTTCATGCCAGACAATCCGAATACGTGCAGTCGCATGGCATCTTTACACTTCAATCCTTGCCACAATCCTTCCACAGACCCGCATTGAAACGTGTCTTCGCCAATCGGTACCGTGAAGGGAGTCGAGGCGAAATTTGACAGAATCCGCTCTCGCCAATCTTTGCTTTTTGAGTAAATATTCATTATATGAATTTATCTTGGGTTTTGCATTGAACACTCCAAACCACTCTCAATCGTAAGCCTACCACCAACCCCATCTTGCCCGCGCCCCATCTCTGCCGGATCTTTGTGCAAAAATACACAAAATGAAGAAAAGGCACACAGAAACGGATAAAAAAGCGATTGTATCGTTATTTGCAAGTTCGGATTGCAGCGCACAGGTATTTAGCCGGCAGGTTGGTATAGCCGTACCGACGTTGTACGCATGGCGCAAAAAGTATTCCACTCGGCTGGTCACCCCGCCTTTTGTCGAGATCAAGCGTCAAGAGGGGCAAGAACTCCGGATAAAAATCAACGGTATTGACTTGTATTTCATGGAGTTACCGAGTGTTCCATGGTTTTCGGAGGTACTCAAAAGCCTGGGGGCATGATCAGCCTTGGAACAAACCACCGCTACTTTTTGTACACCGAAGTCACCGATATGCGCAAGAGTTTTGATGGATTGAGCGGTTTGGTACGCAACCAAATGGACAAAAATCCTTTGGATGGCGATGTGTACATATTTTTGAACAAAAGGCGCGGTCTCATTAAACTATTGTTGTGGGATCGCAGCGGATATGTCATTTATGCCAAGCGATTGGAACGTGGCACTTACGAACTGCCGAAAGAAAAAACCAAAACTAATAGGGGTATTTCACTGGCGTGGGAGGAATTAATGCTCATTATAGAAGGTATCCCACTGGAGCATATACAGCGCAGACGCCGATATGCTGTTGGGGAGAAAATCGAAAAAAAAGGTGAATTATCCCCAAAAAAAAGACCGGAATGTGGATAAAAACTGGTGTTTTTTATAGAAAATATAATGTTTTGCATGGTATCTTTATACCATGCAAACAGCAGAAACGGTCACACTTTTAAAAGTAGAATATGAACGATTGCAGCACCAATTGGCTCAAAAAGAGTTTCAATTGGCGCAATTGCAGCGTTTACTGTTTGGCCGTAAGAGCGAGCGTTTTGTGCCTGCGCAAACCATAGATTTACAGCAACTAATGTTGGACTTTGGGGGCGAACAAGTAGCGGTAGAACTGGAACAAACAGTTGGCCAGTTAGTAGCCGCCCACGAGCGGAAACACCCGGCGGAAGCCAAGAAAAACGAACACAAAGGCCGGATGCCCATCCCGGAGCATCTCGAACGCCGGGAAGAAATCATAGAACCCGATGAAGATGTAAGCGATATGACCTGTATCGGGGAAGATGTGACGGAAATCCTGGAATTAGACCTCGGTAAGATCTGGGTGCGCCGCATCGTGCGCCCCCGATACGCCCGCCGGGAAGAAAACACAGCCGAAGGCCAAAGCCCCATTGTACAAGCCCCCGCCAAGGCAATGCCCTTGGGTCGCTCCAAAGCCGGGGTGAGTTTGGTGGCCAATATTATCCTCTCCAAATATGTAGAACACACCCCGCTGCATCGCCTCATCCAGCGATTTGCCCGCAGCGGCCTGCAAATACCGCCCGCTACCATGGGTCAATGGACAAAAAACGGGATAGATTTGTTGTTGTTGCTCTATCAATTGTACGAAAAACTGATTTTTGGGGCCAGTTATCTGCAAATGGATGAAACTACCCTAAAAGTCCTTGAAGACGGCAAAGGAAAATGCCATTTGGGCTATTTATGGGTAGTATTTGATCCGGTAAACAAATTACCGTTTTTTAGTTATCACCCCGGGCGCGATCACAAAAAGCCCAAAAAATTGTTAGAACGTTTTGCGGGCATCCTGC
>Ga0163155_10007773_pt1 | contig 10036 bp, 6 predicted proteins | sample OliLakLV19SP4G1_FD_148611 | JGI IMG/M metagenome (GOLD analysis project Ga0163155, IMG submission 148611) | Freshwater microbial mat bacterial communities from Lake Vanda, McMurdo Dry Valleys, Antarctica - Oligotrophic Lake LV.19.SP4.G1 | ecosystem: Environmental > Aquatic > Freshwater > Lake >... | reverse complement strand
GTCGTCAATTCGCATCCGCAGCTCACGAGCTGCGGCCCCATTGAAGCTTGGCCTCCAACGTGGACGAGAGGGTGCTGGCCGCGCATCCGCAGCTCGTGAGCTGCGGATGCGCGATGTGCTGTGGGAGCAAGGGGGGGAGGTCTTGCTTCAATGGGGCCGCAGCTCGTGAGCTGCGGATGCAGGCCGCGGGGGCGGCGCGTGAATGGCCAAAAAGTGCTTCAATGGGGCCGCAGCTCGTGAGCTGCGGATGCGCCGCGGCTTCACCGCTGGGCGTCGCTCCGCTCCGCTTCAATGGGGCCGCAGCTCGTGAGCTGCGGATGCGCCGCGCGTGCGCGACATGCACGGGGGGGGCGTTTAGCTTCAATGGGGCCGCAGCTCGTGAGCTGCGGATGCGCCGACAGGTGCGGCCGCTCATCCGGGCCGATTTCGCTTCAATGGGGCCGCAGCTCGTGAGCTGCGGATGCACGCTCACGATGCCTCGCCCACACCAAGGCCGTCGGCGCTTCAATGGGGCCGCAGCTCGTGAGCTGCGGATGCCTGAACCACCGCGCCGCCATTATCGTCGACTACACGCTTCAATGGGGCCGCAGCTCGTGAGCTGCGGATGCGTCGAACTCCCGACCGGAAGGTCAGCGAGCCGACGCTTCAATGGGGCCGCAGCTCGTGAGCTGCGGATGCCTCGCATGAACACACCCTGCAGGCGAGTCCAGAGCGCTTCAATGGGGCCGCAGCTCGTGAGCTGCGGATGCGTGGCGTGAACGACACCAGGATCCGGCTCACCGAGCTTCAATGGGGCCGCAGCTCGTGAGCTGCGGATGCAGCTCAGCCGCAGGCATCCTCCACGCCTACATCGCGCTTCAATGGGGCCGCAGCTCGTGAGCTGCGGATGCGACTCCGGCCTCTTTGCCGTGCGTCGCGCCAATCTAGCTTCAATGGGGCCGCAGCTCGTGAGCTGCGGATGCAACCATCCGGGTGAAGTATGTCCAGCAGACCGACCCCGCTTCAATGGGGCCGCAGCTCGTGAGCTGCGGATGCGACTCTGGTCGCAAACCGGGCAGGGGTCTCGTCGTGGCTTCAATGGGGCCGCAGCTCGTGAGCTGCGGATGCCGGCTTTTGCCTCCGCAACTGGCGGGCATCCGAGGCTTCAATGGGGCCGCAGCTCGTGAGCTGCGGATGCAGGGCGTCACCGTGGGCGCCGTCGCCAGCCGCATGCTTCAATGGGGCCGCAGCTCGTGAGCTGCGGATGCGGCGAAGGTCGCCCGAGTGGACGCGGACGGTCGGCTTCAATGGGGCCGCAGCTCGTGAGCTGCGGATGCGAGTTCGTGCGGAGCGTGGTTCCTCGCCCCCCCACGCTTCAATGGGGCCGCAGCTCGTGAGCTGCGGATGCCCCGACGACTCGCGCGTGACCCACAAGCCGACCCAGCTTCAATGGGGCCGCAGCTCGTGAGCTGCGGATGCGCCCCGCGTTGTACTGCCGCTGGACGTTGTTTCTGGCTTCAATGGGGCCGCAGCTCGTGAGCTGCGGATGCTGCCGCCTTCGGAAGCAGCTTTCGGGCCGAAGCTTGCGGCTTCGATCGCGAGCGTGCCGAGTATACAGGCTTCATCTCTCGGCTTCCGAGGGTCGGATCCCTGCGTGGGGGGCCCGCGATCGGGGCCCGAGCGTGCCCCGGCCCCCCCTTCAACACCGTCGTGCTCGCCCGGCAGATCATTCAGTTTTCAAAGAGCATGCTTGCCAGCCCAACCAAACCGGAGATGACCAGCCTCCGCACGGTCCCCTGTCCACACGTCTACTCAAATCCAGAGTACGCGCTGACCCTGCTTCGTGAAGCCACCATCACGTTCACCACGGCTCGATCTCACGGGATGTCGATCTGAGCAACCCGACCTGACCATCCGTTCATCAGCCACTCCCGGCGCCCTCTTCCCTGCTCGCGATCACTCACCGAAGTCGCCGAAACGGCCCTCCGATCACGACATGCCCAACACCTCCAAGTGATCCGACGTGGGCATCGTGCCGCCAGACGTGCGCAGTGACAGGGCACCCCTGATGGTCGAATCCGGTCTGCTTCATCTCATCCGCCAACTGCCGCAGTGCCTCACGCGAGTCGCTCGAGACTGACAGGATGCTGTCACTGCACCACGCTTCCAAGGATTGCGATGAGCATGCCCGGACGCTCCCGCGGTTAGACTGCCTGCATGCCCGGGTTCGGTTTTCTCCGACCCAGATTCCAAGGGCGAGAGGAGCTGGCCTTGGGTGATGCGAACGAGCAGTTCGAATCCTTCTTCAGCAAGGCCATGGGCCAGGCGAGGAAGCCCTTCCCCTTCCAGCGGACCTTTGCGTTGGCACCTGATATTCCTGCGTTTGTCGCCATTCCCACAGGACTGGGGAAGACGGCGATGGCCGTCATCGGGTGGCTATGGCGACGCCGATTGGCGGATGAATCCGTACGCCGGATCACACCGCGACGACTGGTGTACTGCCTGCCGATGCGAGTCTTGGTGGAGCAGACACGGAACAACGCGGTGAGCTGGCTGCACGGGCTGGGTGTTCTCGCCGGGAACGCCAAGTTCAACGATCACGACGGGACAAGAACGCTGATCTCGTATGCACCGGGCTACGACGATCCGGCAACGGTCGCGGTACATGTGCTCATGGGCGGCGAGGAGACCGACGACTGGGACATCCATCCCGAGCGCGACGCGATCATCATCGGAACTCAGGACATGCTTCTCTCGCGGGCGCTCAACCGCGGGTATGCCGCCACCCGGGCGCGTTGGCCGATGCACTTCGGGTTGCTGAACACCGACTGCCTGTGGGTATACGACGAAATTCAACTGATGGGCAGCGGCTTGGCAACCACCGCTCAGCTCGAGGCGTTTCGCCGATCCCTGGGCGGCAAGAACGGAAACGGCTGCGCGAGCGTGTGGATGTCTGCGACGATGCGACCGGAGTGGCTGAGCTCAGTCGACTTCAAGACCCAGATTGATGCTCTTCCGCGGCTGGCCCTGGATGGACACGATCACCGGAACAGCGGCGTCGGAACGCTGTGGCAGGCCCACAAGCCCTTGAGCCGTGCATCGGCGGCGATGGATGATCCGGCCGCGCTGGCCGAGGAGATTTGCGAGACCCACAAATCAGGCACCCGGACCATCGTGGTGGTGAACACGGTGAAGCGGGCGTGCGAGCTGTACGAGAGGATCGCGGCGCGTTTCTCCGGCGGCACGCGTCACCGCGCCAGAAAGTCCAAGGCGGACACAACAGGTGCGGTGGCACCGCACCTGGCTCCAACACCTGTGCCGGCGTCGCCTCGGCTTGTCCTTCTTCATTCACGATTTCGCCCCGGCGATCGGAAGCTCGCGGTAGACGCCGCCCTCGCCCCACCGACGGCAGAAGGGACGATCATCGTCAGCACGCAGGTGATCGAAGCGGGTGTCGATGTCAGCTCAACAACGCTGTTCACCGAACTCGCGCCGTGGCCGTCGCTCGTTCAACGCTTCGGACGCTGCAACCGCAAGGGTGAAGAGAACGCGAACTCCCAGGTGCGTTGGATCGATCTGCCCGGAGATGAGAACAGTGCAGAGAAAGCGGCCCCACCCTATGAACTCAGGGCGCTGCGGGACGCCGCCAGGGAGTTGAGTGCACTGGAAGACGTCGGCCTCGGATCGCTCGATGCCCTCAGGATCGAGCTCCCCTTCACGCACACGCACGTCATCCGCCGCAAAGACGTGATCGACCTCTTCGACACCACGCCCGACCTCGCCGGGAATGACATCGACATTGACCGGTATGTGCGCGAGATCCACGAGACGGACGTCCGCGTGTTCTGGCGGACGTGGGAGGGAAGCACGCCGCCGGATGGTGAGCCGCTTCCTCGGGGCGAGGAACTCTGTCCCGCGCCCGCATGGGGCGAATGGGGATTCAAAGAGTTCGCCACCAAGGGGCGAGGCAGGGGCAGGGTCTTCCGTCGAGACTTCCTGGAAGGAGCATGGATCGCCGCCGGCTCTGAACGAACCCCGATCACGCCCGGTCAGGTCTATCTGGTCCACGCCGATGCGGGTGCATATGCGCCTCTTCGCGGATGGGATCCGAAGCAGGACACACCTGTCGACCCTCTCCCTTCGAACACGAAGCAACCCGACCCCGACGATTACGACGACGACGGCCTTTCGCGTACAAGCCGCTGGCAGACGATCGCCGAACACACCGACGACGTGTGCAATGAGATGGAGCGCATCGTGTGCGGTGGTGGGCTGACCGGATCCGAGGCGACCTCATTGCGGATTGCGGCGCGGTGGCACGATTGGGGTAAGGCGCACGCAGTCTTCCAGGACGCAGTCAGGCCCGATGATCGCCCGGCGGGCGCGGCTGGCTCACGCTCGGTGGCGAAGGCGCCAGGCGCTCGGAAGAATGACAAGGGTGTCGTCGCCGAGGCCGGTGTCTGGACGAAATACGCGAGGAAGCACTTCCGCCACGAACTCGCGTCAGCGCTCGCGGTGCTGCAGACGACGGTGCCGCTCGCGGATGTCGACCGCGACCTTGTCGCGTACCTCATCGCAGCCCACCACGGCAAAGTGCGCCTGTCGATTCGGTCGTTTCCGAACGAGACCTGGCCACCTGCCACCGCGGAACGGTTCCAGCCGCGGAGGCGCTTCGCTCGCGGCGTATGGGACGGCGACGAGTTGCCCGCGACGGAGCTGGGCGGCGACATTTCGACCTCGAACGTCACGCTCTCTCTCGAGCCCATGGAACTGGGACAGTGCGCGCTGCCGCCGTTTGTGGGCCAACCGAGCTGGATTGAGCGCGTGCTCCGCCTGCGCGACGAGCTCGGCCCATTCCGCCTGGCGTATCTCGAAGCGGCTCTGCGGGCTGCCGACGAACGTGCGAGCAAAGCTGCGACGCAAGTGAAGAGAGACGACCATGCCTGACATCATCCTCAAAGGATGCACGCCCGAGCCGCTGATGAGCTATCTCAAGGCGCTGGGTGTGCTGCGTCTTGTTGCCGAGGATCGGGAGCACGGCGATCCCGACGCACGCGGGTTCTGGCGGAATGATCAGTTTGTGCTCAGGAGTCGATTCGATGCGCAGGGGATCGAGGACTTTTTCCTTGATCACTATTGCCCGACGCCGATTGTTGTCCCCTGGAGCGGGGGGGATTTCTTCGCGGTGAACTGGAGTCCTGGGGCAGTCAGACGCAAGAAGACCCCCACGGCGGCGGCCGTGATCGAGTCGTTTCTCACGACAGCATCGGCTCGACTGGAGGGGTATCGCACCGCACTGACGGCGTGCAAGATGGCCTTGGAGAGTTGCGGGATCGATACCGCCAGCACTGAAGACTCGGACGCGCTGAAGGGGCGACAGGCGGAGTTCAAGAAACGCAAGTGGCAGTTCATCGAGACGTTGCGTTCAACGTGCCCACATCTCCACACGCTCGAGTGGATCGACACCGCGGCAGTCACGGGCGCTGACGTGTTCGCGCCTCTGCTTGGAAGCGGAGGCGGGAGCGATGGCAACACTCACTTCTCCGACAATTTCATGCAGAATTTGTGGGACGCACTGCCGGCCTTTGATTCCCAGCGGCAGGGGGCCCCTGGGGCAGCACCTCAGAGTGATGACAGCCGTGCCGGCCTGCGCGAGTCGCTGTTTCGGGAAGCCGGTACGTACCGCGTCGTGAAACGGACCTCGTCGCTCTTTGACGCGGGCGCAGTTGGTGGCCCCAATGCCACACAGGGTATGGAGCGCGAATCACTCTCGAATCCTTGGGACGTGATCATCGGGCTCGAGGGAACCCTGTGCTTCGCCACTGCCGCGGTCAGAAGGCTCGGAAGCCAGTCCGGCATCGCGGCAGCATTTCCGTTCCAGTTCCAGGCATCTCCTGCAAGCCGCGACGGTCTCGCTGACAAGGAGAGCGCTGGGAAAGAGATCTGGCTGCCGCTCTGGCCTCGGCCATGCACGATCGGCGAGGTTCTGAGTCTGGTCAAGGAAGGTCGAGCCGAAGCTGGCTCCCGCCCGGTTCGCAGTGGCATCGATATGGCCCGAGCGATCGCAACGCTCGGGATCGATCGAGGGGTGAGCTCCTTCCACCGCTACGCGCTCGTCAAGGGTCGCGTCGGCGGTGAGAACTACAACACCGCGGCATCCTTGGGTCGCTTCACTGTGACCGAGCGACCACACGCCGAGCTTCTGCGCGAGATCGATCCTTGGCTTGATCGCTTTCGCCGCGCTTGCTCAGGCGATGCTGCGCCTGCCCGCTTCACATCAGCACTCCGGACCATCGACTCGGCCGTATTCGACTTCTGTCTGTACGGCGGCAGTGCCAACTTCCAGACCATCCTCATTGCGCTCGGCGCGGCCGAGCGACGGTTGGCGACGGGCGGACGATTCAGGGAGGAGAAGTATCTCCGACCGCTGTCGGGCCTGTCATCCGCCTGGGTCGACGCGGCCAAGGCGCCTGACAACGGGGAGTTCGACATTGCCCTCGCGTTGGCCAGCATCGACGACCCAACACAGACTATCGGCCCTCTCCGCTCAAACCTCGAGTCCGTCACAGTTTGGCGGAATGCCGATGAGAACCTTGACGCAAAGTGGGCCGAGAAGGAACGCGCGGTCGTATGGAACGCCGCCGACCTGGCTGCCAATCTTGCAGCCGTACTCGATCGCCGCGTGATGGACGGCAGCCGAAAGGGATGCGCCGACCTACCGCTCGCGTCCGCATTCACCGCGTCGCCGACTGGCATCGCAGCCTTCCTCCGTGGCGAACTTGATGACCGCAAGATCGAAGATCTTCTGTGGGGGCTGATGCTGCTCGATCTTGGCCCCGTGCGCAGCGCTGACAGTCAGAGTGGATTTGCCGCCGAGCGCCCTTCGACGGCTCTCCCATCCCTCTATTGCCTGCTAAAGCTTCTCTTCCTTCCGCGGCCCCTTGTCGCGTTTCGTGGCTCGAATGGAGTCACGCGCTGGCGGCTCGCCAAAGCTCGCGAAGACGGCATTCGTATCCGCCCCGAGCCTGCGATTCTCTGGCTCCTCCGCGCCGGGCGCGTGGGCGAAGCTGCGGCCATCGCCATGCGCCGCCTGCGCTCCTCCGGTCTGAACCCCCTCCCCCATCGCCGCTCCGGCGGACCGTCCCGAGACGGCGAATGGCGAGAGGTTCACTTCGCGGCGCGAGAAGGGCAACGCCTCGCCGCTTCCCTGCTGATCCCGATTCACCCAAGTGCCGCGAACTCCCTCGTTCAGCAGGCGACCCGCGCCAGCAAGATCGATGCCTCTCTCCCACCAACGACCTTCAGTGCCGCAGAGTAAGGAAACCAATCCATGCCCTCATCTTCCTCTCCCATCGACTACATCGCTCTTGCCAACGCTCCACGTCTGCTGATGGAGTGCGAACTGAAGCCGCTCCAAGGCGACCGCTTCCAGCCCACCGGATTCGCCGATCTTGGTCCGGCTCGGTACACACGCCCTGACGGGACCGAGATGCTGCTCGTCGAGTCGGCCCAGTCGGTGGCCAATCGGCTGGAGATGGCCATCTGGGACGACGCGACGGATGATCTCATTCCAGAGTTCAAGGGGCTCCCATACATCGTCGTCAAGGAGGGTGACAAGCCCCTCACAAACTCCATCCTCGAAGCCCATCGCATCAACTCGCCGTACATCCTGGAAGGTGATGACAAGAGTGTCTTCAACCAAATCAAGAAGGACGCAACGGGATTGGACAAGGGGCCTGTGCGGATACGCGATCTTGCCAAGATCGTGTTCAAGTACGATCCGAACGCCGTCCTGCATGGCGTCTTCCTGGCAAAGAGCGAACTCGCCGGCGGCCGCCTTCGCCTCTCGCGGCTCATCAGTGGATTCATCGAGGCTGAGGGCGCATCGCCCGCTGAGAGCGGTGGCGTAAAGAACGACCGGGTTGATCCTTCAGGCGACACCGCCAAGGGCTTTGGAAATGTCCCGTTTCACCGCACGGAGTTCGTGTCGGCTGCAACCAAGGCCTACTTCAACCTCGATCTTGCACTCCTTCGCGGCTACGGCCTGAGCGCGGAGGCGACCAACCTTCTTATTGCCCTGGCGCTCTTCAAGGTTCAACGCTTCATCAAGACGGGTCTTCGCCTCCGTACAGCCTGCGACCTTGAACCGAAGGGTGCAGGGCTGCGATCGACCCGCCCCGCCGACTTCATCATTCCAGATGATGAATCGCTGCTTGCCGAGTGCACGAGGCTCATCGCCAAGTGCGCACAGGCGAAGCTGTTTGCGGAGAGTCCGATCACCGAAGTGAAGTGGCAACCGCCCAAGAGCAAGCCCAAGGGCAAGAAGTCCGACGCAGATGTCGGGGATGGGACCGAGGAGTGATTGCCCTCGTCCTCAACTTCGCTGCCGGTCGGTACCACGCCACGCCCTGGGGTCGGCACGTGAACGAGGGTGCGGTCGAATGGCCACCTTCCCCGTGGCGCCTGCTCCGTTCGCTCGTGGCTGTTTGGAAGCGCACGCTCCCCGACGTACCGGAAGGGAACGTCGAGCCAATACTCCGTGCACTCGCCGCACCGCCCATGTTCGTCCTTCCGCCGGCCTCCTCGGGGCATACGCGGCACTACATGCCTTGGTTCAAGAAGGGGCCTGACGACCGCACGCTCGTCTTCGACGCCTTTGTCGTCCTCGCCCCGGAGTCGCCATGCGGCGTCATCTGGCCCGACGTCACACTGGAACCGTCGCAGAGAGATCTCCTCGCCCGGCTGCTTGCCAACCTCAACTTCCTCGGCCGCGCCGAATCGTGGTGCGAGGCACGCCTTCTCGATGATGCCGAGGCGACGGTCTTCTGCGACTCGGCGAACTGCGCGGCGTTGGCCGAATGCGCGACTCCGTCGCCCGCCGACGAGCTGGTCCGAACACTTTGTCCCGACCCGATCGCCGCCTTCACTTCCGAGCACGTCACTGACGAGCGTGAGGAGACTGTCGAGTCACTGGTCCAGGCTCGCAAGGGGACAAGGACAAGGAAGGAGACACGCAAGATCTCCGTCCCGGTCTACGACCCCAACTGGCACCTGTGCATGGAGACGCTCCGACTCCACGATCAGAAGTGGTCCGATCCGCCGGGGAGCACTTGGGTCGCGTACACCCGTCCACGTGACTGCTTCGAGATCAAGCCCGCCCCTCGCAGGACGCGCCTCGCAAGCGGTCCGCGCCCACAGATCGTCCGTTTCGCGCTCGACTCCGCCGTGCTCCCGCTCGTCACCGAAACGCTCCCCGTTGCCGAGGCCGCTCGCGCGGCTCTGATTCGAAGGCTCGTCGATGGTCGTGGTCGCGACAAGTACGGCGGAGCGTGGTCGCGTGAACGGCACAAGGCAGGCGAACAACCGGTCTCACTCGAGGGCGCCATCACCGGCAAGGACGCGGCAGGCAAGCCTCACACTGGCCACACTCACGCGTACCACCTCCCCACCGACGAGGACCGGGACGGCCGAGTCGACCACATCACCGTGTTCGCCCGCGATGGCTTCACGCCTGATGAGATGAAGGCTCTGGAGAGCCTTCGAGAAATCCGCCCGCACGGGCGTGACAGCGCTTCGCACCCGCTCCGCGTGCTCCTGCTGGGGTGTGGGCGACTCGAGGACTACCAACCACTGCCGATCAGGGCTTCCCGCGAGTGGATCTCCGCCACTCCCTACGTCGCCACCCGGCACGCGAAGACCCGGGGACGGAATCGGATTGAACTCGCCTCGCTCGAGGCCCGGGTCGAGTTCCTCGTGTCCGATCTGCGCGGTCAGTTGCGCGCCGTGCTTCCCGAATTTGCCGACCACGTCGTTGCTGCGGAGATCGAACCACTGCTTGATGATGGATCCTTCAAGATCCGTGACCGTTGGCGCCCCATTCAGTTCCGACGTTCTCGCTCCAAGATTGATGACGACGGTGATCGGCGACTCGCCGGCGCATTTCGGATCAAGTTTCCACTGGCGGTACCTGGTCCGATTGCCCTCGGACATGGCAGCCACTTCGGCTTGGGCCTGTTTGTACCGCACGGCACGGAGCAGCCGCGATGACCCTCGGAAG
>Ga0163155_10007771_pt1 | contig 10038 bp, 6 predicted proteins | sample OliLakLV19SP4G1_FD_148611 | JGI IMG/M metagenome (GOLD analysis project Ga0163155, IMG submission 148611) | Freshwater microbial mat bacterial communities from Lake Vanda, McMurdo Dry Valleys, Antarctica - Oligotrophic Lake LV.19.SP4.G1 | ecosystem: Environmental > Aquatic > Freshwater > Lake >... | reverse complement strand
ACAAAGACCAGCTGTTGACCATTAGCTTCCACCAGGGCAGATTGAGGAATCACCACAACTGGCTCTGGGGTGCGATCGGTTAACACCTCTAGCTCGGCAAACATTCCAGGTTTGAGAACGCCACTAGAGTTCTCTAACTCTGCCTTCACAGGGACAACCCGACTTTCTCCTTCAACCACAGAACCAATGGTGGTAATGCGTCCCTCAAACAGTTGGTCAGGCAGGCTCGATATCGTAACTCGCACTCGCTGACCTTGAGAAACCTGATTCAGGTCTTTCTCGTAAATATTCGCCGTTGCCAGCACTATGCGATCGTCCACGATTGTCATCAAGGCTTCCCCCGCATCTTGCGCCGACTGCCCCAAAGTGACTTCGCGATCAGCGATCGTCCCAGCGATCGGGGCTTTGATCGTAATCGTGCCATCTGGGTTGGGGGATGTGCCAAGCTGTCGCAGTCGAGTCGTGTAGGTGCCCGCACTCAGCTGGGCGCGAGACTGTGCCACCTGCACCGCCGTTTGAGCCCGCTCTACTTCGGTGCGGGCTGTCAACACCTCTAGGCGGCTTTCGGCTTCGGTTAACGCATTTCTCGCCTCTGCCAGATGAGCTTCAGATTCCAACAGTTCGCGTCTGGGGATGGCTCCTTGCGTTGCCAGTTCTTGGTCGCGATCGAACTGTTCTTGAGCCACCCGTAGTTCTGTTTGGGTCTGCTCAATGGCAGTCGAGGCAATTTGCTGTTGTTGCGTGTAGGTCTGCTGGGCTAGGCGCAAACTGGCTTGAGCCTGCTGCACATCGCCTTGCCTTTCTGCGGAATTTTCTAAAGCCGTAATGCGGAGTTCTGCCAGTTCGCCACTGGTAATTACCGCCAGAGGCTGTCCAGCTTTGACGGTTTCTCCTGGCTCCACCAATAGCTTGACGACCGTTCCACCCACTGGGTTCGTCACCTCTACTTTACGGCTGGGAGATGTTTCAATTTGCCCAGTGGCCTGCACACCGAATGCCAAAGCTTGACGAACTACAGGTTCTACTTTTAGCCCTATCCGCTCCGCTGTGGCAGCGTCAATGTCGATCGCCCCCGCAGATTGGGCAGCATGGTCGCCTCCCTGAAATTCATTGCCATGTCCTACATGGGCAAACGCCTCCGTTGAGACAGTCAGTAAAAGCAGACTTAAGCATGCCCCTGCCGTCTGACTGGCTGCGATGAGTAAACAAAAGCGTTTTAGATAACGGCTGAGCGGAGGTTGTGATGGGTACGAAAACGGAGGTTTAGGCGTGGCGGAAGGTTCTAAATCAAGCATTCGTATCCTTCTAGATGGGGACGGTAACTTGGTTTTGATCAGCATTGCGATCGAGGTTGTAAAGATGGATTAGCCTAGATCTCCAGCAAAACATCAGAATTGCAGCATCTCACATAAAAATAAAATCAGCATGAAATTTTGTTTGTCAAAGGTGTTTTCCTGCTTGTCTGGTTTTGCCAAAAGCAGCCCTACTAGAGATCTGCTATGAGTTTAAGCAAATGGGTCTATAGCCATCCTCTTAGGTTTGAAGCCGTCTCGTGCAATATTTAGCGTGAATGCAGGGCTTAGGGGCTTTGAAGCGATCGCCTCATTGTTCCCATTGGGTTAAAGTAAGCAATCAGGGCACTTCACCTGAACAAATGGATATCTTGCTAGCTTTATTTATTTCCTTTTGCGCACTAATTTTTAGTGCCTTAAAGGGCTATTTCGTGGGCTATCCATTACTAGTTGCGATCGCAATTTTCATTGGTATGTTAATCCGGCGAGGATTTCAATTACCTGCCTTATTAAACATGGCCGTTCGAGGCAGCCAAAAATCCTTGCCTGTCTTGAAGGTGTTGCTATTAATTGGCGCTGTTACTTCCGCCTGGATGGCGGCTGGCACAGTACCTACCATTGTGTATTACGGCATTCAGTGGATTAACCCCCAGTGGTTTGTGTTGGCTGCCTTTGGGCTAACCAGTATGGTATCGCTGCTAATTGGCACCTCCTTTGGCGCAGTTAGTACCGTGGGGGTGGCGCTGATGATTATGGCGAATGGCAGCGGCGCTAATTCGGCTGTGATTGCGGGCGCAATTATTGCCGGAGCCTATGTGGGCGATCGCTGTTCTCCCATGTCATCTAGCGCTATTTTGATTGCCTCGATCACCCAAACGCAGCTTTATAGCAACATTCGCGCTATGTGGAAAACGGCGCTGCTGCCGCTGGGAGTGTCACTGGTGATTTATGCAGGTTTGTCGCTGTTAAATCCGGTGCGGGTCGAGAATCAAACGTTTCTGGCACAGACGCAACAGGCGTTTCAGATTGCGCCTATTGCCCTGCTGCCAGCTCTAATTATTTTGCTGCTGTCGCTGGCTCAAGTTAGCGTCACCCGGTCGATGCTGTGGAGTATTGGGGGGGCGATCGCTCTGGCCATTGGGGTGCAGCACTACACGGCGCTAGATCTGATCCGGTTTATGACGCTGGGGTTCCGGTTAAATTCGGCCTCACCGCTCTATGACATCTTTAAGGACGGCGGCATATTGGCCATGCTGCGGGTGTCGGTCGTGGTCATTTTATCGACCGCCTTTGTTGGCATCTTTGCAGAAACGCAGATTTTGGACAAGCTGGACAGCGCCATCGTCGGGATCAAATCGCGCCGCCATTGTTTTTTCACCACCTGTTGGGTCGGCATTGCCACCGCTACGTTTGGCTGCACCCAAACGATCGCCATTTTGCTCACCCAGCAGCTGGTGACACCCAACTATGGCGAGCTGCCCGATGGCCGCGATCGCCTCGCCCTCGATTTGGAAAACACCGTAGTAGTGCTGTCGCCGCTGATTCCCTGGAACATTGCCGGACTGGTTCCAGCTACGGTGCTGCATGTCGGCTTTGGATTCGTTCCATTTGCCTGCTACCTCTACCTGCTGCCGTTGATTAGCTGGGCGCAGTTGAATTCAGCACGGCTGCCCTCAGCCAAACCCGATGGGTGAGAGTGAATGCAGGATGACCTATAGGGCTGCGGTTTCGGCGATCGCCAACTCTCGCAGCTGATCAATAATCTGTTTTAGCCCATCTTGGTTGAGCCGATAGCTGAGCGGATGGGCAATTAAGCGCGCCGTGGTCTCAAACAGCTGCTCAATTTCAATCAAATTGTTTTCTTTGAGCGTGCGGCCAGTGGCGACCAAATCTACGATCGCCTCGGACATGCCTGTAATGGGTCCTAGCTCGACCGAGCCATAGAGCGGCACAATTTCTACAGGCAAGTCGAGGCTTTGGAAATAGTCGTGGGCACAGCGGACAAACTTGGACGCAATCCGGCAGTGGGGCGGTAGTTGCAGCACCGACTGGTATGGGCTAGAGGCAGGCACTGCGACCGACATCCGACAGCGGCCAAAGCCCAAATCTGCCAGGTGCGCCACCTTGGGCTGTTTTTCTTGCAACACGTCATAGCCAATGATGCCCAGCTGCGCCTGCCCATATTCCACATAAACAGGCACGTCGTAGTTGCGCACCAGCAGCCCCTTGGCGGTATGACTCGCATCCCAGATTTCGAGCTGTCGGTTAGACGGATCTAAAAAGCCGCTAAAGTCTAGCCCGACGGCACGCAGGAGGCGAATGCTGTCTTCTAATAAACTGCCTTTTGGCAGGGCAACCGTAAGCATTAGTGTAGTAAAGAGAGGGAGTAAAAAGAGGGAGTAAAGAGAGGGAGTAAAGAGAGGGAGTAAAGAGAGGGAGTAAAGAGAAGAGTAAAAGAAGGGTTAAAGCAGCGTGATTTTGCTCAAACTGCCCTCTATGCCTAGGTAGAGTGGGTTCGTACATTATCACATGCAGCAAATCCGATTAATTGCAAGAATTGCAAGGCTGACTGGAGGATGGCAAACTCATGCCAATATGTAAATTGAATGATTGAACGCGATGTATATCCATAGTCATAAAGCTTAGGACATGCCAGCGTCATTCCCGCCTGCGCGGGAATCCACCCCCGCACCGATCGAGCAGATGGATTCCCGCCTGCGCGGGAATGACAGGGAGGCGTCCTATTGATCATGGCTACCGCTATACATAGGGCTGATTGCGCAAATTAGAGTATTAAACCAAGTCCATATTGAGAACTGTAGTTTTAGCCCTCACCCCCAGCCCCTCTCCCAAAGGGCGAGGGGAGCCGGAAAAGCTTTCAAAGTCCCTCTCCCCAGGGAGAGGGATTTAGGGTGAGGGAAACTCTGGGTTTCAAGTTAAACGAGGTTTGATCAATGAACTGTCAGCCTATTTATCGGTAAAGGTGTAGTTTTGCAGACCACGCGATCGCCCCTGTTAAAAACCCAGAGCGACCTGATCGTCAACCTGTCTCTTGTGGGTCAAAAGCCGACTGGGCTAGCAACCTATGCCGCAAATTTGGTGCCAAAACTCGCCCTGCCCGACCTCACCTTACTGGCTCCAACGGGGTTAGAGGGCAGCTTATTAAATGGAGCCGTTCAGAATTTTTCCTCCTATCCAATTCCAGCAAACATGAGTGCAGAAAATGGTAAATGGGGACACCTGCGACGCCTGCTCTGGACTCAGTTTCAGCTGCCTCAGATTTATCGAGACTTACACGCCGAGCTGCTCTTTTCTCCGGTGCCAGAAGCGCCTTTATGGTCAACCTGTCGATCTGTGGTGATGGTGCACGATTTAATTCCGCTGCGCTTTCCTAAATGGACATCCCCGTTAACGCCCTATTTTCGCTATTATGTCCCGCAGGTACTAGCGCAGGCGCAGCATATTCTATGCAATTCTGCGGCGACAGCTAACGAAGTAGTAGAAACATTTGGGATTGCGGCTGAGAAAATTACGCCAATTCCACTGGCCTACGATACCGACAATTTTCGGTTCCTAGACCTGCCCACCCAGCCCTATTTCATGTACTTAGGACGGCATGATCCGCCCAAAAATGTGCAGCGGCTGGTCAGCGCTTTTGCTGGATTGCGCGATCGCCACCACTACGAACTGTGGCTAGTCGGTTCCATCGATCGGCGCTATACGCCAGCCCTAATGGCGCAGGCCGCAGAATTGGGCGTGGGCGCTCAGGTGAAGTGCCTGAATTACGTGCCCTACCGCGATTTGCCGCAGCTGTTGAACCAGGCGATCGCCCTCATCTTCCCTAGCCTGTGGGAGGGGTTTGGCTTTCCGGTACTGGAAGCCATGGCCTGCGGGACGCCTGTGGTCACCTCTAACCTCTCGGCTTTGCCCGAAGTAGCTGGCGATGCGGCGATTTTGGTTAACCCCTACCAAGTAGACGAAATTACGGCGGCAATGCAAATGCTGGTGCAGGACGGGACTGTGCGATCGCACCTGCGCGCCGCTGGGCTAGAGCGCGCCAGGCAGTTTCGCTGGGAAAAAACTGCTGAGAAAACTGCCGCCGTGTTGCAGCAATTTTTATAGCTTGCAGCACGATTGATTTGACTGATGAGCGATCGCGACTACTTTTGCCAGATCACCAAAATTACCCCTGCCACAATCATGCCCAAGCCTAGAAGACGCAGGGATGTGATCGCTTCTCTGAAAATGAAGTAGCCGAGCAAAACCGAGAAGACGTAGCTCAAAGACGCGGCTGGACCAACGATGCTGAGCTTAACGCGGGTGAGCACTAGGATATAGGCGATCGCCGCCAATCCATAAAAAGCTAGCCCCAACAGCAGCTCTGGTGTCGTGAGAATGCTCAACACGTGGCTGATGGCGTTATTGGCATCGACCCGCCCTAGCTTTAACGCCCCCGTTTTGAGGAAAAACTGCCCTGCCACGCCCACCGCGATTGAGGCCAGTAGTAGCAAAAACTCCGATAGAGACACAGGCATATCCAGTCACAACGCCGCCTTTAGTGTACAGCGAGTTTGGGCATTGCTGGGTTGAAGGCGCTGCCAGGAACCGGTGGGGGGTTGGAGCTGGGAGTTATGGCACATCCTCGGGCTGCAAGTCTTGCTGGAGTTGAGCAATTAGGTAATAATTCTGCTGAAAGACGGTGAGGATCTGCTCATAAATAGGCAGTAGGCGTTGATAGACAGCGGCCTGGGCTGAGTTGGGCTGGTAGCAAACCGATTCGCCCAAAGCGAAACCACTATTTTCTAAAGATGGAATGTGTTGCAGAGCATAGAGTCCCAAAATGGCGGCACCTGCACTCGAACTCTGCCGCTGGGTGGGAATGCTGATCGGTCGGTTAAACACATCGGCAACTAGCTGCCGCCAGAGGCTAGATTGGGCAAAGCCACCAGCGGCTCTGAGACTGGTGATTGGCCCTGCAATGTCTTGAACGGCCTGCAAGATGACGAATAAATTCAACGTTACCCCTTCTATCGCCGCCCGCACCAGATGCGCTTTGGTGTGGCGCAAGGTGAGGCCAAACCATGAGCCACGGGCGTCTGCTTGCCACAGGGGCGATCGCTCTCCCAATAGATATGGATGAAACAGCAGCCCTTCGGCACCCGCTGGAACCGTGTTAGCCATGTCCCACAGTGCCTCGTAACTATCGGCTAAACCCAGTTGCTGCCGCAGCCATTGCATCACAATGCCGCCATTATTCACTGCTCCCCCTACTGCCCAGTGGGTTTCGGTGAGGGCGTAGCAAAACAGCCGCTCTTGCGGATCGGTAAGCGGGCGGCTAACGATCGCCCGAATTGCGCCACTGGTGCCAATTGTCATCGCTGCAACACCGGGTGCGATCGCCCCCATGCCCAAATTGGACAGCACGCCGTCATTTGCCCCAATCACAAACGGGGTGGTCGGCAACAGCCCCATCGCCGCTGTGATGCTGGGCAACAGCCCAATGACAACCTGTGTACTCGGCACCAATTGCGAGAGCTGACTGGCGCGAATTCCAGCAATTTGCAGCGCTTCTGCATCCCACTCTAGCGTGGCCATGTTCCACAATCCTGTGCCTGAGGCGATCGAATAGTCAACCCAAAATTGCTGAGTCAGGCGGTAGAACACATACTCTTTAATCGAAATAAATTTAGCAGCTTTCGCAAAAACCTCTGGCTGTTCGTGACGCAACCAGACAATTTTTGCCAGCGGTGACATCGAATGGATCGGCGTGCCGGTGCGGCGATATAGGTCATAGCCCTGAGTTGATTGCTTGATTACGGCTGCCCATTTGGCGGCTCGGTTGTCGGCCCAGGTAATACTGCGGGTGAGCAGCGTCCCATCGGCAGCGATCGCCATCAGGCTGTGCAGTGCGGCACTAAAACACACCCCGCCAATCTGCGGCGGTGGAATTTGGCTGGTTTGCATCACCTGAGCCACCGTTTGCACGACTGCCAGAAAAATGTCCTCTGGGTCTTGCTCCGCCATTGCAGGCGTGGGGGTATGAAGCCGATAGCCAACGGCGTGCTGAGCAATTTCTCTACCCGTGGTATCAAATAAAACCGCTTTTGTACTAGTGGTGCCAATATCTACCCCGATCACATACGGCATTGATTTAACCAAGTAGCCTCTCCCCAAACTGATTCTGAAACCTGATTGTGTCTGTTAGTAAAACTATATGGAAACCATTGCAATTCTTGAGATCTCAATTTCTACCCGTCTGACGATAGGATTGGGTATTGTGCAGTTCGGTTACACCCCAACGGACTGCCGCAGTTTTTTAGCAGAGGTATCTGGTTCATGACGGCTGTAACCCAGAAAATTCCGGGCTTTTGTGCAGGGATTCAGTATTTTGCCCAGACGGTGCCAGGGCTAGAAACCTACGGAACGACTCCGGCGATCTCAGAGGGGATGAAGGCGATCGCCTCTCCTACCGACCCTGCCGCTGTTTACCAAACGCTGCTCTATGCCGATGCGTTGCGCTACTTGACTCTGCAAACCTGTAGCAGCAAGGGATCAGGCCATCCGGGCGGGTTTGCCAGCCAAGTTGAAGCCTATGCCTCACTGGTAATGTTGGGCTACAAAAATATCGTGACCGAAGTCGGGCACCATGCCCCCGGCTTCTACAGCGCCATGTTCCTCGATCGCTCGCTCGAAGACATGGGGATCACCACAGTGCAGCAATTGGGCGATCGCTTTCGAGAACGCCACGGATTGCTGGGTCACCTCTCCGGCATTATCCCTGGGCTGCTGGCTCCGGCGGGTCCCTTGGGGCAAGGGCAACATTTTGGCATGGCAGGCGCACTGCTGCATCGCAATACCCTGTTTCCCTTCACCATTGGCGACGGTGGCCTGGGCGAACCCTACATCATGAGTTCGATGGCGCACTTCCACACCGCCTACCCCACCGTCACCAACTTCTTGCCCGTGCTGGTCTGGAATGGCTATTCCCAAGAGCACCACAGCATGGTGTCGCTCAAAACCAACGAGCAAATGACGGCCTACTGGCAAGGCAACGGGTTCGACGACGTGATTTTAGTCGATGCCAAAGCCTTCGACGACCAGAACCAACCCAGCGACTATGTAGACAGCACCGCCTTCTCCCTAGAACAGCGCCTTGCCTTCACCCAGGCCGTATTAACAGGTGTAAACAAAGCGGCGCAGTCGGCTCTGGGCGGCAAGCTGACGGTGTTCATCATCAAGCAATTGAAAGGGGCAGGAGTCCACGCTCGTGGGGCAAAATCGCACAATCTCTACCCCAAAGACACCCTAGACAGCCCGCCGATTATGGCCGCGTTGCAGGCTCGGGCGCTGCCCCCAGCGGCGTGGGAACTGGTGCGCACCAACTGCGAACGGGCAGCAGGCGGGCCAGCCGCCAAAACGGTGGTAACAGAATTTGAGCTGCCGTTGGCCGACTTGGGCACGCTGCCGCTAGACGAATATGCCGTGGGCGGTGATCCTAAGGTGTCTACCACAGCAATGGGGCAGCTGGTTGGGTATGTGGGACGGTGCGATCGCGCCTTCCTAGTCACCAACGCCGACGGCAACGAAGCCTCCGGCATCGCCAACATCAACCAGGCGCTAAAAATCATTCACCCTACCGCCGACGAGCTGTACAACCAGGCTCCCAACGGGCAGGTCTACGAACCCCTGAGCGAAGACGCTTGCGCCGGACTGGCGGCGGCACTAGCGTTATTTGGCTCTCGCAGCCTGTGGTGCTCCTACGAATCCTTTGCGATCAACGGCGTGCCGATCTGGCAAACCGTCACCCAGGCCATGGCCGAACTGCGCCGCCCTACCCCCGCCACCGTCACCCTGTTCACTGCTGGTGCCCTAGAGCAAGGCCGCAACGGCTGGACCCACCAGCGCCCCGAAATCGAAGCGTACTTTGCCGCAATGATGCGCAACGGTAATGTTTTCCCGCTGTTCCCACCCGATGCCAACAGCATCCAGGCGTGTTATGAGTGGGCGCTGGGTGCCCGCAACAAAGGCATCGTGATTACCGCCAGCAAGTCACCGCTGCCCATTCGCACTAGCTTTGAGCAAACGCGGCAGGCATTGCAAGATGGGGCGATCGCCCTCCAACACACTGCCGGTGCCAAAACCATCGTCTTCGCTGTAGTCGGCGACATGATTTTGGCTCCCGTTTATGCCGCCGCCAAAGCCCTGGCAGACCAAGGCATCGGCTCGCGGATCGTGTCTGTGATTAGCCCCCGCCGCCTCTATCGCCCCCATGACGTGCTGTGGGATACATGCTCCGAACCCGACAATGGCTTCTTAGACGATGCCGGATTTGATCGCCTGTTTGGTGGCAATGCCCTAATTGGCGTTGCTGGGGGAGCCAGCGGCATGCTAGAACCCGTGATGCTGCGAGCCACCTGCCCCCGCGACACCTTCTGCTGGAAACGCGGCGAAACCACCGCCACCGCCCCAGAACTGATGGGACTGAATGGGATCACCGCTGAAGCATTGACCGAGCGGGCGATCGCGCTGGCTCTATAACTCGCGTTAATCAGGCGATCGCCGCTGCGAAAGCCTACGTGGAGCGCGAACAGATTCAGAATCAAACGCTGGTTGCGGTAACCTGCGGAGCCAACATGAACTTCGATCGGCTGCGGTTTGTGGCAGAACGGGCAGAGCTAGGCGAACGGCGCGAGGCCATCTTTGCCGTCACCATTCCCGAAAAACCAGGCAGCCTCCGCACCTTTTG
>Ga0163155_10007770_pt1 | contig 10039 bp, 5 predicted proteins | sample OliLakLV19SP4G1_FD_148611 | JGI IMG/M metagenome (GOLD analysis project Ga0163155, IMG submission 148611) | Freshwater microbial mat bacterial communities from Lake Vanda, McMurdo Dry Valleys, Antarctica - Oligotrophic Lake LV.19.SP4.G1 | ecosystem: Environmental > Aquatic > Freshwater > Lake >... | reverse complement strand
AAATAAGCAGCAGCCCCGCCGCCAGATCCCACGTGCGAATGTGCGGGTGATACAGCGCGCCAAAGCGCCCTCGCGCCACCCACGCCAGATCCAGCGCCGTCGCGCCGAAGCAGCGGATCTTCCGGCAGCGCGACAGGATCGCACTGTTGCAGCGCTGCATCTGCGCTTTCGTTTCAGGCGAACTTCCGTGTGTCGTACACACCAGCGCCTGCGACAGATCGCTTACCGCCGGCGTGCTCAGGCGCGTGCCGTTGACGAACGCGCCTTGATTTCTGACCGCCGTGTACATCTCGTCGTCCGCGGGAGAATAGACCACCGCGATCAGCGGCTCGCCGAGACCCGCCGCGGGCTGGGCAGGCGTGCGGTAACACGCGATGCTTGTGCAGTAATACGGAATGCGATGAAAATAATTGACCGTGCCGTCGAGCGGGTCGACGATCCACTGATACGGCGACAGCCCCGTGGTCTGGCCGCTTTCTTCCGTCAAGATCGAATGCGCCGGATACGTAGCGCTCAACTTTTTGCGGATCGCATCGTCGCAGAGGCGGTCCACTTCCAGCTTGAGGTCATGCTGAGTCGCGGCGTCGACCGAGAGCGTCTTCTCGACATGTTCTCGCAGGATGGATCCCGCCAGCCGCGCCGCGCTCACAGCGGTAGCCAGCAAGGCGTCGAGCCCCGGATCTTCAGACGGCAACGGTGCGGAACTCACAACAGAGTTTTATCCTTATGAAGCGGCGGAGAATCCGTTAAAGACTACCCGCCAGCCTTCGATAGGGAAATTGAAATCGCACGCCACTGGAAACGTTTAGGAACGCTGGTGAAAAGTTGGCGCGGTGTGGGACGCGAGCCCCCTGGCGCCGCCCTAAGCAGGGCGGAGTGGAGGGCGCGCGAAACTGGCTGAAGCAGAACAGGTTCACCCCTATCATCATCGATTGGCGCATGCTGGAAACATGGCTGACTCCGGAAAATTACGGCTGCGATTACAACCTCACCGTGTCGTCCTCGCGGGAATCGTGGCCGGTTTTCCCGAAGTGTTCAGCGGCAAGAACTCCAGATGCAGTCTTTACGCCGTGCGCTGAGCGGATACCTTATAAGGAGAGTCATGAGGAGTCCGCGGTGCCGCTGATCGAAGTTCCCAACGCCCGCTTTCATCCCTGCATGGATAGCTTTGTGGGCGCACTGCATGGCGTGCTGACGGCCATCGACTCCGAGCGCCAGATCGATGAACTCTGGGGGCTTTCGACACTCGCCTTCCGCACGCAGATTCACCGCACTCTCGATCCTGTCGGCCTGCTCCCGCGGCAGTGGGACGAGACCTGCGCCCGCATTTTCCGGCGCACCGGCAACGAGGCCATGGCCGGCCTGCGCGACTTTTTCTATACCGGCAAAGACCTGCGCGAACTGCAATTCGTGTGGATGGATACCTGCGAAAAAGCGCTTGAAGACGGCCGCCCGGCGATCGCTTTTGGATTGCACGGTCCGGCGTTCGGCATCATTCGCGGGCTGGATAACGACACCGAGGAATATCACGTCAGCACATTTCTGGATGGTCAGAACGATGCACCCATCAATGTGCAGGATGTCGGTTCGCAGAATCCGCCACTCATCTTCTTCATCATGCCCACCGGCCCCGTGGCGGAGTATGATCCGCACCAAGCGGCGATGGCCTCCTTAAAGGAGGCGGTCGACCATCACCTCGGGCAGGAGAAAAACAGCGCCGGCGAACCGGTCCGCGTGCCCGCCGATATGGTCTCCGGCCCGGGAGCGTACAACGCGTGGTCGACAGCCGTCGAAACCGCCCAGGTCGAACCGTACTGGAGCACCGGGTATTACGCCGGTTATTACACCGAAGCGCGTTCCGCCGCGGCTATGTGGCTGCGCCGCCTGGCGGATTCCGGCGAATGGACTCAGGCTGATGCCTTCCGCTCGGCCGCGTCCCATTTCGACCACGAGGTCGAATGTTTCAGCACCATTCCGCTGCTTTTCCCGTTCAATCAGCCCGATGCCATCCAGGACGGCGCCCGCCGCACGGAAGCCTCCGCCTGCCTGCGTGCGGCACGTGCCGAACACATCGCCGCCATGGAAATTCTGGCCGCGGCCATTTGAGCATTTTCATACCGTGGTCTGGGCGTCTCGCCCAGACAAATTCGTTCCCTGGTCTCCTTCTGGGCGTGACTTTCGGGAATCTTTAAATGTTGGGAGCCCCTGAAGCGTCACTGGTTTTACGGCACATGAGCAGTAAACATGTCTTCCCGATTTAGACACTAATACGTGCGGCAACGCAGCGGCTCTCTCGCTGCCCAACGACAAGAAGGTACAATTCGTGAAACAGAATTTATGGGCATGGCTGATCGGTCTGGCGATGATTGCAGGAGCCATCGGCATCGGCGCCTCGCGAAAAAAGCTCGGGGATTCGTTGCAGGCGACCCAGTTTTCAGAGGGCGCAACACCCGCCGCCGCCGTTAAACCGGCCATCGAACCCAAGAATGGCCCGGCCGTGATCGGATTTGTCGGAGACCTCGTCGTCGGCGGCACGAAACAAGGCGAGGACCTCATTCCCTTCGTCATCGGCGATATTATCACGCTGAATGCAGAGGCCGTCAACGCGGTGCAGTACCGCTGGACCCTCAACGGCGTGCCTGTCAAAGATAAGAACAACGAAGAATGGAGCGTTCAAAAAGACCGTGAATTCACCGTCGAAAATGCCGGCGCGCACACGTTCGCGGTGCAGGTTCGCGGCACCGATCCCGCCCTCGTTTCGCCCCCCCGTGAAGCCTCGCTAAAGACTGTCGCCGTCTACATTACCAGCTTCGAAAAATCACTCGTGCAGGAAGACGACCGCTGCCTGACCGGCGAAGATTACACCGTGGAGGTCAGCTTGGCCGATCCAATCACCGCAGACTTGGACTTCTTCGAGTTGCGCTATTCGCTCAACGATGTGCCCATAAAGCACCCTGACGACAATAAAGAATGGACGACCGAGCGGGATTTGACCTATACCTTCACCGCGCCCGGTCAATATTCATTCAAAGTCGAGGTGCGCCGCACGGGGCAGAAAGAATCCGAAGCAAGCGCGACCTTGGCCGAGACCATTGTCGTGTCTGACGCCATCTTGTTGACTTTCGATGCCTACCCCGAGAAATATACTCCACTTGGCAGCACCATAGCCCTCGATTCGTTCCCGCAGAGCATCTTTGGTAAAAGTGAATGTCGCTTTGGAATCAAAAAAGTGGTCGCCGCGGAATTCGAATGGATCGCCGATAACGACGGTTCCATGTGGGGCGCCGCGGAACGAAGCTGGCTTCCTACCGAGCCTGGTAACTATATTTTAAGAGCCGAAATACGCGAATCCGGCAAGCTCGCCACGGAAGACTCCAGAGAGATTCTTTACACTGTAACCGTGGGCGACTTTTAAGCTTATCGGCCGTTCTAAAAGTTTTTGAAGAGAGAAAGTAACCGCCTGAACTAAGACACGCACAAAGAAAGAGCAAAAAGTCAGTTCAAAGTCAAGCCACGTAAGCAAATGAAGATTGTGTGTAGCAAAGGCTAAATATTCAGAATTATAGCTTGACGCTGCATCAATCACGCATATAGTTTGCGATTGGTTTCCAGAATCTGACGTAGTATTTATAGCGTGGATATGTGAGTTCACGCTTAATAACGCGATAACACTTCCCAGTGTCGGGGAAGTAACGGATTTTCGGGTTGTAAACATAGGAGGGGGACTAAGGAAAATGTCTAAGCTAGCCGGACAGACCCGTGCAGCGCTTCTTGGCGTGTTGTTCGCCATGGTAGGTTTCTCGTACAGTTTGGCCTACACCGACGCTGACGTCGGCCCGAGCGCGTCGTCGCGCGCCGTGGGTAGCGTGGCCGTCAAATTCACCAATCCTCTTCTCGTCGGCACCAACATCCGCGACTTGGGCGATGTCACTGCGGGAAGCACCTACACCCGCTACCTTCGTGCTGTCGGCGGTGTGGTTCCTTACACCTTCGCTCAGCAGGCGGTGGGTACGGCCGCAACGGCCAGCTCGCTGTCCACTCTGAGCGGTGTTTCGTTGACCAGCTTCGCGCTGTTCGGCTCCTTCACCTTCACTGTGGCACAGACCGTGACTCAGAACATTGCCGTTGGATTCAACGTGACCGACTCGGTCGGCAGCAGCGACTCGTCGGCCTTCCGCCTGACCTTGGTCAGTGGAACGACGTTCGCCTTCGCCTCCAGCACTCTTCCGAGCGGCGTTCGCTTCCGCCCGTATACGGCTGGATTCGAATTCGTCAACGGAAATGGCGCAATCACCGTTTCTGTTGATGCCACCAGCAAGGCGACACTGTCCGGTTTGGGCCTCTTGGTCAACGCCGATGGCACGATCTCTGGCGAGCCCCTCAGCGCCGGTACGTTCAGCATCAATGTCACTGCCCGAGACGCCCGCAATACAGCGGCTCTCAGCCGCAATCGCGCCACCGTCGGCCAGACCTTCACACTGACGATCACCGACAATGTGATCCTGTCATCCGAAATGGTGACGACCTCGATCAAGATCAAGCAGGGCAAGCCGGGCAAGGATAGCATCTCCTACGCAGCTAACATTACTCCGGGTCCTTTGGCTTCGTTCAGCGGCAAAACGGTAGAATTGAAAATCGGAAGCTTCACGTCGGCTCCGGTGACGCTCGACTCGAAGGGCAAGATCACTTCCGCTGACAAAACCACCAAGGTCTCGATCTCCAGCAAGGGCTTGGTCAAGTTCTCGGCCAACAAGCAGACTCTGTCCGGCTTCACCTCGGGCGACGTGGTTGTTTCGCTGCGCCTGTTCGATGCCACGTTGAAGGCGGATACGTTCGCAGGTACTGAGGTCGTGACGCTTGACCTCAAGTTGACCTACAAAATTGGTTTCACGCCCAGCGGCGCCTTCCTGGTCACCTCCGTGTCCGGTAAGGACAGCAAAACGGTGGATGCAGTCGCTTACAAGATTGCCTTTATCGCTCTGCCTTCCACCCGCCTGAGCACGTCCAGCGCGTTTAACGGTGCTCTGAGCGCCGGAGTTTCGATCGGAACCGGTGTCAAGGCCTTCAGTGATGTGATTGATGCCACGGTCAAGAATGGTACGGTCAAGGCTGCCGCTCCCAAGGGCACCAAGCCAGATCAGCAGCGCGTCTTGAAGCTCGCCATGAGCTCCAAGGGCAAAGCCTCGGCTCAGACCGGTGCATTGACTGCTGCCGCAACGGGCATCAGCAAAGCCTCCTCGGGCGCAACCCCGGGACCGTTCGCCTTCAAGGTTTCCCTGTACAGCAATGCCACTGGCACGGGCAGCCCGATCTTCGGCGGCGAAAGCGGCATCAAGCTCGTGAACACGGGCAAGGCGCTGACTTCCTCGGTCAAATAAGGTTGATCTCTTCGACTATGAAGCCCCGGCGACATGCCGGGGCTTTTTTTTTGCCAGAGGCCTGATCTGGGCCGAAAAGTGAAAAATAAGCTATCGTTTTGGTGTTGTGCAAGTCCTGTGGTTCGTGTAAACGATAAGACTCTAAAAGTCACTCGATGAAACGGGACACGCGTGTCGCCAGAGGCCGTTTTTGTTTAACGGTGCTCGGTCCGTTTTCACTGTTTCATAAAAAAATGCGGTAAGGGAGAGGGACAGGCAACTATGTCGAAGCGAGCCGGTACTGTTCGGTCAGCGCTGCTGGGTCTGCTGCTGGCATTGCTTGGATTCTCCTATTCGGTTGCCACCACAACTCAGCCCGCGAGTCACGGCGGCGCCGCCTCGCGCGCCATCGGCACCATCCCCCTTCGCTTCGCCAATCCATTCTTTGTCGGCAGCACCGATCGCGATCTCGGCGACATCGTCGTCGCCAGCAATTTCGCCCGCTTCGTCCGCGCCATCGGTGGTGTTCCGGCGTACAAATTTGTCAGCTCCAGCCAGACCAATCACATCCTCTTCTCCGAAGAATTCGACAAGCCGGTGTGGGACAAAAACGGCGGCACCAGCACGGTTATCCCCAATAGCACCGTCGCGCCCGATGGCACCTTCACCGCGGAACGCATCTTCAAAGGCACCGCCGGTTCGCCTCATCTGATCCAGTATTTCGACAATCCGCTCTTCGCCGGCAAAACCGTCACCTTCTCCGTATTCGTCAAGGTGATTCAGGCCGACAAACTCCAGCTCGCTCTCTTCGACAACGTTAGCGGCTTCCGCATGTCCAACATCACTCCGGATGTATCCTCCACGCAGTTCACGCGCTTGGCGATCACCGGTGTGCTGCATGCCGATGCAACCCGTTTCGGCGTCGGTTTCGGCACGGCCTCCTCAGACGACCGCGACTTCTTCGCCTGGGGCGCACAGTTGGAACTCGGCTCCGCGGCCTCCGATTATCAGACCACCACCAGCGCGCCGGCCACCGCCTCGCCGCTTGGAATCCTGGTTTCCGTCAATGATGTCCTGCCCGCTGTTCAAGCCACCGATCAGAAAAATCAGGAAGCCACGCTGGGATTGAATGGCGTGCTGACGGGACTAGCCTCGAATCTGTTTAAGGTCACCCCCATTCGTTTCCAGATTGCGGTGGTCGATTCCGCCGCCACGCCGACATCGGGAACCAATGGAATCGGCAACTTCAAGACGGAATATTTCCGCCTCACGCTGGTTTCCACCAAGGAGTTCCGGTTCGCGGTAGACGCTCTGCCCGATGGCCTGCAGCTGCGCCAGTATTTCACCCGCATGGAAGTGCTCAACGAATTCGCTTTCCCGCTCACGTTCAGTATCTCCGACGTGCGCCTTGACGGCGTGCCGCAGACTCAGCTTGAAGATCTGGGCCTCTCGCTCAATGCGGCCGACGGTGCCATTTTTGGAAAGCCGCTGCAGCCAGGCCTGATTACCTTCCGCGGCGAATGCGTCAATGCCAGTTCCATCAAGGCCAAAGCGCGCGGCGGTTCAGGCGATTCACAGATTTTCAGCATTCGCGTGGAACCCAACTCGGTCGTCTCCAGCGACCTGTTCACGACCGGCGTTCAGATCAAGGTCGATAAAATCAAGAAGCGCGGAACAGTCAAATTCACCGGCTACCCGCATCTGAACAGCTCCAACTTCGCCCTGCTGGTAGGCAGCACCCTTCAACTGCGCCTCGGCCGCTACGTGACGCCCAATCCCAACGTACCCGGTCCCGTCCTGATTGGATTGGGAACCTCCATTAAGACAACCTCTCCCCCCGTCGCCATCCAACGCGGTGAGTCGGAACTTTTTGATGGAAAAGTCAGCAGCCGCGGGCTCGTGACCATTTCGGTGCGCAACGCTAATTTCCAGCAGAGCTTCGACACCATCACTGGCTCCACGGCGCGGCTCCCCGTTTTCCTGCGCATCGGCGGAGAAATTCAAGGCTCCGAAGCCTTGGAATTCAGGGTGAAGCAGACCCCAAAAACGTTGACTCTGACCTATAGCAATCGCGACAATCAGTCGCTCTCGGGCGCCATGCTTCTGACGAGCGTCAAGGGCAAGGATTCCTCCACCACTGATGCCACCGCCTACCTGATCCATTTCCTGGCGCTCCCGCGCAGTAACAAACCCATCAGCGGCGCAAGCAACGCGGATATCTCCATCGGCCTGAATTTTGTCGACAAAGTGGCTGTCACGGAACGCAGCGGAAAGGTGTCGAACAGCGGCGGTGGCAGCGCCGCTCCGGATAAGATCGCGAAGTTTTCGCTGACCTCCAAAGGCGGAAGTGGCAAGATTCAGACTGGCTTCCTGACCTCGTCCAAGACAGGCGTGCCGCGCGCGGGCCCGCTGGGCGATGGCAAGACCGCAACCGGTGTTCCACCCGGAACACGCGCCAATTTTCCAGTGAATATCACGTTGACCAATGGCGCCACCGAACTCTTCAATGGCGAGAATGGCATTCAGATTTTCTCGCGCAAGAATACGTGGGGCGAGAATCCGATACGGTAAACTCCGTCCCTCACAAGGAGCAGTCCTGAAAAAGAGGGGTGGTTTCTGAAAAAGATTTTTTCGTCCGCTAATACTGAGCAATCCCGGATGTCCTAACTGAAGGCATATTCAGGGCATACGCTGCTTTTTTCAGCCTTGCGGTTATCTTGTGATTCGTGTAAACGATGCTGAATCCACAAGTCACAATATCAGGGCGAATTTGAGGGTGGCCAGTTCGAAAGGAGCTGTTGTGTTGACGCTGAGCAAACGATTTTTGGTTCGAACGGTGGCGTTAGGTATGGTCATGGCGGTGGCCTGTTTCTGCTACGCCACGGCAGGCAATCGGGGCTTAGACGGTTCGGTGCCGGCGGCCGAAAACCGCATCGTCGGTTCGTCAACGCTGCATTTCACCAACGCCGTCATCGTGGATACTCCCAACGTCGGGGCCAATATTTTTGACCTCGGTGATGCCTGCTACGGCTCGCAGGTGACGCGCTACCTCTCGGCGGGCGGTGGACTGCGGCCCTATTTCTTCACTGAACTTAACAAGACCATGATCAATCAACTGGCCGCCAATTCATCACTGATGCTGGGAATTTCCGGATGCATGATGGGTTCGGTGACGGGAATCAATACTCCCAATCTGCCCCTGCTGTTCGCCGCGCAGGTTAACGATAGCGCTGGAACAACACCCTTCGCCGCCACCGGCCAGTTCCAGTTGACGCTCATGATCTGCCCGCCGAACGAATTCCGTTTCGGTATGGACCGCATCAACAACGGCGTGCTCGGCTTGAGCTACATTTCCAAACTCGAAGTGCTCGGCGGGAACAAAACCGTCACTTTCAGCGTCGTGGCCAACACCCTGACGGTGGATGGCGCGCCCAAGGGCACCAGCGGACTGGAAGCCATTGGGCTGTCTCTGGCATCCGACGGAACGATCATGGGTCGCCCCCTGCAGGCCGGTAAAGTCACGTTCGTGGCGCGCGCCGTCGATTCGATCAAGCGCGTGGCCGCCGACCGCCGCAATCAAGTGCCCAATCAGTTGATCACCTTTTTCATCGAAGCCAATCCCGTCACGTCCACCGACTTCACGACCACCAAATGCCGCATCAAGGGTGACGTGGGCCTGCTCAATAAGGACACGGTCACGTTCGCCGGATACGTCAATCTCAGCGGCACGACAATCGCCGGATTGAATGGCTCGCCCTTCATTTTCCAGGTGGGAGGCGCCTCGTTCGAGGGCCGCTTCAACGCCAAGGGCCAAGTGGTCAATCAGCGTGGCGGACCGCTGGTGTTCGAAGACGGCAGCAAGATGACTGTGAACGTGAACGCGCGCTCCGGCCAGCTCTCGGGCCAGATCACCAAGGCCAGCCTGAGCAAAAAGCTGGACGCCATCAACCTCGCCAACCGCAGCACCAAACGCTTCTCGCTCGGCATGAACATCTGCGGGCTGCCCGGCACCATCGGTGTCAGCGCCTCCGACGTTCTTGAATTCACCACCAAGCGCACCGGCGATGTGTACCAGGCCGATTACCAGCTCGGCAAGCTGGGCCAGTCGCTCGGCGGCGCCTTCCAGATCATCAGCGTCAAAGGCACCGACAAGCGCACCATCGCCGGCAACAACGGCGTGGCCTGGGATGTCAAGTTCCTCGCCATTCCGCGCTACGGCATCGATTCCAACGCCGGTCTGGACGCGCTGAGCAGCGTGGGCATCCGCATCGGTTCACGCTTCAATCAGCGCTTCACGGCGGCTAAGGGCGAATTGGTCAGCACGACGCGCGGCGATGTGACGCTCAAGAACAAGAAGCTCTTCGGTGAAACGGTCAGCAAGTTCCAGCTCAGCTCCCGCACCTTCCGCGGTCACATCACCACGCAGCCGCTCTCGTTCTTCGCCACCGCGATCCGGCCGGCTGGCGAAGTCGGCGCGATCACCGCCGCCAACTTCACCCTCGGCGTGGACCTCGACCGCAACGGCAGCAACGCCGATTTCAACGGCGAAGCCGCCAAACGCATCACCGGAGGCCAGAAATCCGACGGCAAGTTCAACAATTGGGTCGATCAAGTCAACCTGAAATAAGCGAGCTATTTTAAGAATAGATTTTTTAGCGGATATCATACGCTTCGTTTTATTG
>Ga0163155_10007761_pt1 | contig 10047 bp, 9 predicted proteins | sample OliLakLV19SP4G1_FD_148611 | JGI IMG/M metagenome (GOLD analysis project Ga0163155, IMG submission 148611) | Freshwater microbial mat bacterial communities from Lake Vanda, McMurdo Dry Valleys, Antarctica - Oligotrophic Lake LV.19.SP4.G1 | ecosystem: Environmental > Aquatic > Freshwater > Lake >... | reverse complement strand
GCATGTGATCGAGCAGGTCGCTCATCTCTTCGGTGAACATGATCAACTGGGCATGCGAAAGCCGTTGCGGACCCGCAGGAACGACGGGAGCCGCCGGGCCGGTCCCGGCGGCGGGTGTGGCCGGGGCCGCGTCGCCCTTCTGCCGGAGCGACACCGGCTGCAACTGTTCGCGGTCGAGCGCACGGTAAGCCTCGGTCCGGCTCGCGGCCTCCAGTTCGCCGTCGACCTTGGAGCCGTCCCGGCGGACCGCAGTATATGCAAACGTGCTCAGTGCTCAGGTCTCAGGTTTCAGGTTTCAGCCCTCTCAATCCTCCCTCACTCGTCCTGCATTTCCACCTCGGCGGTGGTCACGCGCACCACCTCCTCGAGCGAGGTCGATCCGGAGATCACCTTGGCCCAGCCATCCTGACGCAGCGTCACCATCCCCTCCGCGAGCGCCGTGGCGCGCAGCGCAGTGCCCGACTGCCGGGAAGTGATGAGATCCTGCATGTGCGGGGTCACCACGCACAGCTCGAGCAGCGCACGGCGTCCGCGGTACCCCGTGAACCGGCATTGCTCGCACCCGGCCGCCTTGAAGATCCGGTTGGATTGGTCGACCGGAAACCCGATCCGGCGCAGGTAGGCATCGGGATGGGTGGCGGGTGTCTTGCAGGTCGGACAAAGCACGCGCACCAGCCGCTGCGCCAGGAACGCGCGCACGGCGGAGGCGACGAGAAACGGCTCGATCCCCATGTCCATCAGCCGGGTGATGCCGCCGATGGCGTCATTGGTGTGGAGCGTGCTGAACACCAGGTGGCCGGTGAGCGCCGCGCGGATTGCGATCTCGCCCGTCTCGAAATCGCGCATCTCACCGACCATGACCACGTTGGGATCGCCGCGCAGAATTGATCGCAGCCCGGCGGCGAAGGTGAGATTGATCTCGGGACGCACGGCGATCTGGATCACTCCCTCGAGCTTTTGCTCGACCGGGTCCTCGATGGTCACGATGCGGCGCTCCCGGGTGTTCAGCGAGCTCAGGAAGGTGTAGAGCGTCGTCGATTTGCCGCACCCGGTGGGGCCGGTGAGCAGCACGATCCCATTCGGCATCGCGAGCAGTGCCCGGATCCGCACCTCGACGTCGGGATCCAGCCCGAGCATCGAAAAGTCGAACCGTTGCTGACCCAGCAACCGGAGACTCACGCTCTCACCCGAGACCGACGGGATGACGGCGACGCGGACGTCGATGGGTCGCCCCTCGAATTCGAGGTTGATGCGTCCGTCCTGCGGAAGCCGACGTTCGGCGATGTCGAGGTGCGCCATGATCTTGAGGCGCGAGATGACCGAGGCCTGGAGCAGCTTGATCTGCGGCGGCACCGGTGTTTCGTGCAGCACCCCGTCGATCCGGTAACGGATGCGGAGATCGTGATCGAGCGGCTCGACATGGATGTCCGTGGCCCGCTCGTTGAGCGCTTCGCGGATGATCTGGTTGACGAATTTGACGACGGAAGCCTCCGAGTCTTCCATGTCGAGCACGGTCGTCTCCTGCTTGATGTCGAGCGCGGCGTCGGGATCGATTCGTCCGGCCAGCAGTTCTTCGAACGTTTCGGCACCCACCCCGTAGCCTTGCCGGAGCGAGTCGAGGATCTGCCGGCGCCCCGCGATCCCCCACAGGATGCCGGGCGGACACGTCTGCGACACGACCTGTCGGGCCAGGGTGTTGAATGGGTCGTAGGTCAGTATCCAGAGCGGACCGTTCTCCTCATACTGGGCGGGCATGAGATGGTGGCGCAGGGCCACCCGAGCCGGGAACTGCTCGCGAAGCGGCCCCTGGATCGGCTGGATCCGGTCGCCCATCCACGGCATGCCCAGTTGATCGGCCAACGAATGCAGAAACCGGATCTCGTCCAGCCCACCGGCATCGAGCACGGCCGTCACCGGAGATCCTTGGGCCGCAATGGTTTCACCCACCAGTTGGGCGCTCGCCGCGGCGTCCGACACCCCCGCCTCGGCTGCCGCGCGCGAGAGGGCTTCGGGAAGGGTGTCGGCGGTGATCATTGGAGGGTTAGACAGTCGGGCGCAGAAAAGTTCGGAGTTTGATCCGGAAATCTTACGGACGGCAAGGGAGGTTTCGGGGGAATGTGCGCGGCGCCTCCTGCTGGAGGAGCGACCCAGGTTTCATTTCGTACCGGGTTCCGGTTGGAAGTCACCTCGTCCAACACCAAGCCGCCCCCACGAGGATGGTGGCGCCGAACACGAAGAGGATCGGGCGACGCAGGGACGGCGCCCCGCCTGTCACGGCAAACGCCCCTTTGAGGAGTGTGTTACTGATGGCGGCGATCAGGATGCCTTGCGCGGCAAGGGCGACCGGCAATCCCTCGGGCCCCGCATTGCGCGAAAGCGAAAGCGCGATCGCATCCATGTCGGTCAGGCCGGAGAGAAAGCTCACGATCTGCACGCCTGCCGCCCCGAACTGCTCCGCCCCAAACCGCGATCCCAGGATGATCAAGGCGTACAATGCGGCAAATTTGAGACCGACCTTGAGACTGAGCGGGTTGGCGATGACGGGTGTGCCGCCCCGATGCTCCGCACCCCGCGATCCCGCGACCAGGCACCAGACGCTGTAAATCACGCCGGGCACGCACATGGCCAGGAGCCCGGGCAGAACCGCGTCGAACACACTGCGATTGATGGCGGCAATCAGCACCGCCACACGCCCGAGCATGATCGTGCAGGCCAGGACAATCGCCATGGCAAACCGATCCGACAATTCGGGGAGCAGCCTGCTCTGACGACTCGCCGCGATGGTGGTGACGGTGCTCGAAGCGAGCCCACCCAGTATCCCCATGGTTGCCAGGCCGGCGTTCGTGCCGAAAATCCGCATGGCGACATAGCCGAAAAACCCGAGGCCGGTGACCAGCACCACCATCAGCCAGATATTGAACGGGTTGAATGCGCCATAGGGACCGAAGTCCTGGTTTGGCGCCAGCGGCAGAACGACCCCGGTGATGGCCAGAAAGACGAGGGCGGAATTCACATCCGCTTCGGTGAACCGCGAACTGAGGGCGTGCACCCGATCCTTGCTGGCAAGCAGGATGACCACGCCCGCAGTGAGGATGGCGGCAGTCGGACGATGACCCCACCAGACGAGTCCACCCACGAGAAAGGTGAGGAGTGCCGCGCTGAGGGTGGTCAATCCGGCAGGTTCCCCGCCATCGCCCGCCGGCCGATCCATTGATCGAACGATGAGAATCGCGGCCTGCACCATGAATGCGACCGCGAAGAAGACCGGGGTGGTTTCGCGAGCCACCAACGCACTGGCGCATCCGAGCACGGCCCAGAGCACGAACGTCCGCATCCCGGCCATCCCCTCCGACCCTTTCCGGTGCTGGCGTTCCCACTGGCGTTCGATCCCGATCAACGCGCCAAGCGAAGCGCTGATCAGAAACGCGAGCATCTCGCTGGCAGGCACGCCATCATGTTGGCACCCGGCAACGATTCAAACAAGCGCCGGGTGCAATTCACCGACGGACGCCAGGGGCGGAAAATCCCGCCGCGCTTAGTTGGCCAGCGGCGCGCGCGGGTCCTCTGACGACGCACGGTTGGCGATCTCCTCCGTGACCTCGCTGGCGTACTCCTGCAGCAGGCGCATCTCGCGCTCGGTGAACCGGCGCGGTTTCACGTCGAGCAGGCAGAGTGCACCGACCGGCTGGCCATTGGGAGCGAGCAGGGGGACGCCGGCGTAGAAACGAAATCCATTCGTTTTAATCAGCGGATTGTTTGCAAACCGCCGGTCCCGCGCGAGGTCTTCGATCACCATCATCTGGTTCATTGCCACCACATGACCGCACACGGAGCCGTCGCGCGGTGTCTGCCTCGTTTTTGCAAGCTCCCCGGACAGGCCGGTCTGCGCCTTGATGAACTCCCGGTCTCGATCAATCAGGGTAATAAGGACGATCGGCACCTCGAAGACACGCGCCAGTTTCGCGGTATGGCGGTCAAACACCGGCTCCGGCCCGGTGTCGATCAGATGCAACCCGGCCAGTGCGGCAAGGCGCTCCTCCTCGTCAGGGGGAATCGGGGCGGGAGTCATCCCATCGGTCAACGCCGGGGCGAGCTGGGCCAGTTGCCCGATCGCCTCGGCCAGTGTGGTAACGACGGTGTCTGCGCCCGATTCCCGCAGGCGGTCGGCCGCTTCGGCCAGCTCCTCCCCCGCGCCCCAGAGACCCACCACGATTTTTTGATTCGGAAAAAGCGCGCGTAACTTCAGGCACAGATAGCGGGCATGAAGGACTGTCGAAGGCCGCACGACCGAGATGCAGAGGACATCCACATCCGCCTTTTCGACGAGCGCACCCAACTCGTCGATGACCAGATCCGCCGGGGCATTCTCAGCGCCGAACCCCTGCTGCCGCAGCAACTGGACCAGCATGCCGCCTGCCAATTCGTCACGACTCGCACGGGCGGGCAGGCAGATCACGCGGCACCCCGGCGTGATCACCGGTGGAGGCGCGACCTCGTCGTCGGCCGCGGCTTTGTCTTTCTGCACCGCGTCTCTGGAGGCAACCGCGGGCCGCGTGCCGAGGTCTTCAATGATATCGCGCAGGTTCTGCTCGAGATTGCCGAGCTGCTCCGGGTCGAGCAACTCCGCGCGGGCATCCGTCTCCGCGGCAACCAGCACCGGAATAAATACGGAGTCGTAAAGCGCGACCAGCGAGTTCGCCTTCAGGTAAGACTCGATCAGATCCAATTCGTCCCGTTCCCCGGGGGTGAGCAGGCGATGGTAACAATCCTCGGCGGGCGTCAGCGCCTCGTCATCACTTAACAAAACGCTCAGAAACTGAAGGCGGGTGACGTGATGCCCCATGACCACCAGACAGACGGTCAGGGGCGTCGCAAGCACGAGCCCGACCGGTCCCCACAGCCACGTCCAGAAAACGGCGGCAATGATGAGGGCGATGGGGGAAACCCCGGTGCTCGACCCGTAGAGCCACGGTTCCATGACGTTGTTGCTCAGGATTTCGAGCACCACAAAAAGCCCAATCGTCAACAGCGGAATCACCCATCCGGGCGATGTCGCGAGTGCCAGCGTAACGGGAAAAGCCGCTGCGATCCACGGCCCGATATAGGGAATGAACCGCAGCACCACCGCGAAAGCGCCCCAAAGAAGGGCGTTCGGCACACCGAGAAAATACAGCCCGGTCGCCACGGGGATCCCATAAGTGACATTCACGACGAGTTGCATGAACAGATAGCGGGAGACCCGCGCACCGGCGTCGTCCATGGCGCGTGTGGTCGCACTGATCCGGCCTTGGCCGACCAGACGGATCAGCCGGCCTCGCAAATCCTCCCGTTGAAGCAGCATGAAAATGAGCAGCAGCAGCACAAGAGCCGCGATGCCGAGCGGTCCGAGCAATGGCGCGATCAAATTCCGAATCAGTCCGAAGGGACTTTTTTCGTTGGAAGTCCCGGTCCGCTGCACGTCGGCGTCGGCCGACGATGGCTTCAACGGCGACGGCGTTGCGGCCCTCGGCGCTTCGCCCTCGCGGGGGGGCTGTTCCTTCGCCCCAGGCAGCTCCTGCTTGAGTTCCTCGACCGTCTCCGACAACCTTGTGAAGGTTCCTCCCCGGGGCAATTGGAACGCGTGCAGCTTGGTGATGATGTTGCCCTTGTATCCGGGCAGTTTCGACGCAAGATCGACCAACTGTCGGGACAGCATCCAACCGGCCATGCCAACCCCGGTAAAGATCAACGCAACGACGAGCAGCACGGCGGTGACCCGGCCGATCCAGCGCTCGAGGCGGGTGACCAACGGTGAAAACAGGAAGGTAAGAAGGGCTGCCAGCGCGATCGGGATCAAGAGGTCGCGGGCGAAATAGAGAGCGGCGACGATAAATGTTGTGAGCAAGATCGTCCAAATACCGACGAGCGCGTGGGTCGCGGTGGTTTTGGTCGGGCGCGCGGGCATGGGGCGGAAGGGAGGTGGCGGACCTGCGTGGCGTGGATCTCGTTCGCCGGGCCCAACTCCACTCAACAGCATCGTGCACGTCGGCCATTCCGGCCCTAAAAATCTTCCGTTGGCCGGCATCCCGGGTCAACGGGGATGCGCCCCCGGTGGATCAGCAGCTTTCCTCAGACCGAGATCGTCGGCGCGATGATCGCATCGATGCCCGCCGTGGGGAGCGGGAATGCTTTCCCACAGAGGGAGGCGAGTTGCTCGATTTGCGCGGGCTTCCGCGCCCCGGGGATCAGACAGGTCACCGCCTCCTGCGCCAGCAGAAATTGGAGCGCCAACGCGGTGAGATCGCCGCCCGGGGCGAGCGCGGCCAGACGCTCTACGCGATCGATCATGCGGAGATAATCCTCACGCCCCGTGCCCGTATTCCATTTCTCCCGGACCGAATCGGTGAACACCGAGTCGCGCGTGAAACGCCCGCTCAGGAGTCCCTGCGCGAGGGGGCCGCGGATCAGGGTCGCGATGCCGCGTCCGTGGCACCACGGCAACAGGTCGCGCTCGGGCGCCCGGTTGAGCAGGCTGTAATCAAGTTGGACGGCGGCAAGTCGCCCGTCGCGGTTGAACCGCTCCGCGGTGGCGACGTCGTGGGTGGAGAGCCCGAACGCCCGAATCTTGCCCTGCGCGATCAGGGTCTCGAACGCCTCGAGAAACACCGAGGCATCGTCCATGACGCCAATGTGGCATTGGTAGAGATCGATGCAGTCGGTCTTCAGTCGGTGGAGGCTGGCATCGCAACACGCGAGGATCTGGAGCGGGTGCGTGTATGCAAACGGATGACCCTGCCGACGGGCCCAGTTGCCAACCTTCGTTGCCACGATGATCCCGTCACGCCGTCCGCGGAGGGCGCGCCCGAGGAGGCGTTCGCTCGACCCGGGTTCGAGTCCGTAGGCATCTGCGGTGTCGAACAGGGTGACGCCGAGATCGACCGCCCGTTCGACCGTGGTGATCGCCTCCGCCTCGCTGACCGGACCGTACTGGCCGCCCAGGCCCCAGCAGCCCAGACCGAGCGGGTTTACAGTCCATCCAGTGCGCGGGAAGAGTCGGGTTTGCATGGGTTTCAGGGGTTCAAATGGCGGGTGAAGAAATCCAGCACTTCGGACTTCACTTCTTCGGCTCCGTAGAGCGTGTGGCCGTCGTGCCCGATCCCGGGAAGTTCGAGCAGTCTGACTTCAACCCCTGCCGCGTGCAATGCCGCAGCGAAAGCCGTGCTGTGCCCGGGGAGCACGATGTCGTCGGCATTGCCATGTGCGAGGAGATGCGGGGCCGCCGCCGGGGTTACCAGCGCCAACGGACTCGCCATGCGGTAGAGTTCCCCGCGACCGGTCGGCCCGCCGCCCATCAAATCCTCGACCACCGACGGATCGGAGGCGTGTTGGAGGAGCATGTCCGACGGACCGAAGAACGAGCACACCGCCTCCGCTGTAGACGGGGGCGGTGACCCCGTTCTGCATTTCCCGCCCGACCCACGCGCCGCGGGCACCGGGCTGATCCAGCCCGGTCACAACAGAGGACCTAACCACTTCACACCACGCCCCACGAACGCCAGGCAGGACCCCGGGCTGTCCCTCGCACGTGCACCGCGTGGCGGGGCATGGTATGATTCAATGACGGCCGCTGCCGTTCACGAACTCATCGATGCGAGTCGCCCTATTTTTGTTTCTCCTTCTGTTTTCGACGGGCTGTGTGCGCGGCTCCGGCGAGGAATCCTGGGTCGCGACCTACGGCGGTTTGTTGAAGAAATATGTCCGTCACGACGGCGTGCGCTACGAGGCATGGCGCGCTCATGCCGTCGATGCCGCCCGTCTCGTGGCAATTTGTGACCGGATCGGGGCGGAGGCGCCGACATCCCCGAAGCTCGAGGATCAACTCGCCTATTACATCAACGCCTACAACGCCTGGGTGTTGCGCGGCCTGCTGGAGGCGGGACCGGTGTCGAGCATCCGCGAGATCGCCCCGGAGTTCGGATTCTTCAATAAGAAAGAGATTCGCGTGGCCGGAGAAGCAATGACTCTGAACCACCTTGAGAAGGAAATCCTCATCGCCCGCTGCGGGCGCCCAAGGAAAGCGCGGAGTGGTCGGGCGCATTCGACGGACTCTATGTCGGGATGCCGCCGACCGAGTTCAAGCTCTGGACCTCTGGCAACCAAGTGACCGGTGCGAAGGTCTGGATTCCCACCAGCGCAGAGGCCGGGCTTCCGGTTGGGAAGGTGCGGACACAGGCATTCTGGGAACGGTGCGGCGTGGACGGGCTGAAGTCGGACGGGAAATCCATCCGCGGCACCTTGCAGGTCAACTATGGCACGCACCTCTGGCCCGCCGAGATCGAGCTGCGCCGGGACGGCTCCCGATTCGCAGGAAACTGGACGCGCAATCTCCCGGCCAAGAAACCCCCCATGCCAACCACTTTGGGCAACCTGAGCGGACGCGTGGACGAGAAACGGATTTACCCCACCCCCTGGCTGAAGCAGAGCCCATGGTCCCCGCACGGCAGGAACCCGCCCGGCACGCGCACCTTCGTGCTGGCCTGTGAGGGAGCCATCGGATTTCGCGAACCCGCGAAGGGACTCACCCTCACCCTGGATCACAACGGGCAACGCTGGACTCGAGCCGGTGCCGGAGCATTCGCATTCAGCCAATCATGGCACGAGATCGATCCGTCGGCCCTCAAACTCGAGGGGGACCGCCTCACCGGCACCGCCAAGGCGGTCATCAATATCGACCCGTATCTCATTGAACAGGACGGCACGGGCGGCGCGGGCGCGCTGACCATCGATGCCACCCTCGCCCCCGATGGCACCATTGCCGGCACCTTCAAAGCCAGTTGGGGCTCCCCCGCCAATTACCAGGGCACCGCGGAGGGAACCGTGACCGAGTAACCCTTCCCCCCGCTCCTACTCTTACTCCTGGGCCCCGTCGGTCATCACCCCTCACCGACACTCTGGGTTCAACCTGCATCTCTCACTGGAGCCGGGAAATCCGGGTTAAGAATTTGAGTGGGAGCAGGAGCATGGGCATGAGTAGGATTGTGAGGTGAGCCGCCACGCGCCACCTGAGACCTGCCCGGTGTGCGGAGAAGAGGTTCCCCGCAACGCCCGGGCCTGTCCGGAATGCGGCGCGGATCATCGCACCGGTTGGAATGACGACGCGACCGGTGCCGATGGGCTTGACCTGCCAGACCCCGACGGCGCGGATTTCGATTACCAGGCGTTCGTGGAGGAGGAATTCGGGACCGGCAGAAAACCGCGTGGGATCGGCTGGGGATGGTGGCTCGCGGCGGTGATTGCACTGGCAGCCTTTCTCGCGCTGGCGCTCGGTCGTGGGTGATCTCCACCCGCGCTGCGCGCCGTGTCATGGACTGCGGTGGCCTGGCGCCGCTTTGGATTGCCCGCCGCGCTGCCAACTTCTGCCGAATCGCGCAACCCAAGTCCCGCGTGCGATCCAAAGCGCTGCTACGCTTCGCTCACAGCGCACTCCAAAATCGGTTTGCGGGACCTTGGTCTACGATTCGCCGAAGGGCGGCGGCGTGCGTGCATGGCCTCCCCGGCAGGGTGTTGTTTTGCCGAACCCTAACTTCGGTATCGTTCGCGGTATTCGCTCGGGGTCATCCCGATTCGTTGGCGGAATCGGGTGGCAAAGGTGCTCTGTTTGGCGTGGCCGCACCGCGCGGTGATCTCGCCGACTCGGAGAGTGGTTCGCCGAAGCAGATCCATCGCGAGGGCAAACCGGCGCCGCTCGATCTCTTCCCGGGGCGAATGACCGAACTTCTCCCGGAACCGGCGTTGAAGGGTTTCGCGGGAGGTGCCGATCTTCCGGGCGAGTTCGGAGGCCCTGACGGCGCATCCCTGCTCCCCCTCAAGGCATGCGAGGGCACGGCGCAACAGCGGGTCGGGATGAACGGCGGACCCGGTCGTTTGTCGTTCGTGGAGTGCTCCGGGGGGGATCCGTTCGTCGCGCAGAATGCCTCGCCGCCGTGGTCGGCGAATCCATTCCAACAATAGCCCGACCGCCCGTCGCCCAATCGTCTCCGAGGGCAGTTCGATGCTGGTTAGGGGGTG
>Ga0163155_10007758_pt1 | contig 10048 bp, 10 predicted proteins | sample OliLakLV19SP4G1_FD_148611 | JGI IMG/M metagenome (GOLD analysis project Ga0163155, IMG submission 148611) | Freshwater microbial mat bacterial communities from Lake Vanda, McMurdo Dry Valleys, Antarctica - Oligotrophic Lake LV.19.SP4.G1 | ecosystem: Environmental > Aquatic > Freshwater > Lake >... | reverse complement strand
ACCTGGAGCGAGAGTTCTACACGCCCCTGGCCCGCGGCAACCTGACCACCCCGGGGCGGCGGATCCGGATCTGGTCGGCCGCATGTTCGACCGGGCAGGAGCCCTACACACTGGCGATTAACGCCATTGAGAGCCTTCCGGACCTGAAATCGTGGGACTTCAAGATCCTAGGAACGGATCTTTCGAATTTTGCCGTGGAACAGGCCAAAGCCGCGACCTATCCGGCCGACAAGATGGATGGAATCCCACCCGAACTCGTTCACAAGCACTTCGTGCGTGGGATCGGGTCGGCCAAGGATCGGTACGCCGTGTCGCCGCATCTTCGTTCGCTCGTCAGCATCGCTCGGATGAACCTCATGGACCCATGGCCGTTCAAGGGACAGTTCGACGTGATCTTCTGCCGCAACGTCATGATCTATTTTGATGCCGACACGCGCCGTAACCTGGTCTTGCGGTTCCATGAGCTGTTGCGAACGGGCGGCATCCTCGCCCTCGGCAGCGCCGAGACGCTTTCCAGCCTCGACACGCCGTTCACCGCGGTCCAGGCCTCGGTGTATGTCAAATCATCATTGGGGGTTTGAATGCAGTCCCGTCCTTTAGGCTATTCCAAGACCGAAGTGAACGGCAGGCTGGTCGTTGGCGTGGGCGATCTGCTCGTGTCCAACGATCCCGAGGCGCTGCTTGTCACCTACGCGCTCGGATCCTGCATCGGTGTGACCGTCTACGACCCGGTGGCGAAGGTTGGCGGGCTGCTCCATTTCATGCTTCCTTCAGCCGATCTGAACAAGGAAAAAGCCGCCGCCAATCCGGCTATGTTCGGGGACACGGGCATCCCCATGCTGTTCCAGACCTGCTACGAGAAGGGTGCGAAGAAAGAGCGGCTGATTGTGTGCGCGGCCGGCGGGGCGGAAGTGCTTTCGGACGACGGGCACTTCAAGATCGGTTCGCGCAACCGGACGCTGGTCCGCAAGATCTTCTGGAAGAACAACATCCTCATCGCTGGCGACGACACGGGCGGTTCCAACAGCCGTACGCTCTCGCTGCGGCTGGCGGACGGAACCGCGGTCGTACGCACGCAAGGAAAGGAGCGTGGGCTATGGTCGGCATGAAGGAAGTCCTCGATGGCGTCAGCGAACTGGCGGCGTTCCCACAGACGGTGCTCAAAGTCACGTCGATACTGAGCAGCGGGGAGGGGTCAGCCGTTGAGATCGAGCAGGTCGCCCGGAACGACGAGGCGCTGAGCATGGCGATCCTGCGATGGGCCAACTCCGTCCGCTACGGGCACCCCGGTCGCACCTTCACGCTGCGCGAGGGCATCGCCCGCCTCGGAAATTCCGTGCTGCTCAAAATCGTTCTCGAACAAAAAACGGCGGGAATGTTCGCCGGTGCCGGCACCGCCTATGGCCTTGAGCGCGGCGCGCTGTGGCGCAGCGCCGTCGGCGGAGCGATCGCGGCCGAGTCGATCGCGCGCTCCGCCCGTTTTGACAGCCCGGACCTCGCTTTTTTGTGCGCGCTGCTGCGCGACATCGGCAAGCTTGCCTTCGACGCCCACTTCGGGGCGGAATACATGGGCCTGGTGGTCCGACATACCCGGCCCGATCGCACCTTCGTCGAGGCCGAGCGTGCAGCGTTCGGCTTCGACCACGCCAGCCTCGGCGCGGAACTCGCCGCGCGATGGAACCTCCCCGATCGCATCGCCGGCGCCATCCGGTTCCACCACGATCCGCCCGCGTCGGCCCCCGCGCACGATGTGCTCGTCGACATTGTCCACGCCGCCGACATCATCAGCCTTTGGGCGGGCCTAGCCATCGGGTGCGACGGGATGCACTACAAGCTGGCCCAACATGTGCGCATCGGACTCGCTCTCGATCGGGTGGCGGCGGAGCAATTGGTCGCCGGTATGTGGGACAAGCTTCGTGAAACCGAAGCGGTGATGGCACCGCACACTGAACAAGGAGCGGCTATATGAGTTGCAATGTACTGATCGTCGATGATTCTCCCATCCTCCGCAAAGCCATCAAGAAGGTGGTCCGGCTCGCCGGAATCGAGGACGACCGCATCCACGAGGCCGGAAACGGGCGGGACGCCCTCGCCATTCTCGAGACGGTCTGGATCGATCTTGTCCTGCTCGACCTCAACATGCCCGTGATGGACGGCGAGCAGTTCGCGCAAGAACTACGAAAGCGTCCGGAGCTTCAGGGCGTCGCGGTCGTGATCGTCAGCACGGAGGCCAACAAGGATCGCCTCCAGCGGCTGCGCGATCTGGGGATCGTCGATTCGCTTCGGAAGCCCTTCGAACCCGAGGACCTCTGCAAGATGATCTCCAGGGTCCTACGAGTCAAACAATGAACATGATCACACCCGATCGACTTGCGGAACTCACGGTCCAGGCCCTCGAGCGGACCGCGTTCATGATGGCGGATCCGGTCCCGGTCGAACCGTCGGCCCTGGCGGCCGCCGGTTGTTGCTCCACCATCCGCTATAGCGGCCCTGGCAGCGGCATCGTGACCCTGCGCACCACCGATGACTTTCTCCAAGCGCTGGTGGCCAACCTGCTCGGCGTCGAAGCTGGCGAGGCTCAGATCGAGTCGTACGCGCAAGACGCCCTCAGCGAACTGACCAACATCCTCGGCGGATCGGTCATCAGCGAATTGGGCGGGCGCGAGTGCGTCTACTCGCTGGGGCTCCCGCAACCCTCCAAGCCCGCGCCCGCCGATGCGTCAACTCAGATCTGCTGCCTTGAGTCCGAGGGGCAGTTGTTGTTTGTCGCCTGGAGGCCGGAAGCCGTTTCCTCGTCCCTCGCCGCCTGAACCCAGGTGCATACCATGGCCACTGATGTTCGCGTCCTCATCGTCGACGACTCGTCCCTCGTGCGCCAGATGCTCAGCAACGAACTGACCAAGCAGCACGGCATCACCGTGGTCGGCACCGCCCCGGACCCCTTCATCGCCCGCGACAAGATCCTGTCGCTGCACCCCGATGTCATTACGCTTGACATCGAGATGCCGCGCATGGATGGGCTCACGTTCCTTCGCAGGTTAATGCAATACCACCCCATCCCCGTGGTGATCATCAGTTCGCTTACACCCAAAGGGTGCGAGACCGCGCTGGCGTGTATGGAGGCCGGGGCCGTGGATGTCCTGTGTAAGCCCGGAGCCTCGTATTCGGTTGGTGATCTGGGGACGCAACTGGGCGATATTATCCGCGGGTCCGCCGGTGCAAAGGTGCGCCGGCCATCCGCTCGAGTCGATGCCCCGGCGAACCGCCGCACCGCTTCCGGCGAGCCAACTGCCATGATTCAGACTACGAACAAGGTCATCGCCATGGGATCGTCCACCGGCGGTACCGAAGCGTTGCGCGAGATCCTCACGGCCCTCCCGAAACAGGCTCCAGGGATCGTCATGACCCAGCACATGCCCGAAGGGTTCACCGCTTCATTCGCGCAGCGGCTGGATTCGCTGTGCGAGATCGAGGTGCGGGAAGCCCGCGACGGCGACTGGGTTACGCCCGGGCTGGCCCTTCTGGCGCCAGGCAACAAGCACATGCGGCTCGCCCGCGATGGCGCCCGCTATCTCGTCCGCGTCTGCGATGGTCCCCGCGTCTGCCGTCATCGCCCCTCTGTCGAGGTGTTATTCGAATCAACGGCCCAGTACGCGGGCGCCAACGCCATGGGAATCATCCTCACCGGGATGGGCGGTGACGGTGCGAGCGGCCTGCTCTCCATGCGCCGAGCCGGGGCCATGACCGTGGCTCAAGACGAGGCGAGCTGCGTCGTCTTCGGCATGCCACGCGAGGCAATCGAGCGCGGCGCCGCTATGATGACGCTGCCGCTCTGCAATATCTCGCAGCACATCGTTGACTTTGCCAACCGATCACTCAAGCCGGCTCCGAGTTCCTGAACTAATACATTGCATTGAAAGGGCTCTCCGGCAGGTGTAGTGGACTAGTGACCCGGCCTCGGCGATGCAAAACCGCCTGAAAACAAGCGTCTTTCAGGTAGAAGATGGCACTTTGAGGCCCTCCGTTCCTCGGTAATCGTCCGAGTGCGCCGTGAAAGGTGAAGTGATCCAGCAGATGAATGTTCTGTCCTGCGAGTTGGCGAAGCGCGCAGGTAGCTACGGGAGCGAAGTGCACGGGCAACCTGCACTTCGAAGCCTCCCGGACACAAGCCCGTCACGGATGGGCTGCGAAACGTCGCGCAGGCTGATCGCCATGATCACCGACGGTCTCGTCGTGCGCAGGATTCTAGGGCCACCTCGAGCTGCCCAGCACAGCTCCGGCGATCGCTCCTGCCAGAGCGCCTCCCGAGCCCGAGTTCGCCTGGTAGTCCGCGGCGCGAGCGAGCTGCGCACCTCCAAAGAGGCGCGGTGTGGCGGCGCCGTGCCCCGCGTCGCAAGCCCAGCGCCTCCGGCCGGCTCGAGACGGCTCCCGAGGCTGCCCGCAGCACCGAAACTGGGCTCCGAGGGACCGGATCCACTCGTCCGGGGGCTCGAGATCTCCCGGGAATCGGCCCGAACCGCTACCCTCTGCCCGGGGTCATCCGCTTGGAGTTCCTAGCCCCTCCCCAAGTCGGTCACGGGGGTCCGTCAAGAGGTGAGCGCGCTGGTGCTCTTCTTGGCCATCACGAGGCTATTCGCCGAAGCCGTTGACGACGGCGCCGAACACCCGCGTGGCGCGCCGGCTCAGAAGGCCGCGGTCCTGGCCATGGCCTCGCATCTCACGCGCATTCTGCTTCCGGAGCAGGACGAACGGGTGCTGCGCGAGATCGGCCTGCTCCTGGAGTCCATCGCCAGCTCCCGCTATCGGCGGCGCACGGGACGATCCTTTCCCAGGGTGTCATTTCGGCCGACGCCACGCTGGACGGCCACAGGACGGAGGGGAGCCTAAGGACATCGACGGTGGGGGGGCCGGCGCACACGATCGGTTGACTACTGGACAGCCTTCAAGTCGCACGGAGCCAGCGGTCGAAGGCAGGGGGAGCCGCGTACCGCGCAGGCCAGACCGTCTCCCCGAGTCCCCATCCTTATGAACAAGATCCTGCTCGTCGACGATTCGGGCACCATGCGCAAGATCCTGATGCGCGTGCTCCGTCAGGCCGAAATCGATTGCGATGGCTTCCTCGAAGCCTCAAACGGCGCGGAGGGCCTGGAGTTCCTGAACTCCGAGCCGGGCGTCTCGCTCGTCTTGTGCGACTTCAACATGCCTGTCATGAACGGCCTCGAATTCGTGAAGTCCGTGCGCGCAATCGAGGCGAGGAAGACACTCCCAATCGTGATGGTCACGACCGAAGGCGGGGCGGAGATGGTCAAGAACGCCATGGACGCCGGAGCTTCCGGCTACGTCACCAAGCCCTTCACGCCCGAGAGCATCAAGACAGCGCTGGTCGCGCTGGGGAAGTGAGGCCTCCATGGGAAGTCCTACGGACGGCGAGTATCTGCTCCAGACCATGCGGATCTGCGTGGACGAGGTCTTCGACAAGATGGTGACGGGCTTCCGGGGAGCCGCCGTCACGGCGGTCCACCCCATCCAGTCGCGCGAGAATGGCGTCATCAAGTACAGCGACAAGAAATCCGGGTCGTGCTCGGACGAGCTCTACGAGGAGGCCGTGATCCCCTTCACCGGCGACGTGTGCGGTCAGGTTGTGTTGCGCTGCTCCGGCAGCGGTGCGAAGAGCATCGCTCGCGGACTCCTGATGATGGACGAGAGCGAGGCGTTGGGGCTCTCGGACGTCCGCGACGCGCTGGGCGAGTGTGCTAACATGCTCGCCGGCGCGCTCAAGTCCAAGGCCCTGGATCCGAATGGTTCCTTCCGGCTCGGGCTGCCGGAGTTCGGCTCGCCCGGGCCCGCTGGAGCAAGTGGAGGGGCGCTCGTCTACCGCGTGGCCGAGGACTCCATGTCGGTCGAGGTGTGGTGCTGCGACACGCGCAGGCAGCCATGACGGACGCGCAGCTTGCGCGTGAGCTCCTGGAGCGCATCGCTGGGGACCTCGGCATGATGATCCAGTACGAGCTGAACCTCGAGAAAGAGCGGGTCGAGCGCGTGCACTCCCGCCCGGCGGGAGCGGACCGCAACCATGCGTCGTTCAGGCTCAGCTTCAGCCGGGAGGACGGCCGGAAGGAGTATGGAGCCCTGCTCCTGCCCCTGCCCGACGCCCTCACCATGGCCGGCATGGTGCTGATGATCCCCAAGGAGACGATCTCGACACTGCGGAAGGAGGTCTCGCTCAGTGACGCACTCAAAGACGCCCTGCTCGAGCTCGGCAACTTCATCGGGGGGGCCTGCAAGACGGCACTGGCCAAACTCGGTCTGACGGGCTGGTCGGCGCGCTTCGAGGGTTGTCAGGGCGTACGCCCCGACGTGCCTCCCACCTTCCCCTACGAGGAGGGCAGCGAGCTGATCGTCGCCCGGACGACGACGAGCCTGCAGCCGTTCCCGCCTTTCGATCTGATCCTGATGCTCCCCGTCTTGGCGTAGCGCGGCCGCCTCACTCGGACGGATTCCGGGAATGGGTCAGGTAGAAGCCGGAAAGATTCGAAGGAGCGCCTGTCCTCCCGAGAAAGCGTCGTGCCCATGTCCCAGATCCAGACCATCGACCAGATCGCCAAGGCCTCCGTTCTTGCCGACGAGGGCAACATCCCGGCGCTGGTCGAGATCCGAGACCGTCTACGCTCGCTCTACGCGGAGCTGGAGTCCCCGGAGCTTGCCGCCGTTGCGGAGTGTCTCGAACACGCGACCCGGCTGATCGAGGGCATCGTCGATCAGGAGGCCGAGGACGCGGCCGCGTCGCTCGACCAGGCTCGCAGCGGCATCGACTACGTCCAGCGCGCATTTGCAGCCCAACAAGACGGTCGATCGCTCAGCGAGGTCGGCCCCTCGCCGTACAGCCATGCGCGTGGCATTCCTCCGCCGAACGAGGCCGTGGACATGGAGCTGCTCTCGTGCTGGCTGGCAGACTGCGCCCACGGACTCGAGGGTCTCGAGTCCCAGGTGATGGCCATCGAGTCGGCCGGCAACTCGCCGGAGATCCTGGCCGAGATCCGGCGCCGTCTTCACACCTTCAAGGGCGAGTGTGGCGTTCTCTCCTTGCACGCGGCCCAGAAGCTCTGTCACGAAGCCGAGTCCAGCATCGATGCATGCATCTCCGAGGGCCGCCCCCTCCCCGTGAATGGGATCCTTGCGCTCGTCGATTGGATGCGGGGGTACGTGGTGGACCTGGCGCGGAACCCTCGGGCAGCCGTGCCCGATCACGCCGCTGTCCTGGAGCAACTGGAGTTGCCGGCGGACGGCAAGCAGAGCTCTACAGCAAGCGTTCTCCCTCAAGTCAAGCCCGTTGAAGCGATCCCGCCGTCGAGCGAGGTCCGCGATCGGGCCGGTCCGGACGCGGTCGATCGCGAGGGCGTGGACGACAGCCCCGTCGTTCTCACGCTCGACGAGGGCCTGCTGGACACGGTCAACGAATTCCTGTGCGAGTCGCGCGAACACCTCGCCAACTCGGAGCAAGCGCTGCTCGAGCTGGAGAAGAAGCCCGAGGACACCGAACTCATCAACAAGGTGTTTCGCGCATTCCACACCATCAAGGGTGTCGCAGGTTTCATGAACCTGGGCCCGGTTGTGTCCCTGGCGCACAACGCCGAGTGCCTGCTGGACGGGGCCCGCACCGGCAGGGTTACGCTCGACTCCAGGAAACTCAGCGTCATCCTCAAGACATGCGATCTTCTGAGCCAGATGCTCGGCATGCTCGATGGCGGTACTCCGCCGACCAATGGGCGTCTGAAGGCGATGATCGAGGACTTGGAGGGAGCGAATCGAGCCGGCGCCCCGGCAGCGAGCCTTCCGAGCCCCGAGGCCACGCGCCAGGATCCTCGGCCGGTCTCGACGTCGGCGCCGACCACGTCGACTCCGGTCGCTTCCGCACCGATCTCGTCTGCACCGATCGCGCCACGCGCGACCGCCGTGGCCCAAGTGGCGGCTCCGGCGGTCACCGTTGCCGCAACGGCATCGGCCACTGACATTGCCCCGGAACTTCCGGCAGCATCGCCTGCAGGAACTGGATGTCCGATCCCTGCCAGACGTTGGTCTGACATTGCCCCGGAACTTCCGGCAGCATCGCCTGCGGGAGGTGGCGCCGCGAAGCGCGCCGACCAGACGGTCAAGGTCAGCACGAGCCGTATGGACGCGCTGGTGGACATGGTTGGCGAACTCGTGATCGCGCAGCAGATGGTCGTCCAGGATCCGGCCGTGCGCGGGCTCAACGAACAGCGCCTCCACCGCAACCTCACGATGGTTGGCAAGATCATCCGCGACCTGCAGGAGGTCTCCATGTCCCTGCGCATGGTCCCGATCAAGGCCACGTTCCAGAAGATGGCCCGCCTCGTGCGCGACGTTGCGTCCAAGGCGGGAAAGCAGATCAACCTCCACACCGATGGGGAGGACGTGGAGCTCGATCGCAACGTGGTCGAAGAGCTCTCGGATCCCCTCGTGCACATGATTCGCAATTCCTGCGATCACGGCATCGAGACGGCTGAGGCGAGGCGCGCGGCCGGCAAGCACGAGACGGGCAACATCTGGCTGCGGGCATTCCACTCCGGCGGATGCATCGTCGTGGAGATCGCGGACGACGGGAAGGGTCTCGACCGAGCCAGGATCATCGCCAAGGCGATGGAGAAGGGCATCTACACTCCGGATCGCCCCGTCGCGGAGATCTCCGATTCGGAGGTCTTCAACCTCATCTTCCTCCCCGGCTTCTCGACCGCCGAGAAGGTCACCGACATCTCGGGCCGGGGCGTGGGCATGGACGTCGTGCGTCGCAACATCGAAGCGTTGCGCGGCAAGATCGACATCCGCTCGACCACCGGAAAGGGAACGACCTTCTCGCTACAGCTACCGCTGACCATGGCCATCATCGACGGCATGGTGGTGCGCGTCGGAGATCAGCGCTACGTGATTCCCACGCTCTCGATCGAACGCAGCTTCGTGCCACTGGCCAAGGACGTTCACACCGTCCTGGGGCGGGGCGAACTGGCCAGCGTGCACGGTGGCCTCTTGCCGATCATCCGCCTCGGGCACGTTCTCGGGCGCGGCGCGAAGCCGGAGGGCGCATCCAACGAAGTGCTCATCGTGGTCGAATCCCAGGAGACGCGCGCATGCTTGGCGGCCGACGAGATCATCGGCCAGCAGCAGGTCGTCATCAAGACGCTCGGACAGGGTGCACGCTCCATTCGAGGCGTTTCGGGTGGAGCGATCCTAGGGGACGGACGCGTCGCCCTCATTCTCGACGTCGGCGGCATCCTCAGTGAAGTGACGGCCTCAGCAGCATGAATGCCAGAAACAGGAGAGCATGACCATGGCGACCCAGACCACGAACACCACCCGACCTTCGGTCCGTACCGACCAAGGCAATCACGACAAGTTCCTGACCTTCTGCCTGGGCCAGGAGGAGTACGGGTTGCCGATCCTCGTCGTACGCGAGATCATCGGTCTCATCGAAGTCACGCCCCTGCCGCAGACGCCCAGCTACGTGAAGGGTGTGATCAACCTGCGCGGCAAGATCATCCCTGTGATCGAGCTGCGCGCGAAGTTCGGGCTACCCACCGTCGCCTACACGAAGGAGACCTGCATTCTCGTGGTCGAGGTTGTCGGAGACGGCGACGCCTCCTCCTTCCAGCTCGGAATCATCGTTGATGCCGTACGCGAAGTGGTGGACATCAGTCGTGATAGCATCGAGCCCCCGCCCCGATTCGGCAGCTCGATCCCCATTTCCGCCATCCAGGGCATGGGCAAGATCAAGGACAAAGTCGTCATCCTCCTGGACATCAACAGCGTGGGCTGCACGCCCGAGCTCGAGAGGGTCTCCGCCGAAGCGGATGGTCGCGGATGAGCGGCCGAGTCGGCCAGTTGGAGCCAAAGCGCCGCCTGAATTCGGGGGCTACAGGATTTCGTGTGGGTCCCGGAGCTGATTTCCCGGCCGTCGCGCGCCTCACAGCCGCTGGGCGCGTGACGGCCGGGAGATCAGCGAGCGCGCCCAGCCGTCCGTCGCCATGCTGGCCGT
>Ga0163155_10007756_pt1 | contig 10050 bp, 8 predicted proteins | sample OliLakLV19SP4G1_FD_148611 | JGI IMG/M metagenome (GOLD analysis project Ga0163155, IMG submission 148611) | Freshwater microbial mat bacterial communities from Lake Vanda, McMurdo Dry Valleys, Antarctica - Oligotrophic Lake LV.19.SP4.G1 | ecosystem: Environmental > Aquatic > Freshwater > Lake >... | reverse complement strand
GAGTTTGGGGTTTGGGGGGGTGCATCATGACACAAGGCAAACTGACGACTTTTAGGTTGAAAAAACATTTCCATCAACAGTTTCTATTTAAATAAAAACCAATTACATGTATACTGCGCTAATAATAGATACCCTTTCCATACAGTCTTATATTTTTGGAAGCAATAAGCTGAAGGAGAACATCGGAGGGTCTTATATCATAGAACACCTTGTGTACAAAAAAATGATTCCTCTTGCGTTAGAGGCTTCAGGAATTTCTTCTGATTTTGACATAAACAAGTGGACTACCCATTTCGACAATTATTTACTTAAAACGGATTCCACAGCAAAGGTTGAAGCAGGTTATATTGGTGGTGGCAATGCTCTGGTAATATTTAGAAAGGAAGAAGAGGCAAATACATTCATAAATTTTCACTCAAAACTTGTCCTTCAATATTTTCCCGGTCTAAAGATTGCTTATGCCACCCATGAGTTTAATTATGAAGAAGGAGATTCCTATAAATTTTTTCTAAAAGAAATCAACAGGAAGTTATATTTAAACCGGAGTTATTATCCTTCTTCTTCGCTGCCTTTTAAGCATGGAATTGCAGAAGATTGTGCCTGGAGCAATGAAGCTCAAGAGATTGAGGTTCAGTATAAAAATTCCAAGAACATCGTCTCCCAAATGTCGAAATCAAGGATTGATGTAGTTGAAGCTTCTCAAAAAAATCTTGAAGGGTTTCTTAGTGCCGAGCAAGTACAAAAATACGCATTCACAACAGACCTTGGTCAACTTGGGCAACAAGAAGATAAGGGTTATGTTGCTATCGTTCATGCAGACGGGAATGGCATGGGCATTCGCTTCCGGCAATGCGATAGTTTAGCTGCTACCCGCAAACTCTCAAAAGGGGTAATTGATCTGGCAGAGACAGTAATGCGAAATATGATTCAACACATATTAGCCTTAGTAGAGAGCAAGAATTTTAATAATCTCATTCTCAGTGAAGATGGAGGTAAAAAAGTTCTTCCAATCCGCCCCTTAATTTCTGGCGGAGACGATATCACTTTCGTGTGTGAAGGTCGTTTGGGCATACATCTTGCTGAAAAGCTTTTAAAATTAATGACCACAACAAGCATAGATGGTGAGACTATTTCTGCTTGTGCCGGTATTGCCATTGTTCACACCAAATATCCGTTCTACAAGGCCTATCAAATGGCGGAAGAACTTACACATAAAGCCAAAGAAGCATCCCGACAAGACAAGTCATCCTGGATTCATTATTTAATTTCTACAGGAGGCTTTTCAGGTTCTTATGAAGATGTCCTCTTTAGTCAATATACACTACCTGGCGGAAAAACACTCAAAAATGGCCCTTATCGAATTGATGCAAGCGGCAACTCCATACAAAAACTAAAAAGCGGAATGCAATATTTAATAACCAGTTCTGGTTCAAATAAAGGTTGGCCTGGAAATAAAATTAAAGACCTAAGAGATACACTGAGAAAAGATGAAGCTTTTCAGAAATACTTTTTGGCAGAAATTGACGCAAGAGGGTTGAAGCTACCCTCTGGTTATGAAGCCTTGTGGACAGAAAGAAACACGCCTTTCCACGATATGGTTGAATTACTGGATTTTTACCCTCAAGAATTACTTAGTTATGAAATATAAACTCAAGCTTACCACTAAATCTATGCTCCTCACCAGCTCTGGTGAAGGCGGTGTATTGATAGACTCTGATGTAGTATTTCACACATCAGGGTTCCCTTTTATTCCTGCAAAAAGGATAAAAGGCATGCTCAGAGAGAGTTTGGAAGAGATATTGGAAATACAGGGCAAAGATGAAAGCGCTGTAAAGTCGCTGACAAATTCGCTTTTTGGAGAATCTGGAAAACAAACCTATGAAGGGAAGCTACTTTTTAGCAATCTCTTTATAGAAAACTGGTTCCAAGTCTGTGAAGGGTTAGCGGAATACCCTCAGCCAGCATTTCAGCCCGATTTCATAAAAGCATACTTTACATCTGAAATTCAGCAAACAGCTATTGGAGACGATGGAATTGCAAAAGATAAAAGCCTGCGTAACTATCGAGTAATCAACCCTGGTTATTCATTTGAAGCTTCCATAATGTCCATTGAGGAGCTTTCCGCTGAAGAATGGGATTATTTAAAAAAAGCAGTGCAAAACCTGCGCTATGCAGGTACCCGGCGGAACAGAGGCTTTGGTAAAATTTCTTGTGAAATTTCGGAAAACCAAATACCTGCACCTTTCAAAGTCAATGCGAAAGTTTCAGATACTTTTGAATCAGACCAACTGTCAGTTGAAGTCACGACGGTATCTCCTGTTGTCCTCGCCCAGCAACTCGGCGAACAAAATACAGTGTTTACAGCAAGGTACATCTCTGGTAGCCAGGTTCGCGGGATTTTGACGAATGCTTATATCCGGGCTCAACAACTCGACAGGTCAAATGCACATTTAGACCCTGATTTTTATGAGCTTTTCCTGGCAGGTAAAGTTAAGTTCGGGAATTTAAATTACAGAAACAGTGGCCTGATTCCCTTGCACATTCAACAATTTAAAGCTAACAAAAACGCTAGCCCCATTAGCGTATTTGACAATGATTCCGAAATTACAAGGCCAATTGCCAAGTTGGGACGAATATACAAAAACCAGGAACCTAATTCGGAAGTCAAGGACAGGTATAGCATATTGATGGAGGGTTTCACCCCGCAAACAACACTCTTTTTTCACAATAGTCGAAAAAACAGAAGAGCAGGACGTAGTACAGAAAACGAAGGCAGTATTTTTTATTACGAATCGCTCAATGAACATCAATCTTTTAGTGGCCAAATATCAGGTCCGCCTCATTTGGTTTCACACCTAAAAACTGTGCTCCCTCCGAGATTTCCTGAACGCTTAGGGCGCAGTAAATCCGTGCAGTATGGTGAAATTGAAATTTCTCTGAGTAGTATAGAAATGCCTGAGCTTACTTCTTACAAATATCCAGAGGGAAAATATTTGTTGATACTCAACAGTCCATTGGTTTTGTTCAATAAATTTGGCCTGCCTGAGCCAGGGAAAGAATCGTTGCTCTTGGCTTTGTCAGATATTATTTCCCAAAAGCCAACAATATTAAAGGCATTTGCAACGACAACTGCTGTCGAACAATTCAACACCTCGTGGTTATCAAAATCGGGCAAATGCCTGGCGTATAAAGAAGGGAGCTCTTTCCTCATTGAGTTAAAAAATGAAACTGTATTGCCAAAGCCTTTAGTATTCCTTGGCGAGTGGAATGAGCAAGGGTTTGGAAGTATTACATTTGAAATATTTGAAAGTAATTCAACATACCAGTGGGGAGCCAAACATTCGGATGCTGGCAATAATCCAGAAAAGCAGCCAGAGCCACAAGCTGGGACAACTGGAGTGTCAATACTTGATAATATTATTAAAAATTTCAAAAACCAAGAATCCATTATTAAGGCAAAAACTAAAGCAATTCATGATACGAATTTACCTGAATATGCACGCTCGCTCAAAAACCACTTGATTGGCAGAATGGAGCGGCTGTTTGAAAGCAGCCAAGACCCGAAGGAAATACAAGAATGGATAGGCAATTGTTTTAAAAATAACGCTGCCAGTAAACCTGCTGGAGAGGCGCTTCAAAAAGCAGGCTTAGTCAATGACAATAATAATCATGAATTTTTATTGAATAAAAGCGGAGAAGAAAGCTTTGAACTTCAAAGGCTGTACTGGATTACCTTTTTCCAAACACTTCGCAAAAAAAATAAATCAAATGGCAGCTTACAAGCGTAATAGCGACCGGATCATCGGAAAAATCATCATCCGTGCCAGTTTGAAGAACGAGTCGCCGTTATTGATCGGAAAAGGTGCCGGCGAATCTACTGATATCGAAATTATGCAACTCCCGGATGGCCGGCCTTACATCCCGGCATCATCTATGGCCGGTTGTCTGAAGCAATTCATGATTGATCATGACATGACTTCTGACCATAATTATTTATGGGGAAGAACTGGGAATGAAGAAAAAAATCCGATACAAAGTCATCTTCGCATAGATGACCTCGTCCCAGCTTCTGCATCAATTAGTGATATTTCCATGCGAGACGGAGTAAAAATCAATCACAAAACTGGTACAGCTGAAGATGCAAAAAAATATGACTATCACATTGTGGAGCCGGGATTAGTATTTTCATTTCAATCGGAAATCACCATTCGTAACGGCATGAATATCAATGAAGTTACCAAGTTTGTAAGCGCCTTACGCGATGTTCTAAGATTCAGTGAGTTTCGAATTGGCGCACTTACAAATACAGGGTTTGGAAAATTTGAATGCCTTGGTTTTTCAGCCCATCAATTCAAATTTCCTGAAAATGCAGAAGCTTGGTTTCAATTCATTGACTCTGGAAATATCAGTCTGTCTGAAATGAAATTGGCTGAAGTTTCTACGATTCAACAGCCGGGAAGTTTTTCTATCGAGGCAATCTTCAAGCTTAAAACCAGCTTAATCATTGGAGCATACGGCGTTAAAAGCACGGAGCCAGATAAAAGTCAGCTAAAAAGCAGGGATAGACATGTATTACCAGGCAAATCCATACGGGGTGCCATCCGACACCGCGCTGTCAAAATACTAAACACGCTCGAAATACCGAATGCTGAAAGTCAGGCAAATAGTTTATTTGGTATTGTTGACGAAGAAAATGGAACAAAAGCCCAAAAAGGCCGCTTGAGAGTAGAGGAATATATTTTTAAAGAAAATGAAGTTGAGCCCATGCTCCAAAATCGCATACGTATTGACCGCTTTACCGGAGGAGTAATAGATGGCGCTTTATTCAATTCAGAGCCAGTCTGGACAAAAGGACAGGAGGCAATAAAACTTACTTTCACTATATTAAAAGAAGCTTTGCCCGAAGAGAAAAAATTGCTGCTTCTATTACTCAAAGACCTGTGGCTGGAAGACCTTGCCATTGGCGGTGAAAAAAATATAGGCAGAGGAATTCTAATCGGGCAGAAAGCTAAAGTTTTCAATGATGGCGAATTAATTGCCCAATTTCAGCGCAATGGAACGAGCCACGAACTCGCTTTTACAGTAGGCGATGCTGCTGCAATTAACTCACTTTTTGAAGTCGAAACAAGTGCATCATGAATAGTCAAAATCTAAAACCAGCTTACGAGGTAAAAGAAGTTGCCACTAACAGTTCCAGTCCTCCCTGGAGTAATATTGACAACATTTGCCAGGATATTCAAAATGGGTGGATTGTGCTTTGGCAATACCACGCCGTTTTTACAGGTCAGGTAGAGTCCGGAAAAGTTCAATGGCTCACCAATACCAATCCTGAAGCAGATGATAAGCACTTAGTTCGTATCAGGGCATTCAATGCATCAAAAGAGTATCACTTCTGGAAAAGCGGCCAGAAGATAAAGGGTAGGCTACGAACAGACGGGGCAGGTGAGCCGGTGGAGTACATTCAGACAGAAATGGTTTTACGCAGTATTGTAGCAACGCCTCTAAAAAAAGCTTCTTTTGAATTATCAGAAGGAACACTTGCAATAGTGACCCGAAATTATATTGGCTATCACCCAGAGACGCATCAAGCAGGGTATGTGGATAGCCGGTTTGTGGATTTTGAACCAAAAATTTAAAAACAATGAAAAAGATACTTGAAAATATATTATTAGAGGGTGAAGGAAGGCGTTTAATCGTCAGAGATGGGAAGCAAAAATACTTCAACGATACAATGAAACCATTTCCGATAGACACGCTAATTGGAAAAACTGCAACTATGGTTAAAATACACAATAGTTTGATCATTGAAATAAAGTTAGAAAATGGTGGTGTTTTTCCAGCGGCAACACCAAAATCTGAAGATAGAACAACACATTATTCAGAACCAAGTAACAGAATGACAATAGACACTAGTAGAACGCCCGCACGTGCGCCATACAATTTTATCCCGCTCAATAATCAAGTAGTGAAAGGCCAAGGAGCAGTTGATTTTAGCAAGTTTCATAATGGGAAGTTAAATGGCTACATTGATTTAGAGATTGCAGCACAAAGTGACATTTTTACACGAGGCAAACTAGAAAAATTCTTCATGATAAATAATCAATATGCAATACCCGGATCTTCACTTCGTGGACTTATTCGATCATTAGTAGAAATTGCAGGATATGGAAAAGTAGAGCATGTTGATAAAATGCGAAAGTTATTCTTTAGAAACATTTCTGATAAACATTATAAAAAAGTATTTTTAAACTCGACAAAAAATAATGGTCAAGAAATTGTTAGCCAAAAATCAAAAGCGGGATGGCTTTCAGTAGAGGGGAACAAGTATTTTATAACCGAAGCGCCTTCTTTCTATAAAGTGAATAGAAGTCGATTGAAAGAGCTTCATATGGATAAGTCCGATTCAGTTTACCATATTGAGGATATATGGTTTAATCCGGCAGCAATCAAACCTTTTCATGTCAAAAAAATTAATTCAGACAAGAGCATTAATCTTGAGTACAATATCGCCACATCTATATCTCTTCTTCAGCGCGATGGCTTTATAAAAGGTACATTGCTTATAACTGGGACATTTGCAAACACCAAGCATTTTCAGTGGATAATACCTCCTCCTCTGCAAGATGTTAAGTACGATATTACATCATTAGTACAGGAATATGTAATGGATAAAAACCGTGATGAAGGCGCTGATTTATTGAAAGCACTCAAAAAAAGATCTAATGGGAATGCTGTACCTTGCTTTTATATTACTGATAGTAACGGAAAGCCTTTAGCCATAGGCCATACAGGTATTTTTCGTTATCCCTATAAATATAATATTGGGCATGCATTACAGCAGAACAACTCGCTTGGTTATGATATAGCACAATTGGTTTTTGGTTACGCCTCGACAAATGGAGACAAAGAGACAATCCTGTCTGGTAAAATCTTCTTTGAAGACGCTATCGCCTCTCATATATCAGGTACAGAATTTGGCGCTCTTAAAATCCTATCCTCCCCTAAACCCACTTCTTTTCAATTGTATCTAGAGCAACAGCCCAATAAAGATAACCTCCATAATTGGAGTTCTGATGACCATAAGGCTAGAGGTCATAAACTATACTGGCATAAAAAATCTGACTGGCGTAACCAAGATCCCGATATTGTAGTATCTGCAAGTACTCAACGTGAACTTATTACACGTGCATTGGAACTTAAGAATACACAATTTACTGTTGGCGAAGTATTGAAAGAAAACTCCTCATTTAAAGGGCGTGTCCGCTTTGAAAACTTAACTCTTGAAGAACTAGGAGCCATTCTTTTTGTACTTGATTTACCCGAAGGTTGTTGCCACAAGTTAGGTATGGGAAAATCACTAGGGCTTGGATCTGTGAAAATAACTCCAAAATTGACCTTAGTAAGTAGAAAAGCCCGGTATGAACAAATTTTTCATAAAAATGAATGGCATACTGCAGAAGAAAGAAGCATTGATTTACAGTTTTATAAAGACGAATTTGCCAAATATATCGGCAAACAAACAAAGCAAGCGTTAATTACGAATGCCGAACAGTACTGGGCAAATGATAATCGAATGCAGGAACTAAAACACATGCTCACTTTCGAGCATAACACAGACAAAGTGTCTTGGGAAGATCGAACACGCTACATGAAAATTGAACGACCTAATGAATATAAAGAGAGACCCGTTCTCCCAAAGCCATCCGAGGTTGTAAAAAACAATACTTATCGTGAATCTTAAATAATGCTCCAATGTCAAAAATTCAATGGTCTGATTATCGCCTAAGTCTATCTATCATATTAATTCTATTTAGCGGTGCTCTTTGCATCAGCCAATACTGTCTTTCAAAGACTATTAATATTTCAGTAGATCGTATTGAATCTGTTCAACAAAAATTAGATGCTTTTTACATTAAGTCGGACACTGGAAAAAGTTCTACTCAAACTTTAGCCATACAAGATGCCCGGCTTGAACTTCAAAAAGAAAGAATACGGGTCGAATTAGAAATCAAAAAACAGGAGTTATTTTGGTACAATATTGCATTTCTTGGCATTGGGTCTTTCCTGGGCTTTATATCGTTGCTTTTTTTGATCCCAAAAGCAATTGAAAAACAAGCCAAAATAGAAGTAGAGGAAAAGATTGGTGATGTAATTAGAGGAAGAAGTAAGGATGTAAGAAAAATACTCAGCGACTATGATGATGAGTCTTTGTTGCGAAATACGAAACGAATTTTTATTAACGGCCCTGACATTTCACATAACCAAAACTTACGAGGTTTGTTGATTGAAAATGGTTTTCATGCTAAAAATATCCTTATAGACGAGCAAACTGCTCAAGAAACCGGCTATGATTTATTGTTGATAAATAATATCAATGGAGAAGTTTTGCCTGCTATTCCTCCTAAAGACAAAGACACAACTCCTGAAATGGAAAAAGAATACGATTCTAAACTTAAAAAACATAATGTGGAATGGATAAAGCTCTTCGAAAAAATTAAATCCGAAAAATCTAATGTATTTATTTTTTATTACAGTGAGCAAAATATCAATTTCCCTTTACATAAAATCACTGACTACAACCTAAAAAAACGCATCAACTTCGCCACCAACCCCGCCCAAATCTACGGCAATCTAATCAACTCCCTCAAATACCAATACCGCCTTTCAAAATCCTGAAAGTCTATAAAAATTAACGACAACCTCCTCCTACAATACAGCCTGTTCTCAATTCGTCACTCACTGCGTTCCAAATTACCCAGCCCCTACCACCCGACTTGCAAGAACCTTCTACATTAATGTCGTCAACGGAAGGTTTTTTAGGTGTAATCTGCTGAGGCACGAAGCAGGTGACATCTCAAAAAACCGGTTCCCGAGTCGCGAAAATTGAGACAACACCTGCCGCTAAGGGCGGCGAGATGTCGCCTCAATTTTCGCTAAGTTGACGACATTAAACCTTCTACATGGCCAAAACACGACATTTTTTTAACGGAAAGACAATTGCTGCGCCTTACAAAATAAAAAACTCCGAAGTTTATTATTTAAATTCACCGTTTGCAAAAAATCAAATCACGGGCAATTAGCAGGATTTTATAGACTAACAAAGCCTGGAGAACAAGAATTTAATTCAAGAACTTAACCCGTAACAGTATGGCTGATTTTTATCAACATATTGCCCAATATTACATAATTCCCGTATCAAGGCAGGGCAGGCCATTGGCTTTTATATGTTAGAAGCTTATTGGCATGTGGGGCACCAGGTTGTTGAAGAAGAACAAGGAGGTCTTTACAAGGTAGATTACGGAAGTAATATGATTAAATATTTGTCAGAAAGATTAACCCGGGAATTAGGTAGCGGCTATGATCGTACTAATCTACAGCACATGAGGAAGTTTTTTCTAACCTTCCAAAATTGCGACGCACTGCGTCGCGAATTATCCTGAACCCACTGCCGCGCCCTCCTCCGCGTAGAAAACCCGCTTGCTCGCGAGTGCTACCTCGCTGAAACCATCGCCAACAACTGGGGAACGCATTCTTTCAATCCAACAAACAACCTAACTCATGGAAATTAACCACCCGCTCCTCCTCCTCCACCTCAGCAAAGCCAGGAAAAAGAAGCCCCTGAAATACATCGAGCATTCCATACCTAATACGTTTACCTAATACGTTTCCTAAACTTCCAAAGTCTATGGTGTGCACACATCTGGGCAACTGGAATTTAAGAAACCTGGCGCTTGCCGAAAAAAGAATGCATTTATGCGCTTGACAGCATTTTGTCGGTTTCCGGTCTTTTGATCTTTTACGTTTGCCATTCCCGTTGGTTTGTCCCTCTCGTTGGTTTGTCCCTCTCGTTGGTTTGTCATTCCCGTTGGTTTGTCCCTCTCGTTGGTTTGTCCCTCTCGTTGGTTTGTCATTCCCGTTGGTTTGTCCCTCTCGTTGGTTTGTCACTCTCGTTGGTTTGTCCCTCTCGTTGGTTTGTCCCTCTCGTTGGTTTGTCATTCCCGTTGGTTTGTCCCTCTCGTTGGTTTGTCATTCCCGCTGGGAATCTCCCCC
>Ga0163155_10007755_pt1 | contig 10051 bp, 8 predicted proteins | sample OliLakLV19SP4G1_FD_148611 | JGI IMG/M metagenome (GOLD analysis project Ga0163155, IMG submission 148611) | Freshwater microbial mat bacterial communities from Lake Vanda, McMurdo Dry Valleys, Antarctica - Oligotrophic Lake LV.19.SP4.G1 | ecosystem: Environmental > Aquatic > Freshwater > Lake >... | reverse complement strand
TCTGCACACTGTGTGATCCGAATGGCTGCAAGATGAAACACGAGATCAACACCCTGCATGACTTCGGCCAGCAGATTGCGATCAAGCAGATCGCCTTCGATGACTGTCAATGGGCCACGCGCTTTGGCGGATGCCAAGTTTTCGTGGCGTCCACGAACGAAATTATCGAGAATGATAATCTCGCCATATTTGCCATGATCGCGTCCATCCATGAGCCGATCAACAATATGTGAACCAATCAGGCCGGCACCACCGGTCACCAGCACACGCTGTGGAGTGGGAGTCACGACTCCTCCTTTTTAGAGAATGAACAAATGAACATGCGACAATATGCTGCTTGTTCTCTTGTTTGCCATTGAACCAGAGAACAAATGTCTGAAGTTTTGTTATACTCTCTATGAAATTCTGGATCTGCACATTCCAATTATGACTGCTTCATCCAGGTGTTGAGCGCTGCGACGACTTGCTCCTGCTGTACTGGTTGAAGTTCTGGGAACATTGGTAGCGAGAGTTCTTCGATTGCGGCTGCCTCAGCATGGGGGAAGTCGCCAGGTTTGTGACCAAGTTCAGCAAAGGCATGTTGCAGGTGAACCGGGATTGGGTAGTGAATGCCAGTTGCGATCTGATGATCATGCAGAAACGATTGGAGCGTATCGCGTTGTGCATGGCGAATTGCATAGATATGATACACATGGCGGGTATTCGGGCTGGAAACAGGAGTATTTATTCCACTGCCAGCTAGCAGTGTATCATAGTATGCAGCTGCTGTGCGCCGTGCGTCGGTCCAGGCTTCAATATAACCCATCTTCACGCGCAGCACCGCTCCCTGCATGCCCTCCAAACGGAAATTATAGCCCTTCAGTTCGTGATGATAGCGGCGCTCGGCACCCCAATCGCGCAGCATACGAACGGTTCGTGCAATCTCGGGGTTATTGGTCGTGACAGCGCCACCCTCGCCATAGGCACCAAGGTTTTTTCCAGGGTAAAAACTGAAACAACCAGCATCGCCAATGCTACCAACGCGCTGGCCCTTATATTCTGCACCATGAGCCTGGCATGCATCCTCAATGACGATCAGGCCATGACGTTTGGCAATTGCCATAATCGGATCCATATCGGCTGGCTGCCCATAGAGATGGATCGGCACAATAGCCTTGGTGCGTGGTGTGATCGCCGCCTCGATCTTGGTTGGATCAATTGTATATGTCTGCGGGTCAATGTCAACGAACACCGGTGTTGCGCCAGTATAATCAATTGCGGAAGTAGTCGCAATAAATGTGAATGGGGTGGTGATGACTTCATCGCCACGGCCAATACCTGCCGCAAGGAGCGCCAGATGTAACGCGCTCGTTCCGGTGTTCACGCCCAGGGCATGGCTGGTGTTTGTATAGTTGGCAAAGAGTTCCTCGAATGCCGCTACTTCCTTGCCAAGCACAAACTGTGTACTACTGAGAACCCCGAGCACGGCTGCATCGATTTCTGGTTTGATCGAGAGATATTGTGCTTTGAGGTCGACAAATGGAACCATGGATGGATCTCCTTTGATCAAGATAGCCGAAGAGATGATCAACTCGAATAATCTATTCAGCTGCAAGATTTCGAATGTAGCATGCTATTAGAGTTCGATAGGTTGCCCGTGATTGGCCATCGAGCGCGAGGCGGCTTCCAGAATGCGCACAATACGCAACCCAGAATGCCCATCGGAGAGCGGACGTTGACGTTTTTCGATACATTCGATGAAATGTTCGGCTTCGATCTTGAGGGCCTCAACATTATCGATACGCGGTGCCCACATATCGCCGGTGCGATAGCCGACATGCCGCTGATAGATTGCGCTATCGTCCTGCCCGACAATAATGCCCTTATCGTAGACCTTGATCTTCTCGCTCATTTCGATGTCATCGAACACGATCATCTTTTCGGAACATCCAATCAGGGTTTGACGTACTTTCACGGGGGCCAACCAGTTGACATGGAAATGGGCGATGAGGTTATCGTTGAAGAAACATGTCAGGTAGGCCATATTCTCTGGGCGGCCAGGGACGTGAGCCATGCCAGTGGCAGCGACCATGGTTGGGCTACGGTCTATCAAATAATCCATAATCGATAGATCGTGAACCGCCAGATCCCAGAGGACGTTTACATCGCTTTGGAAGAGGCCCAGATTGACGCGCACAGAGTCGTAATAGTAGAGTTGACCGAGTGTGCCTGAATTAAGCAAATCTTTAATCTTGCGCACGGCACTGGTATAGATGAACGTATGGTCAACCATTAGGGTTAACTGGCTTTTTTCCGCCTGTTCTACCAAGCGCTCGGCTTGCTCAACACTGGCGGTGAATGGTTTCTCGACAAACACATGCTTGCCAGCTTGGAGTGCCTGCATCGCAAGAGCAAAGTGTGATGACACTGGTGTTGCAACTGCGACTGCATCAATCAGTGGGTTACTCAGCATCTCGCGAACTTCGGAATAGGTCTGGACGGATGGATAGACCTTCTCAACCAAGGCCCGCTGATCTGCACGCTGATCACAAACTGCGATCACCTGAGCGCCCCGAGCCTGTGAGAAGTTGCGAACGAGATTTGGACCCCAATACCCATACCCGATGACCCCAATACCAACCATGAAAGTATCCTTTGGCGCGATAGTTATCAGGCAATAGTTATTGTCTAATAACGAAATAAACTGTTGGGCAATACTAATCCGCAGCGATGAGGAATTGGTGATCACGAATCAATGGCACTATGACTATCTCGTTACCGATTGATAAAGTCGTAACCAATCCGTAACGAGATTGTTCAGCATTCGAAACAATATTATGTGGTGAAGTATGCTTGATGAGGATTGATGAGGGTTGGATTGTACAGGGGAGCAATATCGACTAGCCTGTGGTTTCTTCTTTTGTGCGTTCAATTGCTTCTGCTTGTGTGGTACAGCGTACCCCTGATGCACTGAGATACCCGACTATTCGGGCAGGATTGCCGACAACAATCGCGTAATCTGGTACATCGCGGGTGACGATAGTGCCTGAGCCGACCATGGCCCAGCGCCCAATGGTAACGCCTGTTACCACGATTGCGCCAGCGCCAAGCGCTGCACCATACTGGATGTGTGTATGCCCAACATGCCAATCGGATGCGCTCTTGAGGGTACCATTCGGATTAATTGCGCGGGGGAGTTTATCGTTGGTGAAAATGACATGCGGGCCAATAAATACGCCATCATCGACAGTTAGACCAACATATAGCGACGCATTATTCTGAATCTTGACGTTATCGCCGATTGTGACATCAAATTCAATATAGGTATTGCGGCCAACAATACAATTACGGCCAATTCGCGCTCGTTCACGAATTTGTACATTGGCCCAGATACGGGTGCCTTCGCCAATTTCCGCAAGTGGGGAAACATCTGCTGTTGGATGAATTGTTGCCATATGATGTCCTTTCATATAATGTAATAAAGATTTACTATTAAAACGCGGATTTCTTCTCTCCACCGCAGGCTGAAGCCTGCGGCCAAGAAGCACTGCACGCGGTACCCGATGTGTAGGTTCACGTACATACGCCTGCGGCCAAGAAGCACTGCACGCGATACCCGATGCGTAGGTTCATGTGCATAACATTCATCTGTCATAACCAAGAATCAAGACAAGGTTTCTGCGGGGTGCGTCCCTTGCACGAGTTGCGGGCGTAGGGACGCGCTATAGCGCGTCCCGGCCGTACACAAGCAGGATGAATCCAAACGGTAACGTACTCACGAACCTTGTCCAAGAAGCGATCAGCTTTTTTGTGTGGATGGATACTGACACTACCACGGTACACGCTGTTGCTGATACAAGCGTTGATTGGTCGAGCGCTGTTCGCTACAGCACAGAGCTCATGTAACCAAACTGAAAGCTGAGAGCTAATAAGAATGCTGAACGCATACCAGGGAGTTACTTGGATATTTCGGCCAATTGCGCTTGTTTGTGTTCGGCCTCAAGCAGTGCTTTTTTGCGCTCGCTGCCCCATCGATACCCGCCAATGGCACCACTGCCAGCAACAACCCGGTGGCATGGGATGATCAGTGCGACGGGATTGTTGCCACATGCCTGGCCGACTGCTCGGGCCGCACCAGGCTTGCCAATCGCCTGGGCGATCTCACCATAGGTGCGTGTTGTGCCCAATGGGATCTCGCGCAACGCCTGCCAGACCTGCTCCTGAAATGCGGTTGCGCGCACGTCGATGGGCAAATCCAGATGTGGTTCGCGTCCTTCGAGATATGCAACGATTGCTGCCACCCATGGCGCGAGTATGCTCTCATCGCGGGTGATCTGTGCAAGCGGTACTTCGCTGTGCAATGCCTGTTCCAGTATGGCATCCTGATCGCCAAGTGCGACAAAGCACACCCCTCGTTCGGTTGCGGCAACCAATAACCGCCCAAGTGGGCTGCTGGTTGTTGTGAAGCGGATCTGGGTGCCAGCACCACCGCGCCGATAGGCCGTTGGCGTCATTCCTAATCGGCTTGGTGCTTCACTATATGCCCGCCCGCTCGATCCATACCCAGCATCATACAGGGCTGTTGTCACATCATTGCCATTTTTGAGTTCAACACGTAATCGTTCTGCACGGCGGGCCTGGGCATATTCACGCGGCGAAACGCCAACAATACGCGTAAAAACACGCTGCAGGTGGGCAGGGCTGATGGCAAAGCGTGTTCCGAGTTCGCCAAGCGTTGGAATGGCATCATCTGCCTGATCGAGTACCCGGCAAACCTGCTTGATCAGTGCAACTTGGGTATCGACTTCGGTTGGTCGACAGCGCAAACATGGGCGGAAGCCAGCCTGTGTCGCATCGCTGATTTGTGTGAAGAATTGAACATTATCGCGCTGTGGCCGCCGTGATGGGCACGATGGCCGACAAAAGATTCCCGTTGTTCGAACCGCATAGACGAATGAACCATCATGATGTGTGTCACGGGCCAGTACCGCACCCCAGTAGTGTTCTGTGTCAAGCATCATATCCCCTTATCTATCATTGGGCTCATGATAGCGGGTTGTTGGTTTGCACACCATCCGCAGTATGCGCTCAAACTGTGCGTAATCGCTGTTCGATATGGTTGCGAATGGTGGCAGTTGGTGGATGTTCAACAATGGCACCATTATTATCGAACTGGAAGCATTCGGCCAACCAATCGAACTGATCAAGTTTCAGCCGGAGGAAGTTTTCTGGGCGCGGCTGGCCAAAGTTTGGCCGATAGGTACACTTCCAGGCATCATAATAGCGGCAGATCAATGGCCGTTCTGCTTGCCCAAACACACCGCAGCGATTGCCCTGAAGGTGGCGACATGTTGTTTTGACGGCCAGCGACCATGTTCCATCGCTGATGCCAAGCTCCACGCCAGGAAAAGCGAGGCAGAAACGTAGGTGATCGAGGCTGGATATATGCGCCGGGCGTGATTGCGGGAAGACCAGGGTTGTGCAGCAATAGGCAGCGCAGCTATCGCAGGGATTGCTGAGATTGCCATAGCTTTGTGGTTGGGAACCCTTACTTGGGATGCTTTCGAGATTGATCACCATGGACTTCCAGGCATCCTCGATTGGATCGGATGTTGGTGGCGGTGCAGGCGATGCGGGCGGGGTCGGCGGTAGGCGGGCAATCTCTTCGAGCATCCACAACCAATCCGGCACTTCGACAATATTGCGTAGCTCATCGAAGCGAGTGTGTTCGACGATCCATTCCATGCGCTGGCGATCAATTCGTAGAAACTCATCATTGATACTGTGCGTCAGCACCCGTTTGTACCAGCATGTATAGGGATTGTAGTTGATACAGATCTGGGGCTGCTGTGGCGTATTGTGAATTGTACAGGCGAAGGTCTCGCGGTTCAGAAACCGGCATGGATAGCGATAATAGACGCTCCAGTTGCCATCTGAGGAGAGGCCAAGTTCGATATGATCGAAGTTCAATAGATAGATCGCATGATCGAGTTCCATCATATTGCGAACTTTAAAATTATGTAATGGCAGATAGGTACAACACGGCGATGTCGCACATGTCGCACATGGCGATTGGCGTGCATCTGTGAAATTGCGCTGGTTCTCGACGAGGGGAATGACACTTTCGGCAATACTATTCCAGGGGGTGCGCAGGATCGTCATAGCACGTTCTTCTACTGTATGATCGCTGGCCATAAGCTAGCGATAGTTCGTTACCACATCGGCAAGCAATTCAACATATGGCGGTTGGTAGGCTTCATAGATAACTTCATGAACCTTGCCATCAATTCGTGCGGAAATTACACTAAAACTTCCGTCATCAACTTTTGGATTGATGAAGTAGGGTGGCAGTGTGGCAAAATTGGCATCGACCAAGGCTTTTTTGATCTGTTCGACAAGATTAGCAGGCAGCGTTTTGGTTGGTTTCGTCGGTAATTCTGTATCGAAGGGAGTATCCCGAGCGAGATCGGCACCAGAATTGGTGGCGAGGAACCAGCGGCCATCGGAATACAGCACCCAGCGATAGTTATTTTTCGGATTCTTGCCACGATTCATCCGTTGAAACTTGATCAGTGCCTCTGGCGGCAATGATTGGGTATCGCGGTGATCCAAACGCGGGTCGAGATCTCCTGGAATTGGGCCAGATTGAACATCTTTTGGCATTGCTGGCATGGGTAGCTCCCTCTGTATCGATGAGGTAGGCGTGGGCAAGGGCAAGGTTGGTGCAATTGTGGCAGCAACCAGCGTTGGCTGTGGCACGGTGGCATTGTTGATGGTACCACAGCCAACAACGAAACACGCAAGCAATAGAATGGCTGCCGATTGCTGTATGCCCATAGGATTACCCGATAAACTTCCAGTCATCGTGGGTGAATGCAGGGACGGGTGCCGGTGCTTTGGCAGCAGCCAGTACTGTTGCATCCCAGAACGTGACATAATGATACATTCGTATATCATCGCCACCTTCCATCAGGCTGGCGCGATCTCCATCGACCTTTGCGGTTGTATCGGCATAATCCTTACCAAAGGCTTTCTTGACCAGATCATAATGGGTTGCTGGCGCTCCCATAGCACGGCCCGTACCAACATATTCATCGCCAAGGCCCATCATATGCCCAAATTCGTGTAGTGTCACATCCTGGGTGTTCTGCCATCCGGCGGGGAGGCTGCTGGTGATTGCAACCTTGCGCCATTCAGGGCCAGCCCCTGCACCAGCAGCGCCAACACCACTGGTTTCAATGGTGTGGTTATTCACGCCATTTGATTTCAGGAATTGAGAGACAGCAGTAGCGCGTTTGGCGGAGAGTTCCTGATTATGGGCATCCTGACCTGTTGCAGTGGCATGCCCGACGATCTCGAATTTGAACTTGGGATTATTCATGCGGCGCAGATATTCGGCCAGTAGTGTCAGCTTACCCTGTGCGTCGGCGGGCAGATCGGCTGAATTATTCTCGAACTGAACGGCGGGAACCAGCTTCTCGACACGCTTCAGTTCGCTTGGGCCAGTTCCATTCGGGCCATTGAAGGCCAGTTGTGGTGCTAGATTTGGCCCCATGTTGGCGACACCGCCACCAACCGACTGACCAGCCTGGTTCGCGGCTTTGACCTGAATGAGGAAGTGTTGATCGGCCTTGACTTCCTGCACATTGACCTGAACCGTGACTGGATTGAGCTTGCCCCAGACGCTCTTTGGCTCGTGGATGTTCTGGAACTGGTAGCGCTTGCTCCAGCCAGCCACAATCATATCGTGATATGTCTGGCGATACTTATCCTGGCGCTCCTGCCGTTCCTTCTTGATCAGATCGGTATCGCTAGCTTTTGTATTGGCCACATCATCGGCGAAATCGTACTTGACCTTAACGGTGACTTGGGCAAGTTGCCCTGCAGGATCATAGGACATATCAAACTTGCCGTTCAGGTTCACGGTATGGTTCAGCAGGTTATACGGCCCGCTCTTGATAAACTGATCGTAATCGACAACTGATTTATAGACTTTGGCATCATAGAGTTTGATGATCCCGGTTGTAAATGCCGTTGGAAACTCGGAGTCGCTGGCTTTGACCTGCAAATTGGCGCTTTCTGCTCCACCAGTATCGTTTCCGGGGGTCAGCTTGCCGTTCGCATCGATCTGGCTGCCAAAATCAGGGCCGATAAAGCCCCATGTTAGCGTTCGATCGGCTGGCGTCACCCCAACTTTAGCTTCAGTCGATGTGGCACCATCGGCAGGAATACCCTGTGGCGTGCTAAAGCTGAGGCCATTGAGCTTAATCTGATCGGCGGTGATTTTGGGTGCATCGGGGGTAGCTTTTGGCTCACCACTTACGGGTGTCGGAGGCGTAACAACTGGCGCGGGATCGGCCTTAACCTGTGCATCGGCCTGTTTGACGCCGGGATCGACTTTGGGCGCATCTGCCTGTTTAGCACCAGGATCGACCTTCGTTCCAGAACTCACATCTTTTGTGCCAGATGAGGCATCAGTCGACCATCCAAAGTAGGCGGCAGCCCGTTTGAACTGATCGGTCAGCCAGTTGCGTTGAACGAGCCGATCCGTGTGGTGATGGCTAGATGTATCAAATGCCGAACGAGTACGCTGTGATACCGCCGAGGCGCGGGGATTTGGCAGATTATTCGATGTTCCAAAGGCCGGGCTGGTTCGACGTCGGATGCTGGGCGCATTGGGCGCGATGGTGCGCTGCAGGCCCATCTTATTCTTCATCTCCTCATCTTCCGGCTCACCGGCAACCCAGTGGCGTTGGAGTTTGAGGGTGCGTTGAACGGCCTGATTGCCCTGGATTCGTTGTAGTGCAAGAATGCGCTGTGGCTGTTGCAGCGCTGTAGGGTGGAATGGATCGATAACGGTTTCGGCGCTATTGTCGGTGGTTTGCTCAGCCAATTGGCCTTGTGGCTGGGCATCTGGCTGGCGCACCGGCTTGCGTTTGAGGTTGGTATGTCGGCGCATTGGCTTCCCCGATCTGCAATGATGGGTTGGTTATAATCGTTGCCGGAATCATAACATGCTCGGTGGAGCATGTAAATAGATCGTCCGATGCTATTTGAGACATCTATCGAGGATAGGATTGAGGCCCGCACCCCTAGCCCCTCTCCCACGCCAGGGCGAGGGGGAATTTCAGATAGAGGCCATGAGGGCGCGCACCTGCGATTCAACGATGCGGTCGTTGGGATGTGGGCCGCTGCGCAGAAACGTCCCGACGATTGCGCCATCGGCATATGGCAATAATGCTGGTGCGTTGGTTGAGGTGAGACCGCTGCCAATGATCATCGGTATATCGTGTACACGGGCGGCGTGCAGATCTTCTGGTTGCGGGCCGATGCCAGTGGCTGCGCCAGTGACAACCAGGGCGTCTGCGCCGGCTGCGGCGGCTTCGCGGGCAGATTTTTCCAGTGATTTAGGACCATCGACTAGAGTACTGTACTTGACCTGGATGTCGGTGAGCAGCACAATCTGTTCTGCGCGAATTGCCTTTCGATAGGCGATGATTGCTTTTGGTTGTGGCTCAATGATGCCAGCCTTGATCTGGACTCGGTCAACGAAGAAATCGAGCCGCACAAACTGTGCGTTGGCTGCTGCTGCAATCGCCAATGATGCACGCCAGTCGTTCAGCAGCACCTGGATACCGACAGGAACCCGTGCCCGCGCTGTCACTTCGTGGGCCACGCGGGTCATTGCGGCGATGATTTCTGGGCCACCGCTGAGTGTATGCGGCTGATCGAAATCGTTTTCGATCAGAACGCCATGAGCACCACCGCGTTGCAGTGCCTCAAGATCGGCCAGTGCAGCATCGATCAGTGCCTCGATTGTGTGGAAGGCCGGGTAGCCAGGCAGTGGTGGCAGTGAGATCATGCCAATGATCGGCTTTGGCTGCGGGAAGAGCGACTTGAAGCGGTTCATGCGATTCCTGTGGCTCCATAGTGGCCGATCACAACGGCTGCCTGGGTGGCTCCATCTGCTAATGCAGCCCGAATGTTTCTGCTGCGGAAATATTCGATGGTGAAAGCGGCCTGGAATGCATCACCGCAGCCGGTTGTGTCAACTGCCCTGGCAACTGGCAAT
>Ga0163155_10007752_pt1 | contig 10053 bp, 3 predicted proteins | sample OliLakLV19SP4G1_FD_148611 | JGI IMG/M metagenome (GOLD analysis project Ga0163155, IMG submission 148611) | Freshwater microbial mat bacterial communities from Lake Vanda, McMurdo Dry Valleys, Antarctica - Oligotrophic Lake LV.19.SP4.G1 | ecosystem: Environmental > Aquatic > Freshwater > Lake >... | reverse complement strand
CCCTCCAGCGCCACTTCCGTCGCCGGGTGCAGAATTGCCTGCGAAAACGCACGCGGAAGCGTAAACGCCCTCGTCGGCGTACACCGCTCCGCCCATTCCTTCGAGCGAGCGATTTCCTTCGACGGTGCATTTGTAGAGCGACACCCATCCGCTCTCCAGCCCGATCGCTCCGCCTGACGCGAACGCCTGGTTGCCCGTGACACGGCAGTTGACAAGTTGGGCGCTCCCTCCCCAACGCGAACTGGAGAAAATCGCGCCGCCCGAGGGGTTCGCAGCGTCCACTGCGTTCCCACCAGAGATCGTAAAGCCATCGATCCAGGCAATGACTGATACATCAGAAACATCGAGAATGTGCTGGGAGTTCTCCTCGCGATTCTCGAACTCCGGCCCGTCATCGCGCGCAAGATCACCCGAGAGAACCGAGACGAATCGTGCGGGGTCTCGCACGTCGGGATCGGTTGCGCCCAGGCCCGCAAAGCCGCCCAGGAGCGTCATCGCGCTCGTGAGCGCAAATGACTCGAGACGGCTCCCCGTTCCGCGATCGGGGTTGTACACACCCGCGGCGACACGGATCTCAGGATAAGAAATCAGCGGGTCGGTACGCACGAGATCCAGCGCGTCCTGCAGATCGCGGAACGCCGTGTCCCACGATTGTCCATCGCCGCCGGGAGCGGCGTCGTCGTCAACATAAAAAATGGGATCGCCCGCATGCAGCGTCGCGGCGGTCGCAAGCGCAGAGAGTGCGCTGAGCGCGAGGATGGTCGAGCAAGTCAGGCTGGTATCACGCATGGCGGCTTTCGTTCGAGAGTGTGCGGTCGTGGCCTCTTTGGTTATCCATGCGATCGGACTCTGTAACGGGGCGACTGAACAGACGGCATGGGTTGAGCAAACGAGAACCGATGTCGCGCAAATGTCGACCATCACTCTGCGCTGAACGGAAGAACACGGCTTTGTACAATCCGCTTTGATAACCGGGCGTTCTTGTTGACAAGCGTGAAGCCCGGCAGGGACTGACAGGCCACCCAAAGCCGGAAATCAAAGATCGATTCGCGGAGAAGACGATCGGGCCCTGACGCGTGGCATTTCCCGCAATATGCCGCGGGAAACGGCAGATGGAATGCAAAACCGGTGAAGAGTGGATCGCGGCTTTGCCGCGAGCGGTCGGTATTCCTACCCTCTCCCTTTCCGTTTTACCGGATTTTCCACTATGGCCAACCCCGCCGCTGCTGCTCCTTCTGATCACAACGCCGCTCACACCGCCGCCACGCTCCCGCACGGCGAGGTGATCGTGATCCTCGACTTCGGCTCGCAGACCGCGCAGCTCATCGCGCGACGGGTGCGCGAAGCGGGCGCGTTCTCGCTGCTGATGGCGCCCGACGCAACGGCCGAGCGCATCGCCGAATTGAAACCCAAGGGAATCATCCTCTCCGGCGGCCCCTCCAGCGTGTACGAGCCCGGCGCCCCCCACTGCGACCCTCGCATCTTCGACCTCGGCGTACCCGTGCTCGGCATCTGCTACGGCATGCAGCTCGCGTGTCATCTGCTGGGCGGCAGCGTGCAACGCTCAGACCGGCGCGAGTTCGGCCGCGCGGGACTGCATCTGGCCAATCGCGACGGACTCTTCCACGCTATTCCCGAAAAGACGACCGTCTGGATGTCGCACGGCGACCAGGTTTCGTTCCTGCCTGGCACCCAGTCGGTCATTCCTAACGCCGACACGCAGATCCTCGCGTCGACCGATACGTGCCCGATCGCGGCCGTGCGGATCCAGCGAAAGAGCATGCGATTTTTCGGCGTGCAGTTTCACCCGGAAGTAACGCACACGCCACACGGCGTCGACATCCTGCAGAACTTCCTCTACGAAATCTGCAACTGCTCCGGCTCGTGGCGGATGGCCGACTTCATGAACACCGCGATCGAACGGGCCAAGACACGCATCGGAAAAGACCGCGTAATCTGCGGACTCTCCGGCGGCGTGGATTCGTCGGTTTGTGCCGCGCTGCTGCATAAGGCGATCGGCGATCAGCTCACGTGCATCTTCGTTGATACCGGTCTGTTGCGAAAGAACGAGCGCGACCTTGTCGAAACAACTTTCCGTGATCACTTCGACGTCGATCTGCGCGTGATTGATGCGAGCGACGACTTCCTGAGTGATCTTGCGGGCGTGACCGATCCGCAGGAGAAGCGTCGCCGCATCGGGCATCGGTTCATTGAGGTCTTCAACAAGGCGGCGGCCGAGTTCAACGACGCGCATTACCTCGCGCAAGGGACGCTGTATCCCGACGTAATCGAGTCGGGGCACGGGCACGCGGGACAGTCGGCGAACATCAAGCTGCACCACAACGTGGGCGGACTTCCGGCGAATCTGACGTTCAAGCTCGTCGAGCCGCTGCGGGATCTTTTCAAGGACGAAGTGCGCAAGCTCGGCGAAGTGCTGGGCCTGCCGGATCAAATCATCTGGCGACACCCCTTCCCCGGCCCCGGCCTTGCCGTGCGCGTACTGGGCGACGTGACGCGCGAGAAACTCGCGGTGCTGCGCGACTGTGATGAGATCCTGATCGAGGAAATCGTTGCGGCGAATCTGTATCGGTCGACGAGCCAGGTGTTCGCCGTGCTGCTGCCGGTGCGGAGCGTGGGCGTGATGGGCGATGGGCGCACGTACGACAACGTCGTCGCGATTCGATCGGTGGACACGCACGACTTCATGACGGCGGACTGGTCGCGCTTGCCGTACGACGTTCTGGCAACGATCTCGAGCCGGATCATCAACGAGGTGAAAGGCGTGAACCGGGTGGTATACGACATCTCGAGCAAGCCGCCGGCGACGATTGAGTGGGAGTGAGTCGGGTTCTCGCTGGCTTTCAATAAGCTGGGATAAAAGACGAACGCTGAGGTCGCGGAGGTTCGTAGAGGCGGAGAGAGCATTGGCAAATGCGTATTCGACACGACTTGTGCGAGATTGAGGTAGATCGATAGTAATGTGGCGCGGAGCAAGGTTGTTCGCCCGGGTCAGCAACAAAGTGGTCGAATGCCAACACGCGGTGATAATTGAGACATGAGCCAAAACCGCACTTTCGAAATCCCCATTGATCTCGCCGATCGTCTGGAAGCTGCAGCAAAGGCGATGGGCCTCACCCTGCCTGAGTACATTCACTTTCTGCAGAGCTACCACAATCGCGGCCTGGATTAGAAGTCTATCGACGCCGCACGGTTCATGTTTACGCGACATGGAGATTCGTTGCGAAAGCTTTCTGAATGAGCACCGTAGGATTGGGAGGCCAGGTTCGTTTTACGCCGTCGAAGCAATTTCAGCCCCCCGACTGCTCTGGAGAGCAGTCCCACCCAGGCAGAAGCACAGCAAGGTCAACACCCGGTAAAGAACGCCGTCAGAAAATCAAAGAAATCCTGGGAGTCGGTGCCGTCCAGGCCGTTGAAGTCGGCTTCGCCGGCGAAGTAGGCGGTGAGGAAGTTGAAGAAATCCTGGCTGGTTACTTCGCCGGACATGTCGAGGTCGGCGGGGCAGGCGGGGTTCGCGCTGACGACGATCGCGAAGCGAGCGGGCGCGAGCTGTGCGTCGAGAACCTGGAAGGTCTCCCACGTCACGGTATCCGACAGACCCGCGTCGTAGTCATCGATGAGCACGACGGTGGACTCGCCGAGGTTCAGGCCCGCGGTGAAGGTGACGGTTGCGAGCGCGATGACTTGCGTCTGGCCGATTGGCGAGCCGAGGACGCCGAGGTCGCCGTCGCTGTCGAACGGGTCGGTGAGCATGAGAAGCCCCGCGTTCGGCGTCGTGGAGCTTGAGATGATCGGCCCGAACGAGTCGTCGAACGCCGCGAGGTTCGGCGCGATGGCGGCGGGCGATGGGATGATCGCGGGCGTGTTCATCGGAAGAGACGAAACGATCGAGAGCGAGACGCCCGCCGAGTAAAGCCCGTTGTCGTCGAGGAACGGCGCGATGTCGGCGCCGGTGAGCACGATTGAGATCTGGACGGTTACGTTGCCGCCGGGCGCGACGTAATAGGTGGTGCGCTCGGAGGCGTAGTAGATGTCGGCGCGAGCGTGGAGTGGAAAAACAGCAAGCCCGAGGAGAGGGAGCATCAGACGGACGGCGGCGGGGGATAGCATGGAGGACTCCATAGGCATGCGGGGCGGAATTCCGACGTTGCGGACACAAGAGAGAAGACCAGCAGGGACTGCTGGGCCACCCAGAGCCGAGTAGGAAATAGGCACTAGGCATTAGGCATTAGGCATTAGGCATTAGGCACTAGTAGTTAGCCCGGCGGACGTGCGAAGATTGGCGGGTGGTTGCCGGGCTCTTTCTCCATGAAGTCAAAGATGACGGGAGTCGTCGGAAGCGTGGGGCGAGGACGACCGGGCGGCGTGGGCACATGGATGAACGGATCGTCGAGCTTGGTCCCCAGGCGAGAGCGGCCCTCGGCAAAGTCAAGCACATCGACGTCGCCGTCGGCATCGTGGTCGAAGAAGGGGAGGTAGTCGAGGTCGCCGGAGCTCGCGCCGAGCGAGCCGCGGAGGCGCGCGAGATCGAGTGCATCGACATCGCGGTCGCCGTCGCTGTCGGCAAAGAGGCGGTGGATCGTCATATTGAAGTTGCCACCCCCCCCATCCCCATCAAGCGGGCGGCCGAAGAGGTCATGCACGAGATCGGCGCGAACGGTGAGGCGATAGTTGCCATCGACGAGCGAGCCGAACTCGACGCTTGAGCCGGAGAAGCTGATGAGGTAGGTGCGCAGATCGCCCGAAGGGTTGGAGATGTCGAGCGTGACATTGCCGAAGTTGTGCCGGAAGAGCGTGATCGCGCCGGCATCAAGATTCACGGCGTCGCTGAACGTAAGCGTCAGGCTGCTCACCATCGAACGCTGGGCGGATCCGTCATTGACCGCGACGCTCGCAACGGTCGCGGGCTTGGGCAATCGCACATCAATCGTCGCGTCGGCGACCGCCGGCGCGGATTCGAGATTGCCTGCATTGTCCGCGGCAACAGCGTAGAACGAATAGGTCCGCCCGAGTTCGCCAGCGAAGGTCGCTTCGGTGAGTGTCGTGTTCTCGATCCACGGCACGTAATCGCCCTCGTCGATCCGGACATAGATCGTGTACCCCGCGAGGCCCGAGCCCGCCACGTCGTCGCCGCCGGCCCAGCGGACGGTGAAGGAGTTCTCGACGGTCTGCGACGGGAGCGCCTCGACGCTGCTGGTGGGCTTGACGGAATCGATCGTGTTGAAGATTGGCGGCGTGTCGATCGGTTCGTTGATGTCGAAGATGATTCGCGCCTGGGCGTCGATCGTTGAGCCGCTTGCCGCGGTGCGCCTCGCCTTGACCGTGTACTTGACGAACCCCTCGCCCTCTGGCGACGTGAGGTTTGGCGGGAGGAAGCCGGTCGTCGGATCGCGCGGCTCCTCGCCCGTGACAGGATCGATCGAAGTGAACTGCCAGAACGCTTCGCCGGTCACGATGTCGATGCCCGCGGCGAAGTCGAGGAGAATGCCGTAGTCGTCGGTGAGATCCAGGCGGGTCTGATAGAACGAGCGGTTGTCGGGCACGTCGACCACGATGTCGCCGAAGCCGAAGTCGGCGACGCGGAAGCTGCGCCAATCAAGATCGGTATCGAGTTGCTGCGTGATGCGAACGGTCTGCGCGGGCGCGTTGGCGAAGACCGGATCGTTCTCGAATCGGATGGTGTAGTTGAGGGTGTCGGTGGACGAAACCCAGCGCTGCTCGCCGAAGCCGAGCGGGCCGATGATGTCGTTGGGATCGCGCGAGACGAGGATGTCGGGGAGGTAGTTGAAGGGATTGAGGAAATCGCCGAGGTCATCAAAGAAGTCGCCGATGGCGTCCCCGGCCGAGTCGGCGAGATCCGACAGATCGTTGAGGCGGTCGTTGACCCAATCGGTCGCGTTGTCGATCTGGTCGCCGACCCAGTCAGCGACCGCATCCGCGGTGTCGGTGATGAAGTCCGCGACATCTTCCGCAAGATCGGTCACCGCGTCGATCGTGTCGTTCACGAAGTCAGTAACGGCGTCAACCACGTCGTTGAAGGCGTCGGCGATCGCATCGGCCACCTGCTCGGCGATGTCGACTGCGTCGTTCCAACCCTGCTCGATCGCTTCGACAAGATTGTCGACCTGCTCGCCGATGAAGTCCTGCACGTCGTTGATGAAGTCGGGCAGCGTCTCGGTGAAGAATTCGGTCACGATCGGCGTCAGACCCTCAACAAGATCCGTTACAACCGCGGCGATCGACGCGCCAACACCGATGACCAGCGCGATCTCATCGATCGGCGTGAACGCGCTGATGAGGTTCGACGCGATCATTGTCAGAGCCGGCACCACCGGCCCGTTGCGGATGAAGTCGACCATTCCCTGGTCCCATCCGGCGGTCTGCGCGAGATTGGAAAGCACGTAGCTGAGGGCGTCGCCGATCTCGAGCTGCAGGAGCGGGTTGTTGAGAATGTTGGCGGTTGTGATACCCGCTGTCGCGATGAGTCGCAGGATGGTTTCGGAGCGGGAGTCGTTGGGGAAGAAGTTGCCGAACTGGCCGACGAAATCCGCGAGGCGCTGCGAGAGATCGACGCTGAGGTAGTCGCCGTTGGTGAGAATGTTGCCGGTCTGGCCGACAAGGTTGGGGAAGGTGTCGATGCTGTGGGCGCCGCCGATGCCCATGGGATCGCCAACGAGCGTGGGGTTGCCGCCGACGTGACCGTTGCCGGCGCGGACGACGATGTCGGACTGCTGTCCCCAGTGGCGAGCGTCGACGCCGTTGATGAAGTTGGGGTTGTATGAGCCGTACTGCTGACGGATTCCTTCGACGCCGCCGAGGCCGTTGAAGGAGGACATGCTGAGCTGGCTGTTGGGGACGATTCCCTGGCGGGCCATTTCGTAGGCGGAGAACTGAGCGAGGCCGCCGCCCAGGCTGTGGCCGGTGTTGGAGATGTTGGCGCCGGGGTTGTTGGCCATCCAGTCGCGTGCGTAATCGAGAACGGTCTGGGCGTTGGATTGGCCGCCGTCGGAGTACCACTGCGGACGCGCGACGCCTGCGTCGACGATGATGTCGCGGAGCGTGGGCTTGCTGGGCTCGGTGCCGCGGTAGGCGAAGACGAGGTTATTAGTGCCCTGCTCCTGGAGGACCCACACCGCGAAGCCGTTGTTTCCTTCGATGAGCCCGCCGCCGGGAGGAATGACGTAGCCGGGCGGAGGCGTCGCGCCGGGGCCCTGGTAGGCGAACTGTGAAAGCTGGCGGTTCGCGGCGTCGGTCGCGTTGTAGGTGTTGCCGCCGGCGCGTGGGCCGAAGTTTGCGTCGGTGAAAACCTCGGTTGCTTCGATGGTGAAGGGCGCGAGGCTGACGCCCTGCGCGATGGTGATCGTGACGGGGCTTTCGACGGCGAGACTGATGGGCTGAAGCGAGTAGACGCCGTCGGGGAACTGGGTGAAGTCGAACTTGCCGGCATCGTCGGTGACGACGGTGCGGAAGAAGCCGGGGCGAAGCGTGGGAGAGGAGATGACAAGGGCCTGAACCAGCTCGCCGCCGATCGGACGACCGGTGGTTGCGTCAATGAGCTGCGCCTGCACGATGCCGCCGCCCTCGCCGAGGACGTCGCGGACCTCCGCGGCGAGGATCGCCGTGGGATCAATCGTCGTGCGTCCCTGTGCCGCGAACTCGCGCGAAGCTTCACCCAGGAAACGCACAAGCTCTCCCACGGTCGCGCCGGGGATGCTGTCGCGCCCATCGATGCGAGCCACGAGCGTCGCGACGGCGTCGTTCCACGCCGCATCTGACACGCCGGGCGGACGCAGGCGCTGGAAGAGCGAGTTGACGTTGAGCGGATTGGTGTCGGTGCCTTCGACGAAATCGACGGAGAACTGTGTGTTCTCGGTGGCCGCACGGAACTGCAGCGGAACAAGGATCTGCTGGCCGGGACGCAGCACTTCCGCCGGGCCGTCGGTGGAGACGGCCATCATGTAGATCGTCTGCTCACGCGGCGTGCGCCCGAGGTGAGCAATCGGCGAACCCGACGGCGAAGACACGCGGATCAGCGGGATCGCGACATCGGTGAGACCTTCGTTGCCGAAGGCGACCTGCAGGATGTCGGACGCGCCGAGACGGAGAGCCGCAGGACCGACGATGCGGCCCGTGATCTGCCCCTGCTGGCCGGTGACGATGGTGACGGCGACGGGCGACACGACGGTAACGCCCGTGCGCTCGGCCTCGACGGTGTAATCGCCGGGTACGAGCCCGGTCGTATCGAACGTGGCGTATGCGAGCGTTGAATCTTCAAAGTGCAGCGCGACGGCGTCGCGCGTCGTACCGCCGGAACGGAGGCGGAACACGGTGTCGTACTGGAACTGTGCGCCCCCTATCGGGATGGTGACGCGTCCGGCGTTGCTCGCGGTCGTGAGGCCGAGGCGACGGATCTCGAACTCGAGCAGCTCGGCGGTGATGGTGAACGGCGCGGGTGCGGCGGCGTCGGCGGCGTACGCCATGAAGAAGTACGTGCCCGCGCGAGTGACCGGAATCACCACTTCCTGATCCGGCGCGAACGCCTCGGCGAACGAGAAATCAAAGTCGCTGCGCCGCGGCATGCGGCCGAAGCTGGCGAAAAGCTCGTTGGATGCGGTGGTGGACGAGCTGTTGAACTTGACGAGCAACGTCTCGCCCGCGGGGACGGTGATCTGATAGAAGACCGCTTCGCCGCGCGCGAGCGTGCCGTTGGCCGTGATGTCCAGTTCGAGCGTCTGCGGATTGATGCCGAACGTGTCGAGCGATGCCCCGAAGTTGTTGTTCTCATCAGGCTCCGGCACGGCGTTGCGGATATCGCTTCGGATAATGACGTGGTAGTTGCCGGGAAGCACGCCGGGAAGCGGAGCAGTGACCGAGCCGGTGTAGCTCGCGCCGGGTGCGACATCGCCGACGCGCGTGTACCGCCCGAAGAGCTGATCTGAAAGATCCCACGTTTCGTCGCTCGAGATGTACAGCGCGTCGGACCATGTGCCGACCGCCGCGCTTGAGCCCTGATTCGTGATCGAGTAGGTGATCGTGACGATCTGACCCGGCGACGAGTTGATCGGGATCGTGATCTCGCCCGCGACGAGATCGGCGGGCGGCGCGAGGATGACGCCGACAGGGGCGGGATCGTAAGAAGTGTTGTTGAGCTCGATGTCGCGCTCGTAGACGGTTGCGCCGCCGTCGGTCGTGACGAAGATATAGAACGGGCCGGAGAGGCCGGTGGGGATGCGGAACGAGCCGGCTTGCGTGTATGACGCGCCGGCGGCGAGCGTCGTCGGACGCGACTGGAATCCGAGGTATGTATCCGAGGACCGATCGAAAACCTGATCGAGCGAAAGGTAGACCGCGTCGTACCAGTTCGTTGAGGCCGTCGCGCCGCCGATGTTCTGAACCGTCCATTCAACGCTGAAGAACTGTCCGCTGACGCCGGAGGCGGGCGCGTCGACACTCGTCACGGTGAGGTCGGGGACGGCGCTCAGCGCGATGTCAATCGTCGAGGCCGCAACGGCGTCGTTGTTCAGGTTCGCGGCTCCCTCGAAGACCTGGTCCTGCGAATCGGTGCGGACCATGACGTTGAAGGTGCCGGCGAAGTCGATGGGAATGTGGAACGTGCCCGAGGCGTTGTACGCGCCGAACGGATCAAGGCCCGTCGATCGGTACACGCGCCCGAGGAACTGATCGCCCGCGCCGATGATGGTATCGGTCGAGAGGTAGACATCGTCGTACCAGACTTCGGAGCTGGTGCGCGCGACCCCCGCGTTGGAGACCGACCATGAGACGTTGATCGACTGACCGGACGCCGCGACGACCGGCGAGGCGATGGACGTAATGACAAGATCGGCGGAGGGGCGCGAGATGGCGATCGGGAAAGCGCTCGAGACGTTGTTGGTTTCGCCCAGCGTGCTTTCGCCGACGTTGTTGATCGCGTCGGTGACGATGAAGATGAAGTAGTTGCCCTGCGCCGTCGTCTGCGGGATGAGCACCGGCAGGCCGGTGCGGCTGTACTGCTCACCGACGGGGAGCGCGCCGTCG
>Ga0163155_10007745_pt1 | contig 10062 bp, 5 predicted proteins | sample OliLakLV19SP4G1_FD_148611 | JGI IMG/M metagenome (GOLD analysis project Ga0163155, IMG submission 148611) | Freshwater microbial mat bacterial communities from Lake Vanda, McMurdo Dry Valleys, Antarctica - Oligotrophic Lake LV.19.SP4.G1 | ecosystem: Environmental > Aquatic > Freshwater > Lake >... | reverse complement strand
AACAATAAAAATCTAACCTTTGACTCGTAGCTTGGTCTGTTTGTGTTTATCTATCTTTGGCATGCGTATGATGAGGAGTCCGTGCTTTTCAACCGCTTCTGACTCTTCTACTTCGATTTCGGCAGGAAGCATAATGGTTCGAGAGAATGTACCCCAATAGAGTTCCTGATGAAAATAGTCCTCTTCTTTTATCATCCTTTCTGTTTCCCGTTTACCTTTAATAACAACCATGTCTCGAGTAATGGAGATGTCGAGATCTTCTGGACGAACTCCCGCTACCATTGTTTTGATAACAATGTCTGAATTTGTCTGGTATACGTCTACCGTGAGTTGTCCCTCTTCATTTTCTTCTTCCATCCATTCTCTTTCGCTACTACCAGCATCACGCAGAGGAAGCTTGCTGTTTGAGACAGGAGTTTCTTCTGTGTCGTCATCATCTTCCATTGTTTCATCCATCCGGACGGCACCGGTTAATTTTTCAAAAAAAGAACGTTTATCTTTCATAGGTTAGTTTGTTAGGAATAATATGTTTTACTTTTTCAAATAATAAAAGAAGGGCAATGATACCGATCCATACGCTTCCGAATATAAGAAATATATTTGTATCAGTCTTTCTTATTATAAATAAATTAAAGCTTGCATGCAATACAATTGCGAACATGATTCCGTGAAGTAGATAGATGTAGCGTGTCACTCTGTCTTTGTACATAGATAATCCCATGCAAACTCCTATGGTTGCTGACGCCATGATGTGTAGTAGGGATGCCCCAACGAAACGTAGGTTTCCAGATATGATTGTCTCAAAGAAATTTACCTTACTTACGGGTTCTATGAGGTATAGTGTGTTTTCCATAGCTACAAATCCAAGTGCAGATATGATGAGGTATATCATATTGTCCTCCGGTTCATCATTTGTCGCTCTGTTGAGTGCGATAAAATATACAAAACCAAATTTGAATAACTCTTCTGCTGTAGCGCAAAGTACAGTAAAGAGAAGTGACTCGCTGTCTCCCGTGTAATCGAGTATGAGGTGTTGAACGGGTAATACGAGTATGACAGATGCCATGCCACCGAGAAATGAAAGAGTGACTAGTTTGTGTGGTTCCGGATGACGGTCTTCTTTGAGCCAAAACCAGAGCCAGAATAGTGCTGGGATAGTACCAAGGATGAATGCGAGAATGAAGGGATATTTTTGAATGAGTGGTAATAAGGGTTCCATGAGTTGTAAATATGGAGATAGAGGGTTGTGTTACTCTTTAATTTCTCAATCGCTCCGATCCTAAGAAATTAAACTCGTACTCGAGGCCAAGCTGTTACCATGAGAAGTTTTTTGTTTTCCTCTGGTGTCTCTAAGTGTGACCATATTTCTTCTGTGATAAATGGCATGAATGGATGAAGAAGTTTGAGAGAATTTTCGAGGATGTATCTGAGAGTGTATTTTTTTGAAGCAACAATAGCAGTATCATTGCTTACCAGTTTACTTTTTGCCTCTTCTATTATTTTATCAGCAAAAGTGTGCCAAACATAGTGGTATAGCTTTTCTGCAACAAGGTAAAATTTGAAATTATCCATGTCAGTAGTCACTTCCTGTATAAGTGCATGAAATTCATCTATAAGAGCCGTATCTTCGTCTGTCAGTGTTGGAGAACTAGAGTTTTCCGTGCGGAGTACACTGCTTGTAACAAAACGTGTTATGTTCCAGATTTTATTAGCAAAATGTTTATGAGCTTTAATCTTGTCTTCTGATAGAGAAAGTGATGTGCCGGGAGTATTTCCAATTACAAGTGCCATCCGAAGAGCATCGGTTCCAAATTTCTCAGTAAGAGTAAGCGGATCGATTACGTTACCCTTACTCTTACTCATTTTAAGTCCCTTTCCATCGAGTACGAGTCCGTGCAGGTACACTGTCTTGAACGGCACTTTATCTGTAACGTAGAGTCCGAGCATGATCATGCGAGAAACCCAGAAAAAGATTATTTCTCCGGCAGTTTCCATAACATCTGTTGGGTAAAAGTTTGTGAAGTCTTCTGAGTTCGGGAATCCGAGAGTTGCAAATGGCCACTGACTTGAAGAAAACCATGTATCGAATGTATCCGTGTCTTGCACGACACTTCCTCCACACTTTGTACATGCATCGATTGAATTATCGAGGTCTACAATACCATGACCACAGGTCGTACAAATCTTTGCTGGTATAGGGATTCCCCATACGATTTGTCTAGAAATATTCCAATCCATTATGTTTTCAAGCCAGTGAGTGGTTATTTTCTTGTAGTGGTCGGGAATATAGGAAATCTCGCCATTCGCTATCTTGGACAGAGCTTTTTCTGCCAACGGCTTCATGTGTATAAACCATTGATTTTTTATTTGAGGCTCGATGATGGTTCCGCATTTGTAGCATGTTCTTACAACGTGTTTGTATGTATCGTCTATTTTTTCAACGAGACCTTTCTCTTGCAATTTCTCGATAATAAGAGGACGAGCTTTTTTAATATGCATTCCGGCAAAGTTACCGGCGATAGGGAGGAGTTTACCTGTTTCGTCTATCACCTGTTCCTTATCAAGATTGTGTCTTTGTGCAATATCAAAATCAACCGCATCATGCCACGGAGTAATAGTCATAGCGCCTGTACCAAATGCCATATCGACAGCTGAATCCTTAATAATGGTTGCTTCAATGGGACCGTTAATCCATTCAAGTTCAATTTTTTGCCCATGAGAATAGTCTACGTAGCGACTGTCTTCTGGGTGCATCACTACGTATTTATCTCCAAACTTGGTTTCTGGACGAGATGTTCCAATGGTGAATGGTCCATATTTGAGATAATAGAAGCTATCTATTCTTTCTTCATCTTTAATTTCTAGATCAGAAAAAGATGTTTGATGCTTTGGACACCAGCTCACAATACGGTTTCCTCTGTATACAAGTCCATCGTCGTATAATTTTTTAAACGTTGAGTAGACAGTTTTTGTTATCGCAGGATCCAGAGTAAATTTTTCTCGAGACCAGTCTGCAGAAGCCCCCATTTTTTTTATTTGAGATTTAATAGTAGAGGAATTCATTTTTGTGAACTCGAGTATTTCTGCGTACAAATCTTTTGGTTCGATTTCAAATCGAGTCCTCCCTTCTTTTTCTAGTTTCTTTTCGTATACAACTTGCGTCTCGAATCCTGCGTGATCAAGACCGGGTAGCCAGAGGGTTCTGAATCCAGACATTCTTTTGTATCGAGTCATGATATCTTCGATAGTCATGACGAGTGCATGTCCAGCATGAAGTGATCCGTTGGCATTTGTTGGGGGCATAATAATAGAGAAGGGGATAGCATCTGTATGTATCACACCTTTTTGTACACACACGTCAGGGTTAAAAAAACCACTCTCTTCCCATATCTTATAGATTCTCTCTTCTGTGGACTGTGGATTGTACGGGGTTAAAAATACTTCATTCATAATACATACAGGATAGCATAGTATCTATAGAGTAGGTAATAACGCAGGAATAAGGGTTTTATAAAGGACATAGAAATAATATATAAAATGTCTTTTATATATTATTTCTATGAAAGCCATACAAAGATAGGATATTAAAAAATGTATAGGACACATATTTTAATATAAAAGACATGTGTAATTATATGGCTATAAATAAAGGAATTATACTCGACACCTCGTTTCGTTAACTATTGACACATTTTTAATTCCATGTAATATGTTGGAATATTAAAAAAAGCCCACCAAAAACTATGATACACACATTTAAAAAAATAGCGGTTTTCACCCTCGTATTTCTTATCGCATTTCTATCATTTGGAACAGGTGATATTTTTGCCACTACTACAGGCAGTTTTAGATTGGTAAATGCAAACTTTGATCAAAGTTTTGTAGGGTCTTCTATTATCGCTGGTGAAGGATGGAGATTAAACATTACAAATGCAGCGCCAAATTCTCTTGTAATTATTAACTCAACACAAATTAATCCCGACGGTACTGTTGGTCCGGGAACTGGAGTTATCAATCTAGGTTTTACAGATGCAAATGGTAATGGTCAGTTTGCAAATACAACATCTCAAGTTGATATAGGACGATGGACAGAAACTCTTACTGTGGGAGGTATCACTCTGGGCAATCAGTATGGTTTCGTAGTGTATCCTGCGCCAGATACCTCAACTTCTCCAGTACCAAATACTACAATCAACCATAATTCTTGTGTTCAGCTTGTGAATACAAAAAATAATGCAAGCATTATTGGTTCTACAATGTTCTCTGGTGAGTCATGGAAAATGATCATTACTTCCGCAACCCCAAATGCTTCTGTTTTAGTTACTTCATATCAAACAGAACCAGGAGGATCAAGTGGACTTGGAACAGGATCAATCAATCTAGGTTTTACAGATGCAAATGGTAATGCGCAATTTACAAATACAACTACAGGTGTAGATGTTGGTCGCTGGGTAGAAACTGTATCAGTTGGAGGTATTCAACTCTGTGATCAATTTTTTTTCAATGTTGCCTATCCAGTGGTCCCACATTTGCCTCCAGTTATTATTATCCCTGTTCCACCCGCAACAACAACACCTCCAGTAGTACCGGTTGTGAATCACTCGCCGATTATTTCACTCATAGGAAGTAACCCGTTTAATATTGTCACCGGTGGAACTTTCATCGACCCAGGAGCAACAGCAACTGATAGAGAAGATGGAAACATTACAAACAAAATTGTAGTAACCGGAACAGTTAATACATCAGTAGCAGGTACATACACACGTACATACACAGTGACAGATCTCGGAGGTCTTACAGTATCTACAACACGACAGGTTGTGGTGACTCAGGCAATTCCGTCTGTAAACACAAGTGGAAAGATTACCGTCTGTTTGGTTCTTGCTGATTCAAATAATAAAATAGCAACATCATCTGCAGTGTTTCCTTCTGGAATGTTCGGTATTCAGCTTGGAACAACTCAATCAGTAGCATCGACGAGTGTGTTTTCAAAAGTTTGGAATACGCAAACATTTACACCAAACAGAACTCTGCTTACAGGAATGCCAGATGCTGACTGTGTGGAAGTAAGTAACTTGGATGCAACTGCATCTTACTATTACTCACCGCTTTCAGTGATTGGATCTGCATGGAAATCTGCATTGTATAATGATCAACTTGTCGGTTTTGTTGCAAGTACATCTGACTTTTTCCCGTACAATACAGACATTACAAACAACACGTATCCAACAGCGAATTCTAATAGTGTGATTAATCTTGCACTGACAAACGGCCAGCGTACATTTGTGATATATAATACATATACCGCAACTACAACACCCGCAACAACAACACCTCCAGTTAATCCTCCGGCAGGACCGAATCCTGTACGTGCATGTACTATTGTTTCTGATACGTCTACCTTCACAGGAGGTGTTCAGTCTGTGGCGACATACAACCAGAATCCATTATGGACAGCTTCTATACCAGGAGCAACATGGATTTGGTCTACATTTAAGGTTCTTAGTCCACTCGCAACTTCTACAGCGACATTTACGAAGACATTCATTGCAACAAGTACTCCTTCACAGGCGACACTTTCTATTGCTGCAGACAACTCATACGTTGTGAGGATTAATGGTGTTGTTGTTGGACAATCTGCTGATGAATTTAACTTTACATCAACTACTCAGGATGTGTATTCAGTTGGTTCTGTAATTACAGCAGGTGTTAATACAATTACATTTGAAGTAAAAAATCATGCGTTTGCAAACGGAACACCTGAAACAAATCCAGCTGGTCTACTATATAAACTTGAACTTACAGGAGATGGATGCGGTACTGTAGTTATAAATCATCCTCCAGTCATTTCTCTTGTTGGAGCAAATCCCGCGCAAGTTACTGTAGGAGATTCTTTCATCGACCCAGGAGCAACAGCAACTGATAGAGAAGATGGAAACATTACAAACAAAATTGTAGTAACCGGAACAGTTAATACATCAGTAGCAGGTACATACACACGTACATACACAGTGACAGATCTCGGAGGTCTTACAGCATCTACAACACGACAGGTTGTGGTGAGTAATCCAAACAACGGTGGTGCTACAACAGGTAAAATCATGTTCTGTCTTGTTCTTGCAGACAGCAATAACCAGATAGCAACTTCTTCAAGCAATCTTCCATTCGGAACATTCGTACTTAATCTTGGAACGACAACTAATATTACTGCTGGAAGTATTTTCTCAAAGACATGGACTACAATGTCCTTTACGCCAACTGAGAGAATCATCCTGCCAAACGGTAAAGATGCACAGTGTGAACAGCTTCAAAACCTTCCATTTGGAACGTATTATTACTCTACACTCGGTGTTTCTGGATCACAGTGGAATACTCCTAAATATAACGATCAAAATACTCAACCTATAAACAATGTCTTTGATTTCTTCCCGTACAGTGCTGAACTTTTCACTGCAACAACGACTGATGATGCATCTCGAAATACAAACTCAGATGGTCAGATTGTCCTTGATGCAAGTATGAGAGAAAAAACTCTCGTTATGTATAACACCTATAACCCCGCTCCGCAGTGTCTTATCCCGTCTCTTACGAGTCCACTCACTGCACAGGTTACTGTAAACAATGCATTCTCGTACACACTTACTGGCACAACAACAGTTGCAACAACATCACCACTTGTTTTCAGTGTTGCAACGTCTACGCTTCCGTCTGGAGTATCATATGCTACATCTACCAATACAATCAGTGGGACCCCCACTCAAGTTGGAACATACAACATTACACTTCGTGCAGAAAATACATGTGGAGTTGATATAAAAACTCTTGTGCTTTCTGTTGTGGCTGGAAGTACTGGTGGTGGAGGAGGAAGTACACCAACACCTGATCTTGTAGTAACAAAGATTGCTCATAAATCTACTGCAAATGTTGGAGATACAGTGACATACACAGTGACAGTTGCAAACAATGGAACTCTCGCTGCAACTGGTGTAACTGCAACTGATATACTACCGTCGTCACTTACATTTGTATCTGCAACTTCTACACTTGGAACATACGCAACATCTACTGGTATATGGACTATCGGTAATCTACCAATAGCTTCATCTACAATACTGACACTTGTTACAACAATTAATTCTGGAACTGAAGGACAGAAAATTACAAACACAGCGACTGCATCTAGTACTCAAGCTGATGCAAATACAGCAAATAATTCAACAAGTGTTGATGTAAATGTAAACGTTCCTCCCTCGACTGGTTGTTCTTCAAATTGTGGAGGCGGTGGAGGTGGTGGAGGTGGAGGAGGTAATGGACCGATTATTCCAAACCGACTTACTATTTATAATGAACAAGTTGTCGAGACTGCTCCTGGTGTAGCTTTCGTCTCATGGAACACAACTCTTTCTGCAACTCGCCGAGTTGTACATGGAAATGAATCAAATCTGAGTCTTGGACTTGCTCCAAACTATGGGTATACAAAATCAACTGATCTTGTATCTACTCCACTTCAAACTCAGCACGGAATGGCTATATCAATTGTTTCTGGACAGAAATATTATTTCCGACCAGTTTCAACAGACCGTACTGACACTGCTATTGGAAAGGAACTCGTGATCACTGGAGGTGCAAATGGCGGAGGTTCTAGTACTGGAGGAATAGGTGGTACTGCAGAAAATTCATGTTACTACTTGTTTGACTATTTAAGAAAGGATTTCAATAATAACCCAGTTGAAGTAAAGAAATTGCAGATTTTCCTCAAGGACCTTGAAGGATTTAGTGACTTACAGGTGACTGGTGTATACGATAATGCAACTATCGCCGCAACAAATGCCTTCCAGATACGGTATGCAGGTGATGTACTTACTCCATGGGGATACGAAGGATCAGAAGGTACAAGTTACGTATATATTTTGACCAAGAAAAAGGTAAACGAAATATATTGTAAGTTTGCTTTCCCTGTAACACAACAACAGCAGGCAGAAATTAATGCAACACGAGCGTTGTTTGAAAGTCTCCGAAACGCAGGTATTGAAATTGGAGGAACTCCAACACAGCCAACAATTCCGGTAGATCTTGATAATAGCGTCATTGGTTCTGCGACAACAACAGGTTCTGGAACACTTGCAAATGCCTCTACGACTCAAAACTTTGCACAGAGAATGACCGCAAACGTGCTCTCTGCAAGCCAGAAGCTTGGGGCACTTGTAGTTGCATTCTTCGCATGGCCATTCCAGTCATCTGTGTTGCAATCTATGGAGAATGGATTTAAAACTCTTGGTAATAATATTATCAGTTGGCTCATACTTGCTCTTATTCTCGCGATCGTTGTGGTTGCATACCTATGGCATCTCGAATACAGAAATAACAAGAAAGTAGAAGAGATTGAAAAGATTGAAGAGATAAATAAAGAGATTGATTTGAAATAATTGATATCACAAAAGAAAAAACCGGCACATTCATGTGCTGGTTTTTTCTTTTGTGTACATCCGTTATTGAGTATAACGTATTTCTATGAAGATTTAGGGAAGGCAAGATTTCCTTCCGCGATGATTTGTCTCTGTGAAGTGAGAAGGTCGGGGTAGAGAAGTACTTGAATATATCCAGCAGATGCGATCATGGTTGAGTTGTCAGTAGAGAATGTTGTTTCTGGCACAAGAACAGTGAGGTCTGTGTATGTGTGTGTAAGTAATCCAAATTCGTGTTTAATTTTCTTATTCGCGATTACCCCTCCAGCAATTATGAGTGTTTGCGCTCCTGTTTGTTCTAAAGCTTCTTTTGTTTTTGTCAGGAGTACATCGACCACAGCATCTTCGAATTCTCGAGCAATATTGAGTTTGTCATTTTCTGAAAGTTCGCCATGATCTCGTATGTAGTACAGGACGGCGGTTTTGAGTCCAGAAAAAGAAAAATCAAGATCTCCAGAATGTATCATTGGTCTTGGGAGGGTTACGGTATGTGGGATTTGGTTTTGTCGGGCAGTTTGTGCAAGTCGAGATATTTCTGGTCCGCCAGGGTAGGGAAGTCCAAGGAGTCGAGCTACTTTGTCGAATGCTTCTCCGACTGCATCATCTCGTGTTTGTCCAATGATGGAGTATTGTCCCCACGTTTTAATTTCTACGAGTTCGGTATGTCCTCCAGATATGAGTAGTGCAAGGGCGGGGAATTGAATAGAGGTAGAAGCGAGAGGTAAGACGTGAGAAGTAAGAAGTGGGGGAATTGAAATTTTTAATTCTTCTGTTTTTAATAAAACGGAAGTAATGTGTCCTTCCATGTGGTTTACTCCAATCACGGGGATATCCCAAAGTTTTAAGAGTGCTCGTGCAAATGAAATACCGACCCAGAGTGCTGGTTCGAGTCCCGGTCCAGAGGTGACTGCAATAACATCTACTTGAGGGCGAGAAATGTTTTCAAGTGTTGTTTTAAATATTTCAAATAGTCCATGTTCTTTTTCTAAAATATTTTCGATTTCTGTCCATGTATCAGTCGCTATATCACTTGGTAATTTTGACTCAGTATTATATTCCAATAGTTTCGCTTCTTGCAGTGTTTTTACAAGAAGCGGGGTGAGATTTTTAGCATGTTCGCGTTTAGCGAGAGTAGGGAAGACTCCTCCGTATTCTTTATGTAATTCTATCTGGGAAAAGAGGGAACTGCCGAGTATGGTAAAAACAGGCTTCTCGAGCCCCCCAGATGCTTCGACTATACTCACTGCTGTTTCGTCACAGGAGGTTTCGATACTGAGAATTTTCATGTTTGTGGTGCGCGATGAGGGATTCTTCCGCGAGTGAAAATTTGTCGTCACAAATTTTCCTCGTGTCCGCAACTCGCGACCAGTTTTGGTAAACTGGTACCCGCTCCGCTTTTCGAATCCCTGTGTAAGGCCGTAACATGGCCTTACACATCTTGCTGTGCGTTTATTGTACCAAGTCCGAACCTATTTCCAAAATCGATAATGTGCCACGCGCGGAGCGCGTGGTGGCTCTGAATTGAATCGTACGCTCTACGAAAGCCCCGCCACCGCCTCGCTTCACTCGGCAACCCCAAAAAGAAAAAATGTTCCTT
>Ga0163155_10007740_pt1 | contig 10066 bp, 12 predicted proteins | sample OliLakLV19SP4G1_FD_148611 | JGI IMG/M metagenome (GOLD analysis project Ga0163155, IMG submission 148611) | Freshwater microbial mat bacterial communities from Lake Vanda, McMurdo Dry Valleys, Antarctica - Oligotrophic Lake LV.19.SP4.G1 | ecosystem: Environmental > Aquatic > Freshwater > Lake >... | reverse complement strand
TTCAACGCTTACTGTGCTCGCTATTCAGCCGACGAGGTTCCCAGCGAGCTGCGTTCAAAGTATGATCTGGCGCTTCAGCAGCATGGAACCTGAGAGCAGGCAATTTCGATGGATTCAGCAGTCAAGAAGCGCTTGTTACAGCTGGCAATCGATGTTCGATGCATCCGGCACGATAGCTTTAGCGAACCTGTCAGAAATCCAGCGGACTTTGCTCGGCTAACAGGAATGCCGATTGAGCGCATTACAAAGACACTGGCCTTGAGAGTGCTTCCCTCGGAAAGAACCGTGCTGGCAGTGCTTCCGATTACTGCCCGATTGAATACTAGTGCCATAGCAACTCTGCTGAGCGAACGGCGCGCGATAATGCTCAGCGAGCAAGAACTTGGCGCGAGGATTAAGCAGCCACGCCACGGTGTTTCGCCCTTTGCTAAGGGCGTGGATGCGGTGCTGGTAGATCAGAGCCTTACGCTCCACGAAAGTGTTTTCGTAGGCTCAGGCGAGGCCGGCGAGGACCTGGAGATTGAAACTGCCCGCCTGATAACAGCCACGAGGGCTCATGTTACACCGCTCGTTTCGACTAGCTAAACGGCAAAGGCTCAGCGCTGCGCCAGGGAGGTTTATTAGTTCCACTCCCCCGCGCACACTCAAACAGGAGGGCTAATTATGATAACTGATATTTGCGAATTTGTTCCCGGAATTTTTCGTCTACTAGTGGCACCGACGGATAATTTTTCTTACAACTCGTTTCTAATTATTGACGAGCATCCATTGCTAATCCACACCGGTCGCCTACCATTTTTTGAAACTACCTCAAGCTTAGCCCGTGAAGTAATCGATCTTGAGAAGCTGAAGTACATCACGTTCTCCCACTTCGAAGCTGACGAATGCTCTGCGCTCAATGAATGGCTAAAGGTCGCTCCACACGCGACAACTCTGGTGGGAAGTATTGGTAAAGCTTCCATCGACGATTTTGCGAGTCGCACTCCGCAGTGCGTGCATAACGAGCAACGAATCTCCCTCGGTCAGCTGGAGCTTGTGGTCTTAGAAACTCCGCATTTTCCTCACAATTGGGACGCCTGCGTTTTTTATGAGCCCACCTCCCGCGTGCTTTTTAGCTCTGATGTTGGGGCTCAAGGCGGCGTTAGGGAAGCTGTCACTAGCGAGAATCGAATTGCAGAGATTATTGCCTTTCAGAACTCATTCGGATTTATGCCGGAGGGATTTGATCTAGTAGAGAATCTCGATCGGGTTGGTCGCTTGAACATTGAGTATCTGGCAACGCAGCACGGGTCCATTTTACAGGGAGCTAAACTAATTTCTCAATTGTTTTCAGAGATGCGAGTAACTTTAGGACAAAACGGAAACGGCCGTGACAAGCGCGCAGTGATGAGGTGCGACTAAAGAATAGGGGCCAGAGATTCTACAATCTCTGACCCCTAACGCTTATGCTACAATATTCAGTTCCAATGAAATTTTAGCGTTCAGCAACTTTGAAATCGGGCAATTCTCTTTAGCAGAAGCTGCCGCAATCTCAATTTTTGCCCGGTCAGCTCCTTTGGCCGTTACCAGCGAAGTAAGTCGACTCTCCGTTACCGCAAACCCTGTTTCAAGCTTGTTTAAAACCACGACAGCCGAAGTTTCGACTGCCTCAGGAGCAATCTCAGCTTTACCCAGCTCGGCAGAGATCGCCATTGAGAAACATGCAGCGTGTGCTGCTGCGATCAGTTCTTCGGGGTTAGTTCCCTTTGCACTCTCTAAGCGAGTAGCAAAAGAATAGCTGACCGCATTGAGTGTCCCGCTCGCGCTAGAAATAGTGCCGTGTCCGTCCGTCAAGCTACCGGTCCATTTCGCAGATGCGTTGCTTTCCATTGGTATACCTCTTGTGATTTATGTAATTTCTTCGGTGCGATAATAGCGCTAAAACGCGTTCTCAGGGAAATTTGACGCCACACGATCCTCGGTAAAATGGTCCTTTAAGCAAAATAGGTAGTTGGAATGCCTAAAAATTGGCAAGCTCCCTCGAAAGTCTAAATGAAAACCGACCTACAAAAACTAATCAATCTTCTGATAACCTGTGAGCAAGAGCTCGCATTAAAGGACTCCCTTTCCACTGCCATCTCCTCTTGGAGTGTCTATCAGCAAGTCGACCATCTACTAACAGTCTGCGAACGAGTCCTCCATCGATTGACAACGGACAAAGGCGAAACACAACTAAAACCCTTGACGCTCTTGGGAAGGGCAACCCTCTGGACAGGATGGATCCCGCGTGGCAGGGCCGATGCTCCAGCAGAAGTCCTGCCTGCGAGCCGATCCAAAGCCGAGCTACTGCAGCTGCTGACGCAACTAGGAGCTGTGCTGGCTGAGGTAAAAGACAGCGCTGAGCCCATTTGCTGCAGCGGATTTCACCACCCTTTGCTTGGATATTTAACGGGCACGCAGTGGCTGAAGTTTCTGACAATTCACACTAAGCATCACTTAAAGATCATTAGAGACATCAGACGGCACTCACAACAATCAGCGAAGTCTGTCATAAATTCAGCTGAGCGAATGAACAAATGAGCAAAAATATGCAAGAAACGTAACTGCCTGTGAAACTTGGCTGAGTTGCTTTCTTTATCGCCAGACGAGCCCTCAGGCCTGTTGTAACTGCGGACGCTCTGCCGTAACCTCCCCCAGACAGACTCTGAATAAAGCAAAATGTTAAGCTCCAGTTACAGCACAAGCCCCTTCGCCATCTTCTCTGTCCTCTGGAAGAACAGATCACTGATTTCACGCCTAACTCGGCGCGAAGTCGAGGCGCGCTATCGCGGCTCTGGGTTAGGAATACTGTGGACTATCCTGATGCCTATTCTTTTGCTGACTGTTTACACCTTCGTTTTTTCCGTTGTCTTTGAATCCAAGTGGGAACTTCCCGTCAACAAGAGGGGTAGTTTTGCGTTAGTGCTTTTTGCTGGATTGATTCTTTACAATGTCTTTGCTGAGAGCATTTCTCGCGCGCCCAGCCTAATGCTGTCGAACATCTCCTACATTAAGAAGGTCGTCTTCCCCTTAGAAATCTTACCTATTGTCGTCGTCGGCGGGTCAATCGTTAATGCAGCCATTAGTTTAATGGTACTGGGAGTCTTTTACGTCATTATCCTTGGCACGCCGCCACTGCTGACACTCCTAGTACCTCTGGCGCTAGTGCCTGTAATCCTCATGACTCTGGGCCTCTCCTGGTTCCTGGCCTCTGTTGGAGTTTTCATTCGCGATCTGCAGCAGATTATCGGCGTGGCGCTGATGCTCTTGTTGTTCTTGAGTCCAATATTTTATCCCGTCGCTTCGCTACCAGGCACCTTCCGCCAGATCGTCAAGGTCAGTCCAATCTCCGTGGCGATAGAAAATGTGCGACAGTTGCTATTTTTTAATTCGTTACCAGACCCCCTCGAGTGGACAATCTACCTATTGATTTCTTGGATAGTGGCCTGGCTTGGATATCTCTGGTTCATGAAGACACGAAAAGGGTTTGCCGATGTCCTCTGATATTGCCATTGGAATCAAAGAATTAAATAAGGTCTTCGCTATCTTCCATAAGCCCGAGCATCGGCTTTATCAGATGTTTTGGCGCAACCGCCGCAAGTTCTATGACGAATTTTGGGCACTTCGCGATATTAATCTAGAGATTAAGCGCGGGGAAACAGTTGGAATTCTAGGTCGAAATGGGGCGGGGAAATCCACACTACTCCAAATAATCAGCGGTACTCTTCAACCAACATCGGGAGAGCTCACTGTAAACGGCCGAGTTGCTGCACTACTCGAATTGGGTGCGGGCTTTAATCCTGAGTTTAGCGGAATTGAGAACGCGCGATTGGCTTCGTCCATCTTAGGGTTAGCGGACGAACTAATCGAAGAACGCCTAGAGCAGATCTTGCAATTCGCCGGGCTGGGAGATTTCATCCACCAACCGGTCAAGGTTTACTCGAGTGGCATGTATGCCAGATTAGCTTTCGCAGTAGCAGCGCACGTCGACGCCGACATCCTGATCATTGACGAGATCTTAGCGGTTGGTGACGCTGCGTTCTCCCAAAAGTGCATGCGCTTTATCAATGATTTTAAGAGTCGCGGCACGTTACTTTTTGTCTCGCATGATACGGGATCCGTAGTCTCGTTGTGCGATCGAGCCGTCTGGTTGGACAGCGGTGGACTGAGAGAGGTCGGACCGACGAAGGAGGTTTGCCATAACTACATCGCCGCCATCAATAACGAGAACGACGGGGAGGAATCTTTCCGGATTGGGGGAACGCGCAAACCAACGCCCGCCACAAAGATCTTAGATTCTAGACACGAGCTGTTGCGAAGCTCCCAACACCGCAACGAAATTGAGGTCTTCTCATTTGATCCTGACGCACCGTGGTTTGGTCATCAGGGGGCCAAGATTTCCGGGGTGCGATTACTTGCCCCCTCTGGAGAGGACCAACCAGTGCTAGAGGGTGGCGAAGAGGTGATTCTCGAGATCTCCGCCAAGGCTGACCTGGCAATCGAACGGCCGATTATTGGTTTTTACGTTAAGGACAAGTTAGGACAGTATCTTTTCGGAGATAACACCTACCTAACCTACCAACTCTCTCCTTATCCAATCCCTGCCGGCAGTCATTTTGCCGGTCGATTCAGATTTCAGCTGCCCTATTTGCCCACAGGCGACTATGCCGTGCTGGCTTCGATCGCTGAGGGCACTCAAAAAGATCACATCCAACACCATTGGGTCGACGAAGCGCTAATCTTTCGTGTTCACACCAGCCATACCCAGAGGGGACTTATTGGTGTGCCGATGTTAGATATCTCACTAGGTCCTAAAGATAATCTAAATACGCTTACCGAATGTCAGACCTAGAGCTAATCAAAACTCCAACTAGCGATTTGATTAGCGTTATTGTCCGAACTGTAGATCGGCCATTTTACCTTCGAGAATGTTTGGCTAGTATTATCTTCCAAGATTATCCGAATATTGAAATTGTTCTGATCAATGATGGCGGCCCGTCAATCAAGGAGATCCTTGCCGAACTACCTCAGCATAGAAGTATTAGGTTAGTTGAGTTGGATACTCCGGTCGGGCGTTCGGCCAGTGCTAATATCGGTCTTGACGAAGCGCGTGGGGAATACTTGGCGTTTTTAGATGATGACGACATCTATTATCCATTCCACCTTTCCACCCTCCGGGAAGCCGCTAATATTCAGAATTCGTCGGTGGTATATTCCGACGCGGTATGCGCTAAGCAGATACCGTGCGAGTTCGATCCCCGTAATTACATCACTACTGAGCTTGAGTTAATCTATTCCAAAGATGGCTCGCTTGAGGATCTGTACGAAGTTAATTTCATTCCAATTCTTTGCGTACTATTTCATCGACGTTGCCTAGCCTCGGGAACTCGCTTCGATACGAAACTCGAAGTTTATGAGGACTGGGATTTTTGGATTCGCTTACGCCAAGAATTCAGCTTCCTACATTTACCTCAGATCACTTCAGAGTATCGTTTACGCACAGACGGCACCAACACCGTTGGCCAACATCTTGACCGCTGGCGTGCAAGTCGCAACTACCTGCTGAAGAAACATGAGAAAATTAAGGGACCCCAGGAAGGTTTTTATGTCGAAGCCCGCTGAGCCACTAACTAAAACATCGCAGGACGTTATCCCGCCATCTCTCTGGCCCGAGCGCGAAGCGTGGTATGTGCAGAAACTGAAGGAGTGCCTGGTAAGTTTGCACAGTGCGGCTTGTCGCGAGAAGGAGGCCCGGGCACTTCAGAGCAAGGAGCGGGAGGAGTTACACTCCAGACTGCATGATGTTGGAACAATCCATCAGGCTTTGAAAGACCAGTACGATGAGCTAGGGCTTGAATTGACCCGCTTACGTAAATACAATCCAGAGCGATTACCGAGTTTTCTCAAGATTCCAATCAAGGCCCTGATAGTGCTAATGGCCGATGGACCCTTAGAATTAATTCGAACGGCAAAGCGAAGATAATGGTCTGAAGAATTGCAGCGACCGGTCAGATCTAGCTCCCAATTGCAACATTATCCAACCCGAGCCTGATTGCTCGCGCCCCTGGGTAGCAACTGATTAGCTTCGCGTGCTCAGAAAGGTCCATCACAGATAGTGCAGTGGAGAGACCGTCAGCCTCAGTTGCGCTCCGCGCCACAACCGAGACTGACTTAAATCGACAAGCTGGTTTTCCAGTCAGTGGATCGATAATATGTCTGAAGCTCGGATTATCCTCAACAGTTGTCCCACAAGCTGCTGATGTCGCTAGGGCCTGATCCATTAGTGAAACGTTGCGGAAGATATCACCGCTCTCTGGATGCGGGAGGCCGATCTTCCAAGCCTGATTCTCTCGATTTAAACCGGTCCCAACACTTTCTCCGAGCTGCACTAAGACTCGGTCGACACCCTGATTTTTTAGTAGTTCCGCAATACGGTCACTGATGAATCCCTGAGCGATTCCATTTAAAGTAATCTGCATGCCAGGTACGGAAAAGTCGATTCGCGCATTACTAACGTTTAGCTTTCGATAATCAACTAACGCTTTAAAATGTTGAAGCAGAGCTGGATCGAGACGCGTTTCCTCAGTGTAGTAGAGATACTTCCACAACGGCTGCAGGGTAATATCAAAAGCGCCACGAGATTGTTCTCCTAGCGTCTTCGCATCATTCAGAAGCTGAACTAGCTCAGTTGGTGGGGCATCCAGAAATCCACTGGTATTTAGTTTTCTAATCGCCGATCCAGGATGGTGCAGGCTGAAGATACGCTCAAGTCTATTTATTTCGGCCCAGCAGAGCCGTATAACATCCTCTGCTTTCTTGCGGCATCCGATAAGCAACAACATGCTAGCCTGGGCACCGAGCGCCTCTCCCTCCCAGCGAAAATAGGGCGATTTTGGGAGATTAAGCGAGCGCTCCGCCGCTGCTAGTTCGGGTAAACTAAGCCAGGCTCCAGAGGCTGCAATAATCTTTAGGAATCTTCGCCGCTTCAAGCTAATCGCCCCTATTTTGAAGTCCTGACACGCCAAACATAGAGTCCACTTCCGACGAGCAGCAACAAAACAACCCCTGCTAAATCGGCCAGAAAAACTCCAGCAGAACCAAAAATCCGACCACTATGAAGGTCAATCACTACGCGCCATAAACTCAGTCCCCGACTACGCCACTGCTCGAGCATCTGAGCATGGAGGGCCTCGGGAACTATTGATTGCCGAAGTTGAGCTGGAATTCCCTCACGTAGATCAGCAACAAAAACAAGCTGAGAGCGATCGGCCCGGTAGCGTCCCTCCTCCGTATCTAGCAAGAGACTCTCCCCTACTTTACCTACGGCAATAACTTTTCCTTTGGGTAATGACTCTCGACCAATACTCTCCACCGTGTTCAGTGTGTCTCGCTCGAGCGCCAGTAATGAATCCTCTGACACAATCACCAGCAGATCTTTCCAGCCCACCGCCCCCACCACAACTCCAAAATTATCTCGGACTAGCCGGCCATCGACGAAAACAAGATCTTCAAGTTGAGAGATCTGTTGCTCCCACTCCAAAAGCAGAGGTTGACGGGTTGGGGTCATTCCGTACCATTCAAGTAGATACGGCGACTTGATAAATATCTGCTCGAGCTTCAATAACTGGCTGTGATTAAGTAAGACTCCCGTGATGGCGATAAAGATAATGGGGAGAGATAGACAGACACCTAAGCGGCGATGCCATTCATAAAAACTTCGAACGACTGTACCAGAATTCACTGTACCAGAATTCACTGTACCGGACTTCACTGTACCAGATTTCACTGTACCAGATTTCATTGAACGCGTGCTTCCCGGTCAAAATAAAGCGCCAGCGTGGCCAACCGGCGCACAGCAGATACTGAGAGCGTGGCTCCTGCGATACCGTCAATATTTTTTGTTAATCGCCCTCTGGTGTCAGTGCCAGCTCCACGAAACTGCTCGGTGAAAAAAGAGTGCCGCACTTCGCTGCCGTGACTCTCTCTGTAAATTAGAATCCTCACGTCTTCCACCAGACCTTGTTTGACTACGATGCCTACGGTAATCGGCTTAACTTTACCGATCTCCTCCAGCACCCAGGCGCTTACCCCCTCCTTCATCCAGTACCGCGTCCTGAGAAAGGCGGGTGGATGGCCTAAAATCTTAGTCGCTTGGCGTCGCCGTTCGCCTGACATTAGTAATACTGCCACCTCTGGTGGCGGCCCTGAAAACACCTCACTCAGAAAATCGCTCGGCTGTTGATAAACATCCTCCGCAAAGGAGACATTAATCCAACAGCCGAGCAGCAAACTGAAGAGCGTTAACGAGAGTCGCTTAATAATTGAAACCAACTCCAAGATTAAGAATCTCATCGTCTGCTTTACCATCAGGTGCATCAACCAGGGCGACGTCGGCTTTGAGGACGACGTTCTGATGCGGCCAATAATTTAGACCGAGATCTACCTGTCGATACTCGCTGTCGCCACTGTCTCCGGCCTCATTGTCGTACTGATTGTATCTAGCAAATATTCCAAATTGGCCAACCTCGCTCTCTAAATAATAAGCCGGTTCAACAAACCAGCCGGCTTGCTCGTCTCTACCAACAGCTTTTGGCGCATCACCCGAGAGATCCCAATGAGCGTAAAGCGCCCGTAAGCCGACTGGCCCCTTGCGAATATCAGCATGCCCTGCCAACAGAACCCCCTCAATGTCCTCTTCCAGAGAATCTTGAGCTACATCGCTCTGATATTGAGTGCTGATAGCCAAATCCACTCCTGGCACTCCATTCCAGCGCAGACGGCCAGTCACAGCACCAGCTTTGGCGCTGGCTTCGGCCACTTTCTGTCTGCCGTTTCGAATCTTAAAAGCATTACCTTCGGTGGTCGTTGTCTTAAGGCCGGAGTGAAACGCTAGATCGTAGCGTAAATCTAAGGGCAGCTCTCCCGTCGCCCCGATTCCCGCTTCCCACCAAGTAGTGGGAATTATGTTGGTTTCAATTGGGTTTCGGTCAACGCCAAAGAAAGTAGCGGGCTCATGTCGTTCATTCAGCATACCGACCGGGAGTAAGAACAAACCGGCGTTTAATTTATGCTGATCGGCGACATCGTACTGCACATAGGCTTGCTCAAGTTCAACTTCACCCGGTTTGCCCTCTCCTGCAAGCGCGTGCTCTAATTCCAATTCGCTGTATAGTCGTAGATCTTCTGAAAATTGGTGGTTAACCATCAAAACAAAGCGATGAAAGTCTATCCGATCTTTATCTCCGCCATGGTAGTGCAGCTCTCCGTATCCACCGAGCTGGGTATTGTTCCACCAACCAGCGGATGTTGAACTAGCTACCGTGTCACTTCCTTGGGCCTCGACTGCCTCGGTCACGGCTTCTGTCTTCTGATTAACCTGATTGAGCTGGGCCTTAAGCTCATCAATTTGTTTCTGCTGTGCCTGAACCATTTTCCACATCTCGGCAGCAGAGGGCAACGCCTCGGCGTTCGCTTGACCGGTAAGACAGAACATTCCGGCCACCAATAGCAAAAAGATCGTGAGCGTCGATCGACGAGCCCCACGGGACAGAGTGCAAAAATTTATTTTCATACCTTCCTTTTGTTGAACTCTACGAACGCAGAGAAAAGCCACCTCGCACTCCGAGCAATCAATAATCCGACTGGCTTTACATGCGCGAGAGAGACTTAGCGCAGCTTCGCTTGGCATGTCAAGCACTCGCTCTACACATAAGGGGAGAGTCTTAATTCTCCTATTAAAGTATTGTTTTTCCTCAGTTTTTGAAGGTTAGAACTTAGATGAAATAATTCGCTAAGAGACCGGGGAGCACACCAAACTAAACTTACTAAACCTACTGTTGCGCTCCACCGGCTCGATCCCCGAGTTACTTACTCAAAGCTTACGCATCACGATCAGACAGCTGGAAAGGCGCTCGAACCCATCCAAGCTGAAGACCAGGCGCTCGCCCACGGCGAGGCACTCCAACTGGAAGCCGAAGCCTGAGAGGCATTGCACAACACGGAGAACATCATCGGCTGCTGACTCCCCGTTAGTCACCGAAGTAGCTTG
>Ga0163155_10007735_pt1 | contig 10072 bp, 5 predicted proteins | sample OliLakLV19SP4G1_FD_148611 | JGI IMG/M metagenome (GOLD analysis project Ga0163155, IMG submission 148611) | Freshwater microbial mat bacterial communities from Lake Vanda, McMurdo Dry Valleys, Antarctica - Oligotrophic Lake LV.19.SP4.G1 | ecosystem: Environmental > Aquatic > Freshwater > Lake >... | reverse complement strand
GAAGAAAACATTACTGCCGGAGACCGTGAAGCCGGACGGGTTCGATGAGCCGCCGCCGCCGACGAGATCCTGAACGAGCAGCGTGTCCAGGGCGTTGCCGTTGGATTTCCAGATTTCGGTTCCGTTGACTCCGTCATTGGCTGAGAACGCGACGACGCCTTCCGACAGAACTTGGACCAGCGCGTTTGGCGATGCCCCGCTGGCGCCTGTGAAAATATCCTTCACCAGGACAGTTCCGGCGTCAGTGCCGTCGCTTTTCCACAATTCAGATCCTGACGTTCCTGCATTCGTGCGGAAGAGCAGTGTGCCATTGGCATTGGTCAGGAAGGAGATAGTAGGGCTGCCGGCACCGACGATGAGATCTTTGACGAGGACGGTGCCGGCACCAGTGCCATCGCTCTTCCAGAGCTCGTTGCCGAGAACTCCGTCGTTGGCAACAAAGGCGAGTACGGCACCGACGGCTGTAAGCTGCTGGGGAAAGCTGCTGTTCACACCGGTACTGATATTCTTGATCAGAACGGTTCCGGCCGCCGTGCCGTCCGTTTTCCACAATTCGGTGCCGTTGACGGCGTCGAAGGCGCTGAAAAAGAGAGTTGATCCCACGAGTTTGAAACCGTTCGGGGAACTGCTGGCGGCGCCAGCGGCGATGTCCTTATTGGTTGTCAGCCCCGTGCCCGGATCATAGAAGAAAATTTCAGTGCCGATCCCGCTGCCGTCACTGGTGGTGAACGCGATCTTTCCGTTTACGGCGGTCAGATTTGTCGGAGACGCGGCCGTCAGTGTCGTTACGGCCACGGTGCCGGCGTTGGTTCCGTTGCTTCTCCAGACCTGAGTCGAAGTACCGTTATTTGCGGCAAAGTACAAGGTGTTACCGATTGCAACGAAGCGGCTTAGACTGGAGCTGGCGGTGCCGGCATTGATGTCTTTCACCAGGCTGGCCACGCCGCCCTCAACTTTCCAGAGCTCCGTGCCATTGAGGCCGGCTGTTGTGCCATTAGAAGCGCTGAAGAAGAGTATGCCGCCCACATTCAGTAGATTGGCAGGCAATGAATTTCCTCCCGTATTGATATCGGAAACAAGCGTGGCCGTGGCGCCCGTGCTGCTCCAGAGTTCCGTTCCGTTCACGCCGTCGTTGGCCACGAAATAGAGCGTGCCATTGACGTCGGTGAGCGTCGTGGGACTGGAGCTGGCTTCGTCAGAGCGAATGTTGGCGACGCGCACCGTTCCAGTCGAGGTTCCGTTGCTTTTCCAGAGTTCGTAGCCCGTCAGGTAATCGTCGGCCTGGAAGTAAAGCGTGCCCCCAAGGCTGAATAGGTTATTCGGGAAGGAATCGAGATTACCCGGTGCGATGTTTTTCAGCAGATTCGTGCCGCCGTTGGTGCCGTCGCTTTTCCACAATTCGTATCCGTTGATTGCATCGAAATTACGAAAGAAGAAGTTTGTGCCGAGAACGGTCATATCTCCGATAAACGAGCCTCCGGCGCCGACCGTGATGTCTTTGACCTGCGTTGCAGCCCCGCCGTTGGCGCTGGTCCAAATTTCATTGCCCGTGACGCCATTATTGGCGACGCAATAGAGTGTGCTGCCAATGGTGACCAGCTGGGAGGGGTTCGAACCGGCACCTACGGTTGTATTGATATTTAACGAGAACGTCCCGCCACCCGTTCCATCGCTCCTCCATAGTTCCGTTTCAGCGCCCACGCGCCCGCTGAAATAGAGCACTGTTGTTGACGCGGTCAAATTAGTGGAATTGACCTCACCCAAAAAGGTCGCGCTATTGTTTGTCGCTATACTATAGAGGTAAAAACCGGTTGAATCGTTAACCGAGTTAAACAGCGTGTTTCCAATCACCGTCAGATTTGAGGACGCGAAGCCCGGCGCCCAAGTTGTCACCACCACCGTATTGACGCTGCTGCCGTCGGTGCGCCAGACATTGCGGTCGCTGAAAGCGCCATTGCTGGCGGCGAAATAGATCTGCGAATTAAATACAACTAGATCGGTGGGATCGGAACTGGCCATGCCGGTGTTGATGTCTTTAACCATGACCGTACCGGCCTGGATTCCATCGCTTTTCCACAGTTCGACACCGTTTAATCCGTCATCGGCGGAAAAGAGAACCGTTGAATTCAGGGCGATCAGGCTTGTGGGACTCGAGCTATTGGGACCCGGATTGATATCGCGCACCTGGACGGTTCCAGCTTCTGTCCCGTCTGTCTTCCACAGTTCGTATCCAGTGGCTTCTTCAAAGGCCGTGAAAAAAAGCGTGGAGCCGACGGCGGTGAAATACCCGGGGCTTGAATTGCTGGGGCCGGGATTGATGTCCTTAACCAGGGTCGCGCTGGAGCCGTCGCTTTTCCAGAGTTCGGTGCCGTTGATGCCATCGCTGGCGGAAAAGTAAATGACGCTGTTCATGATCGCCATGCCGGTCGGAAACGACCCCTGCGGCTGCGGATTGGGATTGATGTCCTTCACCAGTGTCGCGGCGGCGAGCACATTTCCATGCAGCGCCGCACACAAGGCGGCGACGACAACAACGTGAAAAACGCAAAAGCGGCGCATGACGGACTCCTGAGTGATCTGTTGGAGCAGCTTGCTGAAGGTGCTCGTTTTATAGTGTGTGTTTGGGCGTAGCAAGAGGTTCTTACGGATTAAACAATTCCTCTGCTGACTTTTGACCCGGAGTTCACAGAGGACACGAAGTACCTTGCCTTCTTCGTCACCTCTGTGAGCTTCGTGATTAAGAAGCTCTTTCGGAGTTACCAGAATCCGGCTTCGATCAGCGGTCGGCGGAAGGCTTCGATCAAGCCCATGATCGATAGCGGCGTCAGCGCGTGGCCTTTCAGGCCATCGGGAGCGGCTTTGAATTCCAGCAGGACCGGTTTTCCGGCCAGCAGGGGACGGATCAAGTCGTACGACGGCCACGGGTTGGCATCGTCTTCCTGCCAGTTGATTTTGGCGAGCTTGTAGGGCATCTCCAAGACTTGCTCGGCATCACCGAAGAAGGTCGCCAGCGCCTGCGGATCCAGTTGCTTCTTGGCGAGCGCCTGCTTGTAGCCAGCGCGGTCGGCCATGCGTTCGTTGCCGCCTTGATGCAGCAATGCCGCGCCCGCTAAATCGATCAGATCCCGTTCGCTGGACCACGCCAGGTAATTGCCTTTCATCCAGTAGCCGGGGCGGCTTTCTTCGTCGCCGTCAATTTCCAGATAGCTCACGCCACCATTGAGCACTTCCTTCTTGAAACGCGGCATCGGTCCGGCTGACGCCGCTTCCAGCGACTGTTCGACAACTTTGGCATCCTTCAGGACCACGCTGAACAGCGGCGAGATCGGAGTCGCTTCCGGCGTCTCGTCGTCTTCAATGTGCTGCATGAACAGGGCGAGTTGGATCGGGCCGTCGACTTGTTCCAGGAACTGTTCCAGTTTCATGCCGAGCTTTTCAAAGCGCGTGATATGCGGCGGAATGCGCGGCGCTTCCACTTTCGGAGCCGGCGCGTCTGCCCCCACTGGTTTGGGCGGATCGGGATTCGCGTTTGCCGCTTTGTTGCCGTTCGCCGCCGCGAGGGCTTCTTGCCCCAGCGTGTTGGCGGCCTTGTTTACCGGAGCGATCACCGGCTTGTTGAGATCGGGAGGAGCCAATGGTTTGACCGGTGCATTCGGAGCGGGCACCGCGCCGGGCTGCAACACAGCGGGTGGCGCCGCGGGCGCAAAGGTCTCGTCCACCAGCCGCAACGCACGGCCGAGCGCCGCCGCATTCTTGGCGGTGTCGCCTTGGAACGACACGAGCAATCCGGCCTGCCAGGGAATCAAATCGAGCGCCTGCGGCGCTCCGGCTGCGGGAGCCGGCGGAACGGCCGTGGCCATTTGCGCGAGCACGGCGACGATGCCCTGATTCTTCGCGCCGCCGCCAACCTGGAGCGTGAAGGCATCTTCGAAGCCGTCGGGCGTCACCGCGAGCACTCCGCGCCAGCTGGTTCCGGCAACAAAACCAATTTTTTCAAGCACTTCGAGCTGCTGATCGTCGATGAGCTGCCCGTTATCGCAGAGTTCTTTAAACCCGCCCGAGGACAAATGGTAGATGAAATCGTACCGCGGCAGCAGCGTGCGCGTTTCCTGGAGCTCCGATTGCAGTGTTTTCTCAGGCCGCTTCACCAGCGTATCGAGAAACGACTCGATACCTTTTTGCGTGAGCGAATGAATAATACTTTCCTGGCCATAGACGCTCTGCGCGGTGATGTGTTCTTCCACAGTAAACGGGCCGTAGCGCCGGTTGCCTTTGGCCGGATCGGTCATGCCTTCGAAGATTTTGCGAATCTGGGCTTCGAGCACTTGCGGCGTTTTAAAATCCAGCGCATACACCATGGGCGGATCGAGCTCCGCCGCTTCGGCCGTATCGGGGGCTCCGAGCGCCCAGAGGACTTTGCCTTCGAGCAGCTTCGGAATCTCGCGGACGGCATCGAGCATTTTCTGATCGTTGGGAACCTGCGCCTCGCGATGACCTTTGCAAAACGCCTGCATCGCCGGCAGGTCCCAGAATTTTCCAAGCGGACTGGTCTTCAGATTTTCCAGCGTCTTGCGGGCGTTCGCCGCTTCCATAAAGAAAATACTAGTGGCCGGCATGATCTCCGCGTAGCTGCCCTGCGGACGGCCGGCGATCTCGGTCAGCCGTCCAACCAAGCGCTTGGCGCGCGCGGCCGTTTCAGGATCGGGAGACTTCATGGCCTCTTTTAGAAGAGGCACCGCGGAAGCTCCGGCTTTCATCAATTCACGTTCGGCGTCTTCGCGATCTAGATTGTCCGTCGCGTTCAAGCGGGCGATCTGAGTCTTGATTGAGGCGGTTTCGGGAACGGAGACCGGAATGGGACCTTCGGCTTGACCCGCCATTGCGTAGTACGACAGAAATACGAGGCACGCCAGCCCGAGGCGGCGTACCAGAGACGAAAACATCGCTTGATTCTCCCTAATTTATACCAAGTTCAATCCAACTCACTTCCACTTCTAGAATAAGACAGCCAGAACAGCCGGAAGGTCTAAACAAAATTGCAGGAATAGACAACTTAAAATCAGGAATGTGCCCTAAAGCCGAGTCCGTGAAGTGGAGTGACGTGCTACATAGACCGCGTGTATTCTACTAAGCGATCTGCGCTTTCTCTATTCATTTGATAAAGTACATAAACCGTTTTCGCGAGCGTTGACAGATGTGAAAAACGGGACATACTCAACGTAGAACACACATTCGTTCTCGTAGTGCAAGCAATCTTGGTCCGTAGGAGGCGCAAAATGCCGACCTTTGTGTACGAAGCCATGGACAGCCAGGGCAAGGAAGTTAAGGCTGAAATTGACGCGGTTAATGAGATGGAAGCTGCGGACAAAATTCGAGCTTTAAATTTCTTCCCGACGAAAGTTCTGCCCAAAGGTGGCAAGGCCAAAGGCGGCGGAGCTCCCGAAATCAATATGGGCCGGGCGCAAGCGGTGGCCCGCAAGCGCGGCGGCATGTCGTTCAACCTGCGCGTCAATCAGAAACAACTCACCCAATTCACCCGCCAGTTCGCCACGCTGCTCGACGCCGGTCTGCCCGTGGTGCGCAGCCTCGACATTCTGCATAACCAGCTCAAAGTGGGTCTCTTGAAGATTGCCGTCGGCGATGTGAAGGAAGACGTCGAAGGCGGGTCGTCGCTGTCGGAAGCGCTGGCCAAGCATCCGGGCGTGTTCGACAAGCTGTACGTCAACATGATTCGCGCGGGTGAAGCTGGCGGTGTGCTCGACGAAATCCTGTCGCGTCTGGCGGACTACCGCGAAAAAGCTCAGCGCTTGCAGCAGAAGATCGTCGGCGCGCTGGTCTATCCCATCGCCGTGATCACGATCGCCGGTTGTATTCTTGCCTTCATCATGATCTTCATCATCCCCAAGTTCGAGCAGATGTTTAAAGAAATGGAACTCGGCACCTTGCCGATCATGACGTTGATCCTGTTGCAGGCTGCCAATGTTCTGGTCAATTTCTGGTACGTGCTCGTCTTTCTTCCCGTCCTCGCGATTATCGGCATCCGTTTCCTTGGCAAGACGCCCGCCGGCCGGTTGCTCATCGACAAGTTCAAGCTGAAGATTCCGGTATTCGGCGCGATCATCTCCAAGTCGTCCATCAGCCGCTTCTGCCGAACGCTGGGAACGCTGGTGCAGTCCGGCGTGCCCATCCTCGACGCGCTGTCCATCATCAAGAACGCGACCGGAAATCAAGTCATCGCCAATGCCGTCGAAACCGTGCACAACTCGATTAAGGAAGGCGATACGATCGCCGAACCGCTGCGCCACTCCGGCGTGTTTGACGATCTGGTCGTGAACATGATCCAGGTCGGTGAAGAAACCGGCGAATTGGACAAGATGTTGATCAAGGTCGCCGACACGTACGACGGCGAAGTGGACACGCTGGTCGGCGCCATGATGAGTTTGCTGGAACCGTTCTTGATCGTCGGCATGGGATTGACGGTCGGATTCATCGTCATCGCGCTGTTCATGCCGCTAATCGACATCATGAATAAGATCGGCAAATAAGACGACTAGTTTCCGCTTCAAGTTTCGGGTTTCCGGCGACGCCAAGCGTCGCTCGAAACCCGAAACTGTTTAAACCCTCGCGCAGGCTTCGAGCCTGCGAGTACTCCAAAAGTAGACGGGGCTTTCAGCCCCGTCAGAGCATTGGGGAAATCCCAATCCTAAGCGCGTTGGCAAAATCCCGAAACCACTGCCGCGCCGACCGAGGCTCCTACGGAAACAGCCCCAGCGATTTCGCGGCTTCGGCAACCCGCGTGACGGAGATCATCATCGCGGCCGTGCGCATGCTGACGCGTTCCCGGCGGGAGAGCGCCCACAAATTCGTAAAGGCGCTCTTCATGATTTTGTGCAGCCGCGTGTTGATCTCCTCGAGTTCCCAGAAGTAATACTGGATGCCCTGCACCCATTCGAAGTAGCTGACCGTCACCCCGCCCGCGTTCGCCAGGATATCCGGCACGACCGCGATGCCCTTCTTGTTGAGGATGTCGTCCGCGTCCGGCGTTGTGGGGCCGTTCGCGCCTTCGACGATTATCTTGGCCTTGATCTTGTGCGCGTTGCGTTCGGTAATAACGCCGCCGAGCGCCGAGGGAATCAGCACGTCGCAATCCAGCGCCAGCAATTCTTCATTGGTGACTTTCTGTCCCGGGCAATGGTCTTCGACAAAATCCTTCGGCCCCATCAACGAGAAAAGTTTGAAGGGATCGATGCCATTCTCATTGTAAACACCGCTCTTCACGTCGCTGATCGCCACGACTTTGGCGCCCAGTTCGTGAAGCGCCTTGGCCGCGTTAGACCCCACGTTCCCCGCGCCCTGGATCGCAACACGCAGGCCCTTCATGTCGAGACCGCATTCTTTCGCCACGGCCGCGGTGATGAAACTTACGCCGCGCCCGGTGGCTTCAATGCGCCCGAGCGACCCGCCGACGGAGACCGGCTTGCCCGTCACAATCTGCGGCACCGCGTGGCCGATGGTCATCGCGTACGTGTCCATCATCCACGCCATGGTCTGCTGATTGGTTCCCATGTCCGGCGCGGGAATGTCCTTGTCCGGGCCGATGATGATCATGATTTCAGACGTAAAGCGCCGCGTGAGCCGCTCCAGTTCTCCATTCGAGAGCCGCGACGGATCGACCACCACGCCGCCTTTCGCGCCGCCGTAAGGAATGTTCATCAGCGCGCATTTCCACGTCATCAGCATCGCCAGCGCCTTCACCTCTTCCATGCTGACTTCGTGATGGTAACGGATGCCGCCCTTGCACGGTCCGCGGTACTGGTTGTGCTGCACGCGGTAGCCGGAGAAAACTTCAACGTGGCCGTCGTCCATGCGCACGGGCACCGCGACTTCCAGGGTGCGCTTGGGATGCCGCAGCATGGTGTGGGTATTCGGGTCGAGCTTGATGCGCTTGGCGACCTCATCGAGTTGCCGGAGCGCCTGCTCCCACATGTCGTGGCGCTTGAGAATGGACGTGTTCCCCGGGCGCGGCGGGTCCAACGGGACGGCGGCCGGTTGCGGCGAGGGAGCTTGAACTTCCGTCAGTGCTACGGGATTTTGACTTCGTAACACCGCAGGCGATGCCGTGATCGTGGCCGGAGGCCGCAGCGCGCCCGAGACGGGCTTGCCGTCTATCAGGCTAGGCAGGCTAGGCAGGCTAGGCAGCGGCTGTTTTCCATTCGACGTTTTCTCTTTACGTGTGATTTTGCGGGCCATGAAAAGTCCTCCAAAACTAGTCGTACCGCCGAATGAAAGCGATTTCAAGGAAGGATAAAAATCAGGACATAAAGAAGATAAGCAAGTAGAGCGGGGCACTCCAAGACGGCTAAGACTCGAAGATTCCAAGACTTTTCAAAGCCACCATCGCGCGCGCTCCTATCGCCTTGATCTGGAAGCGGCGCGTCTGCGGCTCGTCATGTTCGATGCTGATTTCAAGACGGTCCGCTGGCCACTGAAAATCCGCCAGCCGCTCCGGCCACTCCACGCACACGATGCCCGCCTCGTCTTGAAAGCATTCGGCCAGGCCGCTGGACTCAAGCTCCGCCACGCCGCCAACGAGGCGATACGCATCCATATGATAGAGCGTCAAGCGGCCGCCGCGGTAGATGTGTTGCAGCACATACGTGGGACTGGTTACCATCACGCCCGCGGGCATATTCAGGCCGCACGCAATTCCACGAACCAGCACCGTCTTACCCGCGCCGAGCTCGCCTGAAAGTGTGATCACCATTCCGCCGTTGAGCGCGCACGCCAGTCGAATTCCCAAGGCTTCGCTCTCGCTAGCCGAATGAGTCTCCAGAGTGAGAGAGTTCGAGGCGTCCATGTCTACCCGCTGACCCTAATGAGCCAATTGATGCTCGAATCCGCACTCCGGCAAGGTGTAACACCTGCCATCCTTGTTGCGCAGAACACACCCGGCTGAGGCGGCTTGAATAGAGCCAATTTCTGTCAGTTGTAACTTGTCAGACCACACATGGAGCAATTTTCTAGCCGATGCCGCTTCACATGCCAGCAACAACTCAAAATCCTCACCATCACATAGTGCATTTTCAATTGCAGGATTGTTCGATATGGCGCGAAGTTTCTCCTCCTCTATAACCGCGCCACATTGACTTTCGTCACACATATGATGCAAATCGCGACTGAGCCCATCTGTCACATCGATGCACGCGTGCACGCCAAGCCCTGCAATTTGACGTATGTCGCGGGCTTGTTCAAGACGAGGCGTGAAGGTCAGATGCTCGCCGCTCTTCAACGATCCTCCAAAACGACCGGTCGCCAGAAGCACGTCGCCCGGTTTGGCCCCGTTTCTCAGCCACGCCCCTCCTTTAGGTCCTTCGCCCAGCAGCGAAACCACGACGCTCAATCCATTTTCCGATGTCGCGAGATCTCCGCCGGCCAGTCCGAAATTGAAACGCCGGCAGCACGCCGTCAGACCCTCGTAAATTCCCATCGCCAGCGCTTCATCGGATCCTTTGCGAAGATTGACCGCGACCGTCGCCGCCACCGGCCAGAATCCCGTCGCCGCAATATCCGAACACGCTTTCGCCATGGCTTTCCAGCCGACTTGATACGGCGTCGCCGCGCTCTCGCCGCTTAAAACGAAATGCGTCCCTTCCACCACTTGGTCGATTTTGTAGGCCTGATCGCGGTCGCCCGGCCACGACAAGATGGCGCAATCCTGACCCGGTCCCACGGTAATCCACGGATGCGTCGGCGGATTCACACGAAACGCCTTAATCAATTTCAGTTCGCTCATCAGGAATCATTCCGGGTTTTTAAAAAACCGACATTAGACGCGCTGTTACGAACCGGAGAAAAATCAGGACTGCAATGGTGGCGCGGACATTCCTGTCTGCGGGAGGGTGCGACATTTTTGTATGTTAAGTAGAAACGCAGAATGTTTCATCCAGTTTTCTTGAGGACTGACCTTCCCCACGTCTGGTGGACGCGGACGGATGAAGGAATAGCATCCTTCGGGAGGGTCGTCCATCATGAAACGCCGCACTTACACCGCTGAGTTCAAACGCTCGGCCGT
>Ga0163155_10007734_pt1 | contig 10073 bp, 5 predicted proteins | sample OliLakLV19SP4G1_FD_148611 | JGI IMG/M metagenome (GOLD analysis project Ga0163155, IMG submission 148611) | Freshwater microbial mat bacterial communities from Lake Vanda, McMurdo Dry Valleys, Antarctica - Oligotrophic Lake LV.19.SP4.G1 | ecosystem: Environmental > Aquatic > Freshwater > Lake >... | reverse complement strand
CGATCTCATCGGTCATTCGATGGGAGGCAACATCATCGCCGCCGCCCTCGCATCCGGCTTGCTTGGCCAGAGTGAAGAGTGCAAGGTGCGCCGCGTCGTAACCCTCGGCACCCCGTTCCGCGGCGCGGCGACCGCCATCGCGAAGCTCGCGACCGGCCTCGGTTCACTCACCGGCCGCGCCGCGAAAGAGCGGGAACGCACCGCCGCCCGCGTCACGCCCTCGGTCTATCAGTTGTTGCCGACGTACCACGGCGCGATCGTCCGCCGCGATGCCTATGCCGCGACGACGCTCCAGCCTGACTTTGATCTGCTCCGGTCCGCGCTCGCGGTGCAGCCTTCGATCCTCTCGAGTCTCGCCGATCTTCACCGCCTGCACGATCCCACCGGCAGGTCCGCGCGCGATTCTGACTTCGCGCTCGCCGCGGCCGAGCGTTCCCTCGCCGACATGCTGCGGCGTGCGGCCAGCTTCACTTCCCTGGTCCAGAGTGTCCGCCCCGATACGCTGCGCCCCGGCGGTGCATGGCTCGCACTCGTCGGAGCCGGCGAACCCACACACGTCTCCGCTGAAATTGTCACCGCGCCGCACGCCGAACCCGCATTCGATTTCACCCGCGGCTTCTCCGGCGACTCCTGGGACGGTCGCTCGACATTCACTGGGGATGACACCGTACCTCTCGCGAGCGCCACGCCGCCGTGGGAGGAGTCGTGGCGCGACTCCGTCGTCCTCCGCCGCGCTGATTTCGATTGGCTCGGCGAGATGGGCGATCGCGTGCTGCGCGACCAACTCGGCCTGCACGCCACGCTTCCCTTGCTGAACCTCGCTCACCGTTGGATCGTCAACTTCCTTCGTCCCCACCAGACTGCCGCCCCGAGCATCACTCAGCACGGCAAGCTCTGGGCTCGTCCGCTTCCGGCCTTCTGGGAATCGGAATCGGGCGTGCAGGTCACGCGAGCATCGCGACGGAGCAGCTCCGCGCGTGCCGAACTCGCCCGCGCCACCCTGGAAAAACTCTGGTCTCCCGCCGTTCCGAGTCTGAGGCTCTCGAACCCGCCCGAAGCCTGGCCTCTGCCCCCGTCCAAAACCTCGGCAGCATCTTACGTGTAAGACGCATTACTCCGAGGCCGCCGTGCCTCTGCGCGAACCCCTCTTCTCTCTACTCCCAATCCAGCCGCATCGTCCCCAGTCGCCGTCGAATCTGAGTAAGGTCCCACGCGTGAAGCGCGCCGCGTGAATCGCACGCCAGCAGCCAACGCCCGTCCGCGCTGAACATCAGCAGCGTCTTCATCCCCGCGTCCGGCGTCACGACGTTCGCCAGCGGCACGAAGGTCCGGGCATCAATAACTTGAATATTCGTTCGGTTCGTCGTCATCGCCGCCATCGAACGATCTGCGGAAAACGCCGCCAATCCGCCAATCCTTTCCTGCGAATCCTCCCTTTCAATCCGGCGCTTCACCTTCCAGTCCAGCGTGCTCACGCACACAAACTCTGGCCCACTCGATGTCATCAGCCAACGCCCGTCCGCGCCGAACCAGCTCCGCGCGTGCCCCGCCGGCGACTGCGGCAACTCCGCCACGACGGCGCCGGTTTCGCTGTTCCACACCGTGAGCGATTTCCCCCGCCACAGATCCGCGCAGATCCACTTCCCATCCGGGCTGAACTTCAGGCCAGTGCAGTTCGCGAGCTTCTCGCTCAGCACCAGCTCATCCTGGGAGGAGTCCAGGTGCACGATCACGATGCGGTCGCGCGCATCGTGCACCACTCCCCGCTTTCCGCCTGGCAGAAGCTGAAATCGCTTGATCCCCGGCAAGGAAAGAAGCAGCCTTCCCGAAGCATCGTCGATCGAGTTCCAACGTTCGATCCCTCGCGCCGTGACGCCCACGACGCCGTCAGCGGTCCAGCGCGTCCAGGTGCGATGCACGATATCCGACCGTCGCGCGCCCGATTCAAGATCGATCAGCAACGCGGGCTTCATCGGCCCTTCATCGAGGATAAGCGTCCGTTGATCCGGGCTCAGCGACATCGAGCCTCGCCACGTACTCGAGCCCGGCGGCGTGAGCCGCAGGTACTCCGTGGATGCCGCATAGTTGCGGAGCGCGCCGACGGTGTGCAGCGAGGCCACGCGCCCCTTCGCCCCCAGGCGCACGGCCGAGTATCCCGCGAATGGTTCCAGGATCATCCGGCCCGTCGCGGCGTCCCACAGCCGCGTGGTGTTGTCCCAGCTCCACGAAACGATGACCGCGCCGTCATTGCTGGAATCCAGGCCGATGACCGTGCCGAAGTGCCCGGAGAGTTTGTGCCGCACCGCACCGGTTGGCGCATCCCAGATTCGGATTTCGCCCGACTCAAGCCCCGCGGCGATCCACGATCCATCCCCGGAGAACGCGACCGCGCCGGGCACGTCGGCCTCGTCAAGCGCGAGCGTCGAGAGGATCGCGCCGGTGCCGGGATCAAGCAGGCGGATCTCCGGCGCGTCACTCACCACCGCCGCGCGCCCGCTGGTCCGATCCACCGCCAGCAGGCGCGGGGCAACCGGCATCGGTACACGCAAGCGACGCTCGCCATCGGGAAGCGATAGAACTTCGAGCCCATCCGCCACGCCGAACATGAACCACGAGTCGTCGGGCGCGAAGTCAAACTCCCGCGGCCGATTCTCGCGCGCCACGTCGACGAGCATCGTCCTGCTCTCAAGATCCCACACGCTCAGGCGCAGCGGACCGCTCCCGCCGTAGCGGATGCCCAGATACTTGCCGCTGCTGCTGAATCGAAGCATGTAAACGCTGCGTTCCGCGTCCGCCCCGAGAGGTTGCGCCGCATCGGGGAATGCCAGTTGCGCGAGCAGCTCTCCCGAAGCAACGGTAAAAAGCCTGACTCGTCCGTCATCGAATCCGGCAGCCCGCAGTTTCCCGTCGTGAGAGAAAGTCTGCGCGAGCATCCCGGGCTCCTTGGGCCAGACGAAGACAAGTTCCGCATCCGAGAGCGACATCGCCGCCCATGCTTCACTCCGCATCCGCAGCGCGTCGCCGGATCCCGGCGCGGCATCCGACTCTCCCATCGCCTGATTCAGCAGTGCAAGACTGTGGTGTCGTCTTCCCTCCTCGTTGCTTAATCGCAGTGCGCGCGATTCAGAGACCATCGAGTCGCGAAGCCGCCGGCGCGCCACGCTCTCGGCCAGGCTCGACCGCACGGCTTCTCGCTCGGCCCGGGCATAGAGAATCCACGCAACAAGCGACGATGCCACAAGCGTGAGCAGCAGCACCGCGACGAAGAACGCCGCCACGCGATGACGCTGGATCTGTTTGCGCACGACGTACCACGTGCTGTCGCGCTTGGCGTCGATCGGCTCGCCCGCCAGGAATCGCCGGATGTCTGCCGCGAACTCCCCCGCCGATTGATACCGGCGCTCCGGCTCCTTCCGGAGGCACCGCAGCACAATCGTGTCGATCTCGTCGCTGACGCCCGGTGGAGCAGGCGCGGCGTGCTGGATGTTCGACATCACCTGATGCGCGCTCCCGCTCACGTCGTACGGAAACGAACCCGTCAGCATGCGATGCAGAATCACACCCAGTGAGTACACGTCTGTGCGCACATCGATTGCGCCGGAGTTCCCCGAAATCTGCTCCGGCGACGCCCACGGCAGCGAGCCTACAAACTGCCCCGTTTCCGTCAGCGAAAAATCAAAGTCCGGCCCCTTCGCCAGCCCGAAGTCCAGGATGTGCGGCTCGCCCGCTCGATCCACAAGTATGTTCCCGGGCTTCAGGTCGCGGTGCAGCACCCCGCGAACATGTGCCGCGCTCACAGCCCCGGCGACCTTCTCCATCAGCCGCATCGTGTCGAGTGGGCCGAGCGAGTTGGACGCGGCATACCGGTCCAGCGGCAGGCCGTCGACATAATCCATGACGTGATACGCGCCCGCGTCCCCCTGCCCCATGTCGTGTATGGTGACGATGTTGGGATGGCTCAGGCGCGCGAGGATCTGGACCTCGCGCTCGAAGCGTGCGTGCTCGACCTCGCCCAGGAATCCCCCGCCGTGCTGGACCTTTACCGCGACCACGCGCCCGGTTCCGCGATGCACGCCGCGATAAACGACCCCCTGCCCGCCGCGATGGATCTCTTCATGCACCTCGTATGACACAAGCGAGAGACGTGATGCCGACGGGCGGGGGGGGCGTGACGACTGCTCGCTGCCCGCGATGGTGCGCGAGTGGCGCAGAGAATCCTGCTTCGCGGCCTCCACCTGCTTGCGTGCGTTGAGGATCAGATCTCGCTGCGACCGCTGGCTCATGGGTCCCCCCGGTCATTCCGAACGCGCCGGGATGGACGACAGGAAACGCGAGGGCGAGCCGAGCAGTTCGCGGAGGCGATCGTGCGCGCGCGTGCGCAGCATGTGAACCGCCCCCGTTGTTCGCCCCAGCGCGGCGCCCGCCTCGCGCGCCGATCGCCCCTCGATGTCGCACATCTTCACCACTTCCCGATAGTCGGCGGGTAGGTCGTCGATCGCGGCGAGCAGCAACCGCTCGCCCTCGGATGTCGCGACGCAACTGCTCGCCGTCGCCCCGGTCGGGTCCGCGAGGTTGATCAGGAGTTGCTGCGTTGAGGCGTCGCCCGCGCCGGCGTGCATGCGCCGCCCCGGCGGGGGGCGCTTCAGCGCGGAGAGCGACTTGATGGCGTCGCGCAGGTTGTTCTCCGCGATCCGCGTCAGCCACGCCTCGAAGACCTCCGCACGCCCAGGATCAAACTGCGCGATGCGCAGGAACGCCTCCATGTACGTCACCTGCATCACGTCGTCGGGATCGAGTACGTCGCTCCACTTTCGAGCGATGGTCAGCTTCGCCCGCACCGGCGGGCCAAACTGTTCGAGCAGCGTCGTCAGCGATTCGTGATCGCCCGCGACCGCTCGCTTGACATGGTCCTGCAGATCGAAAGCCATTCTGGCAAAAGTATACCAAAGTCCGTGCCGCATTTGTTATGTGGGGGATTCAGAATGGCCGAACAAACGAATTTCATCTACCCAGTTGCGGAGGCTGAATAACGCCGCGGGCGGCGGATCAATCCAGTTGCTCCAGGGCTTGCCCGACGGTCCTGACGCGCACCAGCTCAACCCCCTTCAAGTTCGCCGGTTCGGTCGCTTGCGATTTCGCGTGCGGAATGATGACGCGCCGGAAACCCAGGCGCGCCGCTTCGCGGGCTCGCTGTTCAATGCTCGATGTCGTTCGGATCTCTCCTCCCAGGCCGACTTCGCCTACGACCGCGGTCGCGGCGGGGATGCTCTTGCGAAGGTGAGCGCCCGCAATCGCGAGCAATAGCGCAAGGTCAGCCGCGGGCTCGGCGACACGGATGCCGCCAACCGCCGACGCGAAGATATCGCGATCCGCCAGTCGCATCCCAGCGTGCTGCTCAAGCACCGCGATGATCATCGCAAGGCGGCTGGTATCCAGCCCCGACGACTTGCGCTTCGCGGCGCCGAGAAAGCCCGTCGCGGTCAGCGCCTGGATTTCGACCATGACGCAGCGCAGGCCGGACATCACGGGACAGACGACGCTTCCAACGCGTCCCTTCGGATCGGGCGAGTTTGACGCCGCGACGCCCAAGCCTTCCGGCGACTCGCGCAGCCCCGCCCCAGTCATCTCGAAGATGCCGATCTCGAGCGTGGTGCCGTAACGGTTCTTTACACCGCGAACGATGCGATGGGCGTGATATCGGTCGCCCTCGAAATAAAGCACCGCATCAACAAGATGCTCGAGCAGGCGCGGCCCGGCAAGCTGTCCGTCCTTCGTCACGTGGCCGACAAGAATAACTGCGATTCCTGTGAGCTTCGCAAGATATACAAGCTCAGCGCAGCAGCGTCGAAGCTGTGCCGCGCTGCCGGGTGAGGCTTCGATGTCCGCTTTGTAGACCATCTGCACCGAATCGATGACAAGCACATCAGGAAGCGTGCGCCGGACCTGCTCGACGATTCGAGCAAGGTTGGTATCGGCGAGAATGAAGAGTCGGTCGGTGACAGTGGGAGGCTCGCCGGATTTTTCGGCCTGGCCCGCCTTCGCGCTGGCGGCAGCCGCAACGCCCAGGCGGTGCGCCCGCATCGCGATCTGCTCAGCGCTCTCCTCACTGCTGACGTACAGCACCTTGCGGGCCTGCACGGCGTTGCCCGACGCGGACGTCTTGGGCGAGCTGCTGATCGCCGCCGCGGCTTGGAGCATGAGGGTCGATTTGCCGATGCCGGGATCACCGCCGACAAGCACGACCGAGCCGGGGACGAGTCCGCCGCCGAGCACGCGGTCGAGCTCGCCGATCCCGGTCGGGATTCGCGGGGCGGAAGTGGGTGAATCCAGGATCTCTCGGATTGGCCGCGCCAGTGGAAGGTCGAGCGTGACCGCAAGCGGCTGCTCACCACCCTCGGCCTGGGCGGCGGCGATTCCGTGAGCCATGCTGCGGTGCGGGTCCTTTGCGGTCGCCGCGGTTTCGCGATGTTCTTCAAGCGAATCCCATACGCCGCAGTCGGGGCACTTGCCCATCCACTTGGATTGAACGCCGCCGCACGAGCGGCAGATGAACGATGTGCGGAGCTTGGCCATAACGAGAGGATAGGGGAACCGAACGGGGTACGTACGAGGAATCTGTGCCCTGCATTTCTCACTTGTCGTGTGGCTGACGGCCTAGGTGACTTTGCATGAGCATGTCTTCCCGCTCACTCCAACCAGACCCTCACCATGCCCATCAAAAGCATGGGCATGCCACACATGCCTGCAAAAGCCGGACCTATTGTCTCCCGGAACCGGACGACACCGATCGCAACTCCCAGTTTAAAGCGCACTCATGCCACAAGAGACCTCTCAATCCAGTCACCTTCCTGTCCGCCATTCGCCCTGCACCGCCGTCGTCGGCCTGCAGTGGGGCGATGAAGGAAAGGGAAAGGTCGTTGACCTCATCGCGCCGCGCTTCGGCGCGGTCGTCCGATTCAACGGCGGCGCAAACGCCGGGCATTCCGTCGTCGTCGGCGGCGTCCGTTTCGCCCTCCATCTCATCCCTTCGGGCATCCTCTATCCTGATAAAGCCGCGGTCATCGGCAACGGCGTCGTCGTCGATCCCGAGGCTCTCCTCCGCGAGTGCGACGGACTCACGACCCGCGGCGTCAGCGTCGCCGGCCTCACCATCTCCGATCGCGCTCACGTCGTCATGCCCTATCACAAAGTCGAGGACGAACTTCGCGAGAAGCTCGTCGCCGGCGATGCAGGCGAATCCATCGGCACCACCAAGCGCGGCATCGGGCCGTGCTACGCCGACAAGGCCCATCGCGCCACCGCGATCCGCATGGGCGAACTGCTGGATCCCGCGGCGCTCCGCGTGAAACTCGAAATGATCTGTCGCGTGAAGAAGGCGCTGCTCGGGTCCGCGGGTGCGGATCTGGACGCGGGCGCACTCACCGCATGGGCCGGAGCGCTCGCCGAACGCCTGCGCCCGCACGTCACCGACACGACTTACGCGCTGCACGACATGCTCAGGGCCGGGAAGAAGCTGCTGTTTGAGGGCGCGAATGCCGCGCTGCTCGACGTCGATCACGGCACCCACCCGTATGTCACGAGTTCAAGCTGCACGAGCCTGGGAATTCCCGCGGGCACAGGCGTGCCAGCTCAATACCTGGGCGAAGTGATCGGCGTGGTGAAAGCCTACACCTCGCGCGTCGGCAACGGACCCATGCCCACCGAACTTCTCAACGATCTTGGCCAGACCATCCGCGAGCGCGGGCGCGAGTTCGGCACCACCACCGGTCGCCCGCGGCGCGTCGGGTGGCTCGATCTGGTCGCCGTTCGGTACTCGGCGATGATCAGCGGCGCGACGTCGATCGCCCTGACGCTGCTTGACGTCCTGTCCGGCCTGCCCGAACTGAACGTCTGCATCGGCTATCGTCGGATCGGCGACGCGAATGGCGCGGTCAGCGATCGCTTCACACCCGACGCCGAAGCGCTGCGGCGGGTGGAGCCGGTGTATCGGACGTTCCCCGGTTTTGCGCAGGATGTGACGGGCGTGCGCAGCCGCGCTGAGCTCCCGGCGGAAGCTCGCGCGTACATCGAGTTCATTGAGGAGTTCGTTGGCGTGCCTGTGCGCTTGATTGGCGTCGGCCCGGATCGCGTGCAGACGATTGTTGAAGACCTGTGAATCGGGGAGGTGCGGGGATTGCCCGACATGCTGCGGGGGCGGATTGAGGGAATGCGATGAAGCTGCCGATGAAAGTGTCAGGCCGCCGCGACCAAGAAGTAGAGTGAACTCCAGATGGGCTTTCCGCGTACTGAGCACGCCCCTGCCGCCCCGGACCTGTTTCGCCTTTCTCTTTCCCGCAAGGCATGCTCCGCTTGCGGGCCCCTCGGACGAACTCCATGAATCCCGCACTCGCCGACATGACCAGCGAAGAAGCCCGCAGCGCGGCGGAAGCAAAGCGCATCGCCGAATCATCGCCATTTGCACGCGATCCCGAAGTCATCGCGATGATCGACGCGATGCGGCGCGATAACCGCAAGGCCGACCCGCTCTCAAGACTTCCCGACGTTCATCCCGGCCGCATCCCCGCGCATGTCGCGATCATCATGGACGGCAACGGGCGCTGGGCGCAGCAGCGCGGCTTCCCGCGCATCTTCGGGCACCGCAACGGCGCGGCATCGGTGCGCTCGGTGATCAAGGAATGCCAGATGCTGGGCGTCAAGGTGCTCACGCTCTACTCATTCTCGATGGAAAACTGGAAGCGTCCGCCCGACGAGGTCGAGTCGCTGATGTACATGTACGCCCTGTATCTCGAAGGCGAGCGCGAGCCGCTCGTGCGTGACAATATCCAGTTCCGCCAGATCGGCCGGCGCGAGGGACTGCCCGCGTCGGTACTCGAAGCCGCCGATCGGCTCACCGAGGCGACCGCGAAAAACACCGGGCCGACGCTCTGCATCGCAGTCAACTACGGCTCGCGCGCCGAGATCACCGACGCGATGAAATCGATCGCACGCCGCGTGAAGGACGGCGAGCTCTCGCCCGACGACATCAATGAATCGATGATCGACGCCGCGCTCTACACCGGCGGCCTCCCCGACCCCGACCTGCTCATCCGCACGGCGGGCGAAATGCGGGTGAGCAACTACCTGCTGTGGCAGATCAGCTACGCCGAGCTTTATGTCACCGATGCGCTGTGGCCTGATTTCGGCGTCCCCGAGTTCCACGCGGCGATCCGCGATTATGCAGGGCGGCGTCGTCGATTCGGCGGGCTCGATGCGCCCGAGAGCGTGTGACGAAGCAAGGGTAACTCCATTCACGTTGATGTCACACCACGCCCACGATGAGGCTTTGAGGGGGGGCGAATCGTGGCGCTGGAGCTGCCCTGTGCGCCCGCATCACCCTGTGGTGAACCCGATTGGATTACCGCTACGCAGCGTTGATCGTTCCCGGTGCTCAACGGCTCGTCACGACTACTTCGCGACCTTGCATTTCAGCACCGCCTCGCGAGCCGCGCCGTCCGCTTCGAGCACATCCGCGAGGCTGCGGATGGGCGACGCGCCGATCGCGCGCATCGCGCCCGCGGTCAACTCTGGAATCTTGCCAAACGGGATCTCACCCGCGAGGAAAAGCTCCACCGCGGCTTCGTTCGCCGCGTTCATCACCGCGCCGCTCGTGCCGCCGCCGCGGATCACGTCGTATGCAAGTCCCAGCGCGGGGAAGCGTTCGAGATCGGGCGGCGAAAAGTCGAGCTTCCCGAGGCTCATCAGGTCGAGCTTGCGAGAGACGCCGTCGGGTCGCATCGGGTGCGTAAGGGCCGCCTGAATCGGAAGTCGCATATCGGGCGCGCCGAGCTGGGCGACAATCGAGCCGTCCGCGAACTCCACGATCGCGTGCACGATCGACTGCGGGTGGACGATCGCTTCGATCTTTTCCCCCGGCACGCCGAAGAGCCAGTGCGCCTCGATGATTTCCAGAGCCTTGTTCGTAAGCGACGCGGAATCGACCGTGACCTTCGGACCCATCTTCCACGTCGGATGGTTGAGCGCCTGCTCGCGCGTTGCGTTATAGACCTCATCGCGGGATTTCTGGCGTAACGGGC
>Ga0163155_10007729_pt1 | contig 10076 bp, 10 predicted proteins | sample OliLakLV19SP4G1_FD_148611 | JGI IMG/M metagenome (GOLD analysis project Ga0163155, IMG submission 148611) | Freshwater microbial mat bacterial communities from Lake Vanda, McMurdo Dry Valleys, Antarctica - Oligotrophic Lake LV.19.SP4.G1 | ecosystem: Environmental > Aquatic > Freshwater > Lake >... | reverse complement strand
GCCATCAGCCGTGAGCCATCAGCCGCCAGACGTCAGCCGTCAGCCGTCAGCCCACCGCCTGCCAACTCCGCCCAATGTGGCGCCTTGCCATATACCCAACCCCCCGGTATACTTGCGAGCTCTATTGCAAACCGGTTTCTCGGAGAAGACCGTGAAGGTTCGTTCGAGTGTCAAGCCCATTTGCGAACATTGCAAAGTGGTCCGGCGGCAGGGTACGCTGCGGATCATCTGCAAGCGCAATCCCAAGCACAAGCAGCGTCAGGGTTAACCGATGGCACGAATCGCTGGCGTGGACCTTCCGCGCGAGAAGCGGGTCGAAATCGGCCTGACCTACATCTACGGCATCGGCCGTCCGATCAGTAATCGCATTCTGGCGGAGACGGGCGTCAGCCCGGACACGCGGGTGCGGGATCTGTCGGACTCGGAAGTCGCCCGGCTCCGGCAATTCATCGAACGCTCGGTGAAGGTCGAGGGTGCTCTCCGCACCGAAATCGCGATGAACATCAAGCGGCTCATGGACATCGGCAGCTACCGCGGGATACGTCACCGCCGGGGCCTGCCGCTGCGTGGGCAGCGCACGCATACCAACGCCCGGACCAAGAAGGGCCCCCGTCGGGCCATCGCGGGCAAGAAGAAGGTGACGAAGAAGTAATATGACCACGCCAGAGATCCCGGTCGCGCCGGCGGCTCCCGCCGCGGCAGCCCCCGCCAAGACAGCGGCGGCCAAGAAGGGCAAGAAAGTGGTGGAGAGCGAGGGCATCGCCCACATCTCCGCCACCTTCAACAACGTGCTCATTACCATCACGGACATGCGGGGCAACGTGCTGGTCTGGGGTTCGGCCGGCAAGGCGGGCTTCAAGGGCTCGAAGAAGTCGACGCCATTCGCCGCGACCGTGGCCGCGGAGAATTGTGGCCGTGAAGCGATGAATCTCGGTGTGCGCCGGGTGCATGTGCGGGTGCAGGGACCGGGCAGCGGGCGCGAGTCGGCCATCCAGGCCCTCGCCTCGGTCGGTCTCAAGGTTGCCTCGATTCGCGATGTGACGCCGATCCCGCACAACGGTTGCCGTCCCCCCAAGAAGCGGCGGGTCTGAACATGCGCTATACCGGTCCCAGCTGTCGGCAGTGCCGCCGCGAAGGCACCAAGCTGTTCCTCAAGGGGAGCCGCTGCCTCACCGAGAAGTGCGCCGTGGAGCGTCGCGGATATCCGCCCGGTCAGCATGGCCAGTCCGGTGGACGGGTGCGCAAGGTGTCGGAATACGCCAAGCAGTTGCGGGAGAAGCAGAAGGTCAAGCGGATCTACGGCCTCACCGAGCGCCAGTTCCGCAACACCTTTGACCGGATCTCGCGCGAGTCGGGCGTCAAGGGCACCAATTTGCTCATCGCCCTCGAGTCGCGGCTGGACAACGTGGTGTTCCGCCTGGGTTTCGCCGCCAGCCGCAAGGCGGCGCGTCAGCTCGTGCGCCACGGGAACATCGAGATCAACGGCCACCGGGTGGACGTCCCCTCCTTCAACGTGAAGCCGGGACAGGAAATCCGGGTGAGTGCCGCCCTGCGTGACGGTGTGGCCGTGCGCTCGGCGCTCGAATTTGCCACCCGCGGTCAGCCGGTGTCGTGGATCCAGGTGGATAGCGAGAAGGCGTCGGGCAAGGTGACCGAGCGGCCCACCCGTGATTCGATCCCGCTCAATGCGCAGGAACAGCTCATCGTCGAGCTCTACTCGAAGTGACCATGACCATTGACCTGACCGGACTGGTCCGCCCGCACCTGGTCGAGATGACCAAGCGGGACGACAATCCGAACATCGCGGAATTCCGGCTGCAGCCGCTCGAGCGTGGCTTCGGCTACACCCTCGGGAACTCGCTGCGGCGCCTGCTGCTCTCGTCGCTGCGCGGCAGCGCGGTCTGGGGCTTCCGCCTCGACGGCGTGGTGCACGAGCACCAGACGATCCCCGGCGTGCACGAGGATGTGCACCAGATCATCCAGCGCCTCAAGGCGCTGACCCTCGTCCTCGCGGACGACGTGGATGAGGCGATCCTCAAGATCAAGAAGGATGGCGCGGGACCGGTCTACGGCCGCGATATCGTTCCCAGTGGCTCGGTACACGTCGTCAATCCCGATCACCTGCTCTTCACCGTGCAGGACGATCGCGAAATGAACGGCGAGCTCTATGTGAACAAGGGCCGCGGGTATGTCGAGGCGGAGCTGCACCCGCGCGACCGCTCGCTCCCGGTGGATCTGATCAGCATCGACGCCATCTACAATCCGGTCCGCCGGGCCAATTTCTCGGTGGCCGAGACCCGCGTCGGGCAGCGCACCGACTACGATCGCCTGACCGTGAGCGTCGAGACCAACGGCACCATCACGCCGGAAGATGCGATCGCCTATTCGGCCGCGCTGGCCCAGGAACACTTCCGCTACTTCGTGGAGTTCGGCAAGGTGCCGATCGGCCGCGCGGATGCCCCGGTCGCGCTGGTGGGCGGTGGTCATTTGCGGGACAAGCTGAACCGCCTGATCGACGACTTCGGTCTCTCGGTCCGCTCGCTCAACTCGCTCAAGAACTCCAATATCCGTACCCTGGGTGACCTCGTCGCCTACACCGAGGACGAGCTGCTCAAGGTCAAGAACGTCGGCGAGAAGGCGCTCAAGGAGATTGCCGACCTGCTCCGCGCCCAGGTGCTCAACTTCGGGATGCGCTTCGAGGACACCGAGGGCGACCTGCGCATCCTGAATGCCGGTACACCGCCTACCGCCCGCGTAGTGGTGGACAGCGGCGAGGAGGGCTAATGCGGCACCAGTGCAAGGGACGTCAGCTTTCGCGCACCTCGGAACACCGCCGGGCGCTGCTGCGGAACATGGCGACGAGTCTCTTTACCCACGGCGGGATCGAGACCACCGTGGCCAAGGCCAAGGAACTCCGGCCCTACGCCGAAAAGCTCATCACCCTGGCCCGGCGCGGCGATCTCCACGCCCGCCGCCAGGCGGCGCAGAAGGTGCGTGAGCGGGGTGCGCTGAGCACGCTGTTCACCGAGATCGGTCCGCGGTTCGCGGCGCGTCCGGGTGGCTACATCCGGATTCTGAAGCTGGGGCATCGCCCCGGCGACGGTGCCGAGATGGCCCGGATCGAGCTTCTGGCCGAGTGAGCCGGATTCGTGGGGGGGGCGTCGGAAACGAACGAAGGGGACCAGTTGGTCCCCTTTTTTCTGGGCGTGAACGCGGGGCTGCTGCGGCTGGGCTCAGCGCCAGGACGGATTCTGGCGCTCCTGGCTCAGGTCGCCTTCTTGACCCGGTTAGACTTGATGCACTGGGTGCAGACCCGCACCCGCCTCGGCGCCCCTTCGACCATGACCCGAACAGTCTGGAGATTGGGGTACCAGCGGCGCTTCTTCCGATTGTTGGCATGACTGACGTTATTGCCAGTGATCGGTCCCTTGCTGCAGACGGTGCATACCCGGGCCATACGAGTCGTCCTTGCGGAAATTCTCTGGTGCCAGCCGGAAAAACAGCCCAGCAACATAGCCACGGGACCCGTCGGACACAATACTGGAGGACGAGGCTGCCATGCCGCGGGCGCTGATCACCGGGATTACCGGTCAGGACGGGTCCTACCTGGCGGAGCTGCTGCTCGCCAAGGGGTATGAGGTGTTCGGGGTGGTCCGGCGGACCAGCTACCACAGCTACGACCGGATCGAGCACCTCCTCGACCGCATCCGGATCATCCCGGCCGACCTGCTGGACCAGCACTCCCTGACGGTGGCGCTCAAGGAGACCGAGCCGGACGAGGTCTACAACCTCGCCGCCCAGTCCTACGTTCCCACCTCCTGGAGCCAGCCCGTCCTCACCGGCGAGTTCACCGCGCTGGGCGTGACCCGTATTCTGGAGGCCGTCCGTCTGGTGTGGCCCCGGGCCCGATTCTACCAGGCCTCCTCCTCCGAGATGTTCGGCCGGGCGCTGGAAACGCCCCAGCGGGAGTCGACCCCCTTCTATCCCCGTTCGCCCTATGGCGTGGCCAAGGTCTACGGGCACTATATCACGGTCAACTACCGCGAATCCTACGGACTCTACGCGGTGAGCGGGATCCTCTTCAATCACGAATCGCCCCGCCGGGGACTGGAGTTCGTCACCCGCAAGGTGACCGATGCCGTCGCCCGCATCACACGGGGCCGGGCCACCGAACTGCGGCTGGGGAACCTCGATTCTCAGCGCGACTGGGGGTTCGCGGGTGACTACGTCGAGGCGATGTGGCGCATGCTGCAGCAACCCGAGCCGAAGGATTATGTGATCGGCACCGGGCGGACCCACTCCGTGCGGGAGCTGGTCGAGCTGGCCTTCAGCCACGCCGGCCTCGACTGGCGCAAGCATGTGGTCCTCGATCCGCAGTTCATCCGCCCGGCCGAAGTGGACCTCCTGCTGGCCGATCCGACCTGCGCCGAGCGCGAACTGGGCTGGCGACCGACAGTGGACTTCGCAGGCCTGGTGCGGATGATGGTCGATGCGGACCTGAAGCGCCTCGGAGCCGGCGTCCCGTGAAGGTGTTGGTCACGGGGGCGGCGGGGTTTGTCGGGCGCTGGCTCCTCCCCGAGCTGGTAGCGGCGAATCACGAGGTCCTGGGCACGCGGTTGCCCGGGGAAGCTCCGCCCGACTTCCTGCCGGAGGCGACCCGGCGGATGGTGCGGTGGCTGCCGCTCGATCTGCGCGAGATGGACTCGGTGCGCTCCGCGGTGGATGAAGTTCCCGAGGCCGTCATTCACCTCGCGGCGATCGCGTCCGGGGCCGAAGCGCGGCGCGATCCCGGGCTGGCCTGGGACGTCAATGCCGGTGGTACCGCCCGGCTGGTCGATGCGCTCGGTCTTCTACGGCAGGCGGGGGCCGGCGATCCACTGCTGCTGCTGGTCTCGACCGCCGAGGTCTACGGCGTGACGCACCCGCCCCGTCCGCGGCTGGAGTCCGATGCCCTCGCCCCGATCTCGCCGTATGCCTCCAGCAAGGTCGGAGCGGAAGTCGCGGCGATGGAGGCGGCTCGCCGCACCGGGTTGCGGGTCGTGATCGCGCGGGCCTTTCCCCATACCGGCCCGGGACAGACCGACCGGTATGTCGTCCCGGCGTTCGCCCATCGACTCAAGGCGGCCCGGCGGCTGGGGGCGCGCGTGGTCAGGACCGGAAACCTGGAACCGGTGCGCGATTTTCTCGACGTCAGGGATGTGGCGGCGGCCTATGTTGCCCTGCTCGCGCGCGGCCGGAACGGAGAGGCGTACAACGTCGCCTCCGGCGTGGGCCGGTCGCTGCAGTCGATCTTTCTGCGGCTGGCTGAGCTGCTGCAGGTAACCGCGATTCCGGAAGTCGACCCCCAGCTCACCCGGACCGCGGACCTGCCGCACCTGGTGGGCGACGCCGCGCTGCTGCGGAGCGTCACGGGCTGGGCGCCCCGGATTTCCTTCGACCAGACTCTCGAGGACGTCGTGCATGCCCAAGCGGACTGATCTGCGTTCCATCCTCCTGCTTGGCTCCGGCCCGATCGTGATCGGGCAGGGCGCCGAGTTCGACTACTCCGGCACCCAGGCGGTGCGCGCACTCAAGGAGGAGGGGTACCGGGTCATCCTGGTCAATTCCAATCCGGCGACGATCATGACCGATCCGGAGCTGGCGGACCGGACCTATGTGGAGCCGGTCACGCCCGAGTGGGTGGCGCGGGTGATCGAACGGGAGCGGCCCGATGCCCTCCTGCCAACCATGGGTGGCCAGACGGCGCTCAACGTCGCCATGGCGCTGTGGCGCGATGGCACGCTGGCCAAGTATGGCGTCGAGCTGATCGGGGCCAATGAGCGGGCCATCCGTGTCGCGGAAGACCGGCAGGAATTTGCCCAGGCGATGCGGCGGATCGGCCTCGCGACCCCACCGGGCCGGACCATCAAGACGCTGGAGGAGGGCCTCGCGGCCGTCGAACAGACCGGCTATCCCGCCATCATCCGTCCCTCGTTCACCCTCGGCGGAACCGGTGGGGGGATTGCCTATAACCTGGATGAATTCACCGCGATCGTCGAGCACGGGCTGGAGCTCTCGCCGGTCGGCTCGGTGCTGGTGGAACAGAGCGTCATCGGCTGGAAGGAGTTCGAGCTCGAGCTGATGCGAGATGGAGCCGACAACGTGGTCATCGTCTGCTCGATCGAGAATATCGACGCCATGGGAGTGCACACCGGCGACTCGATCACCGTGGCTCCCGCGATGACGCTCACCGACCGGGAATACCAGGTCATGCGGGACAGCGCCATCAAGATCATCCGCGAGGTCGGGGTCGAGGCCGGAGGCTGCAACATCCAGTTCGCCGTCAGCCCGACGACGGGCGAGCAGCTGGTGATCGAGATGAACCCGCGTGTCTCACGCTCCTCGTCGCTCGCCTCCAAGGCGACCGGGTTCCCGATCGCGCGGATCGGGGCGAAACTCGCCGTCGGCTACCGGCTCGATGAGCTGCCCAACGATATCACCAAGACGACGCCCGCCTCCTTCGAGCCGGTGCTCGACTACGTCGTCGTCAAGGTGCCGCGCTTCGCGTTCGAGAAGTTTCCGACCGCGGACCCGCGCCTCGGCACCCAGATGAAGGCCGTCGGTGAGGCGATGGCGATCGGCCGGACGTTCAAGGAGGCCTTTCAGAAGGGGTTCCGGGCCCTGGAGGCCGATCGCTCCGGCTGGGAGCTGGGCCGCACCCCGGTCGACGATCGCCTGACCGATCTCTCGGTCGAGGCGATCAAGGCCGCCATCCGCACCCCGACCGCGGAGCGGATCTTCCAGGTGAAGCGCGCCCTGATGCTCGGTGTGACGCTGGAGGAGGTGGCGGAACGGACCGGGTATGATCCCTTTTTCGTCGGCCAGATGCAGGAGCTGCTGGCAGCGGAACAGGATTGGGCGGGGCGCGGCCGGGCCGAAGTCTACGGCGAGCCCTCGCTCATCCGGCACATGAAGCAGCTGGGGTTCTCCGACAAGCAGCTGGCGGACCTGCGCGGCATGACCGAGGCGGACATCCGCGCCATCCGGCACGAACTCGGGGTCCGGCCCGCCTACAAGACGGTCGACACCTGCGCCGGCGAATTTCCCTCGAAGACGCCGTACCTCTACTCCAGCTACGACGAGGAGAACGAGGCCCAGTCCCAGGGCGATCGCACCGTCATGATCCTCGGCAGCGGCCCGAACCGGATCGGGCAGGGCGTCGAGTTCGACTACTGCTGTGTGCGGGCGGCGCTCGCCTTCCGCGAGATGGGGTACCGGACCGTCATGGTCAACTCCAATCCCGAAACGGTTTCCACCGACTACGACATCTCCGACACGCTGTACTTCGAGCCGCTGACACTGGAAGATGTGCTGGAGATCGTGCACATCGAGAAGCCGCTCGGCGTGGTGGTCCAGCTCGGGGGCCAGACGCCGCTCAAGCTTGCCCGCGGGCTGGAGGCGGCCGGTGTGCGGATTCTGGGCACATCTCCCGACGCCATCGACGCGGCGGAGGACCGCAAGCGGTTCGAGGCCCTCGCCCGTGAACTCGGGGTAACCCAGCCACCAGCCGGCACGGCGCTCTCGCTGGATGAAGCGGTGCAGGTCGCCGAGCGGGTAGGCTATCCCGCGCTGATCCGGCCGTCCTACGTCCTGGGCGGTCGGGGGATGGAAATCGTCTATGATGAACCCTCGCTGCGTGACTACTTTGGCCGCGCCATCCGGGTGGGCTCGGGGCATCCGGTCCTCATCGACCGGTTCCTCGAGGACGCGTTCGAGGCCGATGTCGACGCCATCTGCGACGGAACCCGCTGCGTCATCGGCGGGGTGATGCAGCACATCGAGGACGCCGGCATTCACTCCGGCGACTCCGCCTGCGTGCTGCCCCCGTACCTGATTTCGGAGGCGCAGGTCGAGCAGATGCGGGCGTACACCCGCGCCTTTGCGCTGCGCCTCGGGGTGGTCGGCCTGATCAACGTGCAGTATGCGATCAAGGACAGCGTGGTCTACGTGCTGGAGGTGAACCCCCGTGCCTCACGCACGGTACCGTTCGTATCCAAGACGACGGGCGTGCCGCTCGCCGCGCACGCCGCGGCGGTGATGGTGGGGAAGACACTCGATGAGCTCGGCCTGGAGGACGCCGTCGGCCAGCCCTATGTCGCGGTCAAGGAGGCGGTCTTCCCCTTCAACAAGCTGCAGGGGGTGGACCTCATTCTCGGCCCGGAAATGCGCTCGACGGGTGAGGTGATGGGCATTTCGGAGTCCTTCGGGATGGCCTACGCCAAGGCGCAGCATGCCGCGGACGGGGCGCTGCCGCTGGAGGGCTCGGTGTTCATCACGGTGAACGATCACGACAAGAACACCGTCGTCCCGATCGCGCGGCGGCTCCACGAGCTCGGCTTCAAGATCTTCGCGACCGACGGGACCGCGCGTCACCTGCGGGTTCGCGGCATTCCCGCCGAACGGGTGCTCAAGGTGTATGAGGGCCGGCCAAATGTGGTCGACCTGCTGCTCTCCGGGCAGATCCACCTCCTGGTCAACACCCCACTCGGCAAGCTGACACAGCGGGACGACTATATCATCCGTGCCGCCGCGCTGCAGCACCGGGTGCCGTATACCACCACACTCTCCGCCGCCTCCGCGGCGTGTGACGCGATCATCGCGCTCAAGAGCCGCCAGCTCACGGTCTGCTCGCTCCAGGAGTGGCACGAACTCGCCCGGCAGAGTCGCGCGGCGGGATGAAAAGCGCGCGGGAGCCGGGCATCGCGGCGGCGTTGCGCGCCCTGGTCCGCGGGACGGTGCGCGAAGCCGAGCCACTCGCCCGCTCCACCACCTACCGGATCGGCGGCCCGGCCACCCTGCTCTCACCCGCCGCGCCGGAGGATGTCGGCATCGCGGTCCGGTTCGCGCAGCAGCAGGGGCTCGCCTGGTTTGCCCTCGGCCTCGGTTCCAACCTCCTGTTCCCCGACGCCGGCCTCGACGCGCTGGTCATCCGGCTCGGGCGGGGGCTGGATCAACTGGAGCCGCTCCATGGGGCACGGTGGCGGGTGGGAGCCGGGCTGCCGCAGCCGATCGCCGCGCGGAAGACCTCCGAGGCCGGCTTCCGAGGGCTGCATCGCTTCGTCGGCGTCCCCGGGAGTGTCGGGGGCGGGGTCTACATGAACGCCGGCTGCCATGGAGGCGACTGGGCGGAGATCGTGCAGTCGGCCATCGTCGTGAACCCCGACGGCACGGACCGGGTGCTTGCCCGAGCGGAGATCCCGTTCGCCTACCGGTCCAGTGGTCTGGGGCATCAGGTGGTGCTGCAGACCACGGTGCAGCTGGTGCCAGCCGATCCGGTCACGATTCAGGCCGAGGTGGCGGAACTGTTCCGCTGGCGCCAGGAGGGCACACCGTTCAACCAGCCCTGCTGTGGCAGTGTGTTCCGCAATCCGGGTGGGCCAAGCTGGGAGCATCGGGACGGTCCCCGGACGGCGGGCCAGCTGATCGACGCGGTCGGCCTCAAGGGGGCGCGGGAGGGCGGTGCGCAGATTTCGCCGATGCACGCGAACTATTTTGTGAATACGGGCGGCGCCACGGCCGCGGATGTCCGTGCTCTGATGCGGCGGGCCCGGGCAGCGGTCGAGCAACAGTTCGGGGTGCGGCTCGACGCCGAGGTCAAGGTCATTTCACCGGCGGGGTCCACCACGCCCGCCGAGGAGTTCTAACCCAGCATGGCTGACTACTTCGTGCATGAGTCGAGTTTCGTCGATGCCGGCGCGACGATCGGCGCCGGCAGCAAGATCTGGCATTTCTGTCACATCATGCCCGGGGCGGTGATCGGCGAGCGGTGCAATCTGGGGCAGAACGTCGTGGTGATGTCGGGGGTCCGGCTGGGCAACAACGTGAAGGTCCAGAACAACGTCTCGCTCTATGAGGGCGTCACGCTGGAGGACGACGTCTTCTGTGGCCCCAGTTGCGTGTTCACCAATGTGGTGAACCCGCGGTCGCACGTCACCCGGAAACACGAGTATCGGGCGACCCTGGTCCGCAAAGGCACCTCGATCGGGGCGAACGCCACCATCGTCGGCGGGGTCACGCTGGGGGAGTACGCGTTCATC
>Ga0163155_10007721_pt1 | contig 10083 bp, 6 predicted proteins | sample OliLakLV19SP4G1_FD_148611 | JGI IMG/M metagenome (GOLD analysis project Ga0163155, IMG submission 148611) | Freshwater microbial mat bacterial communities from Lake Vanda, McMurdo Dry Valleys, Antarctica - Oligotrophic Lake LV.19.SP4.G1 | ecosystem: Environmental > Aquatic > Freshwater > Lake >... | reverse complement strand
GCGATTGCCTCCCCCTCAAGTTGAACCCTACGCAGAAAACTAGCATCTTCTGAGAATCCCATAACCTTTCCATTGATAAACCAGGGACCATGAAGGCGCACCACGATCGGGATGGAAAGGCGATCGCCCCTGGTTGCCAGATACACTTCGCTATTGGGAATACCTTGCACTCTGCCAAACTGTACCGTCACACCCTGTCCCGATGTGGGGAGAGTGTTGCCAAGACCACGCCCAGTTGAGGCTTGTTGAGTTGGTGCAAACGGCTGATCCACTCGCTCAATCACGACTTGATAACTGACATCATCAAACAGGTTCAGCGTGACGGAATCTCCGCGTGTCCGGGGCAACACGCTGGTATTGGCATTCACAACCCGCTGACGCACCACGATTGGATTGGTAGACAGCGTTCTCGGATTTGCGCCTGTGGCAGCAGGTGTAAACAGTGGCGGGGTGTTTGCTGCTGCTTGAGAAGGCGCTTCAAGCTGTACCCAGGCAGGTCTGGTAAGGATGACCGTGAACACTAGCGTTAAGAAAAAAATGGCACTGTTTTGGGGCGATCGGCATCGTTTTGGGGTAGTCTTTTTTAGTAAAGGATGGGGAAAAAGCAGTATACTCGTAACGACTTTGCTTGTTCTAAACGAGTTTGTTCATTGTCGTAATGGCGGGAATGTCCGAGCGCTGCAATGTGATAATCGAGTTTCTTGGAAAACGATAAGGTCTGTCGCACGAAGCGTGATAATCGTTGCTTCAGCGTGTTGTTGAAGCGTTCTATCTAACTAGTCAAGCTAGTTTCCTTGCCCACTGCACAATGGCGGTTGCTGGGTAAGACGGCTTTGTATGCCTCCCAATGGTCGGCATCAAGCACCGCACATTGCCGATACACCGTTGGTATGGATTGCCAGAGGGCTAAAGCCGAGTCTTTGGCACGATCACCAATGTGACATCCCACAATCGCTCGTGTGACCACATCGAGCGCCAGCCACACCCACTGTTTATTGCCTTTACGATCGACAAAGGACCACAACTCATCTATTTGTACCGTTAAGGCTCCTTTGGGTTTGGGTGTTACCTACACTGGGCGCGGCACCACCTTGTAGCCTTGGTTGACAGACCCTTGGAACCAGGAGGCTGACAACTTCAACACACGAGCCATGCCAGCCAGTGGGATCTTCTCTACCAGCAAGCGGTCAATCGTTGCCCTTGTCTCTGCTTCCCGACGTTTCCACTGCGGCTTTTCCACAAATTGGCGACCACAATTGCGACCTTTATAGTTTTGTTTGCCCCGCCGAGTGGTGCCATTTTTCATGATGTCTTCTGAGCCACAGTTGGGACAACGCAGAAAGGGTGGAAGGCTTGACATAGGAGATCATAATAGCCACCATCCCTATTTTATCTACCCTTTACCAAAAGGCACTACCAGAAAATTTAATTACTGGGTGGGCAATAAAGCTACTTAATGAACAATAGCTGACGAATACCGACAGTTAACTAATAGCTTGTACTTTCAATTAAGAGATTAGGCTTCCGCCAGTATGTTTGCTAAAGCTTTACCTGAATAGAATTTTCGTAAAGATACAATAAATCGTCCGAGGCTGCCTTAAAAGAGTGGGGAGAACATAGCGAGAGTGCAAAGAAGCTCTCATCCCTTAACTCTTTTAGGCGAAATAAGCAGAGCAGGGAATGAGCGTGTGAAACCATCGTAGCCAACTGACAACAGTGCTGAGCGGTAAGCGCACGTGTCCACTTTTCTGCTCTCAACCAAAGTAGGATAATGATAGTATAGTGTGCCGCTAATACTAGATGGAATGCCGTTTGCTACATCCTTGCCGCTGGCTGCACTTTGCGTCTGTTACCAAGGGACTTACCTTAGTAGAAAGTAATCTGTCACTACTTTGCTTCATCTCATGTTCATAACCTTAAAGTGCCTCAAGCGATGGCTTATTGATAATGGAAGCAGCCTAAAGCACTGAAGCAGCGTATCCATTCTCAATAAAGCTTATTTTTTTGGAAATCTCATTTATTTAATGGAGAGATGCAGTCAAAGAATAAATAAAGTTTGTCTTGTTGAGATGTCGTATCAGCCTTGGTGTTATGCATATTAATGGTGGATGGTACGAGCTTGTCAAATCTATTCGAGTCAGAGTGCTTTGAAAATCGCTTATTTAGTCAATCAGTATCCTAAGGTCAGTCATAGCTTTATTCGGCGTGAGATTCTCGGTCTGGAGTCTTGTGGATTAGACATTGTCCGCTTTTCAGTTCGGTCTTGTGGTGCTGAGTTGGTCGATGAAGTAGACAAAGCCGAATGGAAAAAGACTCGCGTAGTACTAGATGCGGGTCCGGTAGGTCTACTTTTAGGTCTAGCTCAAGTTTGCTTAACAAGACCAATTCGGCTTTTAGCTACCTTGTACTCAACGGTTAAGCTTAGCCATCACTCAGAGCGAGGACTTTTGAGACACCTGGTCTATCTAGTCGAGGCATGCTTACTCCTTAAATGGTTTCAAGAAGCAAGCGTGCAGCATGTTCACGCTCACTTTGGCACTAATTCGACAACGGTGGCGATGCTGTGCCATGAACTCGGAGGTCCCCCCTACAGCTTTACTGTTCATGGTCCAGAAGAGTTTGATAAAGCGCTAGCAATCTCGTTGCCAAGAAAAGTAGCGCAAGCCGCCTTCGTTGTAGGGGTTAGCAACTTTGGCAAAAGCCAGCTTTACCGTTGGTGTCCTTTGAGAGATTGGTCAAAAATTCACATCGTTCACTGTGGTGTTGACTCCGAATTTTTGATGTCGGCATCAAGACCTATCTCCTCAGAGCCAAATCTAGTCTGTGTCGGTCGCCTTTGTACTGAGAAAGGACAATTGCTCTTACTTGAGGCTGCTAGTCAACTCATGCATCAAGGGCTACCTTTCAAACTAACGTTAGTAGGAGATGGACCGCTACGAGGCGACCTGGAGGCAATGATTGATGATTTGAGACTGCGTGATCACGTAGAGATTACAGGTTGGGCTGATGCCAATCAAGTGCGTCAAAAGATTCTGGCTTCTCGAGCTCTCGTACTACCCAGTTTCGCCGAAGGTTTACCAGTGGTCATTATGGAAGCCTTGGCGCTAGGTCGTCCCGTCATCAGCACCTATGTTGCAGGCATTCCCGAACTGGTGGAGCCAGGTGTTTGTGGCTGGTTAGTGCCCTCCGGATCCGTGGAAGCACTTACTACAGCTATGCAAGCCGCCTTAGAACTTCCAGCAGCAGCCCTTGAGCAAATGGGTAATGTTGGCGCTAAACGAGTTGCTCAGCAGCATAATGTTGCGATCGAAGTGGGCAAGCTAAAAGCACTACTCTGTGATGCGCTGCAAGTTGCACCATATTCTGAAGGTAAGGATGAATTCAATAATCCTACGTTACCCCCTGTCAGTACTTCTGCGTCTTAACTCTAAAATGCACAAGTTCTGATTGCGGCACTTCATGCTCAACATTGCTCCCTTTCATAAAGCCATGCCTTCACTGAAAAAACTCGCTATCCGTGCCACTGCCTGGACGATTGCGGGTAACGGTCTGAGCCAAATTCTCCGTCTTGGAACAAACTTAATTCTCACCCACCTGCTAGCCCCGGACCTATTCGGTCTTGTAGCGCTAGTGAGCGTCTTTATTACAGGGCTACATCTATTTTCAGACATTGGCATCGGTCCGAGCATCATTCAAAGTAAGCATGGTGATGAGCCAACCTTTTACAACACAGCTTGGACGCTTCAAATAATACGTGGCGGCGTTATTTGGGTTGGGCTGATCTTGATTGCTTGGCCTCTTTCAATCTTTTACAAAGAGCCGCGACTATGGTGGCTCATTCCTTTAGTTGGCATCGGTTCGCTCACGTCGAGCTTTAGTTCTACAGCGCTTTGTACATTAGAGCGCCATCTAGAAGCTCGACAAATGATGTTTTATGAGCTGAGTGGTCAAGTCCTATGTTCAGCCATTATGATCGTCTGGGCAAAGGTAAATCCATCAATTTGGGCTTTAGTTGCAGGTAATCTTATTTCTGCCTTGATTCAGACGCTTCGCAGCCATCGCCTATCCCCCGGTATTTCTAACCATTTCACTTGGGACAAGGAGGCACTTGCAAGTCTCTCTAATTTTGGGCGCTGGATTTTTGTCTCCACTGCAATTACCTTCTTAGCTGAACAGTCCGATCGACTAATCTTAGGCAAACTAATCTCTTTTGACTTGCTGGGAGTCTATGGTGTTGCTCTTACATTTTCTGATCTCCCACGCCAAGTTGCCGTACTTATTAGTGGAAGGGTACTGTTTCCAGTCTTCTCAAAACTTGCTGATCTTCCTCGAGAAGAATTGCGAGGGAAAATTCTTCGTAATCGAAAATTCATTGTGTTTGTTATAGCCATTGGGCTAGCAATCATGACTTGCTTTGGCGATCTTCTAGTTTCCACCCTTTACGATCATCGATACCAGGAAGCTGCTTGGATGTTACCAATTCTTACACTAGGTATTTGGCCCAGGGTATTGTGCAACACAAACGAGCCAGCTTTGTTTGCCATAGGAAAGCCTCAGTATCCAGCTTTAGCTCAACTTTGTAGATTTATCTTTACGTCTGTCGGTTTAATTGTGGGCTATCACTTTTTCGGACTTGTAGGTGCTGTAGTCGCCGTGTCCTTAAACGATCTTTGCCACTATACTGTGATTAACTATGGTCTTTGGCAGGAAGGGTTAAGCGGTCTTCTGCAAGATTTTCAAGCAACACTTATTCTCTTGCTCGTTATCCTCTCGGTTTTGTCACTTCGTGCTGCTTGTGGGTATGGTTTCCCTATCGATACTTTATTTCATTGAAATCAATTGAGTAGAGACCACAAAACAACGCTTGACCCAGTTTATACGCTACCTATGCTTTTATTCAACAAACCATGTGCCAGCAATTAAATCATTTGGAAGATGTCTCTCTAGTTACTAATAACTTTGGAGATGCTCTTGTGTTCGCTAACATACTACAGGACTGGTTCGACTTTTTAGGCGGAAAACCGGGCGAAGTAGTAGTAGTTGATTGCGGTAGTGACCGAGAAACACAGGAAGTTTACTGGCAGCTTTTTCAAGAAGGTTTGATTGACAAGCTGCAGGTTATTCAGCCCTACCATGAAGACAATTATGGCGGTGTTGAATCCGGCTATAAGAAGGAATATACAGCAGGAGCAATTGCAAGCAAACCATATCTATTATGGTTCCACGTTGATACTCTTCCTTTTCGAAAGGGGCATGATCTTTGGCTAGCGGAAGCGATCAGCTATCTTGATCGACCAGACGTTTTTGCTGTAGGCGGGTCATTTAATTTACCTTCTAGGCATCATTCAGCTTGGGATGGTTGGTACTTTAGTCACAAGTGTAGCCTTAACTTCACGCTCATGAAACGCAGTACGTTTATGGAGGCGACACATGAATTTGCAAGTTCATTTATCGTTTCCGGCTTCAGAGGCGATAACCCAGCAGACGCGTTTGGAGAAGGTAGAAGCCGGTTCGTTTTTGAGCTTGCATTCGAGCAGTATATTCAACGACACAACAAGTACACTCTATGTAAAATTGAGGATTTGAACTGGACAGTCTTTCACACCAATGTTCATGGTGAGAGATTGCAAAAGACTCGTGAAAAATATCTTGCTCGTCAGAATATCAAGCCTTATTTAAACATCGGCAACTCTAGTAACCAGCCAATGGCTTCTCAGCTTCGTTATTACGGTCAACCATCAGTGGGTCTTCTCAAAAAAATTCAAATTTGGTTTGGCAATTCGCTTCTGGGTATCCCTTGGCGCTCATTGAAAAAGCTATTGATTGGTCAAAAGTCCTCAGTAGCAAATTGAACTTCAGATAGTTGGTATCCCTGCCACTTGTAATCTCCAATTAATTGAAAATAAAGACACTGTATGAGAATCACCTTTGTCATGGCAAGTGGATTTAGCCTTACAGGAGGCGATCGCGTCATTGCTACGTATGCCCAGCGTTTGCATCAGCGGGGGCACGATGTACTAGTTATTTCGCCCCGACGAGCTAAACCCAGCCTAAAAAGGCAGTTTCAATCACTTCTTACGGGCAACGGTTGGATAGTTGCTTCTTCTCAACGAGGTAAATCCAGTCTAAAGGAACGGCTCCGATCGCTCTTAACAGAAATTGATTGGTTTAAACGACCACAGCATGAGCCGTCCCATTTTGACAATTTAGACGCTACCTGCCGATTGCTCGACTACTTTCGACCCGTTACTGACGCAGACGTGCCTGATGCTGACATTGTGATTGCAACCTGGTGGGAAACAGCGGAGTGGGTGTCTAAACTATCTGCAACCAAGGGTGAAAAAGTCCATTTCATTCAGCACTATGAAGCTTTTGATTATTTACCAAAAGAGCGGGTTGAAGCAACTTGGAAGTTGCCGTTTCACAAAATCGTGATCTCTAAATGGCTACTTGAGCTAGCTCAAAAATGCTTTGGCGATAGCTTAGCTTCACATGTGCCAAATAGTGTTGATACAGATTTATTCTATGCTCCTCCCCGAAACAAGCAGCCTCTACCCACCGTTGGAATGTTGTACTCGACGGCTTATTGGAAAGGTTGTGATATCAGTCTTAAGGCTCTCGAATTGGTTGCTCAACAGCTACCGAATTTGCAGCTAGTTAGTTTTGGTGAAGTCTCTTCTACCAACACCAACTTTCCGCCAAACACGACATACTTTCAACATCCAGAGCAAGACAAAATTAAAGATGTGTATGCAAAATGTGATGTCTGGCTTTGCGGTAGCCGGAGTGAGGGGTTTCATCTACCTCCCTTAGAAGCAATGGCGTGTCGATGTCCAGTTGTCTCTACCCAAGTCGGCGGACCACTTGATATTGTTGAAAATGGCAGCAATGGCTATCTAGTTCCAATCGAAGACCCTGTCGCTTTAGCTGAAAAACTAGTTCAAGTTTTAACATTGGCTAATGAGCAATGGCAAGCAATGTCTGATGCTGCTTATGCTACTGCTATCAAATATACCTGGGATAACGCTACTGATCGCTTTGAGACCGCATTACAGCTTGCCTGTAAGCAATCTTGGCGAGGCGATGCAGCTAAGCAAGACAGCTTAGGCGTAACCACACCGTGACGCACAATTGCTGGTCTTTCATTACGTGAATTAGCTTTACGACAATAAGATTGATGTGGTAGCTCGCTAACTTCTCCAGCATTAAATGCTCCTTGTCTACTAGATCTCATCCTGGCACCGCACTAAATTCAGTAATTCTCTCTCTAAACAACATGATGAACTCAACGCTCTCAACCTTCCGTCTTGACGTGGACTATCTGAAAGCTCTAGTGGTAAAGCACCGTGGAGCCTACGCTACCGTGAAGCCCTTTCCTCACATTGTGATTGATAATTTCCTACCGGAGTTTATCTTGAATGAAGTTCTCAAAGAATTTCCCAGTCCAAAGCAAATCGACTGGCAAGCATTTCAGACTCCGGCTGAGAAAAAGCTTGCTTCAAAAGATGAGCAGCAGATGGGCGATGCCACTCGTCTTCTGCTTTATAGCCTAAACTCTTCAACATTCATTACCTTCCTAGAAACTTTGACAGGAATTGATGGGCTCTTGCCGGATCCTCATTTTGAGGGAGGTGGGCTTCACCAGATCGAGCGAGGTGGATTTTTGAAAATGCACGTGGACTTCAACCAGCATAAAAAACTACGTCTTGATCGCCGCTTGAATTTTCTTTTATACCTTAATCAAGATTGGAAGGAAGAATATGGCGGTCATCTTGAACTGTGGGATCAAAACATGACTCAATGTGAAAAGAAAATTCTTCCGATTTTCAATCGCTGTGTTGTCTTCAGCACAACCGATTTTTCCTACCACGGACATCCTGAACCATTAACCTGCCCTGAAGGTAGAACAAGGAAGTCACTGGCGCTCTACTATTACAGCAACGGACGCCCTCCTGAGGAAACTCTTGGAACTCCACACACAACGATATTCCAGTCTCGTCCAAAAGACAATTTTCAGTTAGAAGACTCTTCAAGTGAAGCCACTAGAACTGTTTTGAAGAAACTGATTCCACCAATTCTGGTTGACACCTACAATGCTTTAAGAAATAAGTAAGCGGCAGCAATTTCTTGCCTCTGAGTTTGCTCTCAAAGCTGATCTTATCAGAGGGTAAGAAACAAGGCCTTACTTTGCGTTTACTGTCACGTTATGCTCTTGCCCCATCTTGTTTGTTAAATTGGCAAAGGTAGGTTATGAATACTCTCGTACTGTACTCCTGGTTTCCAATTGTTGTTTACCTGTTTATACGCTTTCCGCCACAAAGAGCGGTAATCATTGGTTTTGTAACCGCTTGGTTATTCCTACCGCTTGCAGCATTTAAACTGCCTAGTATTCCAGTGGAATACAACAAAACTTCAGCAACATGTTTGAGTATTTTATTTGCCACGTGTCTCTATGATGTTGAGCGGTTCAAATCGTTCAAATTCAGTTGGTTTGATCTTCCTATAGCTATTTGGTGTATTTGCCCTTTTGCCTCATCAGTGACCAACGGACTTGGTGCCTATGATGGACTTTCAAGCGCTATCGGTCAAACAATGAGTTGGGGTGTTCCCTATTTTATAGGGCGAATCTATTTAAATAGCTTCTCTGGCTTGCGTCAGTTAGCTTGTGGAATATTTTTGGGTGGAATATTTTACGCCCCTTTATGTCTGTTTGAGACACTTTCTCATATTAACTCACATGAGATCGTCTATGGTTTCAGACCAATCAGTGCAGAGCTTCGTTACGGAGGCTATCGTCCGTCAGTTTTTCTACAAAATGGCTTAGTGCTTGGCACATGGATGATGTTTGCTACACTGATGGGCATTGTGCTGTTGAGGACTAAAACGATTAAGCATATTCGCAATATTCCTATGAGTTGGCTTATTGGTCTTCTATTAATAACATTTGTTTTAGTAAGGGCTACTGGCGCTTACTTCTTGCTAGCTATGGCTTTGACTGTTGTCATAACAGCGCAGTGGTATCGTACCGGTCTGATGCTTTGGGTACTGATTGGGGGGATGTTTGTTTACCTATATTTGGGCGTAACTGGTGATTTTCCTGGTCAAGAGATTATTGATTTTCTAGGGAATTTTATTGATCCTGATCGCCTCCAATCTCTAGGCTTTAGATTCATGAACGAGGAGGTTCTTTCAGCTAAAGCGCGGGAACAAATCTTATTTGGGTGGGGAGGATATGGTCGGAATATGCTTTACAAGGAAGGGGGGTATGCCATTACAGTTACTGACAGTTTATGGATTATTGCTTTTGGTATAAACGGTTTAGTTGGGCTGATTAGCGTTTTTACAACGTTGCTTCTACCCGTTCTGGGTTTTTGGTTTTTCTATCCGCCTGGCTCTTGGTCGCATCCTAACATTGTTATTGCAGCCGCAATAGCTGCTGGATTAGCTATGTATGCGCTGGATTGCGTCCTAAACTCCTTTCCTAATTCAATTTTTACACTTGCCGGTGGAGGGCTTACCGGAGTGATTCTCAATCGACAGCAACAAAGCTTTTCAGTTAAGCAAACTGTCGCTAGACAAGTGAGGTGAGAAGGGAGTACTAGGATTGAGTTTGGTGCCCATTTCGTTGGGCTTCTATTCAAGGCGAGGTTAGTTGAAACGATCGCCCTATTGGGATTTTTCTGTATTCATGCATAGTGTATCTGAATGAAGACTTGCACCTTCTCTCTAGTCCAAAGGTTACTTTAATGTCACATATGGCTCAGTTACAACAAGCCACAACACTACTTATTGTTATTCTTAACTATAAGACGGCAGATTTAACAATTGATTGCTTGAGTTCTCTAGCAGATGAGATCAGTGCAATTCCTGGTAGCTATGTTGTGGTAACAGACAATGCCTCCAGTGATGGTTCGGTTGAGAAGATTGCGGCAGCGATCGACCGCAAGCAATGGCAGACATGGGCTGAGCTGATGCCGCTGGAGCGCAACGGTGGTTTTGCTTTTGGCAATAATGCAGCGATTCGTCCAGTTTTAGAATCAACGGTTGCATCTCCTTATGTGCTGCTGCTGAATCCAGATACTG
>Ga0163155_10007717_pt1 | contig 10085 bp, 16 predicted proteins | sample OliLakLV19SP4G1_FD_148611 | JGI IMG/M metagenome (GOLD analysis project Ga0163155, IMG submission 148611) | Freshwater microbial mat bacterial communities from Lake Vanda, McMurdo Dry Valleys, Antarctica - Oligotrophic Lake LV.19.SP4.G1 | ecosystem: Environmental > Aquatic > Freshwater > Lake >... | reverse complement strand
AGGAACATTGGAGGGTATTTGGTGAGATGGCTTGGACTGATCTGATTGAACAACTCAAAGAACTCAGCGCAAAGGCAACCCTCAAACGATTTCTTAAACAACCTCGCAAGAAAAAGACTCCCCAGCCGAAACGAGTCAAAGATCCCAAACATCCCCATGTTTCGACCGCAAAACTTTTATCTCAAGGCTAAATAACACCTAGACAGGTATCGTTTATGGAGCCAGCAAAAAGCATTTTTTACTTATAATTAAAGGCGCTAATCATTGCATTTGCTTATGATTCAGGCTATACTGTTTATATAAGAAAAAATACTTAAATCAATAGGTGAAGTGGCTACATTCGACAGCAAATGTTCATCCTATTTGGAGTCCAAACTTTATGGAAAGCAGTCCAAACGACCTTATTTTATACGTGTCAGCAAGCTTTTCAATCATTTTCTTCTTAATCATTTACACGTCTCAATTTAGCAAAGCAATCACTAAGCTTTTAGCTCGGCTTCGCAACAAGGGTTGACTCCCTAGCCGAAATACTCCATCAACTTTTAACGCAGCAAAAATGCTTTTAACTATCTTACCTACCATCGCTATCTTCTTCACCGCCCTCACAGCACTCTCCGCCCTCCTTGACTTCGCTACCATCCTTTTCTTTTGGTTGTGCGATAACAAAAATGCGATTGATATGACGAGATCTAAGCGATACTCGCAGATCGCCCTTTTGTCTTTGATTGCTGCATGCTGGCAATTACTAATTCTTAATTGAGCAAAGCTTCCTTTTTGGAACTGCCCAGCTTTTTAACACCCTTTTTTGCAGATGCTTCTTGACCTTCTTTTCAGGCTAGGCCACATTCTCCGCTTCCATCGCGGCTCCGGAAGACGCCGTCTCATTTCCTGTTAACACTTTTCAATATGCTTCTCAATATCATCTTCAGCCTCGCTCTCCTCTTCACCTTTGCCACTGTAATCCCCGGCGCGATCATTGATTTCATCCGTAGCCTATCGGATCGTGAACTTAATGCCATTGGACTCAGAAAAGAAACGATCGATACAACGACCGCGATCTTTAATGGGATTCTTGCTGGATTCATGGCGATCGCCTCTCTATTTTGGATTGCTGCATTTACTATGCTGCCAATCACAAATTCTTAATTGAACAAAGCTTCCTTTTTGGAACTGCTTTTTTAACACCCTTTTTTACCGATGCTCCACAATATGATTACTCCAGAATTCGGTATGGAATTCCTTTTGATCGCTCTACTCGCCTCATTTATTGGGATTTCGATCAACAATTTCATTCGCAACCAAGCAGACCGTGCCCGCAATGCACTCCACCAACAACGGATTGCCCGTTTCCTCGAAACGGCTAATGAGATCGAGGAAGCGACTCACCGCTTAACCCAAGAGATTCCGGCTGAGGCGATGGCCGAGATCTTGCAGATGGCCAGCATCGCAGACCTCTTCGCAATCCAGGCCGCTATTGCGAAAGCGAAAGCCGCAACTCAGCGCCTAGAGATCACCCACCTGAAGCAGATTAATGCGATCGCCCAAGGCATCGGGCTTGATGGCAAAAAGCAGTCGAACGATAACAACGGCAATAAAACCGCTCAGCAGAACGGCAATAATGCAGCTCAGCAGAACGGCGAGAATCCTGAGAAAGCTGGCAAGAAGCTGCTTGGTGAGATGCGTGCCCGACTGCAAGCAAACGGCAAGAACATTGAGTGGAAAGAGATGTATGAGCTTTTGCAAGAGCGCCACAACATCGAAACCGCTGCCGCATTTGCTGCGCTGTCAGCCGATCAGCGGACAGCAATCGAAGCGTCGTTCTAACGACCCGCCCCACATCTTGATCGCTACGAACCGCCAACCGTTAAGACTGAACCCTAACAGAATTTTGCGGCCTGCCTGTTGCCAACCATTTTCTTGACGCCAGGAAAATGGTCACCCTTCAATACTGGCTTAACTGCTCGCCGCCTCTATAAACCATTGCAGCCTTTGAACGGTTGGCTGTCCTCACCCCGATCTTTTCCCATTCACCATTACCATTCCGAGATTTTTCATGGAATATTTCGTTTACACCGCTGGAGCCATCACGCTCGGCTGGCTCGGCTACACGATCACTCACAACACTACCCGTAATGCTCGGCGTTTCTGGCGTGAGCAAATCAAGACTCGTGCTTTGTTTAGCCGCACGATTGGGCGGTTCTTCATGACTGAAGAAGATCGCAATCATACTCGTCTAGACGCTGACCAAAAGCATGTTGACCAACTGCTGCATGACGCTCGCGAGTCTAGAGATCATTTACTTGCCCTAACGCAGTGGTTTTCTGACCCTAGCCGTACTACCAATGCACTGGACAACCTGCCGGGTCGCACCAGCCGCCAACTGGTTGATGAACTAGCAAAAATCGAACAAGACATTGTTCAATCCCAGAAGCAATTTCAGCGCAACCTGAAGGCAGCGATCGCCTCCTACACGCGTGGTACAAACCTGCTGGATCGCTTCGAGACCATGCAGGGCAACGCTAACACGCAAAAAGACGCCGCCTCTACTCAGTACCAGGCAACTAACGGCAAGGCTCAACAGCAAGTCATCATTGAGACGGCAGGGCTGGAATCCATCAATGACACCGTTATCTATATGGTGTTCTACCCGACTAGCGCTGCCTCGGCTCAGCTGACAGGATTGCAAATCAAGCAAGCGATCGCCCAGGGTTCCAAACTCAACCAAGACATTTTTATCTGTGGCCCCGCTGCCAACTTTGGTAACGGCAGGCGCTAAACCTCACTGCCATCATGCAACAACACTTTCTCTTCAGACTTCAGCGTATTTTTCGCCTGATCATCGCCACTATCACCGGCATCCTCAACATTGCTGGCATCGCCGCATCGTGCTGGCTGGCTCAGTCGGCTACGTTTGACACATTCTTAACTAATGCCCTAGCGTTCCTGACGACATCCCATCGCATCGGATGGATGCATTTCATCCTGGCGGACTACATCCCGTTCGCTCACCAGCTACTGACGTCAATCCATCAGTCTGATGCGATCGCCGCCATTATCTTGTCGTCATTGATGACTGCGCTCTCGACGCTAGCGCTGTTCTCGCTATTGCAGTTCAATATGCCGAAACGGTTTGCCCGCCAAGCAAACCGCTGGGAAGCTCGACGCGCTGCCCGTCAGCTGCAAGAACTAACCGAAACATTGCAGCGGATTGACCTGTATACCCTGCCGCAGGAAGAATGCGGCGAGCTGATGCGAGAGCTTGACTATCTCTATAGTCAAACCTTAAACCGTCCACGCTTCAACCTTTCCCCAATATGGTCACAGACCCCACCGTCTATAGCGTAATCGTCACGGCGATCGCCTTCCTAGGATTTTCCTTGGGGGCGATTGTCCGCTCGTTTAACCCACCCCAAATCGAACCGCAACAAACAATAGCGTTGGTTCTTCCAGAACCACCCCGCCCCATCGGGCTACTGTCTGCGAGCGATGTTTTACCCATTGCGCCACCCATTGCGCCACCCATCAAAAAGACTGAGATCGCACAGATCGAACAGTATGAACGTGTAGCGGACACCAACCAATCCATGATTGCGATCGCTGGATTGCTTGCCGCCACAGAAAACAGACCCGTCACCGAGGCGATCGCCCCAGTGCCTGCGGCTCCAGTCTCCCCGTTACTTTCCCTACCAGAGCCGCGCCTATATCGCCCCACAGCGCTGTATCAAACAACGAAAATGATTCGCCCAGCCTTCACAATTCCCAACCCTTGGGAACCTGACAGCGATCGCTACTGGAATCAAAACAACACGACTACCTATCCCAACATTGTCCCAGCGCTGGCGGGGAGCTGCGTGTGAGTAACCCAGTGTCCAAGATTAAAACGTTAGTGCAGCTGGTTCAAGGCATCCTTCAATTCAGAGGTGCAGAATCCCTCACGGGCGATCGCGCCTATGAATTGACTTATCAAGACGACAATATTTTCCTGCTGCTTGACGAGTCCAATGGCAAAACCTGGGTAGCCATCCCGGTGTGGAACGAAGAGCAGCAGAAATGCACATGGGAATCTGTCCTAGATGTCCCCGTCACTGGAGTTATGCCCGAGAAGTTTTTTACTCAAGTGATTCCAGATGGCCTTGAACATTCCTGGCCGCAATACCTCGAAGAATTGCATCAACCGTATCTAGACGATGTTGAACGATGCAGCCGCATCAAAAACACGTATGAAACCCAGCGATTTGTACGCCGATGGCTGGGCTGGAATTTAGACGTTGAGCAGTGGCTCACCAGCATGAGACTACTCCAATCGGCTGGCGTTGATTCAGCAACACTCGCGCTCCAAATGTTCAACATGTTCAGCAAAATCGTGACGCTTCCAAAAGAGCTATGGAGAGATTTGCTAGATAGTACCGAATTCCAGGAGCGCGATGGAACCCATTAGCAAAGTGTTCCAAGAGCTAAACCTAAACCCACCTCACTCCGTCGGCTCACAACATCCAGTAGTGCCGCTGGGGGATGCAGGTTGCTATGTGGAGTGGACTCCTCGTGACTTGATCGACCCACACGAGATGGCAGAGTTTTCCGAACAAGGCATAACGCTGTTGTCAGGCCCTTGCTGCGGCAAGATTTTAGATCAACGCTGGTATGAGATTGATGCCATCAATGAAAGATACTCTGGCTGGAGCTACCTGGTACAGCAAATCGACCAAGATACCTGCGAAGAGATGTCCGGCAAGCTGTGGTGGATTGACGAAGAAGACTTAACGTTCACTGGAGCGCTACGCCGCCGCATCCCCGACGCCAGTCAAATTGAAATTTTGAATCCGACAGATGAACGAGAACCAATCGACTTCGCCACCACCGTTCCCCTCTGGTGGCGAGCCAAATATGGCTAATTCGCCGCACTTCCAAGATGGTGACTTGGTAATGCTAGATCTTGAGCATCCTGATGTTGTTGCCGCGATAACGGAAGAAGGTCTCCAGGTTCCCGAAGCAAGCCGACAACTCCCCAAATTTGCTTTTGCGCGGGTTTCGGACTGCGTAAAACACCCAAAAACGGGCGAATGGTGGTGTTGTTTTGAGGCGCTGTATAGCGAAGAGAAATGTTGGATGCGCGAGGATTGGTTTTATCTAGCGGCTCAACAAGATCCTAACGAGCTGATTTCCAACACCGTTTCGTCGGTTGCCAATTCGATGGTGGCGACATCTCAGATTTCTGTAGCGGGCAAACCCTTTAACCTCAAGCTTGTGCCAAGCAGCGCCAACGACCCTCAAAAACCATTGGATCTGTCCGAACCGATTCAGATCCAATGGCGACCTCGTTAATAGATCCCGTATTTTTCACCATGGACAAAGACCTAATACATGTTGGCAACCCACCTATTCCAGGGGTTGAACCTCGGTTCAGCCCTGGAGACTGGGTTTGCCTAGACCGCGACAACTATCAGGTTCAGCTAGCGATTGAAACAGAATGGCCACTACCGTTTCATGAGCGCCATCTTCAAAACTTTTCCGCAGGGAAAATACTGGCACTCTCGTATGTCCCAGGCGAGATCTGGTACCAAGTTGACCTCATGAACGAAATGAGCGAAGTTGATCCGTGGCTGCCAGAGTCTTGGCTCTACCTTGCAGATGGCCAAGGAATTGGTCACGGACTCACCCACATCGTCGAATTCGTTTCTAGTCAGCTACCGATCGCCTCTCAAATTTCCGTAGCGGGCAAAACCTTCAATTTCAAGCTTGTACCGTAATGGACAAATACCCAATAAATTTTGACAACCCGACTCCAGGGGCTGAACCTCGGTTCAGTATTGGAGATTGGGTTTGCCTAGACCGCAATCTCTATCAGGTTCAGATAGAGATTGAAGCGGAGTGGCCACTACCAATCTATGAGCGCCACCTGCAAAACTTTTCCGCAAGGACAATAGTGGAACTCTCGCGCGCCGTATCTTCTGAGCTAGATGATGAGTCAGACGAAATCTGGTACAACGTTGGCGCGAAAAAAGTTGAGCTGTGGCTGCCAGAGTCGTGGCTCTATCTTGCAAACGCGAGTGAGATTAACTACGGAGTTTTTCATGCCGCCTCATTAGTTTCTAACCTGCTACCGATCGCCTCTCAAATTTCCGTAGCGGGCAAAACCTTCAATTTCAAGATTCTTCCTGCCGATCAACTCAACGGTCGCTAATTACCCAACATGCTTTTTCAAAATACATCCGACGACATTGTCGTTCGGGAAATCCTAAGTTTGCGTCGCCGCTCTAGCAATATCAGGCGGCCTGAATTCTCCACCAGTGTGGTCACTCCCGTTTCAATCGAAACCTGTGAACCCGACCTTCAGGCATCAGCCAAAATCCTGGACATCAACACCATAACGATGTCGGTTCAAGTTGGTCATCCCGAACTGTTTCAACCCGGCGACGGTGTCATGGTGTTGCAACAGCGATCTCACGAAACCCTCCTTAGCAAGGCCAAGGTTCTGGAGATTACCGATCAAGGGCAGATCTACCTAGGTGGGATTGCCCCATACAATCTGACGGTTGTGCGCCCAGAAGACCTGCTAGTCAAAGAGGCAGATGTAGCCTCAATTGTGTTGAGCTACGTCGATACCGAAATCCCCCAGTACAGCAAGCGTGACCTGGAACAGTTACGCGAAGACATGCGTGATGACGTCATCACGCCCCCTAGCCATAGCCTGACCAGGATGCCGGGAGAGACTCCCCACGGGGTATCGGTTCGACATTTCCCATTACCCAACAGCCCTGTGCCGATGGGTCAAATTGTGCTGCCGATTGGAGCGGAAGATGGAGTTAACATTAGCGCCCACGCAGCTGGCTGGATGCTACGCCGCGTCGTCGATGAAGACTTGGCGTTCCAGCGCCGATGGAAGCATTGGGCAGATATGGAGTCCGTCGCAGGGCTACCGAGCGGGCAAAGTATACCTTTCTGCCAGTTTGGAGAACCAGATCCCGGCACCCTAGAGCGCCTTCAGCTTTGTCTAAATTTCATTGATGAAGATTGGTGGCGATCGCCCCAAAAGTCGCGCGACGCAGTCGAACTCTTCTTCGATTGGCTGCTCTGGAGCCTAGGGCATCCATCGGTGCCAGAATTCCCCGAAGCACTCCGCCACGACCGCGCCCATGATTTCATGATTCAAGTTTTTTCGCCAGGGCGGCTCATCCTTTACCCTGCCGATTACTTTGGAGCGCTGCTAGGTCTGGGGAATTATCATGATCTCATCTCGACCAAGTCTGCCGCTCGACTGATGAAGTCTATCTTCCCAGGGCGACGCAATGACTATCGCGACACCCTGTTGCTTGACCCAGAATGCGGCAGCGGAGCCGTGATGCTGGCCGCTAGTAACTACACCTATCAATACCAAGCGGTCACCAGTGACAGACTGCTGGCCAAAGCCACAATCCTCAACGCCTACTTCTACGTGCCGTGGTGCATTTTCCCCTTTGCATGGATGCCCACACCCGATCCAACCACAACCTTGACGACGGCCTTGACGCTGATGAGCCATAACGGCATTGACCCACATTATTTTGACCATGTGCAGCTGGTGGATGGGCATGACCAGTATCTGCCGATCGCGCTCGTTGAGCCACGCACCGTCAATCAACTAGCGGAATGGTTTAACCAGCAGGCTTTATCGTCTGCCCAGCCGTTTGAGTTGCCCGGTGTAATGCTGACCGAGCGAATGGATGCAGGCAGCGACCCACTAGGGTTACCGTCTTCCCCACTAGGGTTACCGTCTTCCCCACTAGGGTTACCTCCCTCGCCGCTGGAGATGCCGCCCTTCCAATTGCCGGGGCTACCCTCGCCTGGTGGCGATCGCCTCCTACCCCCTTCCTCTGACTTATGACGGCACTGGCTTGACGCAATGGCGGCGAATCAGCTGCCGGAGCAAGCAGCCATCCCAAATCAACCCTGCTTTTTTGGTGGCGATCGCGGACAACTCTGCGATCGCCCACTGCCTATAACTGACCAAATTAAAACGGCGATCGCGTTCCCCCACAGGCAATGCGATCGCCAAGTTCACCCTTACGGAGAACATTCTCATGTTACCCCCTATCCGCGTCACGACCGATGGAGCATTTCTCCATATCGTGACCGATCCTGACTACCTAACCAAAATTGACCCCATCGTCGAAGAGTCGTTGCTGAAGGCTCCAATGATTCCCTATAAAGAGGGCAAAACAGTCGGCAATGTCGTGCTAAACCCTGCTGCCATTGGGTTCAGCCAAGAGGCGGTTGAACTGATCCAATCATCGTTGGTGATCAGCGGCGACCTAGCGCTCGTTTCAACCTATCAATCCCTCAGAGGGGCGATGTTTAGCTGGATCGGCTCCCCCACGATGACGTTGCCTGCTGCAATGCTAACCATCACGACCGAAACCCCTGCGTTTGACTTCTCGCAGTTCCAGCAAATCCCTAACCATGTACCTGGCTACAGCGTGTGGTTACGAATGCTGGGACTGGAGCCTCATGCGGAGCATCATGCAAGGTAGTCCTAGCTCCGCCGCACTCTGCTCCTTTGCCCATAAACGAGCCTTCGACCAAAAACGCAAAACCCAGATTGACGCAACGCTACATCGTGATCTGAAACACGGCTGGCTCTTGCCCTACCTGATAGACATTGACGAGTTGCTGTGGTGTCGCTGGCAATACTGGATTGAGGCCAGGGAGGCAAACAAGCTACCAGATCGACCCATCCCAGGCATTACCTTTAGCCACGACGGCAACCATATTGAAAAGTCGTCGGGCTGGCGGCACATTAGCGACTGCCTTGAGCTGATTGACCCCTACGATGGCGGCAGCAACAGGGTCGAGCTTTTCCTCGACTGGCTGCTCTACGGGTTTGGGCTGCATGCGCAAAAGACCCTGCCGCAAGGGATGTCGCACGAAACCAGTATGAAGCTGTATCAGTTTTTCGACCTCGGTATTTTAATGGCGTTCCCTTACGACTATTGGGGCGAAATCCTATCGGTTAGAAGCTTTGGCAAGCGATTGGGGTTTTATCCCACGCCCCATCCAGTCGTTGAACTGATGGTCAGGGTAGGGATGATGCAACACAACATTACCGACACAGTCCTTGACCCCTGCCTTGGGACTGGTCGGATGTTGCTCCACGCCAGCAACCATTGTGTCCAGCTCTACGGAATAGACATCAATGCTCTGGTCTTGAAAGCGGCATTGGTCAACGGCTATTGCTACGCCCCCTGGATGGTCAAACCGTTCTCCTTTCTTGATCCTGAATCGGTCTTTGGCGATCGCCAAATCGAAATAGGCGGCGAAGTTATGACCATCTCGGAAACGATCGCCAAAGACATGCTGGAGGCTGCCCAAGCCAATCCCAAAGCGGCGATCTATCTCAAAGGCGCTGTCTACGACAAGCTGTTGGCTCCAGCGTTTGAGCCGTTCAAAAAATTTGTAATTCCTGATCCACCTCACCAACCTTTTTCCCATGCCAAGTATCTTACAGAGCATCAATGAAGAGAATGCGGCCCAGATCATCGCGCTGGTAAAACGTATCAGTCGCACGCGCGGTCGCAAACACCCTGAAGCAGGAACCATCGAAATTCCTCTTAGCCTGTTGAATCAGGTATCCCTCCTGGCCAGCCTCTACGAAGGTCGCACGCTGCCGATTTCCCAAAACCTGTGCCAGCACTGCCCGTTGCACGCCAGCACAATTTCGGTCGAGCAAGAAAATGGCTAAAATTCAGATCCCGCAGCTCCAACACTGGATTGAGCAGCGGCGACAAAGCATCATGCATCCCAGCTGGATCTTAGGGGTGCCGATTGAAAAAATTAACTGGCACATGCCCACCGTCATCGGCAATATGGCGACTATGCAGCCTATCCATGTGCCCCCTAATGTTGGGCGCGATCGCCGGAATTTAGCCCGTCTGCAAGCGATGGAGTCAGCCATTCCCCTTGTATCTGCACCACCCCAATGGGAGCGATCGCCTAGCCGTCAGCAAGGCATGCGGTTCGTGCGAGCGAGTTCGATCGAGAACCTGATGGGGATTTACGAGGGGGAATACGAAGATGAATTCCTCGATATCCCACTAGCGGATGTATCGCTT
>Ga0163155_10007708_pt1 | contig 10091 bp, 16 predicted proteins | sample OliLakLV19SP4G1_FD_148611 | JGI IMG/M metagenome (GOLD analysis project Ga0163155, IMG submission 148611) | Freshwater microbial mat bacterial communities from Lake Vanda, McMurdo Dry Valleys, Antarctica - Oligotrophic Lake LV.19.SP4.G1 | ecosystem: Environmental > Aquatic > Freshwater > Lake >... | reverse complement strand
GGGATGGGAGAAGAGTGAGAATAACCTTCACTGCTCCGGGGTTTGCTTACCAGGTGCTCGTGTTCATTTTGGAGCACGTTAATCCAAACAAGAGAGCAATTTCTCTCAATTGTCTCTTTATCTTCATAGAGAAACTAAACTTGTGGAGATTTTTCGACAAAGAGGCAGTTGTTCCAAAATTTTTGGCCAATGTTCAGAAATATGGAGCCATTCAATATGTTGAAGATTGGCATTTCTGAATAAACAGTGTTTTGGTTTTTTTAAAAATTGATCGTTTTAATTGATTACTTTTTGATCTAATGGCACGCAGAACTGGAAAATGTGGTCCTTATTTGGATTTTCTAGATATCTGCGCTAGTTCAGAGTCATTAGAAAAACACAAAAACCGAGCCGTGAAAGGACGAGTTGCCCCTTGGAGATCGCCTCATATATATGCACCTAACCCGGAAACAAAAGACTGTCCAGCTAGTGTTAACGGGAGACCATGTAGGAACAGAACTAGAGGACAGTATTGTTACCCTCACACGAAACACGGACCAAAGAAAGGGGTAGGAAAAGCCGCTAACATGGATGCCTATCTCAATAGCAAGAATGATGCCGCCCTGGTACAGGAGCTCGACAGTATGTCCTCGGAAGAAATTAACTCAAAAGCAATAGCCGTCCCTGGCTGGTTGAAAAGGGCAGAGGCTGCGTGGAATAAGCTGAGGGGGAACTAAATAAACACAAAATTTGAAAAAAGTTTATTGTTTTGTGATTAAGTTCTCTGCGAAAGATGTTAAACGAACCTGATTCTTTTGTTTCAAAGCTAGACCTCCTCGGTCAAGACAGTCAGGATGATGAGGACGAGCCTCCTAAGAAGAAGAAGAAATCTGCAGCCAAGAAGAGTAAAACAGATCAAGTGGAAACTTCTGAAGAACCAAAGCCAGAAGTGGTGAGTTCTGTAGCAAAACCAGCTTTTGAGTCTGTTGATGACACTGGCCCGACAGAAGAAGAGGACGAAGATACGAGAAGGAAAAAAGCCAAGATAAGAGAATACAAAAGGCAATTCGAAGGGTTCGACTATATTACATTCGAACACATAGCTCAACTACAAGGAGAAGAATTGGACAGACAACTGAACGACATCAGGCATGCCGTGTCTGCAAAGAGTACAGCTGGAATGGAACGTTTTATGTTCCAGACAGGTGCTGGATTTGTAGAGACCCTTCTGATAGATTATACTCCCATCCGTGCTCAGGGTTTTTCTAAGAAACTCTTTGACAATCCAGGTCTGGCTGAAGTGTACAAAGAAATAACCATTGAAAGCAACAAATTCGAATACAGGCCTCCTGCAGAAAGAGCACTGTACATTGCTATGGTGGTGTTGATGGAAACACACAAAGAAAACAAAAACCCAGAATCGAAAGAAACAGCAGAGATGCTGAAAGGCGAATCGGACTACCCAGACGAGATAGAGAAAATATTAGAGTAAAAATGTTCATTCACATGCTTTCAAAATAACTGAAGTTTCTTTTGTGTATAACCTTAAAGGGCTTCTTCCCTGGTTTAAATGTTACAAGTGCTAGAGGGATAGGGAATCCTTTCTTATGAGTACCAAACTTGGGTCTACATGTGAGCCATCTGATGGAAGTAGCATTGGGGATGACTTTATTCCTCCAGTAAGTCGTGCAAGGCCTAGCAGGTATTAGAAACACAGATGTTTTTCCTTTGTCTAGTTCTTTCAATCCTTTATCTATCCACTTTTCTGTGTATGTATACGGAGGATTGACCCAGTTTGTTTCACCCCATTCAACATCGAGGCCATTGAACTCTGGCTTTTCTGGGCAAGGGTCAAAATCGAACGAAAACTCTGCTTGAAGATCTTCTTTGATTACAGGGTCTGTTGCTTGGTTGTCGTTGTGTTTTTTTCCTACAAAAGGGGAGAAACTCTTCATGGTAAAGAGGTCTTTACTTTTCAAACCAATTTATTTTTTATTTTACTTCGTCTTCACTGTCTTCTGATCGGCGTCTCTTTTTCCCAGTAAGACGAGGAGCACCGAAGCTGAAGACAGCATTTTTCTCAGGGGCTCTGTACAGTCCAAGGAATTTGTGCTTGTTTCCTTCTAACCCTCTTTTAGACCACAAAAGAAAGTTAAAGTCTTTCACGTTCTGTTTACAGTATTTCTCGAACGTCTTGAAATCAGGGAATTTTGACCCGTAGTCGTTGTACATTGTTACCAAAGCTTTTTTGCTGTATGTCTCTAAGATGATTGACCCTGAAACACATACTCTAAAAATAGGAGGAACCATGTTTGGATACTGGACAGCAAACAAACATCTTGCATTGTACTTTCTATACGTAGTGAAAAACCTTTTCATCTTCCTAGTTGTAAATTTCACTGACCCTTCCCAATCGTCCCAGATTAACAAGGGTTTTATACTAGGATCCTCTTCTATTTTTTCCAGTACTGCTTTGTAGAACCAATCCTCTGACCAGGTTGTTTTCACGAAATTCGAGTCTGCTACCCACGAGTAACTCCCTTCAAAGTGAGTTGGGCACCACACAATGGCTGTGTTGACGAATCCCTTTTTGAACATGTTGTAAGCAATCCAGTCGATCAAATGAGACTTCCCCGAATTGGGTGGACCGTTGATAGGGAGTAAGCATGGATCTTGCCCTATATTATCCATAGAGTCTCTACGAATTGCTCTTTTAATCAATATATTTTTTTTCTTTTGTTCAGATTAAGTTTTTCGAAACAGCAAAATCACCAAAAAAACACCATGGATTTTGAGCCCTTCGTGGAAGCTATTCTCACTGGAGGCCTGGCTTGGACTGCCACTAGAATGACAGATGCCAGTCGATCCTATATTACTCTAGGAGGTTCTTCTTATTCTGCCCCAATTGCACTTGGTGTTACCACTGCTCTTTCATCGTTGGCAACACATTACGTTGCAGGAACTGCACTCAGACAAATCTTACCTGGTAACATTGCAATGTCTTCAGAAGCCATTCTTGAACCTGTTGCCTGTGGTCTTGTAAATGCTGCAGTCCTGAGGTATGGAAGTCCCAATGCCGAAATTGCAATCAGTACACCAATGGCTTTTGGAATTGGAGCTGGTTCCAAAATCGGTGCAACATACCTGGGCAGAGAGATCATACTTCCAATGCTAAGGTAGTGATAATAAAAAAACATTGTTTTACAAAAAAGGGTCATTTCTCTTTTGTTTGCAAAACATGGAAGCAGAAGATCCTATCCAAGAGGAAGTCCAAAATGGGTTGCCAGAAGTGCAAGCTGAGATAGGGATTTCAGAGCTAGATCCTACTAAACAAGTTAAAAAAAGAACTAGAGCGCCCAACATCGTAACTTCTCCATGGTTTATTACCATAGATACGAATAAGGACTGGGGAGAAGAAACACCTGCACAAGCAATCAAACTGGCAAGAGTTTGTAAGGATCTCTTCGAGAAAGATCTGTATATGTTTCTAAGAGGACCAAGGGGAATAACTCCAGAATTACACAAAATTGTCAAGATATCTCCTATAGGACAAGTCGAGGTCGGAGCAAAATTCAAGAGACTTGGTTTCCATGGTTTGCTAGAGATCCAACACCGTACAAAGCTCCAACTGGATTATGCTGCCCTTGGTCCTTACATCCAACAAGGAATGGGTTTGTCTTATGTTCCTCATGTAGATTGCAAACTTGTAAAAGAGGGATATACAAGGAAAACAGACAAACAGAAAGTGTTAGATTACATTCTGAAAAATAGAGTAGAACGTCCCATGGTTTATTAAACAACCCTCCTGTAATAAACACACATTGATCCATTCAATCTGGTTATGGCTACCACATCTCCTTTTTGGAAGTCATAGTATCTAGACAAAGGATCCTCAGAGTCCATCTGTGGAAGAAACTCGATATCCCATGGGTAGGGTTGCTTCTGGACAACACAAAGAGGGAAAGCCGGGCCTCTTCTAAAGTATACCATAGACAATGGCTCGAAAAAGATAGGATATTCTCTTTCACGTTTAATATTTGGCTCGGTCGTCCAGTAGAGCACAAGTATATGTCCGATCCCGTACGGGGCATTACGTTTGAATGTATCCCATGCTTCCACAGTAAGATGATCCACAAAATGAACCAATGTCGTAGTCCCGTTCTTGAAAGACATTTCCTCCCTGGTCGGACTCTTTCCGACTAGCATCCAAGTGTCTGGGATAGGAGACCCTCTATCTGAAAGCATCTGACATACAGCACTCAGCTCTGATCTTTTTCCAACGATAGCAGACCCGAGCATCATTTTTTGTCAACTGGTTTTCTTTTATGTGTTGTCCAGAAAAAATTTTGACACCTGCGCGGTTGTAAACCAAACAATAACCCTGTCTGTTTCCTTTTTTCACTCCAAGTGCATTTCATGGATTCTCTTCCACCTGTAAACATGGAGTTTACAGAAAATTCTATCTCAAAAGGAGACCAAGACATTGAAATCCCAGCATCTCTTTTGAAAGCAAAACCAATACAGCCAAAAGCTGCTCCTGTTAAGAAATCAGAAGAGAAAAAACCAAGGAAAAAAAGAGAACCTAAGAAGAAAGAGAAAAAATCCAAAAAGAGAAAGGTCATCGAGTGGTCTTCCTCAGAGGCAGAGTCTGAGAATTCATCAGAAGAGGAAAAGAGAAGATCCAAGAAGAAAAAATCGAAGCAGAAGAAGACAAATCCCTACGACGAAGCAGATATGTCTCTGTTCCAAGCTCTAAAAAAAGCAACCAGCTCTGTCACTGACTTTCAAGACGGTGGTAATAATTTGTTACTAGGAGTCACTTTGTTGGGTTTATTAGGAAATCAATTGCTTTCAAAAACAAGACCATCAGACGAATAAACACATTCTAAGCTCTGTTGAAAGTTTCCACGTGTTGTACATCTAGCACGAAATCCCATTCCCCTTTCAGATCCAGGAGTTCTCCTTCTGCATCTCTGAGTTCCACGTCCAATTCGTGATCGATCTTATTCGATGGCCCAACCCATATTCGATCTAGATTATCGTGATTTTTCTCTGGGTCGTATATGACGAGTTCTCCTGCGTTTCCTCCTGGGAAAACAAAAGTATGGTCCACTGTCCCCTTCACCTTGAATGTATTACTATCTGTGGCTCTAACAGCAACCCCGTAGTTGGGAAGGTCTAGGTACAGATACGCGAACTTGTTGTAAATAAAAGCAAATCCGGGTGAAATATGCAGCGTGGAACTTGGTCGTAGATCTGGCACGAATCCTAGAATATGTGCAATTTGAGGAGTGAGTTGGAGTGTGAACGGGGTTGCACTTTGGAATACACACTTCAGTGTAATAGGAATGTAAGACACACTGGGGCCGCTTACAGACCAGGCTTGAATAGCCGAGTTTACTTGAGTGATAAGGCCCACGTTTGTATAGAATCCTGGAGCTACCGTCAGGGGTGTCCCGTTAACAAAGAACGAGAGAGGCTCGGAGACATTGTAAACACTCAAAGGAAGACGCACAGATTCCAGTGCAATTTTGTGACGATCGATCAATCCATGTCTTCCTATCGAAACAGTAAAACTGGATGGGGTTCCCCATAGCCTATCAATGGACCGAATATGGACTTTTCTACTACTTGAAGACTCCATGAGGAGAAGTGATTCAATGATAAGATTTATTTTCTCTTGCCGCAGGCCGACTTCCAAATACGGAAACAACGAATTTCCAAATATGGAAGTCTTGTTTTTCTATACGTTGTCCAGATGAAAAAAAGAAACCAGAGATGATGGCCACGAAGATAAAGACCGGGAGAAAAGAGAAGCTCGATAGGACCGCTCGAGAGCTATTTGGGAGCACCTGGAAAAGAATGGTCCTCCTTTTAGCTGTTTTTAACTCCCCCATTGCCAAGGAAGATTCTATTGTTCTGATCAGCAGAACATGCCCAGAAGACGAGCTCTTCCCGGTATTAAAAAAGAAGCAAATTCCTTCGATTTTCTTGGTCACTGATTTCTGTTGCCTTTGGTGTTTAGCGTCACAAGTGGACTATATCAGGAGGAGATCACCCACTATTATGGCCGAGGTGGTGTTAATGCAGGCAATGACCTTAAAGAAAAGAGTGTCTAGAAGGGACAGAGGATGTACCTTCGTTTGTGACCAATGCCTTTACAGGAAAATGTGTTACCACAACACTTATTTCAACGACCAGGAAACCTGTTGCCCTTTATGTTACTATGCAATGGAAAGATAAATTGTTTCATGTATCGAGTTGTTTTCTATAGTACTGTAAAGTAGAATTGAATATGTCGTGATCTTCTTGTGTTGGCTCGTACATTTCTGTTCTCTTTCCTCTTATACCTTGACAAAGAGAAGGAATCTGAAGGGGTTCTATATGGACTTCACCTTGTTCCCTTTTGATTTTCAGTAATTCGAGTAATTGGATCTTTAAGTATTTATCAGGGAGGTTGGTTGAAATGATATATTTCTTAATACAACTATAAGAACATGCTAGAGTATCCTCTGCAATGAACACACATGACAATGCCTCGAACGAGCTGATCAAAGGCCACGAGTTAACTACTGATCCGTTGCATTCAGTACAAAGAACAGGAATTCCCCTGTGTTCTCCGAAGGCATGCATCTCCACTGGTGTGAAATGATATCCCAGATATTCAGAATGGCTTGGTCAGAACAAAGTTTTCTGGTTCTCTTGGGACAAGTTACTATGTCAGATAAAGATCGGAAACGTGTTTTGTCTTTGTTTAGTTTAAACTCTTTGTTTTTCAAATATCTGCTTGCGCGAGAGTTGATCGGGTCTATCTTGAAGAGGCCGTCTTTGATCATATAAAGTGCCGTTAAGACTTCTAGAGCTGGTCTTGTTTTGCTTTTGTGAGAAAAGAACTCCACTTTACAGATAGTAGGGAGCTGTATCAGTTTCGAAAGATCTACATCCAATGAGTCGGCCACGCTCTCAGACCTGGGCATCGAGTCCGATAATTCCTCCATCTGTTGCAATGAAAGTGTTTGCTGCCAGTTACTATGAACCAATCTGCTCTTCTCAACAAATGGAAAACATCTACTGGAGAATTGTAAGATGGGAAGATTACCGTTGGAATCAAAATGAACTTCTGCGTGATTTAAACACCCTTTCCCGCCAAAAAGGGATGGGTAGGATAGATACACTCATGTACCCGTATCTAAAAGCCTTTCAAAAAACTGGGCTTGAATACAAGCATATCGAGATACACCCTTCTGATGGGGTTCTGTACGAGTACTTAGTCGTCCATTTCGATTTGAAACTGGACTATTTCAAGGCCTACATCAAAAGAAACAACGTACTAATCTTAGCTGTTATAGAAGGAGAAAGAAAGGACTTTATTGATGTAGAAAGACCCATAGATCCAGAAACAAACAAGATGTGCAGGTTCTTATTCCAATAAAGAGGGCTCCACTCTATGATCTTCGGTCTCTTTAATATAACTCGAGAATTCTTTTTCGAGTGCATACGATTCGTCTCTGAAACTTTGTAAAATTTCGATCATCTCGTCGATTTGGCCAGCATTAAATCCAATAGGTATCGAGTTTTCTTCGTTCGTGTATTCAAAAGGAGTACCAACGTGGACGTCGGGCCATATCGCAAAGACAATAACACCGTCTCTGTGTAGATCAATCCTGAGTCCATCAACTGTTAGACCCGGTAAAGGTATATCTGGTTTTCTTGTTGCCAATGAGATGTTATCCAGTGCATTGGTGTTTTCATATCCGTCTTCGTCGAGAGGGGACATGACATAACAGGATCTCTTTACTGCTTTTTTGAAGTCTGAGTTGTGATGACCTTGGTAGATGTGAATCTGTTCTTCTTCGTTGAGTTTTCTTTTTCTCCATTCTTTGTTGTCAACAGTAGAGATTTTTTCCTCATAAGGTGTTGGACGATAAAGAGGAGTCAATTCAAAATCTTTTTCGATGCACCATCTCCTGTAAACATTCTCTCTTACAGGAGCGGTAGGAGGAGCCAAGACTAGATTGTCGTAGTTCACAATCTCTGTATCGTCACTGTGGCATTCTTCTTCTGGTTCGTTTACGACTTGTTGTTCAGTGTTTTCGACTTGTTGTTCCATGCTTCCTTGAGTGGTGGATGTGAAATGAAAAAAACGTGAAAAGGCAACTGGGACTTCCAGTTTTGGAAAGGCCTTGTTTCCAAAAAAGGAACAGCGCGGCTATTACCAAAAAAGGACAAACACTCTGTTTCCTCTTTCTAAACGTTCTCAAAGACGACACCCTTTTGGTTTTTTCTTTTGATGTCTCTAACTCTCACCTTTGGAAATTGTACCATAGAGAGTATTACTTCAATTACCACCCCAGGACCATTAGGATCCCATCAACATGCCTCATTGCAAGACGTGCAAGACGAAGTGGGAGAGTTTGAAGGTGACCAAGAAGACGAAGAAGTCGAAGAAGTCGGATTCGACGAAGTCTCTTCCTGCGAAGAAGATCAAGAAGTCCAAGAAGACCAAGAAGAGCCTCCCAGTAAAAGACACCGAGGAGCGAAACAGCCAGTCGGATTACGGGTCGGACCTGTAGACGCACCTATCCACTCTTCTTGGAGAGAAAAAGGTAATTGGTCTGAAGAGGGGAAAGCATCATTGGAAAAGTTTGTTACAAAGTACAGTAAAAACCTTCTGAAAGCTTTACACAAAGAAAGAAGGGACAAATGTCCCTTCAATGAGTTCAATGCGTTGTTCAAAGAGGAACCTGAATGACGCGCGGCGATCAGTTCTATTATTTCGAATACCAGACAATAAACAATGAAACCTTGGGTTCTGTTCGATTCGTTCAAACAATTCGTCGATGTCAAAGATGCCCCACAAGGGGCCATAGGTTTTGTCTATATGATAACAACTCCACAGAAAAAGAAATACATTGGTCAGAAGGTTCTGTACAGACAGGGAAAGGATAAAAAAGGCTACGCAGAAGACGGCCATGGAAAGAGGATCGAATCCGACTGGAAGGAATACGCCACTTCTTCTAAAAATTTGATGTACCGCCCACGTGAAGAAAAAGACCAATGGGAGAGAACTATACTTGAGTTTGCCATGAATAAGTCACATCTTGTTTACCTCGAGCTTGAATACCAATTCAAGTATAAAGTCTTGGAAGATAGCACCTTTCTCAATGGGTGTATAGAAATACACTATCCAATCTATCGAAGACAAATACCACAGACTCTTCAATATTTCACTGATTTTATGTATCACTGATTTTATTCAATAATGTATCCATTCTTGAAGTATGAACAGTATTGAGTAAACAATAGTAAATCCTTGACTTTGTGTAATTAGCTTTGGCTTCATTAGCTCTAAGTCCATGCAAAGGACCATTTACAGTGACATCCAGCCCTGAGTTCCTCAAGCCATCAGAAAATCTTGCCTTGATAAGAGTACTAGTTGTACGGGAACAGAGGTCAAGAAAATCTTGAACGAACTTGGTCTTCTTGCTGGGTATAAAGGAATCTCCAAGGGTGTCTATTATTATCTCTGCTACTCTTGCCCTTCGTGTTTCAACCCACTCGATAAAGTCCAAAAAGCAATCTGATATCCATGTGATGTCCGTTTCACAGCATGTGAAATGAAGTCTTTCCCAAATGAAAGCAGATGCAAGCTGTGTCCATACTCTTTCGTCGTGCCCCATTGTCCCTGTTTTCTGAATGACTTTTCCTCTTGCAGAATAAGCCATGGCCAATAACTTGGAAGGAGTCTTTATCCTATGTGTACATTTGATAATTTCTTCCAAGTAAGTTTCTGGTTCGATGCACCCTTTTCTTTTTTGTCTTGGTGGATTCATAAAGACAGGAGGCGATCCAGTATTCATCCTCTGGTACAATTCTCTTTCTCCCTCTTTATCTTCATCGTCTGGTATTATAATTGGATCCATCCAGGAGGTCTTCACTCGATTGAAGAAAATCAACAATGGTTTTGAAATTTCCTTTTATAGCCACCGAGTGAGAGGGGAGGGGGGTATTTCCATATTAGGACAAAACGGCAGGATACACCTTCTTAATTAGGAAGGTAACAACGGGATTTCCCTGAACGGCAGGATATACAGACAACGGCAGGATACAGT
>Ga0163155_10007705_pt1 | contig 10092 bp, 11 predicted proteins | sample OliLakLV19SP4G1_FD_148611 | JGI IMG/M metagenome (GOLD analysis project Ga0163155, IMG submission 148611) | Freshwater microbial mat bacterial communities from Lake Vanda, McMurdo Dry Valleys, Antarctica - Oligotrophic Lake LV.19.SP4.G1 | ecosystem: Environmental > Aquatic > Freshwater > Lake >... | reverse complement strand
TGCTGCGCTGTCAGCCAGCCCGGTTCCATCGCCTGGATGCCGTAATCGCCGAACGCCACATAATTGCCGGAGGTTGCGTTGCCGCGAATTCGTCCGCGCTGGCTCTTTCGATACTTCACTCGTTTCGGCATCAACGCCATGGTACGACTCCTTCAACTTTAAAACGGCTATCTCGATCTCAGGTCCGGCTACTTTAGGTGCTAACGGCTCTCTCGGCCTTCGCGGCTTTCGTTCTGCCGGGAGCCCCGCTCTTCAGTCTCCGGCGGCGCATCGACGCTGTACGTTTCCTTCTTGATCTTGCCCTTGTAGATCCACACTTTCACGCCAATCACGCCGTAGTTCGTGGCGGCTTCGGCAAATCCGTATTCCACATCAGCCGTCAGCGTGTGCAGCGGAAGACTCCCCACCATGTATGGTTCCTGCCGCGCGATTTCAGCGCCGCCCAGACGACCGGAGACGATCACTTTGCAACCCAGAGCGCCCTGGCCCATCGTACCTTCAACCGCCTTTTTCATGGCGCGGCGAAACGACGCGCGCTTCAGCAACTGCTCGGCGATGCCCTCGGCCACGAGCTGTGCGTCGAGCTCCGGCTTGGTGATCTCGCGGATGTTGACCTGGACCTTCTTGCCCGATCCTTCCTTCGAGAACTTCTGGAGCTCTTCGCGGATCTTGTCGATCTCGGCGCCCTTCTTGCCGATCACCACACCGGGGCGCGACGTGAACAGAAACACGCGCGTCTCATCGCCGGTGCGCTCAATTTCAATTTTGCTCAAGCCAGCCTGGCGCAGCCGCGACTTGATGAATTTTTTAATGCGCTGGTCTTCAACCAGGAAGTTGCCGTAGTCTTTTTTCTTGGCGTACCAGCGCGACGTCCACGGGCGCGTGATACCGACTCGAAAACCGTAAGGATGAACTTTCTGGCCCACAAATGCCTCCGTCTTTCGTACCGCAGGCATCCTGCCTGCCCGCCGTTGGGATGAATGTTAAATCCCGGTTCAATCCAACCCCTCGCAGGCTGAACGCCTGCGAACTAAAATCTCTTACGCGGCCTTGGCCTTCACGCCCTTGCCCTTCTTCTTGCCCTTCTTATCTTCCACCGGCACGTCCGGCCCCAGCACCACCGTGATATGGCTCATGCGGCGCAGGATCGGGCGCGCGCGGCCCATCGGGCCGGCCAGGAAGCGCTTCAGGCGCGGGCCTTCGTCCGCGTAGCACTCGGCGACAACCAGATCATCCGGGCTTGCCTCGCCTTCGCTTTTCACGTCCGCGTTGCCCAGAGCGCTCAGTAGAATGCGGTCCAGATAATACGCGGCACGCTTGCTCGAATAGCGCAGAATTTCGCGGGCGCGGTCCACCTTCTTGCCGCGGATCTGATCCACCACCAAGCGCACTTTCTGCGGTGCAATGCGGATGTTCCGCAACGTGGCGCCATAGTAGCCGGCCGGGTAGACCAGCTTCGACGTCGGCGCTTTCGCGTTGCCGGCGTGCTTGCGCTCGACTCGCTTGGCACTGATCTCTTTACTTCGAACGATGTGCGACATTGCGTTTGGTTCCTGTCAGCTAAAACCCTGTGACACCTAAATCGATTCTTAAGCCTTCGCCGCCGGTGCCGGAGCCGCTGCCGGCTTGGCTCCACCGCCAGCGCCCGAGTGGCCGCGGAACACGCGCGTGGGCGAGAATTCACCCAGCTTGTGACCGACCATTTCTTCCGTCACATAGACTTTCAAGTGCTGCTTGCCGTTGTGAACCATGAACGTGTGGCCGACAAACTCCGGGGTCACCGTGCATGCCCGCGCCCAAGTCTTTATAGGTTCGCGCGCGCCCGTGTCCTTCTGCTTCATGACCTTCTTCAGCAGCTTCTCGTCCACATACGGACCTTTTTTCATCGATCGCGACATGTCTTACTCCGGTTCCAAGTTTCTGGTTCGTGGTTTCTGGTTTTCGTCGTGGCCACCGGTTCAACTCGGAACCAGAGACCAGAAACCCGAAACAATCTTTTTAAGCCGACTGCTGCGACGAGCCCTTGCGCCGCCGGATAATCTGGTTGTTCGTGCGCGACTTGTTCTTGCGCGTCTTGCCGCCCTTCGACAGCACGCCCGAGCGCGACTGCGGAATGTGGCCCTTGCTGCGGCCCGATCCGCCGCCCATCGGATGATCCACCGGATTCATCGCCGATCCGCGGCCCTGAGGCCGCTTGCCGAACATGTGGCGGTTTCGTCCTGCTTTGCCCACCGACACGTTCTGATGATCCAGATTTCCGATCTGCCCAATCGTCGCGCGGCAGGTTTCCGGTACAAAGCGCACTTCACCGGACGGCAGCACGATCGTGGCCTTGCCGCCATCACGGGCCAGCAGGCGCGCTTCGCCGCCAGCGGCGCGCACCATCTTGCCGCCAGATCCCGGCTGCAATTCGATGCAGTGAATGGCCGTCGAGAGCGGCATGTTCTTGAGGGGCATCGCGTTTCCAACGTCGGGTTCAACGCGCTCGCCAGAGATGATCGTCGTGCCGACCTTCAGGTTCAGCGGAGCGATAATGTAGCGCTTCTCGCCGTCCTGGTAGTGCAGCAACGCGATGAACGCCGAACGGATCGGATCGTATTCGATCGCCGCCACCTTGGCCGGAATGCCGTCCTTATTGCGCTTGTAATCAATGATGCGGTATTGCTTGGTGTAGCTGCTCTGCATCGCACGGTTGGTGATGCGGCCATGCGCATTGCGGCCGCCCGAGCGCGGAATGCGGACGAGCAGCGTCTTTTCGGGCGAACCCTTGGTCAATTCCTTGCGGAAGTCGATGACCGAGGCGCCTCGGCGCCCTGCAGTGGTCGGTCGGTAAAATCGCAACGCCATGTCTTAACTCCGGTTTCTTGTTTCTGGTTCCTGGTCTCTCGTTTTCCGTTCTGGCCGTTAACCAAAAACTGAAAACCAGAAACTAGAAACGTTACTTCCTACTGAACCAGGTCCACTTATCCGAAGGCCAGAACCGCAGCCTCACCAATCCCCGGATCTGCCGGCCCGGTACGAACCCGAGCGTCTCGCGGCCCATAAAACTCGTATCGTCGACCCGGCTGTCCTTACTGTCTTCCCGGTTGTCGCCCATCACAAAGTACTGCTTCGGCGGAACCTTGTAGACCCCTTTAAAGGAGGGATCCCTGAACCGGTTCGCGTAGGTCGGACCGAACGCGTCTTCAATCTTCTGCCCGTTCACATGGATACTGCCGCCGTGGATCTCAACCGTATCGCCCGGCAGCCCGATCACGCGCTTGATGTAATCCTTCGGTACGCGCGTCGCACTTCGAGTATCTATCGCTTCGAACACAATCACATCAAGACGCCGAATCTCACCCAAACGGTACGTCAGCTTATCGATCACCAGCCGGTCGCTATGATGGAATGTCGTTTCCATCGAGCGGCCATCGACAATCGAGATCTGAAAAAGGAAGACATATATCAGTAGGGCCCAGACTCCGGCCCGCACCAACAATTCAACCCACTCTTTCAGCGCCGACCGATCCTCGTCTTCCCGCTCTTCCGGCGTTTTCAATTCTTCCGCAACAACCGAAACCTGTTCGGCTCGTTTCTCGTCCACAGCCGGCACGCCTGTTTCATCGATCGTTGTCGCGGCCGTTTTTGGTTCAGGTCTCGGCTTTACCTCTTCAGCAGGCCGGTCGTCCATCGCTGCCGCATCCCGCTTGATTCAAAAGTAGTGATGCATAGTCGCCGTCAGGCGCTATGCATCAGGCACTAAATCAATTCAATCTGCTTCGAACCCTTGGTCAGACGGATCACGGCCTTCTTCTTGATGCGCGTGTATCCCGGCTTTTTGGCTCCGCCGCGGGAGGCCTTCTGGCGCGGCTTGACGATCATGGTATTGATCGCGTCTACTTCGACGCCAAACGCCGCTTCAACAGCCTTCTTGATCTGCTGCTTGTTGGCTTTCACGTGCACTTCGAACGTGTAGCGCTTTTTGCTGGGATCTTCTTCGCCGCCCGCCGATGCCATGTCGTGACTTTTTTCGGTCAGGATGGGCCGGCGAATGACGGAGTAAGGATCGGAAAGATGTTGCGACGCGCGATTATGGCTCATGCCTTCACCACCTCTGCAAGGTGTTCCATTGTTTCTTTGGTCAGGAGTACGTTTTTGTGCTTCAGGACGTCGTAGGCGTTCAAGTTTCGGGCGGGGATGATGCGGCACCTTTCGACGTTGCGGACCGACTTGACTAACGCTTCACCAGGAGCGTGAACCGCTACCAGGCAGCTGGATTCGTGGAGTCCCAATGCCTTCAGCGCGGTCGTGAAGCGCTTGGTCTTGGGTGCGTCGTAGACGAGCGTGTCGATAACCTTGAGCTGCTTGTCGAGAATCTTGGAGAGGAGCGCGGACTTGAGGGCTTCGCGGCGCATCCGGATGGGCATGTCCTTATGGTAATCGCGCGGCTTGGGGCCGAAGGCGTTACCGCCGCCCTTCCACAACGGGGAGCGCTTCATGCCGGCGCGAGCGCGCCCGGTATGCTTCTGCTTCCACGGCTTGGCGCCGGAACCGGAGCGCTGCGCTTTGGAGCGCGTTGCGTGCGTACCGACGCGGAAGTTCGCCTCAGAGCGGATGATGGCCTGGTGGAGCAGCTTGGTGCGGACTTTCTCGCCCAGCATCTTTTCATCGAACACCAGGGTGCCGACTTCCTTGCCCTGTTCGTTAAAAATCGGAATATTCATTTTCTTTCCCCAAAACAAAAAAGCCGAGGTCATTGAGATTTCGGTTAAGGCGTCCATCGAAGATGGACATTCCTTTCCGCAGTCTCTATGACTTCGACCCTAAGGTCTTGCATTGCCTCGGGCTTTGAACTTACGGGTGTCTTCCCGCTTTCAAGCCCTGGAGGGTTTACAGCTACAACCCCGTAGGGACTAGAGAAGATACTCTCAACACGTCATTCGTCAAGACTCAATTAACGAATTATTTCAAAAATGTAATTGATCCATGATGTAGTCCGTTGTCCGTTGTCCGTTGGTCCGTAGTCCGTATTCCGTGGTCCGTGGTCCGTGGTCCGTGGTCCGTTAATCGTTGGTCGTTGGTCGTTGGCTGAAGTTCCGCCAAGCCGGACGCGCGGTCCCCTCTCCCCTTGAGGGAGAGGGCTAGGGTGAGGGGTCAGCCGCCCCCAACCACACGCGTCCCAAAAACAGAACAGCATTTGTCATTTCTAATTTTAAATTTTTCATTTCTCATTTAACCGGCAACGCGCTCGCCTCCGTACCTCTCCGTTCGCCGTTCTCGCCGTTCTCTGCGTCTCTGCGGTGAAAAAAGTTTAACGCCCCATGACAACGCCCCGCTTAATCACACTCTTCACCGGATTACCCCCGATGTGATAGCCCAGATGCAAGTAGTTCGGCCCTTTCAGAATTACCACGTCCGCCAACTTTCCTTTTTTCAGCGATCCGATTTCATTCTCGCGCTGGATCGCCGCGGCAGCATTGATCGTCATCGCGATCACCGTCTCAGCCGGCGTCATTTTCATTTCGTACACTGAAAGCGCGAATGCAAACGGCAGTGATTCGCAGTAACAATTCGGATTCAAATCGCTGCCGACCGCGACGGGAACCCCCGCCTCGATAAAGCGCCGCGCCTCAGCGTATTTCAGGCGCAACACGAACGGCGTTCCCGGCAGCAGCACCGCAATCGTGCCCGCTTTTTTCATCGCCGCGATGCTTTTGTCATCCGTGAATAGCAGATGGTCGGCGCTGATCCCGCCGAGCTCCGCCGCCAGCCGCGCGCCGCCCAAAAGACTCATTTCGTCCGCGTGAACTTTAATCCTCAGTCCTGCTTTTTTTCCCGCGTCGAGAACTTGGCGCGCTTGCGCCACCGAGAAAATTCCGCGCTCGCAGAACACGTCCACGAATGCCGCCAGCCGCGCCAATTTGGGAGTCGCCCGCACCGCCGCGCCTATCAAATCGTCCGCGCTGCTCCCCGGCGGCACCGCGTGCGCGAACAAGAGCGTCGGCACGAGATCCACCGCGTGCCGCTTCGGTCCGAAGTTCGCCGCACGAATGACTTCGAGCATCTTCGCTTCGTTCGATTCATCCAGACCGTAGCCGCTCTTGGCCTCCATCGTGGTCGTGCCGAGCGCCAAGGCCTGATCCAGCCGCTCGCGCAGGCCGATCAATAATTCCGCTGGAGTCGCCTCGCGCACTTGCCGCACGGTTTTCAAAATGCCGCCGCCGGAATCGTGAATCTCGCGGTACGTTCCGCCCGCCAGCCGCATGGCGTATTCATCGCTGCGATCGCCCGCGAAAACCGGATGCGCGTGGCAATCGACAAGTCCCGGCATGACCGCGTGCCCCGTGGCGTCGATCACGGTCGCTGACTGCACCGCTATTTTGTGGCGCGACATAATGTCGTCGGTCTCGCCGACATCCACGATGCGCTCGCCCTCGCAGAGCACCGCGCCGTCCTCAATAATCTCAAGCCGGCCCTGTGCCTGGCCGCAGCGCGCCGCATCCGGCCCTGCCACCGTCACCAGCTGCCGAGCATTGCGAATCAACAGCATCGTTTGTTTTGCATCAACACGTTTCATATCTTTTCTCTACCACTCTTCTGGATCGACGCCAATCCACGTAACGCAAGCTGTTAGCTTGCGCATCGTCAACCGCATACACCACGTGGAATAGTGCGCGAGCTAACCGCTCGCGCTACTTCTGGATCGACGCCAATCCACGTAACGCAAGCTGTTAGCTTGCGCGTCGTCGACCGCATACACCACGTGGAATAGTGCGCGAGCTAACCGCTCGCGCTACGGCGTCAGTTTTGCTACACTCACTTCCATGAATCAGAACGAGCTCAAATTTAAAGAGTTCATTGGCATCGTCGGACGCGGTGAGAAGCGCGCCAAGCCGCTCTCGTTTGAAGCCGCACGCGACGCCATGGGCATGATTCTCGACGGCATCGCCGATCCCGAGCAGCGCGGCGCCTTCCTGCTGGCCTGCCGCATTCGCGGCGAAGACCCCGCCGAGATGGCAGGATTCGTTGCCGCCATGCAGGACCGCTTCACGCCACTGCGTTCAGAATGCAGCAACGTGATCAGTATTGGTCACCCCTACGACGGCCGCGAAGACACCTTTATTATGGGAGCTGGCGCGGCAGTGCTGGCCGCCTCCGCGGGAGCCCACGTGGTTCTTCATGCGGCCGGCCGGGTCCCGTCCAAGCACGCTCCGGGAGTTGCCGATGTTCTTCAGGCGCTCGGGCTGCCGGTTCACCTCGGCCCGGCCGATGCCAGTGGTTTTTTGAACGCGCACGGATTCGTCCACGTGGACACGCGCCAGTTCATGCCCTCCTGGAACGATCAGCTGGAGATTCGCGAAAAAATCGGTCTGCGGCTGCCGTTCTCAAGCGCCGAAAAATTGCTCGATCCGGCGCTCTGCGGCAATGTGATCGCCGGCATCGCGCACGGCCCATACCTGGCCAAAATGAGCGGCGCGCTGCAGCACTTGAAAGTCCCGCGCGGCCTGATCGTTCAGGGAATGGAAGGAAGCTGCGACCTGTCGCCGCAGCACGCCACGCGCGTCGCCGAAATTTCTGGCGAGGCCATCAGCGAGATCGCCGTTGATCCCAAGGCGCTCGGCATTGAACCCATGCTGGACGTCCGTTCCATCGGCGCCGATCCGCAGGTCTGCGCCGCGTTGACGCGCGACGCCTTCGATCTGAAATCCGATGAGCGCTCCCGCGGCGCCGCCGAAGCTATCGCATTGAATGCCGCCGTGATTCTCTGGCGAGCGGGACTCAGCGCGGACGTTGAAAGCGGCCTCGAAAAAGCGCGCGCCGTCCTGAAATCCGGTGCCCCCGCCGACCTGCTTTCCGCGTTGAAACAGTGATAAATTTTTGTTGAGACAAATTCAAACAGCCTTGTGATTTCAGTTACCCTTCAGTCCTATTCGTCCATCTCCGCGATCGCTTTTTTCGCCGCCACCGCCACGCATTTTCGCGAATCGTTCCCCGCAATCAAGAGCGCCTTGCGAGCCCGCTTGTCCTTCTGCACGCTCAGCGCCACCGCAGCCGCGTGGCGCACGTACCATTTTTCATCGCTGAGGGCACGGACCAGAGGCATCACCGCGCGCTTGTCTATGACTTTGCCGAGCGACTCCGCGGCCAGCACCCGTACGCCGCCCGACGCATCGTTGAGCAACTTCGCAATGACGGGCACCGCTTTTTTCCCATCCGTCTGCAGCAGCGACGCGATGCCGACCCGCCGCACGCTCACGTTCGGATCGAGCACACTTTTCATTGCCAGCTTCGGGAGATGAGGATCTTTCAGCAGCCGCAGCACTTCCAACGCGCAACGCCGCTCGACTATGCGATCCGATGTGGCCGCCATCGCTCGGAGAATTTCAACGGGAGGCTTGGGAAGTTTGGCAAGTTCGAGAATGGCGCGCTCGCGTTCGCGGACTAAACGGCTGCGAAAGGCTGCCAGATATTTTGGGGCAAGTGGGTCGGAATTCATCACGTCGCCGGGCGCGCTTCCACTTTCTGCGCGCTCACCTTGCGTGATCCCAATAGTTCACCGTCGGCCCAGAATTCAATCGCGTAAACACCTGGCGTGGTGAATTGAATCTGCTGCAGTTGGAACACCAGTTCGCCCACGCTGGTCGGTCCGCCGAATTCGATCTGCCCCGGCAATTCAAATACCATCTGATTGTTTTCAAGCGACGTCATGCGCAGTTTGCACGGCACCCGGCCGCGGCCTTCCGTGATCGCGATGTACACGCTGAGGCTGGGGTGCGTACAGGGAAAGTTGCTCGCGAAAATACCGTTGAACGTGCCGATCAGCGACAGCTTGTTCGTCTGCGCCTCGCGAATGATCGTGTCACACAGAACGAGCGCCAGCAAAATGGGTTTGACCATGGATTCTCAATCCGAAACAAAGTGGACGACTCACTAATGCATAATACATAATGCATAAACAGAAAAGCGCGCTCCAGCTTTTTTATGCATCATGCATCATGCATTAGATGTTCATTTTTTCCACTCGCCGCATTTCTTCGACACTAACTTGCGCTTCAAGCGAACGTAAACCGGCAGGCCGTCCGGCCCCATGTTAACTTTCACTTCGCCGCGCACCAGCGGCGCCAGGTACGCGCGGAATTTCTTCGACATGCCCGTGCCGGACTCGTTCATGAAATCGCGCGGCAGCAGCGATTCGCCATTGGCCACGTCGGAAAGTTTCGCCAAGCCTGTCGTACAGGTGTACGGCGTGTTGCTCTTGCGCACGAGCGTCACCATCTGCCCCGTGGTGCCGCGCGCCGCTTCGCGCACGGCCTGCTGCCCGCACGCGAACGCTTCGTCGGCGTCGGTTTTGCTCGCCCAGTGCATGCCCGAGCGCTGCACGGTTCCGGCCTTGTTGCGGCGCGCTTTAACCCCAATTTCCTTCTCGATAAATGTCGCCACGAAATCGCCCACACCCCCGAGCTGCTTATGCCCGAACGCGTCTTTGCCGAACTCGCCGCCGATCTCCGAGAGGTACTCGCCCTTCTCATTTTTGCAGCCTTCGCACACGACCACAAAGCAGCGCCCGATTCGCTTGAGGCACTCGCGGACCTGATCGGCCATCTGGTTGAGCGAGACCGGGATTTCGGGCACGTAAATCAGGTGCGGCGAATCCTCCCCGTCGCGCGCGGCCAGTCCGGAAGACGCCGCGATCCAGCCCGCGTTGCGCCCCATCACTTCCTGCACCGTCGTCGTGTCGGTCGTATAGAGCGCTTCGGTGTCTTTGCCCGCTTCCATGATCATGGTCGCATTGTACTTCGCCACGCTGCCGAAGCCGGGACAGTGGTCCGTGTGCGCCAGATCGTTGTCGATGGTTTTCGGAATGCCCATCACGCACATCTCGTAGTTGCGGTCGCGCGCCAGACGCGCCACTTTATCGGCCGTATCCATGCTGTCGTTGCCGCCGGCATAGAAGAAATAGCGGATGTTGTGAGCCTGAAACACCTCGATGACGCGCGCGTAATCCGCTTCGGTTTTAACCTTGTAGCGGCACGATCCCGCAGCGGCCGCCGGCGTGACGCGCAGCCCTTTAACGTCGTCGAGTTTCTCCTTGCCGAAATCGAAAAGCTC
>Ga0163155_10007699_pt1 | contig 10098 bp, 9 predicted proteins | sample OliLakLV19SP4G1_FD_148611 | JGI IMG/M metagenome (GOLD analysis project Ga0163155, IMG submission 148611) | Freshwater microbial mat bacterial communities from Lake Vanda, McMurdo Dry Valleys, Antarctica - Oligotrophic Lake LV.19.SP4.G1 | ecosystem: Environmental > Aquatic > Freshwater > Lake >... | reverse complement strand
AAACTGCTTATGAGGCGGCCTACCAAAGCCTGCTCCAGCAGGACTACGGCGCGGCCGAAGTCGCATTCGACGACTTCATCAAGCGCTATCCAAGCGATTCGCTGGCCGGAAATGCTCAGTTCTGGCTCGGCGAGACCCATTTTGTCCGCGGCCAGTATAAGCCGGCCGCCAGTGCGTTCCTGAAGGGCTACCGCACCTACGGTCGCAGCTCGAAAGCGCCCGACAGCCTATTGAAACTGGCGATGTCGCTTGGCCGCCTCGGCCAGCGGGACGAGGCCTGTTCGGCCCTGGGTGAACTGGCCGCCAAGTATCCGGCGGCCACGAACGATGTAAAATCGCGCACCGTTGCTGAGCGCCAGCGGAACGGATGCCCGTGAACGACGAGCCGGTTTGCAAAACGGGCATCCAAACCGGCATCCCGTCTCCGACCAGTGCCCAACCGTCGATCGGCGCCCCAGTCACCGATGGCGAACTCGACAACTTGTTTGCCCCGCTCCAGCGCTACGCGACGGTCGGTCTTGCCGTGTCCGGTGGCGGCGATAGCCTTGCCTTGCTCCACTTGTTTGCCCGCTGGACCGAACTGGCGCGGCCTGCGATCCGGGTATGCTTGGTTTTGACCGTCGATCACGGCTTGCGCCCGGAGTCGGCGGCCGAGGCGCGCTTCGTGGCCGACGAGGCCCGCGGTCTCGGCCTCCCGCACGAAACGCTGGTCTGGGATGACGACAAGCCGACGACGGGCCTACCAGCTGCCGCCCGTGACGCGCGATATCGGCTGATGGGCGAACGGCTGACCCGTAAGTCACAACCCGCCGCCCTCGTCGCGGCGCACACCCTCGACGACCAAGCCGAGACGTTCCTCATGCGGCTGGCGCGCGGCAGCGGGGTCGACGGCCTCGCCGGCATGGCCGAGCGCACAGCCCATCCCGACTTTCCCGAACTTATCATCGTGAGACCATTGCTAGCGGTACCAGGCTCTCGCCTGCGGGCAACGCTGCGGTATCTCGGGCGCACCTGGATCGAAGACCCGACCAACGCCGATCTCGACCATGAGCGTCCTCGCATCCGGGCAGCGCTCCCGCTGTTGTCGGCGGCCGGCCTCACGAACGCGGGCCTCGCCCGGTCCGCCGTCCGCATCGCGCGCGCGCGCGACGCCCTTGTATGGGCGACGACTGCGCTGGCGGCCTCAGCCATCGCCGAAACACCGGGGTTGTTCGTCACCATCGACGCGCTCGCCTTCGAGGCGGCGCCCGTGGAGTTGCAGATCCGTCTGCTTCAGAGGCTGCTCGCGCGCTACGGCGGCCAGCACCCCCCAGCACGGCTTTCCGAGCTCGAACGATTGGTCGACCAGTTCGCCCGAACGGGAAACCGGATGGCAAACCCATCTGAAAACCGGGTTTGGGATGGCCAAGCCGCCACGCTCGGCGGCTGTCGGATCGTCGCCTGGCATCCGCGCGACGTCGCCGACAGTGGAACCCGTCATGCCGCGCAGGACCGGCCCTCGATCGTGGTGTTTCGCGAAGTCGGCCGGGGCCTTCCGCAGCTCGTCTTGGCGCCCGGCGAGCAGGCGATCTGGGATCGCCGGTTCCGGGTTCGACTTGCCCCCGACGCCGTCGCTCCCGCCGTTGTACGGCCCCCTTCGGCGGCCGAGTTGTCGTTTTTGCGGGCCAATGCGGCCAAGTTGCCTGCGTGGCCAGCCACCCTGACGAGCGAAATCGCAGCCACGATGCCGGTATTCGCGTTCAAAACGCCATCGCTTGACATCGGCGACGGCGGCCTGTCGGCTCTCATCGCGCCGCTCTGGCCCGGATCGAACCAGCCGGACCTCGCGGCGTCGTGCACCGTCGAGGCAGTCGTCGCGCCGCTGGCGCCTGCCGACACGGGATGACCGATTATTAATGTTGAATTTGGCACGGCCAAGCGTGCGACGCTAAAGTTGGCACGATCCATGTAAATATTACGCTTCGTGCAAATGAAACGGGAAGGGTCAAGCCTGTGCTTGGCAAATGGTCGGTAAGACCCTATTTTCCGTAAGACGGTCATGTTGGCCCCGCCTCGGACGTCGAGGCACGCCCCCGCTCCCCCCAAACAAGGCCCGGGGCAGATAGGACACCTGATGAACTCCCACTTCCAAAAGCTTGCCATTTGGGTCGCACTGATCGTGCTGGCGGCTGCGCTGTTCAACATCTTCAGCAACACGGCTCAGCGCACCCGTGCCAACCAAGTCGGCTACTCCGAGTTCCTGAACCAGATCACGGCCGGTAATGTCTCGAAAGTGACAATCGCTGGCAACCGCGTCAGCGGCGTCTACAAGGACGGCGGCCAGCCGTTCACGACGTTGAAGGATGAGGACCCACGCCTCGTCGACCGCTTGAACGAAAAGCAGATCCCGTTCGAATACCGCCCAAGCGAAGAAGAGCTGCCCTCGCTGATGGGCGCGCTTATCAACTGGTTCCCGATGCTGCTACTCATCGGCGTTTGGATCTTCTTCATGCGCCAGATGCAATCGGGCTCCGGCCGCGCCATGGGCTTTGGCAAAAGCCGCGCAAAGCTGCTGACAGAGCGTAGCGGCCGCGTGACATTCAACGACGTCGCTGGCGTCGATGAGGCCAAATCCGACCTCGAAGAGATCGTCGACTTCTTGCGCGATCCGCAAAAGTTCCAGCGCTTGGGTGGTCGTATTCCGCGCGGCGTGTTGTTGGTTGGGCCTCCGGGCACCGGTAAGACGCTACTGGCGCGCGCCATCGCTGGCGAGGCCAACGTGCCGTTCTTCTCGATCTCAGGTTCTGACTTTGTTGAAATGTTCGTCGGCGTCGGCGCAAGCCGCGTGCGCGATATGTTCGAGCAGGCCAAGAAGAACGCACCGTGCATCATCTTCATCGACGAAATCGACGCTGTCGGTCGTCATCGCGGGGCCGGACTTGGCGGTGGCAACGATGAGCGCGAGCAGACGTTGAACCAGTTGCTGGTCGAGATGGATGGCTTTGAAACCAACGAAGGCATCATCCTGATCGCGGCGACCAACCGCCCCGACGTTCTCGACCCCGCGCTGTTGCGCCCGGGCCGGTTCGACCGCCAGATCATGGTGCCGAACCCGGACGTGCTCGGCCGCGAGAAGATCCTCAAGGTTCACATGAACAAGGTGCCGCTGGCACCCGACGTGGACCCCAAGATCATCGCGCGCGGAACGCCGGGCTTCTCCGGTGCCGATCTCGCCAACCTCGTCAACGAAGCCGCCTTGCTGGCCGCGCGCCGCAACAAGCGCATCGTGACGATGTCGGAGTTCGAAGATGCCAAGGACAAGGTCATGATGGGCGCCGAGCGCAAGACCATGGCCATGAGCGAAGAGGAAAAGCGCCTGACCGCGTTCCACGAGGCCGGCCACGCCGTCGTTGGGTTATTCGTGCCCCACGGCATCCCCGTCCACAAGGCGACGATCATCCCGCGCGGCCGTGCGCTCGGTATGGTCAAGTTCCTGCCCGAAGGTGACCGTTACTCGATGAAGTACATCGAGTTCACCTCGCAATTGACTGTCGCCATGGGTGGCCGCGTTGCCGAGGAAATCACGTTCGGTAAGGAAAACATCACGTCGGGAGCTTCGAGCGACATCGAGCAGGCGACCCGCATGGCCCGCGCCATGGTCACCCGGTTCGGCTATTCGGATAAACTTGGCACGGTGGCCTATGGCGAAAATAACGAGGAAGTATTCCTCGGCATGAGCATGGGCCGCCAGCAGAGCATCTCGGAATCGACCGCCCAGACGATCGATGCCGAGGTCAAACAGTTGGTCGAGACCGCCTACGGTCGTGCCCGGACGATCCTGACCGAGCATAACGAGGAATTCGTGCGGCTCGCCAATGCGCTGCTCGAATACGAAACGTTGACCGGTGAAGAGTGCAAGGCGGCGATGCGCGGCGATAAAATCTATCGCCCGACCGACGACGACGGCAGCGCGGCGGTCGGCTCAGCCGTTCCCTCCGCCGGCCGTTCCCGCCCCCGCAGCGAGCCATCGGGCGGCCTCGAGCCCCAGCCACAAACCTGATGCAACGAAACTCACAGATTTGAACGGTCAACAGCATGGCAATAAAGAAAGAGCGCACCCAAGCAACGACTGAACGAGCTATCGAGCCGGTTAGCAGTTCAGACGTTGGTTCGCGCGTCACGGCATATTTGAAACAGAACGCCGGTTCACCGGAGGCCGCCCGAGCCACGTTGCAAAAACTAGGCATCGTACGCGCCGACGGAAAACTAACAAAACACTATCGATAAGTTCGCGGTGCACCGCTTAGCCACGAGCTTTGTGTTGGGTTATCACGGCTGTCCGGAAGACGTTGCAAACGGACTCCTATCCGGACAGCCGTTCAAACCAAGCCACAATGACTATGATTGGCTTGGCCCGGGAATATACTTTTGGCAGTCCAACCCAAATCGGGCCTTACGATTCGCCGAAGAAAAACGGCTGCGGGACCGCGCAGACTGGCCAGTTGCAGTCGTAGGCGCGGTCATTGATCTCGGTCTCTGCTTGGACCTGACAACCGAAACAGGAATAGCCGAGGTGCGCCAAGCGCATCGCACGCTCCTCGCACTGCAAGCAGAGGGCGGTACAGAGTTGCCGAAAAATTCCGGCGGCAAAGACTTGCTCCTCCGAAAACTCGACTGTGCCGTCATCCGGGTTCTCCACGCAATGCGCGAGAATTGGCGCGAACCCGCGATCGACACTGTCGTTGGCCTTTTTGAGGAAGGGGCGCCGCTGTATGAGAATTCCGGCTTCCGTGACAAAACGCACGTCCAAATTTGTGTTCGACACCAGCCAAGCATAATAGGCGTGTTCCGGGTCGCTTCGAACGAGTATCATAAAACCGCCTGACCTGACCAAACGCGACCCGGAGCTCCATGAACGTCCTCCTGATCGGCTCTGGCGGCCGCGAACATGCGCTGGCCTGGGCACTCACCGCCTCGCCCATGCTCGGCACTCTCCACGTCTGCCCAGGCAACGCCGGCATCGCCGAGATCGCCAGCTGTAGCCCGCTCGACGCCTCCGACCACGCCGCCGTCATCGCCTTCTGCCGGGCCAACACAATCAGCTTTGTGGTGATCGGCCCAGAGGCCCCACTCGTCGGCGGTCTCGGCGACAGCCTGACCGCCGCTGGCATCAAGCACTTCGGCCCGTCAGCCGCGGCCGCCCGCCTCGAAGGCTCGAAGGCCTTCACCAAGGAACTGTGCCGCGAGGCCAATATCCCGACCGCCGCTTATGCACGCTTCACCAACGCAGCTTCCGCCAAAGCCTACGTCGCGGCTCACTTCGGCTCGGCGCTGCAAACCGCCAGTTTGGATCGCGCCGTCGCAAGTCAAAGCATTCCGATTGTCGTCAAAGCCGACGGCCTCGCCGCCGGAAAGGGCGTGGTCGTCGCCACCACCCGCACTGAGGCCAACGCGCACATCGACGCGTGCCTCGGTGGCGCGCTCGGGTCGGCTGGCGCCGAAGTTGTCGTGGAGGCGTTTCTAGACGGCGAAGAAGCGAGTTTTTTCGCGCTGTGCGACGGCACCAACGTACTCGCACTCGCCACCGCCCAGGACCACAAGCGCGTCGGCGACGGCGACACCGGGCCAAACACCGGCGGCATGGGCGCCTATTCGCCAGCGCCGGTGATGACGCCCGCCATGGTCGAGCGTACCATGGCTGAAATCATCCGCCCGACGGCCGCCGCCATGGCCGCGCGCGGCACGCCGTTCCGTGGCGTGCTGTTCGCCGGACTGATGATCAGCGCCGACGGCCCGCAATTGATCGAATACAACGTCCGCTTCGGCGATCCGGAATGTCAGGTGCTGATGATGCGCCTCAAGTCCGACCTGCTCGCCGCATTGATCGCCACCGCCGACGGCGTGCTCGACCGGTTCGACCTGCGCTGGCACGACGACGCCGCGCTGACCGTCGTGATGGCCGCTGACGGGTATCCCGGTACGCCCCAAACGGGTGTGATAAAGCGCGGCACCGTCATTCGCGGCCTTAACGCGGCGGCGAAGGTTCCGGGGGTCGAAATCTTCCATGCTGGGACGACGCGCGACGCTGACGGCCAACTGATCGCCGACGGCGGCCGCGTCCTCAACATCACCGCACGTGGAAAAACCGTGGCGCAAGCCCAGCAGCGCGCCTACCAAGCCATCGACCTAATCGACTGGCCCGAAGGCTTCAACCGCCGCGACATTGGCTGGCGGGCGGTGGAGCGGGGGTAGCGACAGGATCGGTTGGGAGGGGTTAGAACAATTGAGAGCGGGTAGCGAATAGCGTTTTGGCCGCCACCACCGCCACCACCGTCATCCCGTCACCAGACGACACCACCGCTTGTGAACCGTGGGAGCCTATTGCGACGTCATCAGATAGCCGACAGATTGTTTCCAATCTCGGCCTCCAGTTCAGCAATCCTGGCCTTGAGCGCTTCGATCGTCGGGGTCAGTTCGGCCGTCGTGAATCGCGGCGTGATGTGTTGGGGACAATTCCAATCGATGGCTTCGACATCGATAATCAGGCCGCGCTCGATTTTGGCGCCGTAATCTTGATCGACGAGTGCGGCGGAGAGTTCTGGCGCTTCGGCGAGATCAATGGCACGGACGCGCCCGAGCAGTTTCAGGCGTGCGCGTCGCACGTAATCCATGAAGAACAACGACGCGCGGTCGTCATCAACGAGATTTCCGACAGTCACATACTGGCGATTGCCCCGGAAATCAGCGAGGCCGAGCGTGCGCTCGTTTAGTATTTTGACGAATCCTGGAGGGCCGCCACGGTGCTGCATATAAGGCCAGCCGCCCGCTCCAACGGTCGCCATATAGAAACTGTCGCGCCCAGCAATGAAGGCAATTTCATTTTCAGTCAGCCGGTCGGCTTCGCTGGCGCTATCGCGACGCGCGTAGGCATCGCGACTACCGTTGGCTACCTGAGCGGCCTTCACCGACGGGGTGAAAACGAGATTGAGGAAGCGGGATGTCATTGGTTTATTCCGTCTCACAGGCCAAGGTCGGAAAGACCAGGAAAATCATCCGGCCGACGCCCTTGGGCGAACGTCAACTTGCGCTCCACCTCGTTGATTGGAAGGTCGTTGATGCTGGCGATACGTCTCCGCATCAATCCCCCGTCGGTGAATTCCCAGTTCTCATTTCCATAAGCGCGAAACCACTGCCCGCGCGTGTCATGGTATTCGTAAGCGAAACGCACGGCGATCCGATTTTCCTGGTGCGCCCATAGCTCCTTGATCAGCCGGTAGCCGAGTTCGTTCGTCCATTTTTCTGTGAGAAACTCCGCGATTTCAGTTCGGCCCGTGAGGAAACGCGATCGATTTCGCCATTGACTGTCGAGTGTATATGCCAAGGACACGCGAACAGGGTCGCGACTATTCCAGGCGTCCTCGGCAAGACGAACTTTCTGGCGTGCCGTTTCGTTTGTGAACGGCGGGACTGGCGGCCGTATATCTTCAGTCATGTTGCTTGTGTTCCTTAGGTTTGTTTGACGTTGTCGGCGCGGTTGTGTCAGCTATCAGATCGTGCGCCAGCCCGGCAAGGAATGCCTGGAAAGGCTCACCCGATCCGAGGCCACGCGACATCACCAGGCTGCCGTGCAGAAGCATGACCGTTCGTTCGGCCTTTGATCGTGCGAGGTCAGGAACATGGCCGGCGTCGTGCGCAACAGCCGTGAACGCCGCTATTAGGGCCTCGAAGGCACCCTTTATCGCGGCTGAGAATGGACTTGTCTCGGCTCGCGGCGATGCCAGCATATTGAGCAGGCAGGCCTGTCGACCGCTCGAGTAAAAGCTGTCGAGTTGGCGCGCGACACATGCAATTCGTTCAGCCGGTGGTCCATCGCCCCTGAGCGGTTCGAGCACGTTCTCGTGGTACCAACTGAGCGCCGCCGCCAAGACTTCTTCGGCCATCTGCTGTTTGCCGCCGGGAAAGCGATGGTAGAGGCTTGCTTTCTTGAGACCGGTCGCTTCCGATAAAATTGCGAGCGAGGCTCCGTCATAGCCAACGTCTCGAAAGACGCAGCTCAGCCTTTCCATCACGTCCTGATCCTGCACAGACTGCGGGCGCGCCATTGGGTGTTCGTCCTCAGAGGCATCGTCAGATCGCAGTTTGTTACCGATCGAACGGTAAATAACCCTTGACTGCCGACCACCAGCTCGTCATCGTTGTATACCGAATGTTCGGTAACTGCAATAGTCTAACAGGAGACGACAATGTCCAAGACTGCAATCGTCGTGTTCTCGGACCCCAAGGCGCCTGGCGACGAGGCGCTCGGCCGGGTCTTCAATGCGATGTTTCTGACGTTGGAACTGAAGGATAAAGGGCAAGACGTCGCCCTGATCTTCCAAGGGGCCGGAACCCGTTGGCCGAATGAGATGGTGCAGCCAGCTCACCCAGCAAACGCCCTCTACCACGCCGTCGCCGACAAGGTTGCTGGCGTTTGCGGAGGCTGCGCTGACGTTTTCGGCGCTACAGATGGTGTTAAGGCAATCGGCCTGACGATGGTTCGAGACCGAGCAATTCCAGGTACCTCGGGTATCCTAGATTTGTCGCGTTATCTCGATGAGGGTTATCGCCTCGTAACGCTCTGACCAGAACGTGGTTGCGCAGCCGTGCGCGAACCGGGCGGCTGTGCATTTCCCTTCCTAGTCCATAGCTCCCTACCACCCACCCTCGCCAAATCCACATCCGCACGCGCCGCGTTCACACCCCATGATCCTCCGCATCCTCGTCCTGATCGCTGCCGTGCAGCAGTTCATATTCCCGATCTTCGTCAACCCGTTCCGCGACGGCGGGCGCGGGCTGGCGACGACGACGCCTGTGCCGCTGACACCCTCGCAAATCGAACCGGCAGGTTACGCCTTCGCGATCTGGGGTCCAATTTACCTGCTGGCGATCGCCTATGCCGTCTGGCAATTGACGCCGTCGGGCCGCGCCGACCCGGTCACCCGCAAAATCGCGCCGTACGCGATCATCGTCTACGCTGGCTCCAGCCTATGGCTGACGGTCGTCAGCTACGGGCCGTTGTGGGCGTCGATGCCGATCCTCGGCATCATGGCCGCCTGCGCCAGCGCCGCGCTGATCGCCGCCGTCCGGATGCCTGAACCATCCGCACTGCGGCTGTGGCTGGCGACGATCGCCTTTGGCCTCTACGCCGGATGGAAGACCTGCGCGACGTTTGTCAACATTGCCGAAGTCGCCCCCGGCTATGGCTTCGCCCGCTTCGGGCTCGGGGTCGCAACCTACGGCGTGCTGTCGATCGCGGTCGCAACCGTTGTCGGCGGCGCAGTCTTGCTGCTGACACGCGGAACGCTGGCCTACGCTGCAACCATCCTGTGGGCGCTCGCCGCAATCGCCATTTCGGCAATGAGGCGCGACCAGCAGTCAGCAATCGTTGTTGCCTCCGTGGGCGCGATTATCGCCGTGGTTATCGTCACCGCGTTCGCGCGGGCCTCAAAGGGTCGCAGCGGCGCCAAATCATGATGTAATTGACGCCGACCGACCGTCGCTGTTCCGACAGTCGGGTTTCCATTGTTCGCCGCAGTGCGGTAAACCTATGCCATGAACGCTGTTGGCAAAGAGACCGTGCACGTCCTGCCCGGCCCAGACGGACGCGTGATCGCGGCCGCACCTGTTGATGGACCGGCCGGCGGTCGTGTGCGGCCTCCCGAGGACCGGCGATTTTATGCGTGGCTGGCTCTCGCAACGCTCGTCCATGCGCTATTCGTCGTCGGCTTCACTTCGGCCGAGCCACCACGCCTGGGCGCGGCTGACGGCGCGGATAATGCGATCAGCGTCGAAATTCTGACCGAGCCGCCCGACCCGAATTCGCGCGCGACCGTTTCAGACAGCGCAACCGGTGGCCCGCCGCCGCCGCCTCCCCAGCCGCAACCGCCTGCAACGCCAACATCGCCATCAATCCCGCCGCCAATTCCTCAGGCCGCTGCCCAGCCACAGGCGACGCCGCGACCACCGGCACCTACTGAAACGGCGCCTACCGAAACGGCGCAAGAGGCACAGCCGCCACCTGCATTGCGCCCAACGCTCGCCCCCGAGCCGGAACCCGCCGCCGACACCCCCGTTCTCGAC
>Ga0163155_10007697_pt1 | contig 10098 bp, 3 predicted proteins | sample OliLakLV19SP4G1_FD_148611 | JGI IMG/M metagenome (GOLD analysis project Ga0163155, IMG submission 148611) | Freshwater microbial mat bacterial communities from Lake Vanda, McMurdo Dry Valleys, Antarctica - Oligotrophic Lake LV.19.SP4.G1 | ecosystem: Environmental > Aquatic > Freshwater > Lake >... | reverse complement strand
GTATTGCCCTGCAAGCGGATGGCAAAATTGTCCTAGCTGGTTCGGTTGACTATTTTGTCCAGGGTGCCTCCACCCCTGCTGATATTGCAGTGGTTCGGCTCAATGGCGATGCCCCGCTCGGTTCTGGGGTAACGCTAACGGGTACCAGCAGCAACAATGTGCTCACGGGCACTGCGGGTAACGACAGGTTTACAGGCAATGGCGGCAAAGACACCTTTAAGCTGGGCGGTGGCACCGACGTTGTGGTCGATTTTGGCGGCGCGGGGAAAGGCACCAACCCATCTGCGACCACCGTGGCCAATGCCGATACGCTGCAATTTTCGGGCACGGGGCTGACCGCTCAGAAGATGCTGCTGAATCAAGTGGGTGGCAACACCGAAATTAGTTTCGTTGGCGTCAACGATAGCAAAGTCATTTTGCTCAATTTCACGCTAGAGCGACTGGATAATCAACGCACGAGCAACGGCGCGAGTGCCAATATCACCAACATTTTGTTCAATGGTGAAACCACACCACCCTCCTATGATGCGTTTGACGTGTGGAATGCTAACTACACCAGCTACACGCAGGTATTTCGGCAGAACACGGTCACGTTCCTTAACGATCTGAATAACACCGTCAGCGGCTTTAACAGTTCTGATGATGTGATTAACGCACAAGGTGGGAATGACTCGCTGCAAGGGCTAAGCGGTAACGATACGCTGCGCGGCGGGCTGGGCAACGATACGCTGCTGGGCGGTGCTGGCAATGACATTGTGGTTGGCAATGGGGGCAATGACAGCCTCAATGGCGGCAGCGGCAACGACATTCTCAACGGTGGGGTTGGCGTTGATTCGTTTTTGTTCAACTCCAATGCAGTCTTTAGCGCCGCAGATTTGGGCATCGATACGATTGAAGACTTCAGCATTTTGGGCGACAAGCTGGTGCTGGACAAGACCACCTTTGGCAAGCTAACTAGCACGACTGGAACGGGCTTTAGCAAGGGGAGTGAATTTGCTGCCGTGACTAGTGATGGTGCAGCAGCGACAAGTGGCGCGTTCATTGTCTACAACTCGGCGAATGGCAAGCTGTTTTATAACCAAAATGGCAGCAGCAGTGGGTTTGGCAGTGGCGCACAGTTTGCAGCATTGAGTGGCAATCCAGTGTTGGTTGCAAGCGATTTTGTGATGCAGGCTTAATCAGCCTCCCGTGATTTGAGAGGTAGGGGCGATCGCCCCTACCCACACCCTCTTCAGCTCTTTCTCAAATACCCCACCTATGTCCCTACCGTGTACACACAAGTCTTCTGATCTAGCCTCAACTGGGTTTGATCCCCCCTAACCCCCCTTAAAAAAGGGGGGAACCGGATTCAAAGTCCCCCTTTTTAAGGGGGATTTAGGGGGATCTCGCAGTACGTTGATACCTTGTCCGAGATGTGTGTACACGGTAGCCTATGTCCAGAGAGGTAGTGCTATAGTGCAACCTATAAACTGGACAGGGGAATAAGATAGGCTCTCAAGGCTCATCTACAGTAGATCTATGGAGAAGAGAGTCATCATGCAGAGAAAACAGTACAGCGCGAAATTCAAATCTAAAGTTGTGGTCGAAGCGACCAAGGGATTGAAAACCGTCAACGAGATCGCCAGCGAGACGGGAGTTCACCCGACCCAAGTGACAGAATGGAAAAAGCAAGCGATAGAATCATTGCCGGACGTTTTCTCAAGCTGACGGGATCAAAGCCAGAAGGAACAGGAGAACCTGACAGGAACGTTGTACCAACAAATTGGGCAACTGAAGGTGGAACTGGACTGGCTTGAAAAAATCAGGTCTTGCCCGTTGAGTTGAAGCGGGGGCAGACTGATCTGGAGCATCAGACCATTAGCGTCAGCCGCCAGTGTGAGTTGCTGGGATTAGCCCACTCTAGCTGGTACTATCGACCGACCAAGGAAAATCCACAAAATGAACGATTGATGCGGCTGGTTCTTAATTTTATGGGATTTGCTCTAGCAAAACAGTATGCTTGCCCCAAATACCTCTATATTGACGAATAATGCAGGAGAAGCTTGTGCCCTTAGATCCATTAAAATTTTTCAATGCTTGTAATCCCAGTAAAACTCTTAAGGTAGAAAATCAGGAGGATCTCCAGTACTACATTGACTTCTCATCCGTTCGTGGTGGTAATACAATCCAACGATTACGACGAACCATTACTAACCAACCTAATGAAGCAACCTGCCAATTATTTACAGGACATATTGGCTGTGGTAAGTCAACGGAACTGTTTCGCCTCAAGGCTGAATTAGAACAACAGGGATTTCATGTTGTGTACTTTGAGTCCAATGCTGATCTAGATATGGCAGATGTAGATGTCAGTGGCCTTTTGTTAGCTATTACTCGTCAGGTTTGTAGCAGTTTAGAGAAAGTCAACATTAAACTCAAATCGGGTTATTTTTTCAATCTATTTAATGAAATTGTAGATTTTTTACAAACTCCTATCGAACTTTCTGCTGAGGCAGGGATCTCGCTTCCTTTAGGGATTGGCAAGATTACAGCGAAAACGAAGGATAGTCCTAAACTACGAAGTCAACTGCGTCAATATTTGGAGCCACGGACGAGTGGAATTTTAGAGGCGATTAATCAAGAAATATTAGGACGGGCTACTGAACAGCTCAAACAACAGGGATATAAAGGACTGGTCGTAATTATTGATAACCTTGATCGCGTTGATATTTCTCCTCGATCGTCTGGTCGTTCTCAGCCCGAATATTTATTTATCGATCGCGGTGATCAGCTTAAAAAGCTCAACTGCCATGTGGTCTACACAATTCCCCTGGTGTTGATTTTCTCAAATGAGTTAAGTACTCTCACCAATCGGTTTGGCGTTAAGCCCATTGTGTTACCCATGATTATGGTGAAAGATCGCAATGCCGCTGATGATCCAGAGGGATTGCGGCTGCTGCGGCAAATGGTATTAGCACGAGCATTTCCAATGCTGAACTCAGACGGACAACTGAATCGGATTACAGAAGTTTTTGATTCTCCTGAAACGCTGGATCGCTTATGTCGCATTAGCGGAGGGCATGTACGGAATTTGCTAGTGCTGCTTTATAGTTGTTTGCAAGAGGAAGACCCACCGATTCAAAGGAAATGTTTAGAAATGGTCATCCGAGAATATCGAGATGATTTGATCTCAGCTATTAGTGAAACGGAATGGGCATTGTTAAATAAGGTTTTACAACAGCAAGACAACGTCAAGGGAGAGGAAGAGTATCAAATCCTGTTGAGGAGTATGTTCTTGTTTGAGTATCGGGATGTCGAGGGCCGCTGGTTTGGCATTAATCCTACGATCGCTGAATCAAGGAAATTCCAGCAATGATAAACGCTAATCAGCCTGATGAAGTTACTACTTATAATGAGCGTTCCCTCAGAAGGTTAATCCGTTCCATCACAAATTCTCAAGGACATTTTGCCTTGATTTTGGTGCGCTGCAATTACACTCATTTGCGAGAACAGATGGTGCAGCAGCTAAGAGAGCAATGCCCTGTCCAGGTTCGAGAATTATATTTGTCAGCATCTGTTACTACCCTTTACACAACCATTCAAGTGAATTTGGGGGAAGAAAAGCCCCAAGCATTAATGGTGTTTGGATTGGAACAGGTCAAAGCACTGGATCAAGTCTTGACATCCGCCAATCAAGTTAGGGAAGAGTTTCGGAAATCGTTTCTGTTCCCGATCGTGCTATGGGTCACCAATGACACGTTACAGCGGCTAACCCGCGTGGCTCCTGACTTTAAGAGCTGGGCAGCTACATCAATTAAGTTTGAAATTGAATCAGATGAGTTAGTCCATGAGATTCAGCAAACAGTTGATGCTGCATTGACTGCGATCCTGGATCTTGGTGTCGGCAAGTTTTTGTCTATCGCTGTCTTGATAGGTTCGCCAGATCGCCTGGAACTGGAGCCTGCCCTTAGTGATCTGCAAGAAAAATATCTCCAGGACACTTACCCTCAGCTTGAAGCAAATCTACGCTTTTTGATCGGGCGAGAGGCAGATATTGCGGGTAAAGCATTGGAGGCTCGACACGCCTATGAACAAGGCATAACGTTTTGGCAGACAAGGGTTCAGTCTCCGGCTTCTCAGCCTGCAATGTTTATTCAACATGGCTGTGTTTTATTTCATCTAGGCTTATGGTGGCGGCGATATGCAACCCTACATCCAGCAGATATTGAATCAGCCTGTCTTCAAGCTAAAGACTATTATCAGCAAGGAATAGCGGCATTTCAACAGGGCGATCGCCCCGATTTAGCTGCCAAATTTATCAATGCCCTAGCCGAAGTGTTGCTGCGATTAGAACAGTGGGATGAGATCGAAACGCTTGCGCCAACCTTAGTGAAGCTGCATCAGACCTATCCTGAACCCGTGCGACTGGCATACGGCTATAGCTTTTTGGCGGAACTGGCATTAAAAAGCAGCGATTGGACGCAGGCTAAAAAATATGCTGAACTAGCCCTACAGACCAATAGCCAACCCTCTGCCAATGTAGATTGGAGCCAGGATCAACAACATTATCGCAGTCTTTACCTGTTGTTGCTGGCGCGATCGCAACAGCACCTGAACCAAACACCAGAAGCAATTGCGAATCTGGAGGCTGCAAAAGCAGGTTGTGATCCTAAATATGACCCATTGTTGTACATCCGGATCTTAGAAACCTTGTGGTTACTCAGGTTTGAGCAAGGTGTCTATCTGGAGGCATTCCAGTTTAAACAAGAACAGCGATCGATTGAGCAGCAATATGGGATGCGTGCCTTTGTCGGAGCAGGACGGTTGCAGACCCGACGATTTGTGGTTAATCCTGCGATCGCTCCTACAGACGAGTCCTTGGCGATCAATCAAGAAATTGCCGCATCAGGGCGACTACAGGATATTCATCGCCTAGTGGAACGAATTAGTCGGGCTGACCATAAACTAACGGTGATCTATGGACAGTCAGGCGTAGGGAAAAGTTCGTTGGTGCAAGCGGGCTTGCTTCCGGTGTTGAAACAACAGTCAGTCGATGCCCGTGATGTGATTCCTGTCTTATTGCAGGTTTATAGTGACTGGGCAATCAGACTGGGGCGCTCCTTTGTTCAATCGTTTGAGGAGGTAAAGGGCTTAAGTTTTACAGGTCTCTTGGATTCAATGGCAGCGTTTCTAGCAGAATTGCGGAGCAGCTCCGAACGCAATCTCTTGACGGTTCTCATTTTTGATCAGTTTGAAGAGTTTTTCTTTGCTTACAAAGATGCAATCCAACGACAACCGTTTTTTGAATTTCTTCGCGATTGCCTCAAAATCCCGTATGTAAAAGTGATTCTTTCGTTACGAGAAGATTATTTGCATTATTTGCTAGAGTGCAATCGTTTAACGGATCTGACCAGCATTGATAACAATATCCTGGACAAAAAAATTCTCTACTATTTGGGAAATTTTTTACCAGATGATGCCAAATCTGTAATCAGCAGTCTGACTGAACTCTCTCAATTTCATTTAGAGCCTGAATTGATTGATCTGTTGGTTAAAGACTTAGCTGGAGACTTGGGGGAAGTGCGCCCTATCGAGTTACAGGTGGTAGGCGCACAGCTACAAACAGAAAAGATCAATACACTGGCGCAATATGAAGAGCATGGCCCTAAAGAAAGACTAGTGGGTCGCTTTTTAGAAGAAGTCGTGAAAGACTGTGGCTCCCAAAATGAACAATTTGCGAAACTGGTTCTGTATTTGTTAACGGATGAAAATAATACTCGTCCCTTAAAGACCCGTGCCGAACTGGAAGCCGATCTATCCCTGGAACCTGAACGGCTCGACTTAATTCTCAAGATTTTAGTGAAATCGGGATTAACGTTTCAAATCCCTGGATTTCCTGCCGAACGCTATCAGTTGGTTCACGACTATCTCGTTCCCTTTATTCGACAAGAGCAGTCAGCACGATTGATTGCTGAACTAGAAAAAGAGAAAGAGCAACGTAAAATGACTGAGGCAAAGCTCAATCAAGCCTTAAAACAGCAGTTAAAATCAACCCGTCGTGCCACGTTTACATTAGCAGGGCTGGTGTTGGCGATTAGCAGTACTGCCCTCGTAGGTGCCTGGATCCTCGTTAATCTCTACTTAAACAATCTCAGTTCTGATTCGGCAAAAGCCACGGAAATAGAGCGGGTTCAACTGGCATTAAAGACAGGCAGAGCCTTCCAACGGTTCTCTTTTGGGGCAATGCGTGAAACTCGCCTAACTGTCTTAGAGGAAGTGACGCAAGCAGTTAATGGTCTTCGTGCAGTCAGCACCTTTAAGGGACATACCGATGCAATTACCAGCATTAGTTTTAGTCCAGATGAACGAACGGTGGCAACTGCCAGCCAGGATGGAACCGTACAGCTTTGGAATCGAAACGGGAAGCTAGGAGCGATTTTGAAGGGGCATAATGGTTCGGTGACTAGCGTCAACTTTAGTCCACATGGTCAGCGTATCGTCACGACTGGTGAGGATAAAACGGCGAGGCTCTGGCAATTAGACGGAACTCTAATCAAAACAATGCCTCATCCAACGAGTGTCACAAGTGCAGCTTTTAACTCTAATGGTCAGATGATCGCTATGGCAGGTGCAGATGGCAAGGTAAGACTTTGGAAGATAGATGGTAGTTTGTTCCAAACTCTATCAGGTCATACGGATGCTGTTAGTGCTGTCAACTTTAGTTCTGATGAAAAATCAACTTTTTTAGCAGCAGCAGCTCAAGATGACACGATTAATATTTGGAAGATAAATGATGGCGAATATCGTCTCCTTGGAAAGCCGATTGAAAACTACGGGGCAAGACAAATCAGATTTAGCCCAGATAATCGATCGGTGATTGCAATTAATAAGGATAAGACAATCAAGTTTTGGGGATTAGATGGAACCCTACTCAAGAATGTGCCGCAGCAAGCAGATGGTGAGGAGAATACAAACAGCGTTATGGATCTAAGTCCAAATGCAAAGGTAATAGCTAATTACTCAAAAAGATATTATCAGGGGATAATAACGGCGAAGATCGACAGCAATTCTTTTTTCGAAATTTTTGATACGCGCCAGACAGATCTCACTGTTCTCAGGTTTAGCCCGACTGGAAATCTTCTAGCTTCAGCCGATTCAAATAATACCGTCACTCTGTGGCAGGTGAATCAGAACTCTCGCGACTACTATAACCCTTCACCAGCTCAAATTCGCTATAGCTCTGATGGGCAAGCGATTCTTACAACTCGCTCTCCTAACCTTGTTGAGCGTTGGAGCAACGACGGGCAGCGCTTGGGGAACTTGCCTTTGCAAGAGCCTTCTCAGGAAAATACCTTAAACACCTTTTTTACGACTGAGGGAAGGGCGATCGCCACGGTCAGCGCCAAAACCATCATCGAAATTCAAAGCCTGGATGGAGGTCAGCCAATTCCATTAACCGGATTTAGTGGCAGCATTAGCCAGATTCGCTATAGCCCAGATGGTCAGACGATCGCGGCTATTGGTAATGACAATACTCTGGTTTTGTGGCAAAAGAATGGCACCTTAATCAAAGCGTTACCAGGATCTACCCAAACAATTATCGATCAATTTATGTTCAGTCCTGATGGTCAACGGATTGCTGCTTATCAAGACGATGGCTCAATCCATCTCTGGAGCAGTGCTGGTATGCCTCTTCGAGTACTAAGTACACATCAGAGTAAAATCCAAAAGATTATCTTTAGCCCAGACAGTGAGCTGTTTGTTTTGATCGACCAAGACGGTATCGCAGATCTTTGGAATAGGGATGGTACCTTAATTAGACCTTTAATCGGGCATTTGAATGGAGTTCGAGAGGTTTTATTTAGCCCAGATAGTCAATTACTGGTCTCAATTGGTGAAGATAATTTGATCGAGCTGTGGGATCGGAGCAATGACACAGTGAAATCTTTGACAGGACATCCTGACCAAATTGTAAGTGTGATCTTTAGCCCAGACAGTCAGATCCTTGCTTCCTTAAGTCGTAAAAATGGAGGGGGAGAGAGTATGGTCAGACTGTGGAATCGCAATGGCTCTCTCCGTCATCCAATCGACAGCTACGGGATCAATAATGTTTACTTTGCTCCTAATAGTCGTGTATTAGCTTCTACTCAAACTGATAAAACGATTCGACTATGGACAATTGATGGTAACCCAATCAAGACCCTGCGAGGTCACAATGCAGCAATTAATACAATTGCCTTTAGCTCCGACAGTAAACAACTAGTTTCTGGAAGTTTAGATACCACGATACGACTTTGGCAAGTAGCAGGCAGCAGTGACAAATCGTTCCCTCTTGTGGGCAGACATCCAGACGGAGTATACGATGTCCGCTTCAGTTCTGACGATAAAGTCATTACCTCCATTAGCACGGCTTACGGTACTTCCTATCCCATTAAGCCTGAAAGGTATAGCATCCAGTTTCAGCACACAAGCCAGTTCTCAAATCAAAGCAGTCGGCCGTTGTCTTCTGCCAATAGTAAAGATGTAGATCGAGCGGATGCAAGTGTAATGTTTAGCTCTCAAGACTCGTCCATTAATACTGCAATCATTTCTCCACCTGATTCTCCACCTGACAACCAGGGTACTAATTCTGTTGGGTTCAGTACTGATCATCGGATCGTCAACCTTGTAAGCCGGGATAAGAACTCAAACGTATCGATTCAGTTTTTAGGACAAGATGGGCAATCGCTGAGAAAACTTTCGGAAGCACAGGTGCGTCAGGTCAGCTTTAGCCCTGACGGCAGATCGGTCGTTTTGGTCAAGGACCAGAGTTACACACTGCGCCTATGGAACTTCGAGGGAAAATTAATCAGCACCATTCCTGGGTTAACCAGTGAGATTCACAGTGTCAGCCTTAGCCCCCATCAAACGATCGCTCTTGGCAACAACAATGGCATGGTCGAGCTTTGGAATCGGAATGGACCATTCATTAAATCATTAGAGGGGCATACTGAAAAAGTCAATAGTGTTGTCTTCAGTCCTGACGGAAAGCTTCTGGCTTCTGCCAGCGATGACAAAACGGTTCGGCTCTGGAAAAGTGATGGCACACTAATTCATCCATTAGACGGTCATATAGAGGCAGTCCTCAATGTTGTCTTTAGCCCAGATGGCAAAACACTTGTTTCTAGTACCGGTAATGAGACAAAGTTATGGAATCCAGACGGTGGTTTACGCTCATCTTTACAGAATGCGTATGGCAATAATATTCAGTTCAATCCCAGCGATAGCCAAATGTTGCTAACTTCTTCCTACGCTTCCCGGAGCAGCAGCATATTTAGCATTCAGTTGTTCAATGGAATTTGGCAGCAAGCATTTCGACTCACAGTTGATCAAAAATTGGAAGATGCTAGTTTTAGCTCTGATGGTAAATCGATCGCCATTGTCGATACAGCAGGCGAAGTCTCTGTGGTCAAATTAGACCCAGAAGAGTTCATGAAACATGGCTGCGATCGAATTCGTGATTACTTGAAGGACAGTCCTAATGTGCTAGAGGGCGATCGCCATCTCTGTGACAAAAACGCTCATTGAGCACATCAGAAGGGGCATTGCATAATTAAGGGATGATATTGGGAGGACAGAGGATGTGATGCCCCGAATGTGAAAGGGCAAACGCCGCTACTTCTATGTCATGGATGGGTGGTCTGTTTATCTTGGCTTTATTCCCGAGGGTGACCAGATTGTAAGCAAGACTTACATGACTCGGGTCGAGGACAAAAACACCCGTTTGCGACACTATCTGGCGCGACTGCATCGCAAGTCCCTGTGTTACTCCAAATCCGTGGAAATGCTGGCACACTCGATTCGCATGTTAATTCATTACCTCAAGTTTAGGGATGTCCATGTCCCTCATCCCGCCTAACCATTCATCCCGCTATTCAGCAACGCCGATTCGTTTGTGTTCAATTCCAATGCGGCGTTTAGCGCTGCCGATTTAGGGATTGACACGATTGAAGACTTCTCGTCCAACGCCGATTATTATGAAGGCGATCGCCTCTCCACCGCCCAGCCGCTTTCCACAGCATTTCACTCTTGAGCAGATTGACAATCACCGCAAGAGCAATGAGGCGGGCGCAGATGTCG